>OBLW0100002237.1_pt1 | contig 15672 bp, 11 predicted proteins | sample 1520161 | NCBI WGS metagenome assembly OBLW01 (sample SAMEA3539309, study PRJEB22396) | soil metagenome | biome: tundra; feature: field; material: soil | place: USA | collected 2010-05 | depth 0.15 m | reverse complement strand
TGATTGCCTGTTTTCTGCCTGCGGTGCAGAAGTTGATACCGGCGGGGATGCGTCCCGGCGCGGTGGCGACGACGGTGCTGGCGATTCCTGCATTCTATTTTCTGGTTGGGAAGCTTTTCCCCGGACAGCGTCTCGACGTCTTGGCGGTGACGACAGCAGAGGTGGGCGTAGTTTTCTGCACCATCGTGCTGGTGACGGGGCCGATCTGGGCGCGTCCGGTGTGGGGAATCTGGTGGGCGCCGGGGGATATCCGGCTGACTTCGACGCTGGTGTTGTGGCTGATTTACGTGAGTTATCTGGTGCTGCGGCGCTTTTCCAACAGCGCACAGACGCAAATGCTGGCCGCGGCGCTGGCGGTGTTTGGGGCGCTGGACGTGCCGCTGGTTTATTTTTCGATCTGGTTCTTCCGCACGCAGCATCCGCAACCGGTGATCGGCGGGGGTGGGTCCATGGATCCGCGCATGTTGCACGTCCTGGTGGTGAGTTGGATGGCGTTCTTGTGCTTCGCATTTCTCGTGTGCTGGTCGCGGTTCCGGTTGGAACTGATGCACCGCGAGGTCGAAGAAGCCCATGCCATGGAATCGTTGGTCGGGTCGGGAGTGACGAGCAAGGCCAGCCTCCCGCTCAGCCGGAGCTCACGATGAACGGCATCAAGTTTCTTTTCGCTGCCTACATTGCTACGTGGGTGATTCATGGGGTTTATCTGGGGAGCCTGGTTCGGAGATTCGGTCGACTGCGCCAGCAGTTGAAGGAACTGGGAAAAGGGAAGTAGGCAGGCGCGATTTGCGGCGCTATTTTCTTTCGCCCCTCCGGGGCTCGTTCCACTCAGGCGGACCCACCCACAGCTTGCGCTGTGGGCTGCATTCTTTCGCCGCTTCGCGGCTGGGGCATTCCAGGAAAGCCGAGAGTCGGAGATCGGAGCCCAAGAAAGTCAAAAGCGGCGGACAGGAGTGTCCGCCCTACATGTTCCGCGCCTAGACTTCAGTTGGTGGATTTCCATTCTGTCTGCAGGGCGGAGAGGAGGTCGGGGCTGCCGTTGGAGCGGAGGAATTCGTAGTCCTCGATCATGGCGGCGGTGCCGATGCGGGCAGAGGGAAGAGGAGGTTCGACGCGGATGACGCGAGCAGTGAAGCGGACGCGGACGGCGTCGGTCAGGGTGATGTGAGGCGGGAAAGTTAGCGTTACTTCGAGTTTGGTTCCGGCCTCGACCGGGCGGTCCAAATAGAAGAAGACACCGCGGGCGCTCACGTTCTGGGTTTCGGTGTGAACTTCGCTGGCGCCTTCGAGGCGGACGATGGCGGGCAGGCGCATGTCAAAGCGCCGCATCATCCGCCGTTCCTGTGAATTCGGTTGCATGGCCAGAGTGCTGCCGCCCAGGAGCGTGCAGTTCCCGGAAAAGCGACAGCCAAAAAAGCAGACGGCAAGTGCCCCAAGATGCGCAAGGCTTGAGTTGCAGTCGAAAGCCGCCTTGTGCCCTCAAATGTATAGAAACATCAGCAGTTTGCAACAGCAAAATGCGATTTGGAACTAATTCGGTTATCCGTTCGGAATTCGGAACAGAACCCGTCCGGGAGCCGCGGGAGGACGCACGTGTGCGCATGGCTCAGTTGGGTAAGAGCAATCCCGCTGCCAAGCTGGTTCCAGGGGACGGTCACTTGGGTCCGAAGAATGATGGGGATGCGCAAGTACGAGCGGAGGCAGGCGGCCGTTCATGCAAACCGTTGCAGAAAGAGGATCATTCTCTGTCCACCAGTGACTCTGGTTTGGGAAGATGGCCGAGGCTGAGCCTGCAATTCCATTCACGCCACTTTTGTGCCATCGCGCGGCATCTTTCGGCGCCCTCGACCGCATCTGACGAATCTTGGAGAGCAGCAACTGGAGCGGAGTCAGTGTATCTGTTTGCCTGTCCTAGACGACAAACCAGTCGAGCGTCGCTCGACTGGACAGCCGGGGGCGGCTGTCCCCACATGAGTGTTTACGCGAACCGTGGCGGAGGCTCGCTTGACTTGTCTATCCGTCAGATGTTTAAGTAGTTATTTAATTTTTCAGCCAGTTCCAGTGACAAGCAAGCCGCGGTCAGGTTCGCCGGCGCGAGGCTCGATGGACTTGTGCGCCGTCCCTAATCTCTCCACTGATCTGAGCGAAAAACGATCTTAACGAGAACGATCGAAAGAATACTGGTTTGACTGCATCGGAGGAACGAGTGAACGTAGATCGCCGTTGGTTGGGAACATCCGTGGTACGAGTTCGTGTTCTGGCCGCTGGGGTGGTGATGTTGGCGGCAGGATGCGCAGTTCTCGGGTGGGGTTCCCGCTCACGCCAAACCGCCGCGAACGCCGCGGCCCACCTTACAGCGATCGAAGAACAGGCGACGGGTCTGCCCAGCCTTCTGGCGCAGAGTTCACCGAGCCCCGCCAACGGGGAAGTAGCGGCCCGGGCGCATTCGCTATTCGCCGGCCTTCCGCTGATGTTCGAACCGAACCAGGGACAAGGGAACCTCGATGCCGCGGATCCGCGCGCGAAGTTCGTGACTCGCGGTTCCGGGTACAGCCTGTTTTTGGGTTCGGAGGGAGCGATCCTGAGCATGGTTTCCCGGGATCGGGCTACATCAAGCACTTCGAAGCATGACTTGGGGAAGGGCGACGCGTCTTTGATCCGCGTGGACTCGCTGCAGATGAAGCTGGCGGGAGCGAATCCGAACGCCGTTGTAACCGGCGCGGAACTCCTTCCGGGCAAGAGCAACTACTTTTTGGGGAACGATCCCGCGAAGTGGCGGCAGGGCGTTCCGCAGTTTGCCCGAGTTCGGTATGAGAACGTTTATCCCGGAATCAATCTGGTTTTCTACGGAAATCAGGGACGGCTGGAGTATGACTTCCAGGTCGCACCCGGGTCGGATCCGACACAGGCTGAACTCGAATTTAGCGGGGCGAGGCGGCTGGAGCTGAAAAACGGGGCACTCGTCATCCAGAGCGCAGGCGGCAGCGTACAACTGGAAGCGCCGCGCGTGTATCAGGAGATCGCGGGTCGGCAGCAGCCGGTGAAAGGCAGCTTCGTGCTGCGCGGTACGAACCGCGCGGGGTTTGCGATTGGATCCTACGATCCCACGCGCGAACTGGTCATCGACCCGATCCTGACGTTCTCGACCTATTTCGGCGGCAGCGGCGACGAGCGTTCGACGTCCGTCGCAGTTGACTCCAGCTTCAACATCTATCTCACGGGTTCGACTACGTCACCCAATCTGCCGACGGTCGCCGGGATTTTTCAGCAGACACTGAACGGCGCGCAGAATGTCTACGTGGCCAAGATCACGCCACCGCTGGGCTCGATCTCAGCGGTTCTCGACTATGTCACCTATCTGGGAGGCAACGGAACGGACTACCCGGTTGGAATCAAGGTTGACCCCGCGGGCAACCCGTACGTAGCCGGTACGACTACGTCGACGAACTTTCCCACCACTGGGACCACTGCTTTTCAGTCCGTGCCGGTCAGCACGGGTACTCACGCGTTTGTGACGGAGTTGGACGGCGTTACAGTGCCCCAGGCCTCGCTGCTGCGCTATTCGTCGTATCTGTCTGGCAATGGCAGCGACGTCGCCAGCGGGATGAACCTCGACGCATCGGGCTACATTTACGTGACCGGGACGACGACCTCGACCAACACAACGGGTGGATTTCCGGCCAGCAATCTGCCGGAGCAGTTGCCCTATCAGGCGATTTCGCGAGCGGCGACACAGTTTTTCGTAACGAAAGTCAATCCGAACGCCCCAAACATTGCGAGTGTTCCGTACTCGACCTATTTTGGCGGAGGCGCATTCGATACGACCACTCCGGTTGCGGTGGGCGGCGGGATCGCCGTAGATAACAATGGGAACGTCTACTTTACCGGTACAACGAACTTTGTCTATTCGGGATGCTCGGGATGCAGCAACACCGACTTTCCCATCCTGAATGCCTACCAGCCTTGTCTGGATACGGCGCCTCCGGCCACGATCGTCAATCCGGCTTCGTGCGCGAGCACGACGAGTACGACGGAGCCGGACGCTTTTGTAGCGAAGCTGAATCTCAATCCGACTGTGTCGCAGGGACAGCAACTAGTGTGGTCCACCTACCTGGGTGGGAGCGGGACTGACTCGGGCTCGGGCGTGGCGCTCGACACCGGGGCGGCCAACGTTTATGTCGTCGGAACTACGAATTCCATCGACATTGGATTGAGTTCCACAACGCTAAGCACCGCCGCCTCATATCAACCTTGTCTCGACCAGCCGGGGGTAGCAGCAGGTTCCTGCACTCCGCCGGCGAACCCTCCGAACGACGCCTTTGTGGCGCGGCTGAGCAATCCAACGACAACCGTCGGTACCGCGGTAAACGTAGTGCTGAACTATTTCTCGTATCTGGGCGGAACCCAGAACGAGGCCGGACTGGCGATCGCAGCAGATTCTGCCAGTGGCGCGGTCGTGACGGGGTGGACGCAGTCGACAGACTTCCCCGTCTTACCAGTATCGAACTCCATTCAGAGCAAGCTGAACGGCACCCAAGACGCGTTTCTGGCACGCCTGAACACAGTCGCGGTCGTGGGGCAAACGACGACTGGATCGTGGGCGAGTTACTTCGGCGGCAGCGGTGTAGATGAGGGCACGAGCGTCACGCTCGATGTGAACCAGAACGCCTACTTTGCGGGGGACACCAATTCGCTGGATCTGCAGGTCCTGAAGCCATTAGTCACGCAAGCTGCGGTGGACCCAGTACATGGATACAACGGCGGCAACGATGCCTTTGTGACGGAGCTGAGTTCGGCTTTAAGCCTGTCGGTTAGTGGGGTGCTGACGCTGGGCACGAACCAGACGTTTATCAGCGCCGGGAACCAGGCGACGTTCACCTACACGGTGACGAACAACGGTCCGGATCCAGCGAGCAACGTCACCGTGATCGACAATCTGCAAAACGCGGGCGTTCCACTTACCTTCGTATCAGCCAGTATCAGTTCCGGGACCTGCGGAGGAGGTTCGGCGAATACGAACATCAGTTGCAGCCTTCCCGCGCTCCAGTCGGGGTCGACGGCTACGGTCACCATTGTGCTGACGCCCTCGCCGAACTCAGGCGGGAATACCGTCGGATTCAATGGCGGCACCGTGCAGGTAATGGCGCCGGGCAACATTGTGCTGTCGCAGACGTCGGTTGCCGCGACCATGTCCGACTTCGGCATCCTCGTCAGCCCTCCGAATGGCAGCGTGGCAAAAGCGGGGGATACCGCTACGTATCAAGTGACACTCACTCCGCATCCGCTCTATGGAGCGAACATATCGCTAGGGTGTACCGGTTTGCCCACGGGAGCGACGTGTAACTTCACCAGCAACCCGGTGACGCTGCCGGGTGCGAGTGCCGGGTCTTCCACGCTCAACATCACCACTACGGCTCGTCCGGTGATAACGCCTGCTGCCAGTTTGCTGACGCGACATTTTTATGCGATCTGGCTGGCGGTTCCGGGACTGACCTTGTTGGGGGCGGGAATCGGCAGCAGCCGGCGGCGGCGCGTCCTGGGAGTTCTATTATTCTGTGTCTTGTTCGGGCTGCTCCTGTTGCAACCGGCGTGCAGTGGTTCAAGCACGCAGGCGCCAGTGAGCGGCACGCCGGCTGGAGTTTATACGGTCACCGTCACTGCAACGGCAGGCAGCGACACAAAGAGCCAAAACGTCACGCTGTCCGTTCCGTAGATTTGGCTGAGAGAAGACTGCAAGAAAAAAGCCCACGGGTGCAACACCCGTGGGCTTTTCGTTTGAAGAGACTTAGGCTCCCGCCGACAGCTTGTGATGTCCCTTGGCTTCGGCGATTCCATACTGCCGGATCTTGTACAACAGAGCCTTGTAGCTGATCTGGAGAATCGCGGCGGCCTGCTTGCGGTTCCAGTTGGTCTGTTCAAGGGCCTGCGTGATGGCCTGCGCTTCGGCTTCGTCTTTGGCAGTTCGCGCCAGCGACTTTAATCCTCCGGAATCGCCTCCCCGGGCCGAGGAATCACCAGGAGCGCTGCCGGTCCCATCATTTCTGGGGAGCAGTTCGCTGACAGCAAGCTTCTCATCGCCGAGAATCAGGTAGCGCTTCAGGAAATTATTCAACTCGCGAAGATTGCCGGGCCAGGAATGATTCTGACAGGCCTGCAACAGCGCCGGAGAGAGGGGCAGGGGGGCGCGCGCGTAACGCTCGGCCATGCGGGTCATCGAATGCTTGAGCAGGATGGGGATCTCTTCTTTGCGCTCGCGCAGGGGCGGAATCTGCATGGTGAAAGCGTTCAGGCGGTAGTACAGATCCTCGCGCAGACGCTTGTTGGCGAGGGCTTCCGGGATGTTGATGTTGGTTGCCGCCAGGATGCGCACATCGACCTTGATGACGGAACGGCTGCCCAGGCGGGAGAACTGCTGATCCTGTAATACGTGCAGAAGTTTCGCCTGCAGGAGCGGCGGCATCTCGCCGATTTCGTCGAGCAGAATCGTTCCGCGGTTGCACAGTTCGAACTTGCCCGGTTTGGCGTGGGTGGCTCCGGTGAAGGCGCCTTGCTCGTAGCCGAACAACTCGCTCTCGAGGAGGTCGGCGGGAACGGCGGCGCAATTGACTTTCAGGAATGTGCGATGCGCGCGCGGGGAAAGTTTGTGGATCAGGCGTCCGAGGACTTCCTTGCCGGTTCCGCTCTCGCCGAGCAGAAGCACGGGAATGTCTACATTCGCCACCAGAGCAGCTTGCGAGCGGATCTTGCGCATCTGCGGGCTGGCTGCGATGAAGAAGACGTCGTCGGAGAGTTCTTCCACGTCTCCGCTGTAGGTCTGTTTTCCCTGGCCGAGGCTGAGATCGATGACGGCGTCCAGTTCGGCTTTCTGAAATGGCTTGGTGAGGTAGTCCAGGGCGCCGAGTTTCATGGCGTGTACGACTTTGCGCGTGTCGTTGACGCAGGACAACATCACGACTTTGACGCCGGGCTGGAGCTGGCGTAGTTGCTCGAGAGTCTGCAAGCCGTCGATGCCGGGCATGAGCACGTCGAGCAGAACAAGATCGGGCCGCAAACCCTTTTCAACGCGCAGCAGAGCTTCTTCGCCGGTGGTAGCGGTTTCGACCTTATAGTCATCCACTTCCAGCAGCGTCTTGATGTAGCGGAGCATGCCGGGTTCGTCGTCGACCAGCAGGATTTTAGCGGCGGACTTCATCGGGTTTTCCCCTTGCTGGCGGCGGCAACAGCCGGTTTATAAGGGATCAGGAAAGAGAATTTGCAGCCCGCGCCGGGATCACTCTCAAGCCAGATCTTGCCTCCCATGCCTTGCACGAGGCGGCGGGCGATGGCGAGACCCAATCCCATGCCTTCCTGATTGGCGGTGCCGGGAAGGCGGAAGAAATCGTCAAAAACTTCCAGGTGGAACTCCGCGGGAATGCCTGGTCCAGTATCGGAAACGCTGACCTTGACGGAGTTGGGTTGAGTTAGGTTCTGGCGGCGGCGCTCAGCGGCTGAAGGCTGGGCGGTGGCGCGGCGTTCCCACATGTGCGGCTCCGCGTGCAGCCAGACGGTTCCGCTCTGCGAAGTGAACTTGTAGGAATTTTCCAGCAGGTTCGAAATCACCCGCTCCAGCTTGGGAGAGTCGAAGGGGAAAACTGGGAGTTTGTCGTTGGCCAGAAAATACAGCGCGAGGCCCTTTTCGTGAAAGCGATTCGACCACATGCGGCACATGTCAGACAGGCAATCATTGATATTGCCGGGCTCGAACTGCATCCGCAGGCCGCCGGTTTCGAGGGCGCTGTAGGTCAGAAAATCCTGTATGAACTGCTGCAGACGCTTGCCGCTGGCCTGCATGTCGTTCAGGACCTCACGCTGGCGGTCGCTGAGCGGGCCCAGTTTCTCGCTATGGAGAAGGTCGACGTAGCCGTTCAGAATCGATAGCGGCGTCTTGAGGTCATGGGCGGCGGAGGCCAGGGCGTTGGTGGTGCGCTGGAAACGCTCGCGCAGTTCTTTGTACTCCTGCAGCAAGTCTTCCGGGTTGGGTACATCGCCATCGGGTCGGGCAGCAGCAGCTTGCATAGATTCCGAGGTTCCTCCCGCGTCAGAAACACACGTGTTCTTTTGGACAGTGGCCATGTTGGAAAAACCACAGGTTTACACGGGGAGAGGGGGACTCGCACCCGGCCTTTCAGGACCAGTGCTGGTACCAAAATCGTATGACAGGCCCAATTTGTTGTCAACGGAAAATGCACGGGAATTACCCAAGTGTAGCAAAAGCTTGCACTTTTGCCAGGTTTCGGCCGGAGCGGAAATGTTTTCGAAAAGCGAATTAAAAGCGAATATAGGAGGTGAAAACTCCCGATCCTTTGTGGGTTTTGCAGTCAGAGATGGGCGGAGTTTGGTGTTTGCAGGCCGTTTCCCAGGGTATTTGCCCGGGATTTGGCCCCTCAGGTGCTCCTCACGAAGGTTCTAGAGCTACGGAGAGGTCTGCATGAACGGCGCGAGAGCGGGAAACGAGCGGAGGAAATGGCCCAGATTACCGCTTGCGATACCCGTTTTTGTGAGGAGCCGTGATGGAAAAGGCAAAGAATTTCTGGAGTTTGCGACTGCGTTGAACGTGAGCGCGGGCGGGATGCTGGTCGCGATTCGCCGAGTTTTTCCCGCAATCGCTCAAATCCGGTTGGAAATTCCAAGCGCCCCGGTCGCAGCGATGGCCCTGTTGCCGAGGGCTTCGCGGACTCTGCGCGCGAAGGCTCTTCGTACAACGCCGGCGGACGGGTACTATCTGCTGGGCCTGAAGTTCGCTCGTCCCTTGGTGCTCTCGGGCAGCCCGAAGGCCCCCCGCCGGAAAATCGCTTCGGCTGTGTGAAAATGTTTGCGCATATCCCCCCGTATAGTGTTACTGTTGGAGCAATCCCCTGATTACCAGGGTACGCCCGTACGGTTCTTTGGTAAGTTGATGCTCTTCAACTACATAAGTTAGATTTGAGTGGACTGCGGTGGGCCTAGGTGCCTTTGGCTCTCTGCATGCAGTTTGTAGTCCCTCCCCCCCCAGTTGGTAGAAACCAGCCATGACAACCAGCAGTGTCAATAAACTCGTCCAGCCTTTGGGAGAAATGCCGCCCGACGCGATTGTTTTCGGGCGCACCGAGGCCATGCAGGCCGTTCGCGACCGCCTGACCAAACTGGCGAGCGCCAACGTTCCGGTACTGATCCAGGGAGAGAGCGGAACCGGCAAAGACATCATCGCTCGCATGATTCACGCGGCCTCGCCGTGGCGAACTGGACCGTGGGTGAAAGTGAACTGTCCGGCGATTCCGGGCACGCTGCTCGAAAGCGAATTATTCGGATACGAAAAAGGCGCGTTCACCGGCGCTTATGGAATGAAGCCCGGGCGCGTTGAGATGGCGCACCGGGGCACGCTGTTTCTCGACGAGATTTCTGAGTTGGATATGTCGCTGCAGTCGAAGTTGCTGCAACTGCTGCAGGACGGACAGTTTTGCCGCATCGGCGCGCAGGAAGACAAGAAAGTGGAAGTGCGGGTAGTGTGCGCGACCAACCGCAAACTCGAACAGGAAATTGAAAACGGAACTTTCCGGTCGGATTTGTTTTACCGCATCAACGTGGTGAATCTGCATCTGCCGCCGCTGCGCGAACGCGCCAGCGACATTCCTGATCTGGTGGCGTATTTCCTGGAGTATCACAACCGGAAGTACAATTGCCGCGCTCGTGCTCTCTCCAGTGAACTGATGTCGGAGTTGCGCAAGTATCACTGGCCGGGCAACATCCGGGAACTGGAAAACCTGATCAAACGCTATGTGATTCTGGGCAGCGAGGAAGTAATCTCCTCCGATCTGACGCCGCGGGCCACGGATTTGTTCAATACAGAGATTCCGGTGGACGGCCAGATTTCTCTGAAGAAGCTCACCCGTCAGGTGGTACGCGAGCTCGAGCGCAAAGTGATTCTGAAAGTTCTGCAAAATTGTCATTGGAACCGAAAGCAGGCAGCGCGTGCGTTGAGCATCAGCTACCGTGCCTTGCTGTACAAGATTAGAGACGCGGGCCTGCCTTCGAATCGGGTCGTGAAACGGCGGGAAGCGGACAACCCCAAGCAGGAAGTTGCGGCTGACTGAGCCCGACTGAATTCTTCCACTTGCCGCGCCGGACGCGGCTTCTCTCGGGTTTTTGCGTTGTTGCGCATACATTTTCACTTCCGGTCCCACTCCGAAGCGCCAATTCTTCCCTAAGTGCTTACCCAGCTAAGGTTTACGCAATGACCGACTTTGGTAGTCGGGGTGCAAATTAAGGGAAGCGCCTTAGGCGGAACTCCCTCAAATAAGGTGCAAAGCCACGCGTCGTTTTTCATTAAGACCCGGGCGTAGTAACTCCTAGGAGACAGTACAAATGAAGAAAATCCTTTTGCTCGCTGTTTTGGCACTGGCCCTGCCGACGGCAGTTTTTGCCGGCAGCGGCGTAGACTATACCAACTATGGCGGCACCTTGTCGGGTACGAACAGCGGACTTACGCTGAGCGGATCTACCTTGATTGCCGTTAATGGGCTGAACGGGGGCGGGCTGATCACAGGGAACAACCTGGGCAGCGTCGGCTTCTCAACCGGTGCGCTCACCAGCGGTTCGTTGCAGATGGGCGGCACGTTCGCAGCCGGCGGATGGTTCACCATCACCGGAAACGGTACCAACGGAGTTCCGAACGGCACACTGTTCACGGGAACTTTTTCGGGTCCCGTGACCTGGACGCTGGTGACTCTGGCCAACGGATCGCATAACTACACCCTGACCGGCGCGCTCTCTGGAACGAACGGCGCGGGAGCGGCGACGCAAGGTGTGACCGTGCAGTTGACGATCAACACTGGCAAAGGCTTCTTCAACGGCAGCACCACCATTTCCAGCGGTGACACGAACACCGTGGTTCCTGAACCGGGCTCCTTGAGCCTGTTGGGAACTGGACTGATCGGTCTGGCCGAAGTGGTTCGCCGCAAGCTGAAGGCGTAATCGTTCTACACTTCACGAAAAACAGAACCCCGCCGAAAGCGGGGTTTTTGTTTATTGCAGAAAAGTCCGAGAACGATGAGGGGGTTTAGCCGTGGAGTTCCGATAAAGCCTTGCGGGCGTCATCTTTCTTGGGGTCCAGTTTTACGGCTTTTTCCAACTGCTGGCGTGCCTGCGAGTTCTGGTTGGCTTTCTGGTACGCGAGGCCAAGGTGGTAGTGGATGTCTGCGTCATCGGGATCGCCGCGCTTTTCGGTTAGCCGCAGAGCTTCCTGAAACTGACTGATGGCGGACTGGTAGATGCCCTTCTGATAGTAGGCCCAACCGAGCGTGTCGGCGACAAACGGCGCGTCGGGCATGCCGCGGCGCGCGGTTTGTGCGAGACCCATGGCAACATCGACGTTTCCACCGTGATCGAGCATCACAGCGGCTAAATTGTTCGAGGCGAGAGGCTGATCGGGAACAATGCCGAGCGCTTGCTGGTACATCGCTTTGGCCTGATCCCAATCTTTCTTTGCTTCATACAATTCACCGGAAAGGATGTAGAAGGTGACCTCTCGCGGATTGTCTTTGATGGATTGCCGATAGAGTGCGAGAGCCTTGTCGGAAGCGCCCTGCTGGATTTCCACCTTGCCGAGTTTTTCGAGAGCATCGGAATTGTTCTTGTCGAGTTCAATGGCTTTGCGCAGAGCGGCTTCGGCGGCGGGCAGGTCTTTCTTGCCATTGAAGAGAGCGGTGCCGAGCAGATCATAGAAATTGGCGGTGTTGGGAGACTTGGCGATTTGAACGTTGGCTGCGGCGATCGCCTTGTCAAATTGTTTCTCGGCGAAATAAGTGTTCATGAGGCCGCTCAGGCCATCCGAGGAGGACGGATCCTTGTCGAGCGCCTGCTGATAGAACTTCTCAGCTTCGGCGTAGTGCTTCTGCGCGAGTTGGATGTTGCCCATTTGAACGGAGGGAGCAGGACTGCTCGGAGCTCGCAGCGCGGCTTGCTCGGCGTCCTGCTGAGCTGCGCTGTATTGCTGGCGAGAGAGCTCCGCGATTCCTTTGAGAATGAAACCATCGGACGAATAGGGCTGCGCCGCGATGATCTGTTGCGCGGTCTGCAGGACAGCATCGGCATCGCCGCGGTGCAATTCCAAGGCAGCCAGAGAACGTTGCGCATCGCTCAGATCAGGACGGATGCGGACCGCCTCGCGCCACTCCGATTCCGCGCGGGACTCATTGTGCTGTTGGGCGAAAGCATTTCCCAACTGGTAGTGAGCAGCGGCATTGTCAGGATCGTTGCGAAGCGCACTTTGCAGAGAGTCCACTGCACCGCCGGCGTCATTCTTGCGAAGCTGTACTTGTGCCTTGAAGACGAGGGCTTCCACATCGTGGGCATTGGCCTTGAGGATCTCATCGTCAAGTTTACCGGCTTCGTCGACCTGGTTCTTCAGAATCAGGAGCTGGATGTAGTTTTTCTTGACCTGAATGTCTTTCGGATGCTCGTTGTAGAGTGAAGCGTATTCGGTGGCCGCTTTGTCGATACTCCAGGTAGCGTAAAAATCGCCGAGCATGCGATACCCTTCCGGGTTATCGGAAAGGTCTTTCTTGGTTTGACGCAAGAAGGATTCGGTCTCGTCCTTCTTGCCTTCCTGCATCAGCAGCCGAGCCAGAGCAGCGCGCGGCGCGGGGCTTTTCGGATCGACCCCGATGGCGTGTTTGAACTGCTGTTCGGCCTCGGGCAGGCGGTTGTGGGACTGATAGAACCCGCCCATGGCCAGTTGAGCATTCATGGCCTTGGGATCGACTTCCGTTGCTTTTTTGAAATTGGCCTCGGCCTGATCGGGGTGGTCGGCGCGGAGTTGCAGGAGTGCAAGCAGCAGATAGGACTCCGAACGCTTTGGATCGGCGGCGACGGCCTGCTGCATCTCTTTCGTGGCCTCTGAGATATTGTTTTGCGCCGCGTAGTAGTTGGCCCATGCTTCATGGGTTTCGGGGGCATTGGGCTGTTTGTCACGGAGAACGTCGAGCTGTGTCCTCGCTTGCTTCAACGTGTCCTGTACAGGCGTTCCGTCCGGATTTCTCACAGTGACCAGGAGGTTGGCCATATCGGTGCGGGCGCGATAGTTATCGGGAGCGAGTTCAACGGTGCGGCTTAGTTCGGGAAATGCGCGGTTGGTGTCGCCGAGTTTGAGATAAGTTTGCCCGAGTTGGTAGTGCGCCTGGGCAAAGCGGGAATCCACCACAAGGGCATTGCGGTACTGGATTTCCGCCTCGCGGTACTTTCCCTCGGCGAAGTATTTTTCGCCGCTCTCGAAGTATTTCTGCTTTTTCACGTTGGGATCACGCGTGCAACCAGTAAACGTGGCGGCAAGAACAGAACAAGCCAGAAGCAGATGGATGGAAACAGAACGATTCATAGTGAATTCTCCGACTACGGATGCATCGGGCACACGAGGGCATTCATCCGCACAACGCCTCATGATACTGCACGGTAACTACGGAAAACAGTTACTGGAGTCATACATTGATCGGCGTTGCAGCACGGGCCTCGTATCAACGCGGAATGTAGCTATCCAGTAGAGGCATCACTTCGCGGACGAAGGGAAGAAGGCGCTGCTGCGCGGCATCGGCAGTTTCGCCGGGATACAGCGGGGTGGTGACGCGCACCAGGGAACCGTCGCTGCGATTCATCTTGATGGAATCTTTGACCAGGTAGTACTTGACCCAGTACTCGCTGGCGACTCCGCGATTATGCGCCCAGAACCAGTAAAGAACGAGTTGCCGGGAGTCGCCTTTCGCGATGAGATAGCGATTCACGGGAAACGGTTCGTGGCCCGGTATAGCGAGAGTAATGCGCTCGTTCTCGAGCGGGGTCCAGCCGGATCCTGGAAGGCAATGCTGCGGCGAATGGGGGGATTCTCCGGCACGCTGGCTGCGGAAGAAGGGGATGAATAGATCGATGTACCGGGTCTTTTCCGGGTTTTGATAAACGCGCAGAAGATAATCGCTGGGCTTGAGTATGTCGAGGACATCCTGTTCGATGGGAACGTCAGAACCAGTCCAGCCGCCTACTTCTTGGGGAAATCGCTTCAACTCAAGACGAGGCGGGAAGACCTCGCTGCCCGCGCGCGCGTGCAGGAAGATGGCTGCGGCAGCGATGAGCAGAGTTGCCACAATGAAACGCGGGGTGGAGTTCCTCACGAGCCACCGGCTTTCTCGGGGAACACCGCGCGCACCAGGCCATGCAGAGCGTAGAACATGAGCAGTGAAATGGCGAAGGTGATCAGTCCCCAGGAGGCGTGGAAATAGCCTTCGGCGGCCGCGGGGTCCCAGTACTGAACGAGTAGTCCGGTGCCGACGATGCGGACATCGTTGGCGAGAACCGTGATCGGTACGGCAGCGAGCGCAAGCAACCAGCGTACCCACAGTCGCTTTTCCAACAGATATCCGTAGATGATGGCGAGCGTTACCAGGGACATCAGAGAGCGAATGCCGCTGCATGCCTCAGCCACTTCGAGAGGCATGGCCGGCAGGTTGATCACATTGCCTTCCCGCAAAACCGGAACCCCAAGCACTGGGAGCACCGTGGCGGCGACCTGGGACGCGAGCAGTTGCAGCGGGAAGGTGATCTGGGCAAGAACGATGGTGGGAATCGGAATCATCATCAGCAGAAATGCCCAGGGAAACAACGCCGCGCGAAAAAAATTCCATCCGAGAAAGAGGATCAAAGTTCCGGCCAGGACGAGCAGCATCGAAGAGCGATCCAGGAAAAGCTCAGCGCCCATCCGGCCGATGATGAGAACCCCCAGGCCCGCCACCAGAGCGACCAGGCCGGACCACGCCGGCCGGGGAAGGATCTGGGCGAGGCGACGACGCTCTTGCCAGATCACGAAGGCGGAGAAAAGAGGGACAAAGAATCCGTGAGAGAAATTCTCATCGGTCCGCCACTGATTGACCAGGCGTATGAGCGTAGGCAGGTACAGCCAAATCGAAAGCGCTGCCAGCACTCCCACCTGCCAGAGCGGAAATGCCCGGAGAATGGCGGAGGTTGGGTGCGGGGTCGATGACTCAGTCTGCATGTGCTCGGTTTGCACCAGTTCGGTTTGCACGTGCTCGGCCTGCACCTGTTCGGGCACGAGAACCTGCGTTAGCGGTCGGGGAACTTCGAGAATAAGCGAAACGGCGCGGGTGTGCAATGCAAACCCCGGTCACCAAAGGTGCTTACCGGGGTAACTTTCGAAGCAGGTCCGGTGCAAATATCCTCCATGTTGGCCGCGATCTTGCTGCCAATTTCGAACCCGGGAAAGAGAACTGTGGCGATGAACTCGGAGCCTAGTCGGGCAATGAGAGGTGGCCATAGTGAGAAAAAGTTTTCCTACAAGTTCGAAGCGCAAGTTGGCCCAGAAGTGGCCGGAATCCGGAATATCCCCCGCCTGATTGTCTTGATTGGTTCTAAGTCTTTGAAAACATGGAGTAGAATGAGGTTTCGTGTTTCCGGGATCGCAATCGGGAGCATGGCAATCTTCGTGCAGCAAAGGGAGTAGAACTATAAGGCTCTGGGACAACTTGCCGTTAATCTGGAAAAGGTAAAAAATGGGCAAATTATTGCCTAATGTTGCGAAAAGTGAAGAGGGGTCAGCCGTACAACCGGCGGGACTCGCGTTTGTGGAGGGTGTGAGCGCGAGTATGCGTCCGGTAGAGG
>OBLW0100002236.1_pt1 | contig 15679 bp, 11 predicted proteins | sample 1520161 | NCBI WGS metagenome assembly OBLW01 (sample SAMEA3539309, study PRJEB22396) | soil metagenome | biome: tundra; feature: field; material: soil | place: USA | collected 2010-05 | depth 0.15 m | reverse complement strand
CAGGACTTTCTGCAAACCGACGCGCCCATCAACAAGGGCAACTCGGGCGGCGCGCTGGTGAACACGCGCGGAGAGTTGATCGGGATTAACTCGCAGATTCTTTCGCCCACCGGCGCCAGTATTGGCATTGGCTTCGCGATCCCTTCGAACATGGCCAAGAGGGTGATGGACCAGTTGATCGGGAAAGGCAAAGTGCAGCGCGGAATGATCGGCATCACGGTGCAGGCGGTTACCAGCGATCTGGCCCCCGGCTTCGGGCTCAAGGAAGCGCGCGGCGTTGCAATCAGCGGCGTCACGGCCGGCGGCGCGGGGGATAAGGCGGGCCTGAAACAGGGAGATGTGATTCTGCAACTCAACGGGAAAGACGTTAGCGACACGAACGTGTTCCGAAACGAGATTGCGGCCATGGCGCCTGGCACGGAGGTGACCTTGACCATCTGGCGCAACGCGGCCCAGCAACAGGTGCGCGTGCGCCTGGGCGAATGGACTGGCGAGGCTGGAACCGAGCCAGCGCAAGGCGGCGGTGGAGAGACGGGAGGCCGTTTGGGGATCATCAACGACGAGCCGCTCACGCCGGAGGCTGCGGCGCAGCTTGGATTGCCGCGCGGGACGCAGGGAGTGATGATCACCCGGCTGGACCCCGAAGGAGCGGCGGCCCAGGCCGGCCTACGGAACGGAGACGTGATCCAGGAAGTAAACCGCCAGCCGGTGCGTTCGCCCGCCGATGTGAGCAACGCCATCCAGCGATCCGGCAACGGTGTGGCGGTGCTGCTGGTGAACCGCGGCGGCGAGAACATTTTCGTGGCGGTGCGGCTACAGTAGCGGCGAGGCAAGCGCCGAGATGAGTCTCGGCGCGGCAGACTTAGAGTCTGCGCCACGGCGGCTGGCTGGCTAGTAGGGTCATCGCTTCCAGCACGCGGGTGCGCTGGGCGTCGTTGACGGTCAAGTACCGGCGGCGGCCGTTGGCGTCCGGCGTGAAGTGCGTGATGCCGCGAGCGTCCACGGCGATTGCGCCGGGCGGCGACAAAGTGAAATAGCCGCGGTCGGGCCGTACGGCGTAAAGGGCGGCGGTAAGATCCCAGGCGGGGCGGTCGTAGGGCATCTTCATGTAGTTGCGATAGGCCTCCGCGACCGGGTGGTCGGGCACATAGGCGAAGTCGTTTTGGATGCTGGCGGCAGGAAAAAGAATGGAGGCGCCGATCTCATAGCCGCTGACGACGATGGGGGTGGGCCAGTCGCGAAATAGCTTTTGCGCCGAGGGGATATCGGTCTGCACGTTGAATTCGGGTTTGGAGTCGGCGAAGTTCCCGGCCATCATGCTCACCAAGCGGACCTTGCGCATGGCCAAGTCGCGGCCGGAAAGCGGGCTGGCGGCGTCCGGCGCGGAATCGAGCAGGCGCGCCAGATTCGTGCTGAAGCCCACTTGCACAATGACCACCGTGCCATCCGCCTCCGCCGCCAGCACGCGGCGCAGCAGGGCCACGGAATCGGGAGCTTCGGCGCCCGACGCGATGCGGCGCGGGTATACCAAAGATCCATCGGCGCGTTTGCGTTCCGCGGGGACTTGAATCATAGGCGAGGACTTGGGCGTGATGCCGCTCCCTTTGACCATGCCCACCGGAATGCGCGCGCGGCCGTAGAACGTGTCGACCAGGTCCACGTAGACAGCGCTCCAGGGGTTGTCCTTGGTGATGGTCACGGCAATCAGCCGGCACTCGCCACGGCTCTCGAGGGCGTGGAGCATGGCGAGCGCCAAGGCATCGTCCACGTCGTTTCCCATATCGGTATCGAAGACCACGGGGACGGGCGTGGCAGCCGGCGCGGCGGCCGTTAGCGCAAGAAGCATGGCAGTGAAGGCGGGAATGATTCGGGTCATGTCGCTCTGTATTGAGCGTAAACGTTTTTGAGCGCACCGTGTAAGAATGTCCTTTTACAAGGAAACCATGCGACTGAATGCGTATCTGCTGCGAAGCACCGTTGTGGCTGCCTTGGGGGGCCTGCTGTTTGGATTCGATACCGCCGTGATCTCCGGCGCGACGCACGCGCTGACGCTGGCCTACGCGCTCTCGCCGGCGTCGCTGGGAGTGACGGTGTCGAGCGCCCTGCTGGGCACCATCCTGGGCTCCATGTTCGCGGGCATTCCGGGCGACCGCTGGGGCCGCCGCACCAGCTTGCGCATCATGGCGGTGCTTTATATGGTTTCGTCGTTGGGCTGCGCGTTCGCCTGGGGCTGGTCTTCGCTGGTGTTCTTCCGGTTCATCGGTGGGCTGGGCATCGGAGGCTCCTCGGTCCTCGGTCCCATGTACATCGCCGAAGTGTCTCCCGCCAAGTGGCGCGGGCGGCTGGTAGGGTTCTTTCAGTTCAATGTGGTCTGCGGCGTACTGGCGGCGTACCTGTCGAATTACCTGTTGGGATTGGCTGGTCTGGGGCTGGCGGAGTGGCGCTGGAAGCTGGGTGTCTCGGCATTCCCGGCGATTCTGTTTTTCGTGATGCTGTTCGGCATTCCCCGCAGCCCGCGTTGGCTGGTAAGGGTGAACCGGATACCCGAAGCGCGGCAGGTCCTGCAATTCACCGGCGCGGAAAACGTGGAAGGCGAACTTCAGGACATCGTGGCCTCGATCGACGCGGCGCACGGCCACCAGCGCGAATCGCTGTTCTCCTGGAAATACCGCCTGCCCATCTTCCTGGCCGTTTCGCTTGGCATGTTCAACCAGTTCTCGGGCATCAACGCGATTATTTACTACCTGAACGATATCTTCGCGAAGGCGGGGTTCAGCAAGGTTTCAGGCGACATACAGGCCGTCGCCATCGGCGCCACCAATCTGCTGTTCACCATACTGGCCATGTCGGTGATCGATAAATTCGGGCGCAAGACGCTGTTGCTGATCGGATCGGTGGGCACGGCCATTTGTCAGGCCGGAGTGGCGTATATCTTCCTGAGCCGGAGTCACGAGGGCTGGTTAGTCTGGATGCTGGTCGGATTCATCGCATCCTTCGGCTTCTCGCAAGGCGCAGTGATCTGGGTCTACCTTGCGGAAGTGTTTCCCAACCGCGTGCGCGCCAGCGGCCAGAGCCTGGGGAGCCTGACGCATTGGTTGATGAATGCGCTGATCTCGGGAATCTTTCCGGTGATTGCCGCAAAGTCGGGCGGGGCGCCATTCGTGTTCTTCTCCGCCATGATGGTAGTGCAGTTCTTCGTGGTGCTGGTGTGGTATCCGGAAACGAAGGGCGTCACGCTGGAGGGCATGCAGAAGAAGCTGGGAATTGCGTAAGCGGCGGGCCGGTGCAGACAAAAGAACGGCCTCCCCGCGCCACGGCGCGAGAAGGCCGCGGAAAAGCTTAGGTAGTGGACCTCTTTGCGGTCACTTCCTGGGTCACGGGGTCGCCACCGCCACGGCCGGGCGCAGTGACTTTCAGCTTCAGCTCGTCTCCGGAGACCGTTCCTTCATACTTGGTGGTGCGGTCGCCGTTTTGAGTGGTGCGGGTCACCTCGAAGGAGACGTTGTTGCCGTCCACCTTGCCCTTGGAAATCGCAGTCGGGGCCGGAGGTGTGCCGCCGCCACCGCCACCACCGCCGCCACGTCCGCCCATGGGCTGGAGAACCGTGCCCGTCAGATTCATACCGTCGGCCTTCAAATCGAGGGTCACCATACGAGGCGTGCCGCCGCCTCCGCCTCCACCACCGCCGCCCATGGCTGGCTGTTGATACACCCACTTGCCGGTGATGGTATCCGCCGCCACTGCGACGAGGACCACGGCAAGCAAAATCGCACCTGCAAAAAGTACCTTCCTGGTCATAGTACGCTCCTGGTGCTACATCATATCAGAAAGCGCAACGCGGCACGCAGCGAGGCCGGTCGCGGCCTGAAATAGTACAATAAAGCGAGCATGACCATCCGAATCGCCGCGATTCTGCTGGGTGTCGCGGCCACTGCGCTGCCCGCATATACCGCCGATGCGCCGCTTCCCCGCCCTAAGGCCGGCAAGGTGGAAATCATGCCGATCGGCGAAATCAAGCCGGGAATGAAGGGCACGGCGTGGACCGTTTTTCAGGGGACCGAACCCGAGCCCATACCTGTCGAGATCATCGGGCGTTGGAAGAACCAGTCGGGTCCGAATCAGGACGTGATCCTGGCCAAGATGAGCGGCAAGGCCGCGCGCACGTTCGTGGCCGGCGGAATGAGCGGGAGCCCGGTCTACATCGGCGGCAAGCTGATCGGCGCGGTAGCCCTGCGCGTGGGCCAGTTCTCGGTGGACGCCATCTGCGGCATCACGCCCATCGAACAGATGCTCGAAATCAACGAATTCGATAGATCGCGGCCCGCCGACGCACGTGCGCCGGGCGCGCTGGCGAGCCTCATGCAGGGTTCCGCTACGGTCGAATCGCCGGGGCCCCAGCCGGTCATGGTCCCGATTGAAGCTCCGGTGGGCCTCGCGGGCTTCACGGACGAGGCCATCCGCCGGTTCGGGCCGGTTTTCCAACAGATGGGGGTCACCGCCGTGCAGAGCGCCGCCGCCGCGGCCATCTACACCAACAAGCCCGCGCCCGGCTGGGAGCATGCGCTGAATCCGGGCGAGAGTATCGCGGGAGTGCTGGTGGATGGCGACATGAGCCTCAGCGGCCTGGGAACGGTCACGTACAACGATGGCAAGCGGATGCTGGCGTTCGGCCACGAGTTTTTCGGCCTCGGTCCGGTGAGCATGCCCATGAGCAAGGGCGATGTACTCATGACCCTGGCCTCGCCGCTGCAGCCCAACAAGATCGCCAATGCCACCGAGATCGTTGGTGCGCTGCTCGAAGACCGGCATAGCGGCATCATGGGCAAACTGGGCGCCGAGTCCAGCATGATTCCGGTTTCTGTGAAGGTACGTTCGGTGGACGGAAAGGACGCGGTACAGCGCGAGAAGGACTTCCGCTTCAATGTCTTTGTGAGCGATAAGTGGACGCCCTTTCTTATGACTCTCACGCTTTATAACTCCCTCTCCGAATTGAATGAGTTCGCGGCGGAAACCACCTATCGCCTGACCGGCAAGGTGGAAATGAACGGGCAGCCCGGCATCTCACTCTCCAATATGCAGGCTTCCGGGGAAACGCCCATCCCCGCGCCCGTCGCGCTGGCGGGTTGGTGGGGCGACAAGTTCAACCGCCTGTATCTGAACAACGTCAAGACCCCGGACGTGAAAAGCGTGAACGTCACGGTGGATCTTCTGGCGGAGCGCCGCGTGGCCGCTATCGAAAACGCCTGGATCGCCAACGCCGAGGTTCGCGCGGGCGACGACGTCCCGGTGAAGGTGTCCCTGCGGCCGTATCGCGGCGACGCCATCGTGCGGGAATTCAACATTCATCTGCCCGCGGGCCTCGCCAAAGGCGATCACCGCATCGTTCTGGGAGACGCCGAGTCATCCAACCGCATGCGCACCGTGGCGGGGACCGCGGACCGCTTCATCGACCTGCCGGAAACCGTTTCGCTACTCAATCAGGAACGCAGCAACAACCGGCTATACGTATCGCTGGTGGATTCGAGTCCCACGGCGTATATCGACGATAAGACGATGCCTAACCTGCCCGCTTCCGCGCTCAATGTGATGCAGGCGGGGCGCGCGTCGAACCGGTCGCTGGTTACTTCCGCGGAGACCGCCACGGAAGAGATGTCCCTGCCGTTCGATTACGTGGTGACCGGCAGTTACTCGCTGCGCATTCATGTGAAGTAAGTTGCGGACTCCGGGAATATGACGATTAAGCGCACTACCTCAAGCGCGTCCCGAGGAGTCGGGACGCGGCAGACTGAGAGTCCGCGCCACTCAATGACTAAAATATTGAGTTGGTTGCTGGCGGTTTCCGCCGGGTTGCTCTTTGCGGGCGAGACGCGCACCTGGTCGCAGGTCGACTATGCGGATTTCGAAAAGGGCGTCGCCAAGAACCTCTCCTTGCGCAGCGACGGGCTGCTCTCTTTGGCGCCCAGCTCGCGCGAAGTGTTCGACGCTTCCGCGGCCTATCTTTGGGCGCTCGCGCAGGATTCCAAGGGGAACCTCTACGCCGGCGGCGGCACGGACGCCAAGCTCTATCAGATCCCGCCACAAGGCAAAGCCAGGATGGTGGCCGACCTGGACGCGCTCGAAATCCACGCCATCGCGGTCGATTCCAAGGACCGCGTCTACGCGGCCACTTCGCCGGACGGCAAGGTTTACCGCGTCACGGGCAGCGCCAAGCCGGAAGGTTTCTACGATCCCAAGGCCAAGTACATCTGGGCGCTGGCGTTCGACAGCCAAGGCAACTTGTTCGTGGCCACCGGCGACCATGGCGAAATCCACCGCGTGACGCCCGATGGCAAGGGGAAGATATTCTTCCAAACGGGCGAGACTCACGTACGGTCCATGACCGTGGATGGCGGGGGCAATCTCATTGTGGGGACCGATCCCGGCGGCCTCATCCTGCGCGTTTCACCGGCGGGCGAAGGCTTCGTGCTCTACCAGATGCCCAAGCGGGAAGTGACGGCGGTGGCGGTGTCGCGGGACGGAGCGATCTATGCCGCCGGCGTTGGCAATAGGCAGGCGGGCGCCGCAACCCCCGCGCCGCAGACCGCGCCAGCGGCGACACCGGCCACGCCACCGCCGGCGGTGGTGAATCCGTTAACCGGGGCGCCGGCGGTCCCGGTGGCCATCCGTGCCGCCACGCCGTCCGCCGCTCCGGTGGCCGCGCCCGCGGGCGGTTCCGAAGTGGTGTGCATCGCCCCGGACGGGAGCCCGAGGAGGATTTGGAGCAACGCGCAGGATGTGGCCTACGCGCTGGGCTTCGACGGCGCGGGGCACGTCATCATTGGCGCGGGAAACAAGGGTAGCCTTTACCGCATCGAATCGCCCACGCTCTACACGGTGCTGCTGACATTGCCGGCGACGCAGATCACGGCGCTTGAGGCGGGCCGCGACGGCCGGCTTTACGCCGCCACCGGCAACGCGGGCAAGGTCTTCGAGATCGGCCCGGGAATCGAGCGGGAAGGCACGCTCGAAAGCGACGTATTCGATGCCACCATGTACTCGTTGTGGGGCCGGCTGAGCTTTGAAGCCAATCTGCACGGCGGCCAGGTGGTCCTGGCGACGCGCAGCGGAAACCTGGATACCCCGCAAGCCAACTGGAGTGCGTGGTCGGCGCCCATCACCGACCCCAAGGGGGGCCGCATCGCTTCGCCCGCCGCGCGCTTCGTGCAGTGGAAGGCCACGCTCACCGCCGCGGCACCGGGCGGTTCGCCCGAACTGGAATCGGTGGATGTCGCCTATCTGCCCAAGAACGTGGAACCGCACATCGACCAGATCGAGTTTACGCCGGCGAACTACAAGTTCCCGGCGCCTGTCACGCCTTTGATCCAGCCGCGGCAGACGCTCAGCCTGCCGGCGATCGGCGCTCCTCCGGCGCGCGGCGGACCGGTTGCCCAAGCCGAAATCACCCCCGCCATGCAGGCTGCCAAAGGGTTCGTCGGCGCACGCTGGCTGGCTACGGACCCCAATGGGGATTCGCTGGTTTACACGCTGGAGATTCGCGGGGCAAACGAAACCGAGTGGAAGCCGCTGAAGGATAAGATCGCCGAGAAATATTTCTCCTGGGATTCCACGGCGTTTCCGGACGGCGAATACCGGCTCCGGCTTACGGCCTCGGACGCGCCCGGCAACCCGCCCTTGGAGGCGCTGACGGCGCGCATGGAGAGCGACCCGTTTATCATCGACAACACCCCGCCAAGGATCACCGCCCTGACCGCCGCGCGCAGCGGAGGGAAGCTCGAAGTGCGCTGGCACGCCGCCGACGCGCTGAACAACATCAGCCAGGCCGAGTACTCGCTCGATGGCGGCGATTGGACGGTGGCCACGCCTGTCACCAAGCTCTCCGATTCGCTGGAACTGGACTATACCCTGAGCCTCGACGCGGCGCCCGGCGAGCATACCATCGCCGTTCGAGTGAAGGACGATTACGATAACGAGGCTACGGAGAAGGCCGTCGTGAAACCGTAAACGGATCCTGGGAGCGCTGGGCGCTCAACCTGCATCCGCCGAGGAACGGGCGGACATTCGCAGGATGATCGACGAGTTGGAAGGCGGGAAACGGAGGTCGAAATGAACCCCTTGCACGCACTGCCACAAGAAGCGGCACACCCGGCTGGGCCGCCAAAGTCCGACCGCACATTGTCCGGCGCGGGAATCGTGGCGTCCGCCGTGCTGCCTGTCGTCGCGGCGGTCGCCGTGTTTGGCCAGCCGGCTTCGCGGCCCAGATTCGAAGTCGCCTCGATCAAGCCCGCCGGGGACCAAGGGTTCATGATGGTGCGGCCGCTGCCCAACGGGCTGAGGGGCGTTTCGTCGTTAAAGCTGCTGATGCAGAGCGCGTACACGGCGCAGGCGTTTCAGATCGCGGGCGGTCCGGCGTGGATCGATTCGGAGCGATTCACAATCGACGCGAAAGCCGCCGGCAATCCCAGCCGGGACCAGATCTTCCTCATGCTGCAGTCGCTGCTCGAAGAGCGGTTCCAGTTGAAGATCCATCGGGAGACGCGGGAGCTTCCGGTGTTCGATCTCGTGCTTGCGAGGGGCGGCCCCAAGCTGCCGCCTCCCAAGGAAGGCGCATGCGACGACTCTACCGATCCGCTGCCTGAGGTGACAGTGGGCCGGATGCCTCCGCCGGGGAGCGGCCCGGCGCCACCGACGCGGTGCGGCGGCCTCGACGTGATCCTGCAAGCCGGAGGCGCGCGGATGTCCGGCGGAAAGATTCCCATGCCTGAGTTCGTCCGAATGCTCTCGGTGGTGGTCGGCCGCACGGTGGTCGACAGGACCGGGATTACGGGCCTCTTCGACGTCCGGCTGGATTTTCTACCCGATGACAGCACGCCCAACATGCCGCCACCTCCGCCGGGCGCCGCGTCTTCCGATGCGATGAGCCCGTCGATTTTCAGCGCGCTTCCAGAGCAGCTCGGGCTGCGACTGGCGTCGGCTAAGGGCCCGGTAGACGTAATCGTGATCGATCGCGTGGAGCGGCCGACGGCCAACTAGGCAGCACGCGTCCGCGTTACAAGTGCTTTTTCAGGAACGCGTAAGTCCCCTGGCCATGGATTGTATGGCCGCCGCTGAAATACTCGATTTCGGTCTTGTCTTCCAACCCGAACTCGGCATAGAGCCACCGCACTTTGGCGTACTCGTGCGCCACCCACTCATCGCGTCCGACCCGGTCGTCGTGCCCGCGCTCCACCATGAACGGCCGCGGCAGCATCAGGTAGGTCATCTCGGCGTAGTCGAAGGTGCTGCCCATGTCGAAGTACGGCATCTCCCATTCGATGGAGTACATAAAACTGAACGGATGATCGGTAGCGGCTACCTTTTCGGTCCAGGAATTGAAGTCGGCGGAACAGATGGAGAGCGCGTAATCCTGAAGGATCGTGGGAACCCGGACCGCCGTCTCGCCCCCATAGCTGAGGCCATAGAAAGCGATGCGCTTCGCGTCCACGTAATCGAGCGTCCCCAGCCAGCGCAGGATTTGCGCATGCTGCGCGATGATGAACGAGAACAGCGACCCTTTAATGCCGTTGGCCTTGCGGCTCAGGTAGCGATAGCGGTCTTCGCCGCGATAGAGATTGAACGGCGCGAAAGTGACGAAGCCCTGCTCGGCGAGCTTCGCGGCGAAGGCGTGATAGTAGTGACTGTCGCCTTCCACGGCGTCTTTTGGAAGACCGCTGCGTCCGGTCTGGCAGATCACTACCGGACGCCGCTCGCCCGGCCGAATATCGCGCGGGACGCACAGGATGCCCCACGCAAACAAGTCGGGAAAAACGTCCAGTACCACTTCGTAGCCGGTCCATTTTTCCTGGTCGTAAACACGGCGCGTGCGGGGATTCGGCGGCAGCGGCGGATCGTCAAACCGGCCCAGCACTTCTTCGTGGAAGTAGTTGCGATACCAGCGGGACGCCTCGATGAATTTGGCGGGGTTCAGCGTCGGCCGCGACGAATCGGTATTAAAGGTATCGTCGGCCAGTTCGGGCTCGACCTTGTGCAGATAGAACTTCTCCCGCACGCGGGGGGAACCGCGAACCAGCGACTGCACGTGCCGCTCCAGTTCTTCGACTTGCCGCTTCTGCCGGCCATCGGGATCGAACGATTTCCACGTCGCCTCCTCGGATGAGGCGGGCATCGCGGCGGGCGCGCCCATCTGTCCGGTAAACGCCAACAACGCTTCGTCCGACCAGGGGCCGCCGCGTACCAGGTGGCGCTGTTGGAATGGGGGGGCCAGTCCGCCGGCGCGATCGAACTCCGCCTGGACGCTCTCGAAAGGCGGCGTCTTCAGGTCGCCCTTCTGATTGGTGACGTTGGGCGCGGGGCAGTACTCCACCACCAGACCGCGGGGCGCGATCAAGGACGCCAATTCCGCATCGCCGAACTCGTGCAGCAATCCCCAGACGTTGCGATAAATGGGTTCCGACCAGACGTTCTGGCGCGAATCGAAATAGCCGCTCACCAGCGCCGCGCCGATGCGCGTGTCCGCCGCCGCGGCGTACAGCGCGAGCAATCCGCCTTCGCCGTATCCCGCTACGCCGATCTTCGCAGCGGGATCCTTGTGGCGGAACCAATCGGCCGCCGCCAGCACCTTTTGTACCTCGTAACCAATCACATGGCGGCCCATGTGAAACGCCTGGCGGTAGATCCACTCGCGGTGCGACTGGTCTGTCATCTTGATGTCGGGGTGTCCAGACCAGCGGGAAGTCCGATCGATCAGCACCGGAACGAGGACTGCATATCCGTTCTCGGCGAGGCGCCGGACGAACTCTTCGCCGCCGGATCCGGAGGGATCGGCCAGGAGCACTACGTAGCCATGCGGCGCGGATTTGGCCTCGATGAGCACGCCTTCGCCGCAAACTCCATCGAGAACCGCCCACCGCACCTGAAACCCGCGAAAACGGCTGGTCTCCACGATGACTTCCGGATCGTCGCCGGGAGCCAGGCGCTCCATTGCCGGCGGGACGCGCGGGTCGACCACGCCGATGATCTTGCGAAAGCGTTCCCGGTTGGGCTCGACCGACTTCTCATAAGCCGCGGGGGATGAGAAATCGCGCTTCCAGTATTTCGCGCGGCCGGCCACCGATTCGGCGATCTTGCGCTCTGCAAAGCGGTGCGCCCCGTCCATCATCCTCACGTCGAGGGGGCCGTCCCAGGTCAGGGGCTGGGTGGAGGGCAAGACAACCGTTTCATCGGGGCCCGACTTCAAGTTCCGCACGGCGAGTGCGGCCACGGTCCCCTTCAGTAAGTCGCGTCGCGTCATGGGAACACCTTTCAGTCATGATAAGGCATCTTTGCCAGTGAACCTCGCCTTCGAACCCAAACCGCGGCCAATGCGCAAAACTTCGTTCCACTTGGCCATCCGCTCACTCCTGGCAAAAGAGCCCACTTTCAACTGACCGGCGTCTGTGGCAACCGCCAAATGCGCGATGAATGCGTCCTCCGTTTCACCGGAGCGGGCCGAAACCACGGGCTTCCATCCCGCGGACTGAGTCAGACGGATCGCATCCAGCGTTTGGGTCACCGTTCCAATCTGATTCGGCTTGATCAATACCGCGTTTGCGACGTTGCCATCGATGCCCGCGCGAATGCGATCCATATTCGTGACAAAGAGGTCGTCGCCAACAATTTGCAGAGAGGCTGGAACGACGGATCGGAAATGGCGCCAACCATCCCAGTCGTTGTCCGCCATCGGATCTTCGATGGACACAACATCATAGGCGCGGCGCCAACCGTCCAGAAGATCCGCGAACGCCGCGGAATCGAAGGACCGGTTTTCGCTGCGGAATGTGTATTGGCGCGTCCGCTCGTCATAAAGATCGCTGGCGGCAATGTCCAGTGACAGAGCCACGTCGGCGCCTGCCCTATAGCCGGCGTGGTGGATGGCGGATAGGAGAAGCTCGAACACCCGCTCATGGCAGTCTACCTCGGGCCAGAAACCGCCTTCGTCGGCGACTCCGTATAACTTGCCCTGCTCGCGCAGCACGCCGGCGGTGGCGTGGTAGACGTTGTGGGTGATCTCCAGGGCTTCCTCAAACGTCCGCGCGCCGATCGGCATGATCATGAAATCCTGGACGTCAATCCGCCGGTTCGCATGGGCGCCACCACCGACGATCTGGATTTCCGGGAACGGCAGGAGGGCGCCCGCGCCCAAATACGCATGCAGCGGCACGTGGCTCGATGCAGCCGAAGCGTAAGCGTAGGCCATCGAAACCGCCAATATGGCGTTGGCCCCGAGCCGCGACTTTTGAGGCGTGCCATCCAATTCGATCATGCATCGGTCGACGGAACTTTGGTCCGGAGTGCCTTGTCTCATCAGTTCCGGGCCGAGGATGGCCTCGATGTTGCGAATGGCCGTAAACACCGAGTTCCCACGGAAGCGGGACGCGTCGCCGTCACGCAGTTCCAACGCCTCGTACCGCCCCTTGGAAGCCCCCGACGGGACTATGCCCCTGCCCCGGATGCCGTCCGCTAGAATGACCTCGGCCTCGACGGTGGGATTCCCGCGCGAATCATAGACCTGGTACGCGGAAACGGATCGAATCGTCATGCGAACCAGTCCTTCGTCAGCTTGGACAAACTGGCGGGCTCGCGCTGCAAACGGGCAACGGCGAATCTCCGAACGCGCTCTTGCTGGCTCTTGCGCAAGTATTCGACCGGCGATTTTCCATCGACTCGGGCCAGCATCAGCATCGGCAACAGCCGTGAGACGTTTGCCTCCAGAACGTCTTGCCCGGCCCCCGGTTCATCGGCGAACCGCGAGGCGAGGTAGGAGGACCAGACCGAATCTACCATGGGCCGCCATGGGCCGGCGGCAGGCCGCGCGACCGACTTGAGGAACAGATGGCTCAAAAGGAACGCGATATCGAAGGCGGCGTCGCCATACCACGCGGCTTCGCAGTCGACTACAACCACCCTCCCGGGGCAGACCAGGATGTTCTTCGGGCTGAAATCGCCATGGGCGAGAACGCCTCGCTCGGCCCGCAAGCGGGACGCCTCGGCTTCAAACGCCTCGTTTAACCGCGGGTGGCGCCGCGCCGTGGCCAGAAGATACGGTTCGATTCGAAGCTGCTCGAAATTGGCGAGCGTCCGGAAGCGCTCGCGAGCTTCCGGATCGTTTGCGGAGTGCGCGTGAATCCTTCCCAGAAGGCCGCCAACCGCTTGTGCGATCCGGAGATCGCATCGGCCCTCCAGCAGCATCTCTTTCCAGTTGTGGCAGCCTGCTCCAAGGTACTCCATGCAGAAGTACCCGTGCTCCGCGTTGACGTATTTCAATTGCGGCACGTTGTGCGGCGAAAATCGAGCGACATAGCCGAGATAGGCGGCTTCATTGCCGTTCCGGCTGGTGTCGGCGAACCACTCCTGTTCCACCCTCAGCTTTGGGAGGGCGCGCTTGACGACGAACTGGCGGATGCCGTCGTTTACCAGATAGATTTCGCTGGAGACGCCGCCGGTTAGCGGCAAAAGAATCGCGGCGCCGTCTCGGATGACGCCGTCGGAGAGCAGCAACGGATGCAGGCCGCCGGCTGCCGCTGAGAGTTCAATGGAGCGGCCGGCGTCCCCCGTCCTCACGCTTCTTGTCCCGCTGTTTTCAGGCACTCCTCTATTGTCTCAACAGCGAAATCGCATTGCGCACGCACCTCCCCGGGGCCGCTCCCCCGCAAATCGGGTTACAATACAAAAGCCGTTCGTCAACACTGTTTTACTTGCCCGAGAGGGCTTTTTGGGGGGCCAGAATGGAAAAACCGTCGCAAAACATACAAGACAGTTTCTTGAACAACGCCCGCAAGGACAAGATTCTCCTCACCATCTATCTCATGAGCGGCGTCAAACTTTCGGGGAGAATCAAGAGTTTCGACAAGTACTCGCTGATCCTGGAGACCAATAACCAGGAGCAATTGATCTTCAAGCACGCCGTTTCCACGGTAGTGACTCAGAAAATGCCGCATGCTTACGCAAGCGGTCCCCCGGCGCCTGCCCAGGCCGTTGCGCCCACGGCGGCATCCGGAGCTTCGGCGCAACCGGAATCCGCGGAGGCATAAGACACGGCACGTCAAGACGCCGTACCGGAGCGGGCCATCCTGGTGGGTGTGGAATGGACGAGCCGCGGGCGTACGGGCGGCGTAGCGGTTGAGGAGTCCCTGGATGAGCTTGCCGAACTGGCGGCGAGCGCCGGCGCGCAGGTCCTCGATCGCATGCTTCAGTCGCGCCCGGGTCCGGAAGCGGCCACCCTCATTGGCCGGGGCAAGGTGGAGGAACTGGCGGCCGCCGTTCAGTCCGGCGGGGCCGATGTGGTCGTTTTCGATCGCGACCTTACCCCCACCCAGCAGCGCAATCTGGAAAAGCTGGTTGGCGCCAAGGTCATCGACCGCACCCAATTGATCCTGGATATCTTTGCCACTCGCGCCCGTACGCGAGAAGGGCGTCTGCAGATCGAGCTGGCCCAGTTGAACTATCGCTTGCCCCGCCTGGCCGGGCATGGAGTGGAAATGTCGCGCCTGGGCGGTGGGATTGGGACGCGCGGCCCCGGCGAAACCAAGCTGGAAACGGATCGCCGCCGGATCGCCCATCGCATCAAGAAGATTGAGGACGACCTGAACGGCGTACGCGCCGGGCGCGCGCTGCATCGCCGCCGCCGTAGCGCCGTCCCGTTGGCGACTCTGGCGCTGGCGGGCTACACCAACGCCGGGAAATCGACGCTCTTCAATCGCCTAACCCAGGCCGGCGTCATGGTGGATGCGCGCATGTTCGCTACGCTCGACCCCACGGTGCGGCCGCTCATCCTGCCGTCGCGCCGCAAGGTGCTCCTGAGCGATACCGTGGGATTCATTCGCAACTTGCCCACAACGCTGGTGAAGGCGTTTCACGCCACCCTGGAAGAAGTTGCGGAATCTGCGCTGGTGCTGCACGTGGTGGATGTTTCCTCGCCTTCGGCCGCCGATTACGTGGCCCACGTGATGACGGTACTGGCCGAAATAGGCGCGGCCGGGATTCCGCAGATCCTGGTGATGAACAAGATCGACCGCCTTTCCAACAACGGCGCCGACGCTGGCGCCCTTTCGCATCGCCTGCTCGGCGGCGGGCGGCATGTCGCCAGCGCCACGGCAGTCTCCGCGCTCACAGGGGCGGGCATCGACGGGTTGTTGCGCGCCATTGACGAGGCATTGCTCCTCGATCCAGTCCTACGGACAACCTTCCGCCTCTCTACCGCGGACGGCGCCACGCTGGCGCTCTTGCACCAGTTCGGAAGGGTCCTGGCAACGCGCTACGAGGGGACCCACGTCGAGGTGGATGCCGAAGTGCCGGAATCGCTCAAAAGGCGCTTGAACAGCGCCCCCTAGAGATCCACAGCCTCTGTGGAAAAACCTGTGGGAAAGGGCTTGGGAAGAATCTTAACGAATTGTAAAAAAGTCACTTACCTCAAAATGAACCAACCGGCAGCAAGTTACCTCAACTACTTTAAATTGAGAAGGTTGCCTACGGACTCCGAAATCCCGGCGCTGGTGAATACGAGGCGCGGCGCGGCGATCCCCGCCATCGGCCCGTTATTCACAGTACGGTAAAGTCCAGATTCCACCGCGCCGCACGGATTCCGCGGCGCTTTTGCTACACTTGGATCTGAATGGCGGCGTAGCTCAGCTGGCTAGAGCGAGGG
>OBLW0100002235.1_pt1 | contig 15680 bp, 11 predicted proteins | sample 1520161 | NCBI WGS metagenome assembly OBLW01 (sample SAMEA3539309, study PRJEB22396) | soil metagenome | biome: tundra; feature: field; material: soil | place: USA | collected 2010-05 | depth 0.15 m | reverse complement strand
CAATCACCCCGAAACACACAATCAGGTAGGTCAAGCTGTGCGTGTAGGAGCACAGGAAGAAGCCGAGGCTGACCAGTACGCCGCCAGTCAGGGAAACCCAGAATGGGCCGAATTTGTCCTGCAGGCGTCCCGCCACGATAAACGTTAGCGCGAACACGACAACCGCCCAAGTGAACACCGAGGAAGTATCAGTCCGCTTCCAGCCAAATTCTTTCTCTAATGGGGCCACAAACACACTCCAGGCATACAGAGAGCCCAGAGCCAGGTTCATGGACATTCCACCGACCACGTGCCACCAACGATTTAGGTGGGTGGATGCAGCGTTTACGTTAGCCACAGTTTTTCTCCTTGTACGAACATTGAAATGAGAAAGCGGGTGCACGGTCTGTCTCACAACCACATTCGACCGAACCCCAGCCATGCGGACCAGTCGGAGTTGCAATCGTTACCGCAACGCGGCGGCGACCGGGTTGGCACTATTATTTTCGTTGACTGCGGGATCTTTTTTTCGAGAGTTATTGCCTGCCAGAACGAGCACCGCCGTGACGGCCAGCAGTAGACAGTACGACAACCATCTTTTCGCGTCGAACATGGACGGGGTTCCTCGTGACCGGCCTGGCTTTTGGCTAGGCTCGCTCAGCGGCGGATTCTATTACCTTTTTACGCGCTGTCAAGCACATTCTCATTTCTCGGTGGCGAAGCACAGTCTCCTGTGACGGCGATCACAGCTAGACGCTCGACCGATAAGCAGAATGCGTACGGCGCTGGTAATATCTTGCAGCGCGCCCGGGAGGCTCTATGAACACTCTCACCGCTTCCAAGCCAGAAAATATCTCGAACCTCTTAGTCATGGATGAGGAATATCCGGCGCCTAAAATCGTGGTCGATAGCGCTATTGAGAAAGACTGGTTGGGAGAGTGTGCGCGCGCGAGCAAGGATCCGGATGGTTTTTGGGCCGACTACGCTTCGCGGTTCACGTGGACCCGCAAGTGGGATCGCGTTTTGGAGTGGGATGGAGTACACCACAAGTGGTTTACGGGCGGAAAGACGAATATCACGATTAATGCGCTCGACCGGCATGCGGCCTCGGATCGATGCAATCGCGCGGCGTTTATCTGGCTCGGCGAGGACGGAAGCGAGCGTACCGTTTCGTATGGACAGCTTTACCGACTGGTGTGCCGCTTTTCGAATGGGCTGAAATCGCTTGGCGTGGTGAAGGGCGATCGCGTGGTCATTTATATGCCTTTGACGATTGAAGGCGTGGTCGCAATGCTGGCTTGCGCGCGAGTTGGAGCGATCCACTCGGTGGTGTATGCGGGGTTGGGACATACGGCTCTACGCGATCGAATTACGGATGCTGAGGCGAAGGTCGTTATCGTTGGCGATATCGGTTACAGGCGCGGCAAGACAGTGGCGCTGAAAGCGATTGTCGATGAGGCGCTCGACAATCTGGAGTGCGTTGAGAAGGTGGTGGTTTATTCGCGAGGTGGAACTGGGGTGACTGGGCCGCGCGAGGTTGATTACAACGATTTGCTGAAGTTTTCTCCGCATTGTCCGGCGGAGGAAATGGACGCGGAAGATCCGTTGTTCTTGCTGTATACATCGGGTTCGACTGGCAAGCCAAAAGGTGTTGTGCACGTACATGGCGGATACATGGTGGGGACGACTTACCACCTGTCGAGTTTCTTCGATGTCGGTGAGCGCGACGTCTTCTGGTGCACTTCGGATATTGGATGGGTGGTGGGGCATTCTTATATCACTTACGCTCCGCTGTGCGCGGGCGTGACTACGCTATTTCGCGAAGGGGCGATTGATTATCCGAATCCGGGGATCGCTTGGGAGATCGTGGAGCGCTATGGCGTCACGAAGATGTTCACTGCTCCGACGGCATTGCGAATGTTCATGCGGCATGGAGAGAGTTATCCGGCGGCACATGATTTGACGAGCTTGCGCGTGATCGCGTGCGCGGGTGAGCCGCTGAATCCTGAGGCGTGGCGTTGGGCGCAGACTCACTTGGCCGGCGATGGCAAGTGGGGGTATGTAATCGACAACTGGTGGCAGACCGAGTTGGGCGGGCCTGCGCTCGGAACGCCGCCTACGATGGCGATGCGTCCGGGGCGAGTTGGAGTGGCGGTGCCTGGAGCGGAGGCCGATGTGTTGGATGAAAGCGGCCGATCAGCTCCTGCGGGAGTGGGCGGGCGATTGGTGCTGAAGCGGCCGTTTCCGCATATGCTGCGCACGGTGTGGCGAGACCCGGCGCGGTATGAACGCGACTGGCAGGTGATTCCAGGCTGCTATGTGACGGGCGATGTCGCAACGAAGGATAAGGACGGATACATTGCGGTGCTCGGGCGATACGACGATGTGCTGAATGTCGCGGGACATCGGATTGGTACGGCGGAGGTCGAGAGCGCGCTGGTGTCGCATCCGGCGGTGGCGGAGGCGGCGGCAATTGGGGTGCCGGACGCGATGAAGGGCGAGACGATTAAAGTTTTCGTGCAGGTGCGGAATGATCACGTGGCGTCGGACGCGCTGGCGGCTGCGTTGATTGATCACGTGCGGCGGGAGTTGGGTCCAATTGCTACTCCTTCATCGTTGGAGTTTGTGGCGTCGTTGCCGAAGACGCGATCGGGAAAGATTCTGCGGCGGATACTTAAGGCGCAAGAGGCGGGAGTGGACGCGGGCGACGTTTCAACTATGGAGGGATAAAGACTGACCTCGGGAGCGCGGTGCGGCGCGGGCTTGCGCGGTTGGATGGGGCAGAGAGTCGTCAGCGCACGATCATTTTATTACCACACGATCACTCCATCACCACGCTTGACTGGTTGACTTAAAGTTACGCGCGATTAGGCTGGCGCATTTACTCCGCTTAGGAATCCGCCTAGGTGGCCGGTTAGGCCGATCATTAATACTGCGAAGGCTTCGATTGGAAGGCGGTAGTTTGGCAGGCCTTGTTCTGGCGGTCGCCTTGATTGGCGGTGGATCCAAAAAACCAGCAAGATCAAGATGCTTGATAGGCTTCCTGCCAGTAAGTGCATTAAGAGAATCCCTTTTAACTTTTCTCCTTCGAGAGCCCAGTGCCAGGCGGCTAGTCCTGTCGCCACTACTGGCACGGTGAAGATCGCCGCTAACAATAGATTGAAATAGGCTGCGGTAGCGAGCAGCGGATTCTTTCTCCACCAGGCTAGATAGTCGAATGCCACGGCCGATATGAATAGCGCTATCGGAAAGTGGATCAGCACTACGTGTTGCGCGTGCTTGGCTAGCAATACGGTTTTTGGATCGAAGGGGTTGATGGTCATTGTGGGTTCTCACGTCACTTAATCGATAGTCGTTAGACGTTCGTCTGTAATTTGTCTTCGGTCGCTCGGAGTAGTATGATGATTTTGTTATTCACTTTTGTCTAGCTTGCTTATTGAACGACTATCCGGCCGGTCATCTTGGGATGCATTCTGCAGTAGTAGGTGAAGGTGCCTGCGCTCGCGAACGTGAATTCGAAGCGCTGATTGGTGTCGAGGACAGGAGACGCAAATTTGTTGTCGTCGCTGGTGACGGTGTGGGGAATGTCGTCTTTGTTGGTCCAGACGACGGTCGTGCCGGTTTTTACAGTGAGGTCTTTTGGAGTGAATGAAAAATTATCGATCGAGGCCTGAACGGTTTGTCCCGAGGCAGTCGATTGAGGATTGGCTTGCTGCGTCTTCTGAGATTGTGCGGCTGCAGGCAATGCTGCGGCAGCCTGGCGAAGAATCGTGCTGACGTCTTCGGCGGGGGTTCCGGCTAAGGTCGCGTCGACTACGGCGAGATGATTATTTCCGGCGACGAAATTTACGTTGGTGATGCCGAGCACGCGGCGCAACTGTTCGGATGGAACTTTGATGGGTCCGGCTGAAGGTGCAGTACCAGCGACTGGCTGCGGGAAGGCCGTGGACATGGCGGTGTGAAAGGTTACGTTGCCTTCTACCTTTTGCATGATCTGGTGAATGTGTCCGTTTAGAACGGTGACGGAGCCGAAGCGTTTTAGATAAGAAAGCGCTTGCGAACTATCTTCCGTGGCCCATCCCCACTCGGGATAGGCCGCCCAGAGCGGAATGTGGGCGAAGACAACTACAGGCGTGCTGCTGGTGCGCGACTTCAAATCTTCTTCGAGCCACTCGAGTTGCTCGTCGCCTAACACGCCCAAGCCGCCCGGCTTGAAGTTCAGCACGTTGACCAGTCCTACGAAATGAACACCCTTGTGGTCGAAACTTTGCCATCCGGAACCTTTAGTTCCCTTCCCATAGCGCTCGAGAAATTGGCGGCCATTGTCGAGTGACACGTCGTGCTCTCCGGGAACGTAGAAGATTTGCTTTTGCCTGGAACTTTTTAGCACCTGATTGAGCGTGTCGAATTCGGCGGGTTTCGAGAGATGGCTGAGGTCGCCGGTATGGAGGATCAGATCGGGCTCGGTGGGGAGCGCGTTAATTTTGTCGTCGATTGCGGCTTGCAGAGTGGCTGTGACATCAACGTTTGCGGGCTTGTCGAATCCGATGTGACTGTCGCTGATTTGAACGAAGGAGAACGAAGACTGATCGGGACGGTGCGTGGTGGCGCCGAAAAGTTGAGAAACGGGCACGCCGCCGGCGAAGGTCCAGAGTAGTCCAGTGCCGGCCCAGGCCATGCAGTTGAGGAAGCCGCGGCGGTCGACTCCGTCTTCGTTTACGTGTTTGGGGATTTGCTTCATGTTGCCTCCAGGCATCGCGTCCCCGCTTGTGCGGGTTTGTGCTCTGGAGTGCTAACCGGGGGCGGAGTGATTTATTCCACTTTAATTTCGCATTTAATTTCGCACGGCCGGGCGAGCCCGCCCTGCGCTCCATTGACGACACTTTTCCTATTCCTATAGTTTCGCGGCTGGGGAATTTCAGTTGATGGACTTGAAGCGTTTCGCCAGGCTGTCTATGTCGGAGGGGGCGGCATCGCCGATTACGAAATAGCGGAGGCCGCCTCGGCTCCAGGTTTCGGCGCTGAAGGAGAGTTGTTTTGACGCGGCTTTGTTCTCGGCTAGCTTACGCAATGGGGCATCAGGAAAGATGAAGACGGAAATTTGGTGTTTGCGCAATTGGTAGATGAGATGGGCTCCGGGACTTTGTTCGAGGTAGGCCATGCGTCCGCCAAGCAGAGAAAACTCGGAGTTCTGGAGGTCGGGCAAATCGAAGGCGAATGGAATCTTGCCCTGGAACCATGGCTTCACGGTGTGGCGATCGGTGGATACTACGTCGACGGGTGATGAACTTGCCAAGGTCGCTACGTGAAGGTCGGCGAGTTCGCTGTAGATGCGCTGAGATCGAGTCTTCTCCAATCCAAAATTGGCGATCAAGGCGACGATCACGAGAGTTGCGACGGTTGCGGTGGCGGCGATCCAGAGTCGGCCCAGACCCATGGCACGACGTGGTTTTTGCTTCGTAATTCCCTGTTGTATTTTCTTACGGAACTCAGCGGTTGGCGTGAACCGCTTTCCTACAGTATGAATCGTGCGTTTCATTTGCACGTGAGCGAGCGAATCGGCCGCACAGGATGGACAGCTGCGCACGTGAGCATCGAAAGCACGCATTTCATCGGGCGCGAGCTCAGCGTCGAAGTAGCCGTCGAGTTTTCCCTTCCATGACTCGCAAACTGGATTCATGTGATCATCATCTTTTGTGCGAACTTCTTTACTCGAACTTCTTGCGCGCACTTCCTGGTGCAAACTTCTATGGGCGAATTCCGTTCATCCCGTTTGTACCTGGTCTTGCAGGCGGCGACGCAACTCCGCTCGTGCTCGCGACAAACGCGACATAACCGTGCCTGCCGGAATCGATAGAGTTTCAGCTATTTCCTGATAGGACATTTCTTCCACGTCACAAAGAAGAATTATTTCTCGAAATCGCAGGGGCAACTCCTCAATCGCCGTCTGCATTCTTTGATGACAAGAGCGCTCTAACAGAATCGTTTCGGGCGTCGTATCCTCGACCGCCAGGTCGGATTTTTCCTCCTCGGCATCGAGAGACACGGTCATAGTGGCTCGCAATCCAGTCCGAGAGGTCAAGAACGTATTTCGTAAGATGCGGTAAATCCATGCGCGGAAGTTGGTTCCTAGCTGAAATGACGGAAAGCCTTTCAGAGCCTTGGCGTATGTTTCCTGAACCAAATCTTCGGCTTCTTCTCGATTCATAGTGAGCCAGCAGGCGAAGTTAAACAGTTGGTCGAATAGAGGCATCGCCAGTTCTTCGAACGAATCGGATTGAGCATCGAAGTCTGGCACACGCAATGTTATAACTCCCGGCTTGCGATTTTATTCCGTCTGGCTCGTTGTTGTTTTTTGACTTCGGACGGGCCAGAGGCCCGGCACCACACGAGCTAATTCTGCACGGCAAGTTTAGAGGGGCGATAATTCGTCTTCTTTTCCTTCGTCTTTTCTGTTGTGAACGAATCTTTTTTCGAGGAATTGCTGAGCGAGGAATTGTCCGCCCAGTCCGAAGGCTATGGCCAAGCCGAGCATCAGAGCTCCGAATACGATTCCAAAGGCGACGATTACGGTTTGCTCGGCTACTCCTAGTTCTTCGAAGACCATGGAGAAGACGAAAACAATAATGATGGTACGAATGGAAACGCTGAGCAGGCGAGGAGACGGCAGGTTGGAGTTGACCGCGGCGAGCAGCGCGGCTCTCGAGAAAAAGCTGGCGGCGAGCAGTCCGAAGAAAATGATGCAGAGGGCTACGAATATGCGCGGCAGGAAAAGGAAGAATTTGGCAATCTGATCTTGCAGGCCAAAAATGCCGAGGACGTTTACGCCGAGGAGAATGACGCCGATCCACGCCACCCAGAAGACGAAACGGCTGAGGAGTTCCGATGCGGGCGGTAAGGCTGCTCTGTTGAGCAAGCCGGATGCGCCTGCGGTTTCGGAGAGCTTGTCGAATTTCATGAGCCGCAGCATGCTGCGCAAACTTACTTTCAAAATGTATGCAATCACCCACCCAACGAAAGCCACGATCACCAGAACGATGATCCGCGGAAGTATGTGGGCGAAACCTCGGACGAGTTCCTGCATGGCCCGAGTTAGTTCGCTGATAATCATTTCCTGCATGATGACCTCACTTTGCTCCGTTCCAAATCTCCAGCAGATACGGCTTCATTCGCTCGAATTCAAGGCAGAGAGTTTCGATATTCGCTTCTACTTCGGCATCGGAGCGGTTGGCGTTCTCGGTGATGAAGGCGAAGGCTCGTCCGCGAAAAAGCGGGGCTAGCGCCTGGATAATGTGGTCGCGGTTGATCACAGATTTGTGATAGGCGGCGGCGAACTCGTAGATAGTTTTAACCCACAACTCGGTGCCAAAAGCTGAGCCCCCCTCCTCAGAGCGGGCGGCTTGCTGGAGTTCGGCGAGCGTGGACGGAGAAAGGATGGACTGAAAGACTGATTCCAGCTCCGCGACTCCGCTGGAAAACATTTCGCGGAGACGTTTGCGATTGACGCGCAAGGGCTCGAGAACCTGCTCGTGCTCGGCGCCCGTGGTTGATATTGGTTGCGATCCGGTCTTGGCGCTCCACAGAGAAAAGTTCGGTTCCATGGAGGCAAATAAGGCTCCCACCGTCTGCCGTATTGCGGGGACGAGGTCGGCCGAGCTCCACTGCGTGTGTTCTTTGGTTCCAAGAAATGATTGGCAGATGCGATAGTCGCCTGCGATCGCAGCTACGGTGAAAGGCATTTCGGAGCCATCGCGCGCGGTGTCGTCGTTCCAGGAGTTAAAGGCGAGGAACTGAGAACCGAGGCGGCCGGAGAAAGAAAAGTCTAGGGCGTAGGGCTCGCGGATCTGCAGTCCGTAGAGGGCGCGGGTCATGGGATAGAGCAAGTTGGTTAAGAGGATGCCGTCAAACCGGTGGCGGCTATAGGTTGGCAACACCAAGTCGAATTCTTCAGTAAAAACGGGGCGGAGAAGCTTGGTTAGCCAATCGGCGGTGATCTGCGTTGACTCGGGCGAAATAACGGCGCAGGCTTTGGCACGCAACAATTCGGCAGCGGAGAGGATGGTGCGCAGGGCTGCTCCACGCGCGGGACCGTTCGCGTACTGGGTGCTAATGGAGTGCAGGGTGCGAAGCGTCGAGAATTTCGAGCCGCGACTGATGTCGTCGATGGCTGCATTGACGACTAACTGAGGAGTTCCGTCTCGCGAGCCGCCGTCGGCGTTGATGATCGCAACGCGTTGGCGGGAAAAAAACTTGAGCAGGCCAGTCTGAATGGTCTCGACAATCGATCCGACGGTCTTGGCGTTGTTGTGAGTCGGAACGCCGATCAGGATGTCGACTTCTCCGACGTTGATGAGTTGACGGAGAAAATCGTCCGTCAAAACACTCTCATCGGTCAGACTAAGCTCCGCCAAACTTGCCTCCGTCTTTCGAATTGCGGTGAAAAACAGTTTACGAGGGACGGGCGAGGATGCACGTCGCTCCACTAAAAGTTAAATCTTTCTTAACCTGAACCAATAAAAACTGTATGGGCCTAGCGTTAACAAATATGGCAGTTGGCCGACTCTGGGAAAAATATTTCTGCCGAACATTTCGATCAGGATATTTCCTTTATAGGGGCTCAGGTCCAACTCGACGGCCTGCGCGGTATCCGAAAGATTGTTGACTACGAGAATAGTTTCGTTGCCTAGCTTGCGGACATAGGCCAATATTCTGTGATTGGCTGGATAGAGAAATTCAATCGATCCGCTACCGAAGACGCTGGTCGTTTTGCGGACGGCGATCAGGCGCGCCATCCAGTTGAGAAGCGAGTGCTTGGTGCGACGCTGCGAAAAGACGTTAACTGCGGGAAAACCGTAGACGGGGTCCTGGATGAGAGGCGCGTAGAGCTTTTCGGGCTCGGCGGCGGAAAAACCTGCGTTGCGATCACCGCTCCACTGCATGGGAGTTCGGACTCCGTTGCGATCGCCTAGATTAATGTTGTCGCCCATTCCGATTTCGTCGCCGTAATAAATGGTTGGAGTGCCGGGAAAAGACATCAGCATTCCATTCATTAACTCGATGCGACGGCGGTCATTTTCTAACAGCGGCGCGAGACGGCGGCGGATGCCAAGGTTGATGCGCATCGCCTTATCTTCGGCGTAAGAATCGTTCATGTAGTCGCGCTCGAGGTCAGTAACCATTTCGAGCGTCAACTCGTCGTGATTGCGCAAGAAAAGGCACCACTGACACGTGGGTGGAATCTCCGGTGTCTGGTGCAGGATTTCGGTGATCGGCTTGCGGTCTTCCAGTTTCACTCCCATGAACATTCTGGGCATCAAGGGAAAATGGAAGGCCATGTGGAATTCATTTCCATCGGCGAAGTAAGGACGGAGGTCGGCGGGCCACTGATTGGCTTCGGCGAGAAGCATGCGTCCGGGAAATTGTGCGTCGAGTTTTGCGCGCAGCTCTTTCAGGATGACGTGAGTTTCGGGCAGATTCTCGCAATTGGTGCCTTCGCGCTCGACGAGGTATGGAACGGCGTCGAGACGGAATCCGTCGACTCCCATTTCGAGCCAGAACTTCATGACATTCCAGACCTCTTCGCGAACGGCGGGGTTATCGAAATTGAGGTCGGGCTGGTGACTGAAAAAGCGATGCCAGTAATAGGCTTTGGAGATGGGATCCCATGCCCAGTTGGACATTTCGGTATCAAGAAAAATGATGCGCGTGCCTTGATAGCGAACGTCGGTGTCGCTCCAGACATACCAATCGCGGCGGGGATTGTCGGTTGAACTGCGGGACTGCTGAAACCAGGGGTGCTGATCGGAGGTGTGGTTGAGCACCATTTCAATCACCACGCGTATGCCGCGCTGGTGAGCCGAGGCGAGAAATACTTTGAAGTCATCCAGCGTCCCGTAGCTGGAGTGGACAGAATAGTAGTCGGCGATATCGTAGCCGTCGTCGCGCAAGGGCGAGGGGAAAAACGGCATCAACCAGATGGTGTCAATGCCCAACTCTTTGAGGTAATCGAGTTTTTGATCGAGCCCTTGGAAGTCACCGATGCCATCTCCGTTGCTGTCGCAAAAAGTACGAACGTGGACCTGGTAGATGATCGCGTTCTTGTACCAAAGCGCGTCTTGCTTTAATGGCAAACCGCCTCCTCCTGGCGTGGTGCGGGTCTTTAATTAATTTGACTATGGTTCAGCGAACGCCTTTATGGATCGTTCGACTATGTGGAGTACAACGTTTCTCCGAGTTTAACGCCCTTTTATGATGGTGTGGAGTGGAGAAACGTTGCGAATTTGATTTGCTGGTTGATTACTTGGGAGTCTTCTGTGACGGGCTGACTTTTCTTTCGGGTTGACAGAAGACTTAACCACTAGGATTCGCTTAATTGTCCAGGCTTGCACTCTTGGCTCGGGCGAAGGCGGCGATTTGGTCGTCGACGACCGCGGACGAGTTGGGGCGATCGAGCACGAACTCGTGGCCACGCGTGGAAACGATTTGTTCTAGAGGATTCGGTTTCGGCGGCTGCTCGCTTTGAGGGTGTTCTGATTGCGAGAGCGACTTGTTGGATTTCTCGTCCAAGCGGACTTCGCACAGTTCGCCGATCAGGGTTCCGGCCCAACGATAGATATTGTGTTCTCTAACTACTTTGCGCATCCGTTGCATTCTGGTCCTACGTTCGTCGCGGGGCATTTCAAGCGCGGTGCGAAGCGCTTCTGCCATCTGCTCGATGTCGTAGGGGTTGACCAGCAAGGCGTCGGGCAATTCGCGGGCAGCGCCGGTAAAGCGACTGAGAACGAGAACTCCTTGTTCATCGGGACGCGCGGCTATGAATTCCTTGGCGACCAAATTCATTCCGTCGTGTAGCGATGTGACGAAGCAGAGATCCGCGACGCGGTAGAAGCGCTGGATTTCATGATGGGTGTGCTGCCGGTTCATGAGGACGATCGGCTTCCACTTCCCTACCTGGAAACGCGCATTGATGCGCGCAGCCTCGGCCTCGACTTCGAGAAGCAAGTCGTTATAGCGCTTAATACGGGTGCGGCTGGGGGCTCCGATTTGAAGGAAGGTAAAGCGCTCGCGATACGTGGAATGCTTTTCGAGAAGCCGTTCGATCGCCAGGAAGCGTTCGAGAATGCCCTTGGTGTAGTCGACGCGATCGACGCCGACTCCGATGAGAGTGGCCTCGACACCGAGTTCATGCAACAGCTCGGAACCCTCGGATGACGCGTACCCGCCGGAAGCGACTCGTGATGAAGCAGGGGGATCCTCTGGAAAATCGACGCTGATGGGAAACGGCTTCACGACGGTGCGATGCTCTTCGCGATTCACGGTGAAGTGTTCCCAGTCGATGCGCGACTCCAAGGCACGGTCTACGGTTTGAAGGAAATTTGTGCAGTGCGCTTGAATGTGGAAGCCGATCAGGTCGGCGCCGAGTAATCCGTCGACCAGTTCGCGTTGCCAAGGGCAGATGCCGAAGGCCTCTGGATTTGGCCAAGGGATGTGCCAGAAGATGGCGACCCGCGCATCGGGTCGAGCTTTTTTGATCATGCGGGGAAGAAGGGCGAAATGATAGTCCTGGGCGAGGATGACGGGGCGATCCAATCCCTCTATCTCTTTTAAGACCGCGTCGGCGAAGCGGCGATTGGCGCGCTCGTAGTGCTCCCAATCGGAAACGCGAAACAAGGGCCGGGTATGGGCGATATGGCAGAGAGGCCATAAGCCCTCGTTGGCGAAACCGTAGTAGTAACCGTCCTCTTCTTCTTTGCTGACCCAGACCCGGCGCAAGGTGTAGCGAGGATCGTCAGGCGGCACGCGCAGGCGGTCGTGCTGGTCGACCGTTTCGCGATCGGCGTCGCCGCTGCCGTGGGCGACCCATGTTCCATCGCAGGCGCGCAGAACGGGTTCGAGGGCGGTAACGAGTCCGCTGGCGGGAACGAACGCTTCGATGGACTTGCCCTGGCGCCGGTGGATGTAGGGTTCGCGATTGGAGACAACAAACAGGCGGCTATCGTCGAGCATGGCGCGAACGTGGACGGAGAGGCGGTCGGCTGTCCAGAAAGTATCGCCGGCATGACGGAGTTGGGCCTCTTTTTCCGCAGCGGAACGGGCCTCGGATAGACTTGCGGCCATGGTCGTCATTTCATGCGCGAGGGGATGAAATAAATCGAGATCGGGCATGGCTGGCCGAGGAGCGGCTTTGTTCGTGCGTAAGGCGCGCATCCATTGGGCGGCGCGGGCGATGGGACCGGTGATGCTCCAACGCACGATGAGAAGGGTGATGATGGTGACCAAGACAACCAGCACGAGCACGCGCAAAAATGTAGCGGTCCAAACCCTTCGGCTGCGGGCATTGATGTAACTGGAGTCGTTGACTATCGCGAGTCCGGCGGTCGCAGAGCCGTTTTGATAGAGGGGGACGGAGTAGATGTAGACGGGATTATCGGCGATGCGGCTGTATTCTCCGCCGGATTGGCCCTTAGTGGCGGCTTGTCGAGCTACGCCGGGCTCGCTGGCGAGTTGCGCGGACAGTTCGGGCGTAACAGTGACGGACTGGCCTGCCGAATTGTAGATGGCGATACCGGCGAGATGTTCGCGGGCTCCGAAACGATCGATCAGGAGCTGGAGATCTTTTTGTTGGATACGGTTGAGGGAGTTCTGGTTAGTTTCGAAAAATGGCTGGACTTTGTCCGCTAGATTCTCACCCAAAACCTCGGCGCGACGTTCGAGATCGCGGCGCAGGCTAAGCTTCTGGGACCTGACCTCGTAGTAGGCAGACGAGAGTGAGATCAGGGCGATCCCTAGAATCAGAGAAATTGTCAGGCGAAGGGTGAGGAGACGCACATTTGATTGGGTGCAAATCTAGGACCAAGCGACTACAAAATTAATTCCTGTGGAATCATTGACTTACGAATAGCTTGTGGACAAACTGACGGAACATAGACGGTAAAACTAACTCTGCGCCGTCGCTATTTCGTGTATTCCTGCTATTTCCGGCAAAATGACGTCCAAGTGCCGCCGTCACATACGCTTGCGAAGACGGCACATCGTCACGGAAAGCGCGAATCACACGGCGCCCTCCAAGAGAGGGACCAGCCAGGGAGAGCCAGCGGTCTGGGCGTCGAGTGAATCCGCTGCCTACTGTCCGTGCTCGGTAGCGTTTTCTAGATCGACAGCCGCTTTGTCAATTGCGGTGGCAACGGTGTCGAGAACGTGGCCGACCGCCGGAATCTGGGCATCGGCTTCGTTCCACTTTTCCTGATCCATATATTCGCGAACGGCAGCGATTGGTTTGGCTCCGTAACCGGTGTAGGCGCCGGGAGCATAGACCTGATGCTTAAACCAGGGGCGCTCCGGTAAACCTTTGTCGGTGAGAAAAGCTCGCTGAATCTGGATGAGTTCGGCGTTGAGACTGGCGGCGGTCTGCGGCGGCAGGTCTTTTCCGCCGGTCTGCCATTTTGTGAACGCAGACTGATAGTGCTCCGCGCTTTTCTTAATCGCCTCGAGTCCATTTTTCAAGGGCGCAAAATTCATGAATGGCGGCACCGGCTTGGCGGGCGGCGGGACAGAAGTTTTTCGCGGGTCAGAGGTCGCTGCGAATACACCTTCTTTCAGCTGCAAATTGCGTTCGGTAATTTCGTCCTGCTTATCTTTCAGCAACTTTTCCATTTCCTTAACGTAGCGGCCAATGGTTTCGGCTTCGGCGTTGTACTCATAAGGAATCACGTCTGCATCGGCCAATCGCATGATAGCCGTGCCTCCAGTCTGCGCCAGCGCCCGTCCGTAGGAGAAATCTGTGTCTATGAATTTCGTGTACCAGTAGAAATCGTCATAGACGGAATGATAAGCAGTGGCGTCGTTCTCCCCTCCGTAACCGATATTGAGAGCGGAAATGCCGGCGTGGTCGAGGAATGGAGCGTAGTCTGAGCCATCTCCGAGGGCGCCGATTCGCACATCGTTGTTTTTTCTGACTTCAGCGCGCTCTTCTGCGTTGGGCGCTTTTGCAATTCGCTGCAGCCTAATGCGCTGCTGAACTGAAATGTGTTTTTCCGGATCTTGAATGTCTCGCGCGACATCGTTGATTACGTGTTGCAGATCGTGCGAGCCTCCGGCGTAAAAAAAGCCGCGGCCATTGCTATCGGAATTGATATAGGCGACAGCATGTTTCTGTAATTCTTCGAGGTGAGTCTCCACCCACTCGGTCGAGCCGAGCAGGCCAGGTTCCTCGCCATCCCAGGCGCAGAAAATAATTGTCCGTTTTGGATTCCAGCCTTGTTTGTGTAATTCACTCAGCACGCGAGCTTCTTCCAGAACAGCGACCATTCCAGAAAGCGGGTCGGCCGCACCGTTGACCCAGGCGTCGTGGTGGTTGCCGCGGATCACCCACTCGTCGGGCTCAACCGACCCGCGTAGAGTGGCGATGACGTCATTGACGGGCTTCAAGTCCCAGTTGGAAGCGACTTTCAGATGAACTTTGGCTGGGCCAGGGCCGATGTGATACGTGATCGGCAAACCTCCGCGCCACGCTTCGGGCGCAACCGCACCTTGCAAGGCAGACAGCAATGGAAGCGCGTCGCCCCATGAGATCGGCAGCACCGGAATTTTGGTGATTGTTTTTGCGTCTTTGATGTCCAGTCGCTTGGCATTGGTGGTTGCGCCTACTCCCGGTGTTAAGGGATCGCCGGGATAATCGGTATCCATGACGCTGCCGCGTTGCACGCCGTCGCGAGGACGCCATCCACCTTTAGGGTAATCGTCGCCATTGAAGAAGCCGTCATCGCGCGGGTCGGAATAAATGATGCAACCAATGGCTCCATGCTCCGCGGCAACTTTGGGCTTGATGCCGCGCCAGCCTTCGCCGTAGCGCGCGATGACGATTGCGCCTTTAGCGGATATCCCGAGCAAGTCGAGTTGTTCGTAATCTTCGCGGTTGCCGTAATTGACGTAGACGAGCGGGGCGGTAACGTCTCCATCGATAGAGTATGCGTTGTAGGTGGGTAACTGCTCGGCGGTTTGATTGGAGGTGGGGTCGCCGGGGATGGGAGGTTCCTGTAACTTGGCGCGGAATTTCGTGGGCTCGATCATCTCAACGATGCGCTCTTTCGGGGTTGGGAAGAGCACTTGAAATGTTTCTATGTGTGCGTCGAAACCCCACTCTTTAAATTTCGAGAGAATCCATTCCGCATTGTCTTTGTCATAGGCCGAGCCGACATGATGAGGTCGGGCACTGAGACGCTGCATGCTTTGACGCAGATTGTCAGGGACGATTCCAGACTGAAGCTTCTTCTCCCAGTCGCGCTCGCTTTGAGAGGAGTGGGATGAGTAGCCCGACAGGTGGGAATTTTCGTCGGAGGCAGGCTGCGGTGATTGCGCGATGGCTGTTTGGGCGATGACGATTGCGAGGATCGCAACGTAAGCGAAGAGCGGACGAGATAAAATCAAGGAAATCTCCCTGAGCAATGTGCAATTTGTTTGGATTTGTTTCGCCGGATTATAGATGAAACATCGAGAGCTTCGTCGAAAGTCGACAAATTTGGGCGGGATGCCTGTACCGTCGCGAGTTCGGTCTGCTACAATTCTTGTTCTGGAACATGGACAGATGTTCTAGCGGCGCAAACGTTTGCGGCGGTTGTAGAGTGCGGAATCCACTACCGCAGAAAGCAGTTGGGGACGTAGTTCAGTTGGTTAGAACGCTGCCCTGTCACGGCAGAGGTCGC
>OBLW0100002234.1_pt1 | contig 15680 bp, 9 predicted proteins | sample 1520161 | NCBI WGS metagenome assembly OBLW01 (sample SAMEA3539309, study PRJEB22396) | soil metagenome | biome: tundra; feature: field; material: soil | place: USA | collected 2010-05 | depth 0.15 m | reverse complement strand
CACTAGCACAGATAGAGAGCATGGTGGGTGTGGACCTGACTTCGACGGTCGCGCAACCGGGTAACCAACACCCGGCGGGAGGGGAGTAAAGCGATGTTTTACAAAGTCCTAAGGATTTCGGCTTTTGTCGCAGCAATCGCGTTGGCGGTAGGAGTGACCTTCGGCGGAAGAGTTTCAGCCATTTTCCAACACCAGCCGTCCGCTTCGCAGACGACGACTGCAGGAACCGAGCGCAAGGTTCTCTATTGGTATGACGCCATGAGCCCGCAGCACCATTACATCAAACCCGGAAAAGCGCCAGATGGAATGGACCTGGTGCCACAATATGCCGAGGACAACGCTTCTCAGCTAACCACTGCGGCCAGCGCCTCGGAACCGGGTGGCGAGCGGACGATTCTTTTCTGGTATGACCCAATGCATCCGGTCTACAAGTCTGACAACCCAGGTATCGCGCCAGATTGCGGCATGCAACTGGTCCCCAAGTACGCCGACGATGAAACGGCAACATCAAAGATGCCCGCTGGCACTGTCAAAATCGCAGCAGAGAAACAGCAGCTGATTGGCGTAAGAACCGCGACCGTCGAACGGCAGTCTCTGGTGCGAACCGTGCGCACAACGGGTCAGCTTACCAGCGATGAGACGAAGCTTGCGCACATCCACGTGAAGGTCAACGGGTACATCGATAAGGGTTACGTCGATTACATCGGGCAACTCGTCAAGAAAGGCCAGCCACTCTTCACCCTCTACAGCCCAGACCTTGTGGCTACCGAAGAGGAATATCTGATCGCCAAGCGCGGAGCGAAGGAGATGGGCGCCTCGCAATTTCCTGAGGTGGCGCAAGGCTCGCAGTCCCTGCTGCGTTCGACGCATGAGCGGCTCAAACTCTGGGACATCACCGACGAGCAGATCAAGAAGCTCGACGAGACCGGGGAGGTCACGAAGACCTTAACTTTCTACTCGCCGGTCAGTGGCTTCGTCACGGACCGTAAGGCGTTTCCGCAAACTGCCGTTACCCCGGATATGGATCTGTATGCGATCAGCGATCTCTCCACGATCTGGGTGAATGCGGACGTGTTCGAGTACGAGGTGCCGTTTGTGAAAGTGGGGCAGACGGCGGACATGGAACTGAGCTACTACGCAGGGAAGACCTACACCGGGAAAATCACCTATATCTATCCGACGGTCGACCCCATCTCCCATACGGTAAAGGCACGCATCGAGTTTGCGAACCCGAATTTCGACTTGAAGCCGCAGATGTTCGCGAACGTGCAGTTGAAGATCAACTATGGCAAGCAGATTGTGGTACCGCAGGAAGCGATCATGGATTCCGGGGACAAGCAGTACGTGTTTGTGGTTCACAACGGCGGTGTGTTCGAACCGCGCGTGATCCAGATGGGCGCGAAGCTCGAAGGCAATGTAGTCGTCCTGTCTGGGCTGAATGCGGGGGAAACCATCGTGACCTCTGGGAACTTCCTGATTGATTCCGAGAGCCGTCTTAAGAACGCAATGGCGGGGATGCAGCACTAGGAGATTGGTTATGGCAAAAAAGGCATCGTTTTATTCAGCAATCGTCCTGATCGTAGTCGCGGGCCTGTTCGCGGGCGGGTACTTGTTGATGAACCGCCGCTCGCAGACAGAATGCGGATTCTGCCGGCGTCACATCAATCCGAAAGCCCATGTTATAGCGGAAGTCGGCGGGCGGCGGCGCGACGTCTGCTGCGCGCATTGTGCGGTGACGGAGTCACGACAAGAGAAGAAGCCTCTGCGGCTGATCACAGTAACGGACTATCCCACGGGAAAGATGGTAAGCCCAGAGGGGGCGTGGTTTGTCGAGGATAGCCGTGTGATTACGTGCCAACACGACATGTCCAGGATGGACGAATCCAAGCACGCGGAACAGTTGGAATTCGATCGCTGCTCGCCTGGCACACTCGCGTTTAGCGAGAGAAAAGCGGCAGAAACGTTTGTGGCCCAGAACGGTGGAGTCTTGCGGAGCCTACCAGAGCTGCTGGCGGAGGCCCAACAGCAATGATTAACCGCATTATCGATATCTGCGCGAAGAACAAATTCATCGTTCTTCTCTTCATCGGCGTGGGCGTGCTGGTTGGCTGGCACTCGATGAAGAACACGAAGCTGGATGCGATCCCCGATCTGTCGGACACTCAAGTCATTGTCTATTCCAAGTGGGACCGCAGCCCGGACATCATGGAAGATCAGGTGACGTATCCCATCACCTCGGCGTTGCTGGGCTTGCCCAAAGTGAAAGACATCCGCGGCTTCTCGGATTTCGGCTACTCCTACGTCTACATCATCTTTGAGGAAGGCACGGACATCTACTGGGCGCGGTCGAGGACGCTTGAATATTTGAATTCCGTCGTTCCACGCCTGCCCAAAGGCGTCAGCGTTGAGTTGGCCAAGGATGCGACCGCTGTCGGTTGGGTCTATGAGTATGGTCTGGTCGATACCACCGGACAGTACAGCATGGAGAAGATACGGAGTTTCCAGGATTGGTATCTGCGCTACGACCTGCAATCCGTGCCTGGCGTCGCCGAAGTGGCGCCCTTGGGCGGCTTCGTTCGACAGTATCAGGTCAATATCGATCCCAACAAACTGCTTGGCTACAAGATCCCGATCAACATGGTCGTGGATGCCATTGGGAAGAGCAACAATGATGTTGGCGCACGGTTGGTCGAGATGTCCGGCCGCGAGTATATGGTGCGAGGGCGCGGCTACATCAAATCGCTCGATGACATTGGCAACATTGTTGTCATGTCGAATCCGCAGACCGGCACGCCCGTGCTGGTGAAGGATCTGGCTACGGTGACATTCGGACCCGACATGCGGCGTGGCGTCGCTGAACTCGATGGCCAAGGAGAAGTGGTTGGCGGTGTCGTCATCATGCGGTTCGGAGAGGACGCGCAGAAGGTCATCGAGCGGGTTAAACAAAGGATCACGGACATAGAGCCCACTCTTCCGAAGGGGCTGAAGATCGTCACCACCTATGACCGTTCCGGCTTGATCGATCGCTCAGTCGACAACCTGAAGCACACGCTTATTGAAGAACTGATCATCGTTAGTTTGGTGATCATGATCTTCTTATGGCACTTCCCCAGCGCCTTCATTCCCATCATTACCATTCCGGTCACCGTGATCCTGGCGTTTATTCCCATTCAGATGAGCGGCATGTCGGCCAATATCATGTCGCTCGGCGGAATCGCTATCGCTATCGGAGCGATGATTGATGCAGCCGTCGTGGTCGTCGAGCAGACGCACAAGAAGCTTGAACACTGGAACGCGGAAGGTCGTCCTGGCGACTATCACGAGGTCGTGATCTCGGCGGTGGAGGAAGTCGGGGGAGCAAGTTTCTTCGCGCTACTCGTCATCGCCGTCGCCTTCTTGCCGGTGTTCACGCTTGAAGCCCAGGAAGGCCGTCTGTTCAAGCCGCTCGCATTCACCAAGACTTTCGCCATGGCAATCGCGGGAGTGCTGGCCATCACGCTCGATCCCGCCATGCGGTTGCTGTTTACTCGCATGGATAAGTTCAAATTCCGTCCGCGATGGTTGGCAGTAATCGTAAACAGTGTGCTGGTTGGCACGATCCACAGCGAAGACAACCACCCGATCAGCCGCCCGCTGATGAAGCTCTACCACCCCGTTGTCGAGTTCGTCCTTGAGCACAGGTGGAAGACGATTGCCGCCGCTGTCATTGCGATGGCACTGACTGTGCCGGTTTTCTTCAAACTCGGCTCGGAGTTCATGCCGCCGCTAGATGAAGGCACGCTACTGTACATGCCTACAACTTTGCCCGGAATGTCCGTAACAGAAGCGTCACGGCTGCTTCAGGTGCAAGACAAGATCATCAAGAGCTTCCCTGAGGTCTACCGCGTGTTCGGCAAGGCCGGACGTGTGGAGAGTGCCACCGATCCTGCACCTTACTCGATGATGGAAACTGTCATTGTCCTAAAGCCCGAAACGGACTGGCCGAAGCGCGAGCGCTGGTACTCGAAGTGGGCTCCCAACTGGTTACGCAGTACGCTCGGACGATTCTGGCCGGACCACCAGACCACGCAAGAATTGATTTACGGTGCGGGAGGTCTCAACGATGCACTCACTATGCCTGGCCTAGCGAACGCGTGGACCATGCCGATCAAAGCGCGGATCGACATGCTGACCACCGGCATACGCACCCCGCTCGGGATCAAAGTGCTCGGTTCCGACCTGAGCGAAATTGAGAAAGTCGGCGGACAAATCGAAATGGCGCTTAAGGACATCCCCGGCACAACCAGCGTCTTTGCTGAACGGACGACCGGCGGGTATTTTCTGGACTTCGACCTCAAACGCGATCAGCTCGCGCGATATGGCCTGACCGTGGACGATGCCAATGACGTTTTAATGTCCGCCGTGGGTGGTGAGCCGGTGACCACTACCATTGAGGGTCGCGAGCGGTACTCGGTCAACGTCCGCTACCTGCGTGACTACCGCAGCGACATCGATGCGTTGCAGAGAGTGCTCGTCAGTACGCCATCCGGAGCGCAGATCCCGCTGGGGGAGATTGCCGACATCTCGCTAAAGACCGGCCCTGGCATGATCCGCGACGAAAATGGCCGGCTCAGTGGATATGTGTATGTCGATGTCTCGGGACGCGACATCGGGAGCTATGTCACCGACGCGAAGAAGGTAGTGGCGGAAAAGGTTAGCGTCCCGGCAGGCTATCAACTGGTCTGGAGTGGGCAGTACGAATCGATGGAGCGCGTAAAAGAGCGTCTGAAGATCGTAGTACCGATCACGCTTTTCATCGTGTTCCTTTTGCTCTACTTCAATACCAAGTCCACGGTGAAAACTTTCATCATCCTCCTTGCGGTACCGTTTTCGGCGATTGGTGCGATTTGGTTCCTTTATCTACTCAACTACAACATGAGTATTGCGGTATGGGTCGGTCTCATCGCGCTACTCGGAGTGGACGCGGAAACGGCGGTCTTCATGCTGCTGTACCTCGACCTCGCCTATCACGACGCCATCAGCAAGGGACGAATGAACAGCTGGGATGATCTGCGGGAAGCCATCGTCGTAGGAGCCGTCAAACGTCTTCGCCCCAAGGTGATGACAGTGGCCTGTATGCTATTCGGGCTGCTGCCGATCATGTGGTCTGTGGGATCTGGCGGCGACGTTATGAAGCGTATCGCTGCCCCCATGATCGGCGGGATCATCACCTCTTTCCTTATGGAACTCATCATCTATCCACCGGTCTTTGCAATCTGGAAGTGGAACTTCGAGGTGAAGCCGAAGCTGAAACAGTCAGGTCCGAACCAACTAGAGCCAACGAATATCGGGGAGCCTGTACATGCGTAAGCGAAGTTGGCAACTCGGAGCCTTGGTCGTGCTGATTGCGCTTACTGCTTCTGCTTTTTCGCAGACCGCCGCGTATGCCGTCCTGGCAGCTTCGGTCGGAATTGACTTTTCGTCCTACCACCAAGCGTTATCCAATGCGGTTGATATGGCTCTGGCGAGCGCGACGCGAGTCGACGCCAGCCGCCAGGTTGCTGGTGTTGCGACCAATGACACGACTCAGCCGGATGCGACGATGCTGCACCGCTTTGCCCAGCAATATTGGAACGGTAACGATGAGGCCGTGCGTCGCGCTGTCTCAAGAGTGACGCAACTGAAGCCAGTGTTAGCCCCTATTTTGCGGGAAGAAGGTGTACCAGACGAGATTGCAGCCCTTGTGTTAGTAGAAAGCGCTGGGAAGCCGGCCGCGCGCTCCCCCAAAGGCGCACGGGGGATCTGGCAGTTCATGCCGGACACCGCGCGCCGCTTTGGTCTCACTATAAATGGTGGCACTGATGACCGCCTGGACGTCCTGAAATCAACACGGGCTGCAGCGCGGTACCTCCACGATCTGCATGCACAGTTCGGCGACTGGTCGCTCGCTCTCGCGGCATACAACGTAGGCGAGACGGTCGTACAGAACGCCGTTCTAAGGTCTGGCAGCAAAGACTTCGCCTTCTTGAGCCGCAAGAGGTTGATTCCAGCAGAGACGAGAGCATACGTTCCCGCGGTGATGGCGGCGTCGCATTTGCTCACCGGCCGTAGCGTGCTCGGAAGTAACGCCGGGGAAATGCACCGGGAGTCGACAATCCTATACGCAACCTCAGCGACTGGAAACCAGTAATGTGGCAACGGGTATCCAAACGTCCATCGAACTGTGCGATGCCGCAACATGGGAAATGTTGTGGAACTGCTCAACGTCTGGGCCCACGATCTTAGATCGTCGCCGACCTGCGCACACAATCTGATTTGGAGAATTTACTGAACTAGACTTAATTTGCTTGCAGACAGCGATCCGCTCGGTACGAGTCGTCGCGGTCCCGAAGTAAGGAAGGAAGTATTGCAATGAGCAAGGTACATCGATCCGCACGACCCTCAGCAAGAACGGCAACCGTAACGGCGCTAGTTTTTATTTTCATTGCCTTTGCCGCGGTTGCTGCCGTCCCATTTGCTCCGCCATTTGCAAAGTGGACTCGCCTCTCCCCCGACCCTATCCTTTCTCCGCAGGGTGACGGCTTCGAGTCCGCGGGAACGTTTAACCCTTCTGTGATTAAGAAGGATGGGAAGTTCGTGATGCTCTACCGCGCTCAGGACCGTAAAGGCGCCTCCGCGCTGGGGTATGCTACCAGCGACGACGGGGTTCATTTCACCCGGCGGACAGAACCGGTCATGGTTTCCGAGGCTCCGTATGAAAAGGGCGGCGGAGTGGAGGATCCGAGACTGCAGAAGATTGGTGACACTTATTACCTGACCTATACCGGATACAACAATGTTGATGGAGCGGCGGCGGACAAGAAAGATGCGCAATTATGCATGGCCACGTCCGCGGATTTAATTCACTGGCAGCGCAGGGGCGTTATCATTCCGAGTTTCAAGGGCAAATGGAATGTGAAATGGACGAAGTCAGGCGCCATTGCTCCAGACAAAATCAATGGCAAGTATTGGATGTATTACCTGGGCGACGCCAAGGGTCAGGACGCGCAAATGGGCGTGGCGTACTCCGACGATTTGATTCACTGGACCGAGATGCTTGACCACCCGGTTCTGGCGAGCCGGCCCGGCTCCTTTGACTCGCAGGTTGTGGAACCCGGTCCGGCGCCGATCATCACCGCGCAGGGTATCTTTCTTATTTACAATGGCGCCGACGACAAGCTCGCATATTCAACGGGCTGGGTTCTTTTTGACAAGAACGATCCCACCAAGGTTGTGGCGCGCGCGTCTGAGCCCGTGTTTGCGGCTGAGAAAGAATGGGAAAAAGTGGGACAGGTTCCGAACGTCGTATTTGTCGAGGGCATGGTGCAGGACGGTAACCGCTGGCTGTTTTATTACGGCGCTGCCGACAAAAACATAGGCGTCGCAAGCGCGCCTTTGCGCTAAAACGATAAAGAGTGACAGCTATCGCCGATGGGCCTTCATAAAACATGAAAAGCGAACCGCGCGTCGTGGTCGGAGTAGACATCGGCGGAACCAAGGTCGCGGCCGGCCTGGTCGATGGCGAAGGCGAGGTGCTGGTGCGAAACTCATTATGGCGAAGACGCCGGAATCGCCGGCGCCGCTGCTCTCTGTGAGTGAGAACGAACGCGACCAGAAGGGCGTTGCGAGGATTCTTACCTGCTTCGCCGAGTAGCATGAGATGGCACAGGATCGGAATGGACTATGAAACTCAACTCCTATCTTCTGAAGAGCACAGTGGTAGCGGCACTCGGAGGGCTTCTCTTCGGGTTCGACACAGCCGTGATCGCCGGTACCACCCACGCCTTGACGGAAACATTTCATCTTTCACCATGGGCGTTGGGGATGACCGTCTCGGCCGCGCTCTGGGGAACAATCCTGGGCTCGATGCTGGCAGGCATTCCCGGCGATAAGTTCGGCCGCCGTGACAGTCTGCGAATTATGGCCGTGCTCTATCTCATCTCGGCTTTGGGCTGCGCTTTTGCCCCCAACTGGTATTGGCTCGTTCTCTCCCGCTTCATCGGGGGCCTCGGTATCGGGGGCTCATCGGTGCTCGGCCCGATGTATATCGCGGAGGTTGCGCCCGCCAAGTGGCGCGGCCGGCTGGTGGGACTGTTTCAATTCAACATCGTCTTTGGCATTTTGCTCGCCTATCTGTCGAACTACATTGTGGGAACCATGCAGTTTGGCGTCGTCGAGTGGCGGTGGAAGCTTGGCATCCCCGCCGTTCCCGCCTTGTTTTTCCTGATCATGCTGTTTGGCATCCCGCGCAGCCCGCGCTGGCTGGTGAAGAAACAGAGAATCGCGGAAGCCAGAGACGTCCTGCGAATGACCGGAGAGCAAGACTACGAAACCGAGCTTCAGGAAATCGTCGTTTCGATCGACGCCGAACACGTCACCGATGATTCCTTGTTTTCGTGGAAGTACCGCTTCCCGATTTTTCTGGCGGTCTCCATTGGCATGTTTAACCAGCTTTCCGGAATCAACGCCATCCTTTACTACTTGAACGATATTTTCGCCTATGCGGGTTTCAACAAAGTGTCTTCCGATCTGCAGGCGGTAGCCATCGGAGGAACGAACCTGTTATTCACGATGCTGGCCATGTCGGTCATCGATCGCATCGGACGCAAGACCCTGTTGCTCATAGGATCCGTAGGCACCGCTGTGTGTCTCGGAGGCGTGGCTGCCGTCTTTCTCACCCGGAGCCACCAAAACCTCCTGGTCTGGCTGCTGATCGGCTATATCGCTTTTTTTGCATTCTCTCAGGGCGCAGTCATCTGGGTTTTCATCAGTGAGGTCTTTCCCAATCGAGTCCGGGCGAAAGGTCAGAGTCTGGGCAGCTTTTCCCACTGGTTCATGAACGCGCTGATTTCCGGGATCTTTCCCCTCCTGGCCTCTTCCTCCGGGGGATACCCGTTTGTCTTTTTTTCTCTCATGATGGTGCTCCAGTTTTTCGTCGTCGTATTTGTGTATCCGGAAACAAAAGGTGTTTCTCTCGAACAGATGCAAAAGAAGCTGGGCATCGCTTGATCGGATCGAATTCCACTTTTGATCGGGAGCGAGCGCAGCACGATTCACAAATCGACGCTTTTTACGGCGCGCGCTCCCTGGAGGGCGGCTCGGTCATTTCCATCGCCCAGATCGCGGCCGGGCGCATATACATTGAAGCGCGAAAATTGCCGTCGATCTCATAGGCTTCGGGTGTCCGGAACCAGTATCCCTTGGTTTCGTAGATCACGTGATAGACGCCCCAGGCGGTGCGGTAGCCCTCGTCCTTCAGTCCATCCGCTAACATAAGGGCGGCCACACTGAAAGTGGTTCCGGTCCACACTTCCTTCACCTGTTCGTTGGTCGTAATGATCGTGCCGTCGGCGGCGATGCCGTTCACCGCGCCCATCTCTCCCTGAGCGAACTTCATTACGTTGAAGTCGAAGATCTTCTTGAGCGCCTTGCGTTGCATCTCCATGGGCACGAGATCGCCCAGGCCGTTCATGTGCGCATACCACTGTCCCGCAAGTTGGTCAGCTTGAATGCTGTCGCGATATTCGCTGCCCGTGTCATAGCGAAAATATTCGCCGTTCCATAGTTTGCCGATGTAGCTCGCCTGACTTCGGGCAAAAAGTTCGTGATACTTTGACGCGGAGGGATCGTTCAAAACCTTGGCGATCTCCTCGGCCGCGCGCAAGGCAGCCAGCCACAATCCGCCGCAATAGGCGCTGTCCCCACGAACCACCCATTCGTCATAGGTCTGGTCGGGGAAGCCATCATTCTGCGGGATGCCGCCGCCATCGTGATCGTATTTGCGGAGATATTCCAGCGCCAGTTCCACCGACGGCCAGGTGTCGCGCAAGAATTTGGTGTCTGTGCGTCCGGTGAAGACGTAATCACGATAGACCATCAAAACGAATTTCGTATTCAGATCTTTCCAGTCGTCGGTATTCTGCCAGCTGAACTGGTTCACTTTGAAAAACGGATCCTCTTCCGGCGCGCCCAGGTCGTGGGGAACCGCTCCCCGGCTCTTGCGGGTTCGAAATGCTTCTTTGTGGTCCTGCTCGGTCTTCCAATTCCAAATCAATTTTTCGGGTTCGCTGCGCAAAACAGTCTCAGCGAAAGTACGCATCTCTTGTTTATCCAGTTGAGGCCAAAACTTGATCAATGGCATGGAACCGTAAAAGCGGACATCGAGGGTGGAGTAATAGGGATAGTCGTAACATTCCAAAAAAGAAAATAGTGGAGGAGACTTGGGATCGGCGCCGACGGGGCGTCCCCAGAGCGATCCGCCGTCGGTCAAAGCGTAGAGTTCGTTAAAAAGTTCGGCGCGATACCACTCCGGCTTGCTAGCGTCATTGACGTAGGGAGCCTGCCAAGCGTCGATCGCGTCGCTCCATTCGGAGGCGTGCGTCAAGCCTTCCGCGGCCACCTTAAGAGTGTTTTTTCCTGACGTACCAAAAAAATCGGTATAGTGCCGGTGCCAGCGGCGGCCCGTGCCAAACTCCATCAGCGGGAGATCCCAGGAAATCACCATGGGCACAACTCTCTTTTCGTGCGGCTGCAAGGTGAAACGCACCGCAATTGCGCCAGCCAGGGTTTCTCCGCTGCTGATCCATTTGAAGTCGTTGTTGGGCAGGCGGCCGTCTTTCGAAAAAGCACTCCATACTTGATCGCCGCCGATTTCGTCAGGAACGAAAGTCGCCTGATAACTGATCTCCACGCCCGGAGACTCGAGCGACGAGATTGCGAACTGTCCGTCCCAATCATCCTGAACGTCGCCCGCGCGAATGCGATCGAATACGACCGACTTCATGACGCCGCTTTTTCCAAGGGGCGTCGAAACAACCGAGTTGTAGTTGCCGGAATTCATCTTGCCGTCGAAGTTGCGCGATGTGTCACGGAGCCAGCCCACCATGTTGGCCCAGGAGAGCATGACCGAAACGGTCACGGGCTTATCCGTGGGATTGTCGGCGTGCCAGCGATAAACAGCCACCGGATAGCTGCTCTCGCGATAGTTATCGGGCAGGATGGGAGAGAACTGTTCCAGCATCACATGCGCCGGGAATCGATCCCAGCGGTAATCGAACCACGATTTGGGATAGAGCGCGTAGTAGGTTCCGGCGCCGACTGGATAATCCCATTTCCACGACCCCAGGTCTTTGTTTTTCGGATGGTCCGCCAGCAACACTTGAGCGACGCTCGTCGCCTCGCCCTCCGCTTTCTCGTAGATCGCGAACTGATTGGCGTTGACCGTTTCGTATTTATGAATGCCAGCCTTCAAATGCCAGCGCGAAAAGTCACCGCGGTAAGTGCGGGAAAAAGTGCCCGACCCAAAACCTCCGACCGGTGCGCCTTGCCAATAACCGTCATCGATAAGACTGGTGAGATCGGGCTTGCGCGTGCCGGGGTTTGCGAGCGGTTCGCCGATGCCTCTTTTCCAGGCGACGGCTGGAATTGCGTCTCCGGCCCACAAGTTGGAGAGGGCGCAGCCGGCAAACAGCAAAAAGAGCGCACACTTGGAAAGGTGAAATTTCATCGGGGCCTCCGGCAGGGACAGAAAGTGCGATTAAGCGCAAAATCGATATTGTAGGCCATATTCTGAGCGCTGGAAAGAATATTCTGCCTCCGCGGCGGGAACGGGACGCTCCCGTGACAGCCAGCGGGACGCGGCGCTACTGTTTCGCTGGACTGAGCAAAGCCCCGTTACCGCACCAGACATACCGAGAGTTTTTAGGGCGGCGTATGATAGGCCTTTGTGACAATCGCGTAGGAATGGCAAAAAAGAGCAAGTCCAGCCTCAGTCAGCCGGGAAGGGTCACGCTACGCGATGTCGCGGCACGCGTCGGCCTGGCGCCCGGCACTGTCTCCGCGGTTCTGAACGACGCTCCCTCGTCGCGCGTAATTCCGGAACACACGCGAAAGCGAATCCAAGCCGCAGCCGCGGAATTGAACTATCGTCCCAATTTCCTTGCTCGCTCCTTACGCAAACGGCGTTCCTACACCGTGGGCCTGATTATCGAAGAGATCGGAGACGTCTATGGGGCCATGGTCATCAAGGGTGTGGAGGCCTATCTCCGCCGCAACAACTATTTCTTCCTCACCGCGATTCACCGCCATGATGCATCCATGTTGCGGAGCCACTCCCAACTTTTGCTCGAGCGCGGCGTCGAAGGATTTATCACCGTCGACACTACTTTGCAGGAGCCGCTGCCCTTGCCCACCGTTTCCGTCGCCGGGCACCGCATTCTGAAGGGTGTGACCAACATTGTGCTGGACCAGGAGTGCGGCGTTCGTGCCGCCCTGCAACATCTGCTTCTGCTGGGGCATCGCGAGATCGCCTTCATGAAAGGCCAACCGCACAGTTCGGATGCGGAAGACCGCTGGCAGGCGGTGTGCAAAGTTGCGCAAGAACTTGGACTCGTCATGGATCCGGATCTAATCGTCAATCTCGAATTCGACGACCCGTCGCCTCAGTTGGGATACCCCTATGCCAAGCAGCTGCTCGATCGCAAGAAGGCCTTCACCGCCTTGTTTGCTTACAACGACATCTCGGCGATCGGCGCCATCCGCGCGATCCAGGAGCATGGTCTTCGAATTCCGCAAGATGTCTCAGTAGTCGGGTTCGACGACGTTCCGTGGGCTGCATTTCACAATCCCAGTCTGACCACGGTGCGGCAGCCGCTCGACCGCATGGGGCAGATCGCGGCTGAAACCTTGATCCGCATGATCGAACATGGTGGCGCGAGCTCGGCAGAAATTGCCATTGAGCCAATCTTGGTGGTCCGGGAATCAACCGGGCGCGCGCCACGCCCGTGAGGCGGAGTTGAAAACACTTACTTACCATCTCTTGAGTTTGACCTGGGTGATCGCGAATCTCCCCGTCGCTCTCTCAGCCGCCGATCAATCGCATCGTTGGATTACCACCTGGAGCACGGCAAATGCGGCCAGCGAAAGGCCAACCGAATTTTCGAATCAAACGATCCGCGAGGTTGTCCACACGACCATTGGCGGCAGTGCGGTTCGGCTTCGATTAGCGAACACCTTCGGCCCGCATGCGATTCGGTTCGACGCGGTCTTTGTCGGAGTGCAACAGACGGGTGCAGCTTTGGTGCGCGGCTCCAATCATCGGGTAACGTTTGGCGGTAGCCACTCAATCGAGATATCGGAAGGAGCGGAAGTGTTGAGCGACCCCGTTTCTCTTGCGGTGAGTTCCGAGCGGAACCTTACCATCAGCCTATTCACACCGGCCCCCACCGGACCGGCCACGCAACACGGCTCTGCCTTTCAAACGAACTACGTTTCCGGCGCGGGCAATTTCGCGGGTGAGGAGAGCGCAAACGGCTTCGCAGAATCCGGAGGGGCGAAGACTGTCGGATCGTGGTATTTCCTGAGTGCGGTGGAAGTGAGGGCGCGCCCCGATGGGCACGGGGCGGTGGTTGCGCTTGGAGATTCGATTACCGATGGCGCAAGTTCCCGACCGGATAGGAACGAACGCTGGACGGACGTGTTGGCGCACCGGCTCCTCGCGCAGCACAAAGAAATCGCAGTGCTCAACGCGGGCATCGGCGGCAACCGTGTGCTCACAACTTCGCCCTGCTGGGGACAGAACGCGCTGGCGCGTATGCGGCGCGACGTCTTGTCGCAGGTCGGGATTGAGGCCGTGATTCTGTTCGAAGGGACCAACGATATTGGTCAGCCCGACACACCTGCTTCCGAGGGCAACCCTTGCCTCAGCCGCACGCCGGTCTCTGCCGACCAGATCATCGCCGGATACAAGCAGATTATCGTTCGGGCGCACGCCCAGGGACTCAAGATTTTCGGTGCGACCATTCTTCCTTATCAAGGCTTCATCGCCTGGAACGCACAAGGCGAGGCGAAGCGCGTAGCCGTGAATCAGTGGATTCGAAATGCGAAGGCGTTCGATGGAGTCATCGATTTCGATGCAGCGTTGCGCGACCCGGCGATTCCCAGCCGCTTGGCCCCTCAGTTCGACAGCGGAGATCACCTGCATCCCGGTACCGCGGGCCATGCCGCCATGGGGAAGGCGGTCGATCTGAGATTGTTTCATTGACTAGCTTGTGTTTCACTCCGCTATCCGGAAATGAGTCCTCAATCTAAAATCCATACTTCACCACGACACTCTTCTCCCGTTTCCCGATCACTGCAATCGCCGCACGCTGGCTCGGCAGCACTAAGCTGAGCCGCGCTCCTGTGATTTTGTCGTGTAAGTCGATCCTCGCATCTTGCGCCGCGTCCGATACGAACACGTACAGAACGGAATCCTCGAGTTCGGCCGGATAAATAAGTACGCCGGGCGAGAGCGCAGCTTGGACGTCAGGCGTAAGCTCAAACATCGGCGCCAGGCCAACTCGCCCAGCGACGTAGGCGTATAAATCGGCGGCCGGTTGAGTCCCTTCCGCTAACTCGACGGGACAAGCGGTCCAGAAAATCTTGCCCGCGCCGTAGGGAATTTCTTTCAGCGTCGATCCGTCGCTGAAATGCAGCGCGTCGAGCCAGTTCTGCTTCTGCGCGTCGAAAGAAAGTGAGAGCGTTCGAGCGTTTAACTGGAGGCGTGCATTGTGGTAAGTCAGCGGTTCGGTCCGAGCCTCTACATTCAGCTGCGCAACTCTTCCGGCATGTTGCCAGTGTTCGTCGTAGTCCACCGGGCCGGTAATCAACAGATTGCCGCCCTGGTTCGCGTACTGCAATAATGCACGCCATGCCTTCTCGGTCAGAGCCTGGGCGGAGGGCAGAATCGCCAGCTTCGGCGTCCCGAGTTTGTCGATCTGATTCTCGGCAATTGCGTAGGCCGCGAGATGATCTTGATACGCCAACGCACGAATCGCCTTCTGTTGCGCCTCCAGTTGAAATTGCTGCATCACCGAAAACTGCGCTGCCTGCGAAGTCACGATGGCCACGGAGGGCTGCCGTGGGTTGCGGAGATGCGGACTGAGCGACTTTGCAAAACTGGCATAAGCACGAAGCAACGTCGCTTCCGGCTTCTCCGTGTCATCGGGAAGGACGGCGCCGATCGGCGTCTCGTTACTCTCTGTCATGTAGGAGTTCGTGTTCCAGAGCCACTCGATCGCGCCCGAACTTTGGATGAATGACATTGCAATTTTACGTTCGAGAAGCGCGGCTTCGTTTTCGGGTGTGCGGCGCGCAGATTCGTCGAGATTCAATTCGCGTTGCAATCCAGTCTCTTGAATGAGCAAGGTTTTTCCGGGTTGCTTGGCGAAAACCGAATCCCACAGCACGTAGTCGTTGAGCCACCAGGTGTGGTTGGTGGTGAAGTCTACATTCTGGCCCCAAAAAGCGGGCGAGAGACGGTCCTGAATGCCGCCCTCATCCTGCCCCACCGTGACCAGTTGCTGTGAGCCGGTGCTGCGAATCGCGTCGCGCATGGTATGAACCCAGTTCGCAAAAACATCCTGGGCAAAGAGATAGTAATCGTAAATTTTCAGCGAGTTATGTCCGACGTACATGCCACGAGGCGTGAATTCGATGTCTTCAGGAAGCGCCACCGTGCCCTGCACTGCGCTGGCCGGAAGATTCCACGCGGCCGCCAGGGCCGCGCGGTCGGGATACCTCTGGTTGAGCCAATCGTTCCATTTCTCGATTTCGATGGGATCGCCGTTCGGGCGCATGGTCCAAAGATGCTGAGAAATGCTGGGCTCGTTGATCAAGTCCCA
>OBLW0100002231.1_pt1 | contig 15702 bp, 12 predicted proteins | sample 1520161 | NCBI WGS metagenome assembly OBLW01 (sample SAMEA3539309, study PRJEB22396) | soil metagenome | biome: tundra; feature: field; material: soil | place: USA | collected 2010-05 | depth 0.15 m | reverse complement strand
TCGGGACAACCGAGCATGTCGTGAAGAATTACCTGCGGGTAATCTACGACAAGCTTGGCCTATGGAATCGTGTGGAACTTGCGTTGTGGTATGAGTCGCGGCGAAGTCCGTCGGTTCTGGTCACTCAGTAGATTTTGGTTTGAACTGGCTCGACGGGCGCCGTTGCGCGGAATGCAACGACGCCTATGGCCCCATGCGTATTCCCTTCTGCTTTCCCCATCAATCGCAACCAAAGGCTTGCAAATGGCGTAGTCGCTCGCCGGCGTCTTTCACTCCGGCGCGTGCGGCGGAGTCGAGCAACACGCGCGCCTGATCGCAGTTTTTCGATACTCCGTCGCCTTGCAGATACAAATTCGCTAAGAGAAGCGTCGCGGTCGCATTGTGTTTCGCCATGGACTTCCACAGCCACTTCGCCGCTTCGGCGCTGTTGCGCGGCTGGCCATTCGTTCCGCTCAGATAACTTTGCGCAGTTTCCAGTTCCTCGGCTCCCTTTCCCGCCATAACTTGTGGGGGTGGTGGGTTCACAGCGATGGGAGCTTTTGCCTCCGCAGCCTCAGGCGACATGTCTCGAGGAACTCTCGATCCTGCTTTTTCGCTCGCTGGTTCTGGCACTTCGCGGAGTGGGGGCGCTGCCTGCTCTGGAGCCGGTTGGGCTTGGTCCGGAGTCTCTGTCTTCGGTGAGTTGGGCAAGGAACTCGCGGGAGTAGCGGCGGTTCGGGCGCCCTCCGTCGCCGCTACCGGCGGCGGCGCCGGGGCGACGTGCGAAGTTTCCGATGTCGCCTGTGCGCTGCGCCATGCCATATAACCCAGGGCGAAAATCACAATTGCCAATGCGATTCCCACATAGAGGCGATAGGAGCGGGAGGGAGCCGGATAGGTAAAAAGCTCTTTGGCGTTATCGTCGCTGCCGTAAGTATTGCGACCGTTTTGAAATAGCGACAATTCGTTTGTATTCGCTGCCGGCTCGTGGACAGTGGGCTCCGAAGCAACGTACTGCGACTCCTGGCTCACGTACTGAGCGGACTCGTCCCGCGTTGAATCCTCGACGTGGGGATCGGCAAGGGGACGATCGGCGAAACCATCGGCCGTTCCCGCGCCGCGTTCCTGGCGCGCGCCGCACATGCCGCAATACTTCTGAGAGGAGGGCAATTCCCGGCCGCATGATAGGCAGCGAACCAGCACGGGCTCAACCTGTGCAGCCCGTGGATCTGGTGGGGGAGCCGGTTCTGAGGTTCCCGCCGTCACCGCTAACGAAGGAGCATCGAACTCCTCTGCCCGCATAGAGTTTCCCGCCTCCAGTTCCCGCAAAAGATCCATTACCGCCTGTTCGCGTTTCTCGGGCGGACTCGTGAAATAGACCTCGGCCCAGCGGCCCATGTTCTGCGCTAACAGGGGGTTCAACAGAGGATTCAGATCGGGCGCGGGCAGCGTGCTGGGCTCCTCGGAGTGTTCGGCGGGACGCGGCAAATAGGGTTCTCCGGTTCTGGAAGAAATTGACGAAAATCAGTGGCGAAACCTATAGCTATGATTGCACTCCGGCGGCGCGGGGTTGTCAATAAAGCTCTTTGGAGACCGTCGGAAGAAGGCTGAAGAGTGCTCTCAGTCGCAGGCCTTGCGGTAAGCGGGCTCGAACTGGTCCAACTGCGCATCCCGCTGAGAAGTGAATTTCCCTTTGGGGGTTTTGCCGTAGAGGTCAGTTCCGGGGCAATAGTACAGAGCAGTATGGAGATCGACCCAAACTTGAGTTTCCGGATTTCCTTTGTTCTCCGGCGGCACGGGGACCTCTGCCAATCCCAGCTTGACGAGGAAACGGTCGAATAGCGAAAGATCGGCGTCCGGAGCAGGCTTGTGGTGGCTCGTAGCCGCCGGGTTGCCGGTGGCGCTGACGGAATGGCTAGACCAGATCCCCCAACGAATAACTCCAGCCACCAGGATCACCGCTATGGCCAAATAGATGTCCCCGCGCCGGGCATTCCAGAATCGCGCCAACCCCCCTGGGTGCTTGGTTAAGGCCAGTTGCTCCAGGAATTCGCGAGCGCTTGCAGCGGAACTCCAGGCTGCGGGGCGTTCCGTCTTTACGAGGGCTGTAGGTTCACCGGCTTCGACTTTGCCTTCTTCTTCGCCTTCCTGTTCCGCGGGGATGGTCTTCAGAGGAGCTTCAAGATCCGAAAGCAACGAGTCCTCAAACTCTCCGCGCATCGGCTGCTGGTTCAATTCCGCGGACTGAGCCCTGTTTTGACCAGGCGATTCGACAGCCGCGAAAAGTTCAGGCATTTGCTCTTCAAGAGAATCGGCAAGAGACTGGTCGGATTCGCCACGATCAAGGTTCTGCCGCGCCTCGCGCGCAGGGAGTGCGCCGTTCGCAGGATCCGCCGGCGCGCTGTTTTTCATCGCTTCCTGCATATGCCACAGCGACGCCACTTTGCTCTGCATGCTGGGAGCTTCATAGTCGCTGCTGCGCGGCGTTCCGCAGTTTCCGCAGAATTGCTCCTCCCCAACAATTTGGTGCCCGCATTTGCGGCAAACGGAAGTGGATGTTGATGGGGCGGAAGCGGCGGATCTGGCCGCAGGACCTTGGGCTTCCGATTTATGGACCAATGCCGCCAGATTCGGCTTCAGCTTTTCCAAAGCTTCCAGCATTACCGCCCGTTCAGTCGCGAGCGATTTCTTCCAGGTGACTTCTTCGTCGCGCGCCAGCGCTTCGGTCACTAATCCGGCCATCAGTTGGCAGGTGTGGACGTCTTCTTCGGTGAATGCCTGTGTGTTGGGGTAGTAGAGTTCCAGCCCTCCGGCGACGCCGCCATCATGGAAAATGGGAACCGCAATCATCGACTGGATGCCGCGGCGGTGGCACTCCTCCGTATCGAGGAGGAATTCAGGATTGACGTCGGCACAGCGAAACACTTGACCGGTCCGAAGGCAGGCAATGCACAGAGCCTTGTCCATGGGGACCTCCGTGCCCGACGGAAGAGTAAGGGTCCCGGAAGCCGCACAGTAGCGCACTTTCTTACCGTCGAGAATGCCGATGGCTGCGCCGCGTGCCCGGGCGATCTGGGTCAGGCGCTCAGCGACTAACGACATCGCGTTTTCCAGTTCCAGATGACGAACCTGAATCTGGTGCTGGGTCTCGACGATTTTTGCGAGTGTGAAGGTGTAATCGGACTTGGCGGCCGGTTCCTCTGGCGCTTGCGGCGCGCTGCGATGCGGGGCGGGGGCAGATCTCTCCTCAGCTTCGATCTGGTCCCTCTTCAGCGAGAGACCCAGTTCCATCGCCTGCATTTCGCGGTTGTGCTCTTGCAGCACATAGGCCGCTTCCAGCAATTTTGCGAGCGTCTGCTCGTCGAGAACTGGTTTGTCTTTTTCCTCGGACACGATTTCTTTTTCCACCAGTGGAAACCGTCCCATGTGGCGCGACCCGGTTTCAGCCGGAATGCGCCTATTCTAGTGCAAGTCTCTCGCCCCACGTAGAGCGCCGAGGGTCACAACGGGGGGAATTTCAGAGGAATCGAATACCCGGGACTCCGTCGCAGGCGGAGACCCTCAATCTGTCCATAGTTTAACTCCGGGAGCGCAGACTTGCGAGGGGTTCTTGTGAGGCTGCCGGCTGGCGATACCAGCACAGTAACTACCCGCTGGTAACCACACTCGCCTCTGCCCTGGGATCCCGGCTATTGCGCTGCGGGTAATGGACCAGGCTCGGGCGAGTCACTCTTGCGGCTGAGATAGAAGTGGACCGCGGGCGTGATGATGAGCGAGAGCACCATGGAGATGAGGACGCCGCCAATGACCGCGATTGCGAGAGGTTGCAGCATCTGCGATCCGGCGCCGATTGCAAAAGCCAGCGGCAACATGCCCGCGACTGTAGCCAGAGCCGTCATGACGATGGGCCGCAACCGCCGCCTGGCGGCTTGTAGCATGGCTTTTTCCGTGGGCATCCCCAAGGCTTGCATCTTCTGATCGGCATCGAGCAACAAGATGCCGTTCTTGGCCACGATGCCGATCACCATAATCATGCCCATGAAGGACGAGATATTGAATGTGGTGCGGGTGATCAGTAGGGCAATGAAAACTCCAGAAGTCGACAGCAGCGCCGAAGCGAGAATCGCAACCGGCGCAGCGAACGTTCCAAACTCAAAGAGCAGCACGATGAACAGCAGCAGGACCGCCAGGATCAGGACGATCACCAGATCGTGGAAGGAGCGCTGCTGCTCGGCGAACGTGCCGCCGTATTCCACGCGAATGCTGGAAGGGATGTGCAAACCAGCGACGACTTTTTGCACGTCGGCCATGCCGCTGCCCAGGCTCCGGCCCTCGAGGCGTGCAGTCACGGCCACGTCGCGCTGCAGGTTTTCGCGGCGTACTTCGGTTTGCCCCGCATTTTCAACTACCGATGAAAGCGCGCCCAGTGTAGCCGTGTGTCCGGTGCTACTGACAAGCAGGGTGTCACGCATAGCTTCGAGCGATGCCCGGTTCGCAGCCGGAAAACGCACCCGTAGGGTATAGGCGCGATCGTTGGTCACCACGGGAGTTGGTGAAGGCTCGCCCTCTAGAATTGCCGCGGCGTCGAGTGCAACCTCTTCGGCGGTAAACCCGGCTCGGGCGGCCACGCTGGGCTCGACCTGGAAAGTGACTGCGGGACCGCTGATGGTGTTATCGATTCCATTCAGAAGGTCCACAACGCCGTGGATTTTCCCGATGGCTTCCGCCACCTTGGGCGCCCATTCTTCCAGGAGTTTGGGATCCTGGGAAAACAGCTTGATCTCGATCGGCTGAGGGGCCGAAGTGAGGTCGCCAATCATGTCCTGCAGAACCTGTATGAAATCGACATCGAGGGAAGGCTCCTCTTTTTTGATGTCGGCGCGCACGTCGGCCATAATCTCATCGATGCCGCGGTCGCGCTTGGCCTTCAGCTTGACTAGGATGTCGCCGCTATTGGCTTCCGTGACCGCCGCGAGGCCGAGTTGCAGGCCGGTGCGCCGCGACGTGCTTTCCACTTCAGGAAGCTCGTGCAGCATCTGCTCGACGTGGTTCACCACACGGTTGGTTTCTGCCAGCGAACTGCCCGCCGGCATAATGTAGTCGATGACGAATCCGCCCTCATCCATTTCCGGTAACAGGTCGGATCCGGAAAAGTTGTAGCAAACATAGGAAATCACAATCAGCACGGCGCTGAAGAGGATGAGAAGCTTCGGCCTTTCGAGAGCGCGCCGCAGCCAGCGTTCGTGGAAGTTCACCACCCGGAGGAAGAAGCCGCTTAAGTGTTTTTCCTCTGCCGCGAGCAACTTCATCGCGTCGTCGTTTTCGGCGTGATCCGCATTCTCACCCGTGGCCCGCGAAGCGGAGGGCCGAGGAACGTCAGATTCTGCGCCGTGGGAGTCGTCCTTCTCTCGTCGTCCTTTGATGAAGAATTGGCTCAGAGTTGGTGTCCACGTCACCGCGAGAGCCAGCGACGTGAGCAGCGAAACCGTCATGGTTACCGCCAGTGCGCGGAAGAAAACTCCCGTCACACCAGTAATCACGATCAGCGGAATGAATACGACGACCGGTGTGATCGTCGACCCAATCAGTGGAATCGTGATCTCTTTCAACGCACTTCGAATCGCCTCCAGCCGGTCTTGCCCCGCGTCGCGATGCAGAACGATGTTTTCCACGACCACGATTGCGTCGTCAATGACCAGCCCAACCGCTGCCGCCAGACCGCCGAGCGTCATCAGGTTGAAACTCTGCCCCATCACCTTCAGGGCGATGAATGTGACCATGACGGTCACCGGAATTACCAGGCCCGCGACCAGCGAGGTTCCCCAGTCCCGCAGGAACACCACCAGGATGATCGACGCCAGAATCAGACCGAGCAGAATGGCGTCGCGCACACTCTTGATGGACTCGCCCACAATAATCGACTGATCGTAGAAAGGTTGGATCTGGATGCCCGGCGGCAGCGTTTTTCGGAGGCGCTCGATTTCATCGTGCACTTCCTGCGCGACCTGCACCGTGTTCCCGTCGGGCTGGCGGTTGATGTTCAGCAGGACCGCGGGTTTCCCGTTGGCCGTGACAACCGTATAGACCGGCTTCACTCCTGGCGCCACCGTCCCGATATCCCCGATGCGCACCGGAATTCCCGCAGGAGTGTTCTTGATCACCGCATTGGCGATTTCTTCGGGCGTTTTTACCTGGCCGTTCACCAAGCCAAGATAGAGCTGATGATTGCGCTCCAGCAATCCCGGGGAGTCGACGAGATTGGTGCGCCGTACTGCTTCCAGAATGTCCGTTACGGTGACGCCAGCTGTCAGCAACTTAGCTGGATCCGGAGTGATGTGAAATTCAGGCTCCTGGCCGCCCTGCACGATCACCGTCGAGACGCCTTCCAGACGGTTGAGGCGCGGCTTCATTTCATACGTTGCCATCTCCCACAGCTTGGTCTGCGGCATGCTGTCGGAAGTCAGGCTGTAGCCAATCACCGGAAATGCAGCGAAGGTCAGACGGTGAGCCTCGATCTTCGCGGTGGTAGGAAGCTCAGGCTGCACCCGCGAAATGGCTGCGTTCACATATTGCAGTGTCTGGAACATGTCGACGTCCCAGCGGAAAAACAGATCGACCTCGGCCGATCCGCGGCTGGTGATCGAGCGCACGGTGAGCAGTCCGGGCACGCTGTTGACGGCTTCTTCGATGGGGCGGGTCACCGTCACCGTCATCTGATCGATGGGCATAACGCCGTTGTCGACCGCGATCAACACCCGGGGAAAATCCGTGGAAGGGAATACCGACACGGGGATGGTGAAAGCGAGATACGCACCCAGCAACCCGAAGGTCAGGATGAGAAAGATCACCGGCCTGGAGTGTTGTGCAATCCAGTGCTCGCTTGATTTGTCTCGGTCGATGGAGCGACCGGCTTTCGGTGAGTTCACGCCGACGCTCCGCAGCGGTTATTTTTCACTCGGTCCCTCACTCGGGGCTTTGGAACCTTCCTTGGATCCTTCCGCCGCGCCTTCCGCCGGAGCTTCGGCAGCCTCGATTTTGATTTTCGTTTTGTCAGGCAGTCCGTAGGCGCCCGTGGCCACCACTTTGTCGCTGGGTGTGACGCCCTCGAGAATTTGCACGTCCTCGCCGTTGCGGATGCCGAGCTTGACCGCTTTCTGATGAGCGCGACCGTCGGAGCCTGCCAGCATGACTGCCGTGGTCCCGTCCGGCGTGGTGATGACCGAGTTCGCCGGAACCACCAGAGCGTCTTTCACCGTCTGCGCCGTCAGCGACAGTTGCACGCTCGTCCCCGGCTTCAAAACGTGCTTGGGATTCTTGGCCTCCAGCCAGATTTCAATCGTGGTGCTATTGGGGTCAAGCGCGGGACTGACCACCGTGACCCGGCCTTCGATGGGTTCTTCGATTCCCGGCACGGTCATGGTGCCTTTGTCCCCGACTTTCAATGCGGCAGCATCGTTCTGCGAGATGTGAGCTTTGGCGATGACCGAAGAAATGTCCATTACCGTGAGTAGGGCTGTTCCCGCCGCGGCCATTTCGCCCGGGTAGAGCGGACGGTCGGTGATGACGCCGTCAATCGGACTGCGAATTTCCGAGTAACTCAGTTGCGCCTGCGCTCCCAGATACTTGCCCTTGGCCGATTCCAGTTGTCCCGCGGCGGATTTAAGCTCCTGTTGCTTACCGATCGCCATGAGCGCGTCCAAATGCTGCCTGGCAATCGAAGACTGGTTGCGGGCCGCGGTCACATCCACTCGCGATTGGTCCAGTTCCTTGCGGGGTAGCGCGCCTTGCTCGAACAACTGCTGGCGGCTCTCAAAGACCTTTTCCTGCGCATCGAGCGCCTGCTGGGCCTGCTGTGCGTCGGCCTCGGCCTTCCGTACCTCCTCAGGCATACCGGCGCGGGTCGTCGTCTCATAGGTGGCTTGAGCCTGGTCGTAGGAGCCTTTGGTATCTTGAGCCGCAGCACTCAAGTCGCGATTCTCCAGTACAGCCAGCACTTGTCCCTCGTGCACCGGGCTGCCGCGCTTCACCAGAAACTTCTGCACTGGAGCGCTGATCTTGGGCACGATGGCGGCCTGCTGCCGGGGAAACAGAATCGCTTGCGTGCAGATGGTGTGTTGAATGGTGGTTTTTTCGACGGCGGCCACCTGGACGGTGACCGTCGGTTCGGTGTCGCCCTTGTCGGAAGAGCAACCGACCGTATTCAGCACGCCAGCGACAGCCGCCAGACCGCCGAGCGCGAGGATGCAACGGCGCAAGACAACGGCCTTGCGTGCACAATTTGGCATGGCTAAGGCTTCGATGCGGTTTATTCTCATGCGGCTAGAAGGTTCCTGTCAGAGTTTGTAGATTGGCCACGGCAATGCGGTAACGCGACTGGCCGTCATCGTATGCGTTGCGGGCCTGGGTCGAAGTATTCTGGGCGTCCACCACTTCCAATACCGTAGACTCTCCGGCTTGATAGCGCAGCGTGGTCAGCCGGAGGCTATCGGCAGCCATCTCTGCGGAGGAGGCCAGAGACTCCATTTCCGAGCGTGACGTTTTGGCTTCGAGATAAAACTGCCGCAGATGGCTAAGCAGTTGTTTCTGGGCGTAGTTCAGTTCCACGTGCACTTGATCTCGCCGCAACTCGGCCTGCTTGAGCTTGCTGCGATCTGCTCCCCAGCTGAAGATCGGGATCTGCAACGTCGCAACCGTCGAGTATCCCAGATTACGGAAGCCATTGGTGTGAATCGCAAACTGGTTCGAATCAATTCCGTAGAAATAGTCGATACTCAGCGCGGGCAGCAGGCCTCCCCACGCCGCTGTGACCTCGTGATTGGCGACCTCGTATGCCGCCAGCGCCGCCCGCAGGTCCGGGTTGTTCTTTTTTCCTGCCGCCCCGACTTCGTCGAAGGTTGGGAGCGGCTCGAGGGTTTGCAAATCGTCGACGACGGCAAAATCCTGGTTGAAATCCGGGAACAACAGCACGGCGAGATCAAGTCGGGCGCGCACCATGGCCAATTGCGCTTCCTGCAGATCGCGCTGTTGCTGCTGCGCCTGAATTCGTGCTTTGATCGCGTCGGCATGTGCCACTTCGCCGCCGCTTTCCAGTTTCATGCTGATGTCGAGGAATCGTGCCGCTTCTGCGTCCGCCCGTTGCGCGGTGGCGTACCTGCGTTCGGCCACCACCAAACCGTAATAGGCCTGGGTGACGGTTACAACCAGGCCGCGAGTAGCGATCTCAGCCTTGGCCCGCGCTTGCGCCAGGGCGGCGGAGGACCGGCGATAGTCCGCAAAGGTCGTTAGGGAAAGCGCCTGGTGCACATCCGCCTGACTGATGTATTCATGCACGCCGTTGTTGGCGATGAACTTGGTGGTGGGGCATCCTGCCGTGCTGGTGGTACAACTCGTGGGAAGCGCTCCATGTCCCTCGGTGTAGACGAAGGAAGTGTTGTAGTTCGCATTGGGCAGCAATCCGGCTCGAGCCTGGACCCGATCTTCGCGGGCGATACCGAGATCTGTAATCGCCGAGCGGTATTGGGGATCGTTCTGGCGCGCCCGCTGCAGAGCGTCTTGCAGCGTGAGGGTGATCGGAGCTCCGGAAATCGGAGTCGCGCCCGCGTCTTGGCTCTGAGCCGGCAACGTCACCTGTGCAAAACTCGCGCTTCCCAGCGCCAGAAGCACCAAAATGAAAACCAAGCAGTTCGAGCAGGGGTCATTCTGGGAAGGCATCTTCTTTAGAGCAACCAGTTTGATCGGATCGGTCCTCACGGCTTCACCTCGAAAGAAACGCTGGCGATTTCGCAATCGCGAAAGTCTCTGATCACGAAGGGGATCGCCACGGCGTGGGTTCGAATCACAGTCCGGCGTTTGGATGCGGCAACGCGCCGTCCCAGGCACCGCAGGCGAAGAAAAATGTGAGGCGCAACGCTCGTCATGGGTCAATGTGCCGGACCAATTTGGAACTCGTAAGCCTACCACGGCCTTCCTGAAAGCCACATGAAAACACCGGAACTCACCCTCAAGTGTTACGTCCCTAAAGTACTTAGCTCCGTTCCCGCGAGCAGAGCGAAAGACTGGCGAAAGCCGTGCTACTTGAGACGGTGAGTCGATCGCCTACCAAGCAGGAGGAAAAGTCGTGATCAACCTGGATCAAGTGAAAGTCACTCCCCGCGACCAGCAGGTGTTGAACTTGCTGGTGCAGGGCTGCAGCAACAAAGAGATTGCGGGCCAACTCAACATCAGCCCGCGCACCGTAAAACAACATCTGCGTACGCTGTTTTTGCGCGCTGGAATCCGCGAGGGGCGCAAGCGGGTGAAGCTGGCGATCGCCATGTTCACCAGGGAAGAGGCGCAGTCATGACCCCGTGCGAGCGCCTTACTCCGAAGGAAATTCAGATCGCGACGCTGGTCTGGGAAGGTCTGACCAATCGCGAAATCGGCAAAATCGTTGGCACCAGCGAACAGGTCATCAAGAACCATTTGCGTAGCGCGTTCGACAAACTTGGCGTCTGGAGCCGGCTGGAGCTGGCCATGTACGTCGCCAGCCATGGCGGAAAGGACTGGCCTCCCGAGTCCGAGCGCCCCGGCATGCCGTACAGCCACGCGGTCGGGGCCGACTAGGCCACGACTGTGGAGTGGGTCCCGGGCACGCACAATCGGGAGACAAACTCGCTATCCCTTGGAACGTTGGCATAGCCTACAGGAGAGGCTCTCTGGAACTTCTGACTCTCGGGACCGTGAACCGCCCCCAGCCAAACTCTGCAAAGTCTTTCACGCGCATCGGTGCGCATGTACCCAGGCGATCTGTTAACTCTATGTCCCGCAATCAATTAGGGGGCCCGCACAACGGTATCAGAATTGCCCTAAAAGGGTAGTTCTATAAGAGCGGGCTCAACAGCAGCCACGAGCCGGCTTCGCAACCCGGGGCGAAACCGCGATGGCGTACAAAGAGATCTTCTGGATGGCATGTGACTCCACCGAACAACTGCGGGCGGAGTACGGTCCTTTTCACACCCGCACGGAGGCTGAGTCCGAAGCCAAGAAGCTCGGCTTCGGATACCTGCTGCGCTACGAGCACCTTCTCGGCGAGGACGAAGCAATTCAGGAAGTCCGTTGCATCTTCGTGGAACTTCCGGGAGCACCTCCCGTCGGAGTCGAAGCCATCCCGGTTACGCTGCACACTCGCTGCGCCACCTGCGGAGAATCGTCCGCTCACGAGAAGGGATGGCAGGCCGAGGTATGGGCAGACATTCACGAGTTCGAACACTCCCGCCATCTCGTTCGTCTTTTCGAGCATGCCCGCGGCAAGGGTTTGAAAGAAATCGGAGACTGGCGCGGGTAAGTTTCCGGGACTTAGCTTTTGATCGAGAGCGCGCTCGCCGCGGCTCGATCGACCAGCCAGATCAGCTTTCCATCGACCGGACGAATCAGTTTTGAGGGGTACTGCTCACCCGGTGCATCGCCTTCCAACACAGCATGCAGTGCGGCAGCCTTGTCCATGCCGCTGACCAGAAACGTTACGCAAGCGGCCGCGTTCAGCACCGGAAGGGTGAGACTGAGGCGGCTGGCTTTCAATTTGTCGACCCAGTTCGCGACCACCAGGCGCGACTTTTCCTGCAGAGCAGCCGTGCCGGGGAACAGCGACGCGGTATGCCCATCCGGCCCCATTCCGAGAAGGATGAGATCGAAGCGGGGAAACTGTCCGGTTTCGAGCGCAAAAATCTTTCGCAGCGTCTGTTCGTAGGCCTCCGCAGCGGCTGCGGCGTCGGGATTCTCCGCGGCCATCCGAAAAACATTCCCCGCAGCCACCGGAATCTTTGACAGCATGGTCTCTTCGGCCATGTGGTAGTTGCTGTCCGGGTCGGTGGGAGGGACGTGGCGCTCATCGCCCCAGAAAAAAAACGTCCGATCCCAGGGCAAAACCGTGCGCGCATTGGTTGCCAGCAAATTGAAGAGATTCTTGGGGGTTGATCCGCCCGACAGAGCGATGGTAAAGCGGCCGCGCTGTTCCACCGCTTCTTTCGCAGCGCGCAGAACCTCTTCCGCTGCCGCTTCGAATAATTCCTGCGGGGTGGTCAGGGTTCGAATTTCCACGGATGAATTCAAGATGCTTCTTCTCTCAACTCTTGCTGCCTCGCACGGCTGCGCAGCGCGCGGCTCCCAGCAGTCCGGCTTTCTCGTTCGTCACGACGTGCACTGGAATCGATTCCACCAAAGAACGCAATCGCCCCTTGGAGAGGAAATGCTCCATGAACAGCGGCCCGGTCAACTTGGCAAGAATTTTGGGAGAGATTCCGCCCGCCAGAAACAATCCTCCCGTTGCCATGACCTTCAAGGCCAGATTGGCGGCCTCCGCGCCGTAGACTGAGATCCATAGATCCAGCGACTTCTCCGCCAGAGAACTCGTTCCGTCGAGCGCCGCCCGGGAAATCACAGCGGCCGGGTCGCCCTTCTTGAGGGCGCCTGCAAATTCCGCAGTCTCCGTGCCGCACCCACTCGCGAGCAGGAATTCGTAAACATTCACCAGACCGGGACCGGAAAGAATGCGCTCGTAGCTCACGTGTCCGAAGCGCGCTTGCAGAAACCGCACCAGTTCGATCTGCACGTCTCCCTGAGGGCCAAAATCGGTGTGTCCGCCTTCGCAGGCGAAAACGTGGTGCCGGCTCCCGTCCCAGAACAGGCCCGCTTCGCCCAATCCGGTTCCGGGAGCGATGACTGCCTGGTTGCCGACGGCCGGCCCGCTCGCCCGATTCAGGGAAATAAGGTCGGCGTCCGCCAATGCGCCGATGCCCCAGGCACTCGCTTCGAGATCATTGATCAGCAGTGTGGCCGGAAGTTGAATCTGCTTGGCAAGCCGCGACTGCTCGATGACCCAAGGCAGGTTCGAGGTTTCGACACGGCCGTTCAGCACCGGACCCGCGATTCCAAAGCAGGCCGCCTCCGGTCGAGTCCCGGAATCCGCCAAGAACTTGCTTACGATTTCGCCAAGTTCGCTGTGTTCGCGGCTGGGGAAAGTGCGCTCGGACACCAGGTGCAAGTGTCCATTCTGGGATTGAAAGTACGCCAGCCTAGCATTGGTGCCGCCAATATCGCCGGCCAGAATCATTTCTCGAAATTCCTCCAGCGGCGGCCGTCGCGTTCCAGCAGATCGTCGGCCTCCTTCGGTCCCCAGGTTCCAGAGGCGTAGTTAGGGAAATTTCGTGGCGGGAGGGCCTTCCAAAGGTCGAGCACCGGGTTGACCACCGACCAGCCCGCTTCCACCATGTCCGCGCGCTGAAACAGCGTCTGATCGCCGATCATACAGTCATGCAGCAGCCGCTCATAGCCGGTGCTGGGCTGCTTGCCGAAGTACTCCTGATATTCGAAATTCATGTCGACCGTGCCCAGGCGCATGACCGGACCGGGAACCTTGGCAGCAAATTGCAGCGAGATTCCTTCTTCCGGTTGAATGTGGAGCACCAGTTGGTTCGGCATCAGATGTTCGACAGGCGTGTCACGGAACAGCACGAAGGGCGCCCGCCGAAACTGTATCACGATATGAGTGTTGCGCACCGGCATGCGCTTTCCCGTGCGCAGGTAAAACGGCACATCCGCCCACCGCCAGTTGTCGATCAACAGCTTCATGGCTACAAAACTCTCAGTCCGTGAATCGGGAGGAACATCGGGCTCGGTGCGATAGGACGTGACTCGCTTGCCGTCCTCGGTTCCGTCGCCGTACTGACCGCGCACGCTGCGGGTCAGCACCTCTTCGTCGCTCATCGGCTGGATGGCGTGCAAAATCTTGGCCTGCTCATCGCGTACGGCGTTCGCGTCGAATGAAATCGGCGGCTCCATCGCAGTCAGGCTAATGAGTTGCATGATGTGGTTGGGAACCATGTCGCGCAGCGAACCCGCTCCATCGAAATAACTTCCGCGGCCTTCCACCCCAACGGTCTCCGCCACCGAGATCTGCACGTGGTCAATATAGCGGCGGTTCCATACCGGTTCAAAAATCCCGTTGGCGAAGCGGAACGCCATGATGTTCTGCACGGTCTCTTTACCGAGATAGTGATCGATGCGGTAAATCTGCTTTTCGTCCGCTTCTTTGAGCAATTGCTGGTTGAGCGCCTTGGCCGATTCCAGATCGTGTCCGAAGGGCTTCTCGATGACGACGCGCCGCCAGTGGCCGTTGGATTGTTCCATCAATCCGGCCGCTGAGAGCTTCTGCACGATCGGTCCGAAGAAACTGGGCGCCGTAGCCAGGTAGTAGAAAACATTCTGATGGGCCGAGTGCCCCTGGTCTACCTTCGTCAGAAAGTCCTTGAGTTGCGGATACAGCTTGTCGTCGCTGAAATCCCCCGCAAAATAGTAGAAGCGGCGCGCGAACCATTCCCAGAGATCGTCGTCCACGCATTCCCCGCAGTACGCTTTGATGTCGTCATGGACTCTTTTTCGGAATTCGTCGTTGGAATACTGGGTGCGCGCCACGCCCACCACCGCAAACTCCCGGGAAAGCAAACCGGCGCGCGCCAGGTTGTAGAGCGCGGGGATCAGCATGCGTCCCGTAAGATCGCCGGCTGCGCCGAAGATGACCATGACGCACGGATCACCCTGTTTGCCGATGCGCGGCGGTGTGGCCGTCGGTTTTTCCGCTAATTCAGCCATGAGTCAGTCCTCTGGATTCGGTAAAAAGAATAGAGCCGCGTTTACGCGTTTTGTTTTGTCTTGCTGGCGCCCGTTTCCACGTGTCCGCCGAATTTCTGCCGCATGGCGGAAAGCATCTTCTCCGCAAAGGTATGCTGCTGTCGCGAGCGGAAACGCACGTACAGCGCCGCCGTCAGTACATCCGCCGGTACCGCTTCTTCGAGAGCCGCTTGAATTGTCCAGCGCCCTTCGCCCGAATCCTGCACGAAGCCTTCGTATTCGGAGAGCGTAGGATTTTCCGTAAGCGCCATCGCCGTGAGATCCAGCAGCCACGAACTGACCACGCTGCCGCGCCGCCACACTTCCGCAATGTCCGGCAAGTTCAGGTCGTAGCGAATGTCTTCCGGCAAATCTTTGCTGGTCGCGTTCTTGAAGATGTCGAAGCCTTCCGCATAGGCCTGCATGATGCCGTACTCGATGCCGTTGTGCACCATCTTGACGAAGTGCCCCGACCCCGACGGACCGCAGTGAATGTAGCCGTCTTCTGCGGTGCCGCCGAGTTTTTCTCGTCCTGGAGTTTGCGGAATGTCTCCCTTGCCCGGAGCCAGCGTTTTGAAAATAGGATCGAGCCGCTGCACTGCTTCGTTCGGGCCGCCAATCATCATGCAGTAGCCGCGGTCCAAGCCCCACACGCCACCGCTGGTGCCCACGTCGATGTAGTGAATGCCTTTGCTCTTCAGTTCGGTCGCCCGTCGCACGTCATCCTTGAAATAAGAGTTGCCACCGTCGATGATCGCGTCCCCCGCCTGCATGTGCTGTGCGAGTTTCTGCACCGTTGCCTCAGTCGGCCCGCCCGCGGGAACCATGATCCAGACGGCGCGCGGAGGTATGAGCTTGGCGATCAGTTCTTCCAACGAACTCGATCCGCCTGCACCCTCGCCTGCCAGTTGCTTTACGGCGTCAGCGCTGAGATCGGAAACTACCAGCTGATGTCCGCCGCGCATCAGCCGCCGCGTCATGTTCGCGCCCATGCGCCCCAACCCCACCATTCCCAACTGCATGCTTTTCTCCTAACCGTACCGCCCGCAGCCTGCCCTGAGCGAAGTCGAAGGGTCCCGC
>OBLW0100002229.1_pt1 | contig 15717 bp, 10 predicted proteins | sample 1520161 | NCBI WGS metagenome assembly OBLW01 (sample SAMEA3539309, study PRJEB22396) | soil metagenome | biome: tundra; feature: field; material: soil | place: USA | collected 2010-05 | depth 0.15 m | reverse complement strand
CGTTCGCCCTCGAGTTTGCGAATGGAGGGCGAATCGAAAACGGACTGAACGCAAAGTTCTGAGGCAGGTTTGGGCGTGAATTCTCTGGCGTTGTTTTGCAATCTGCAACTTACGGACACGTCGACGCTTAGCGTGGCAAACCTGTACCGAGGGTTCGAATCCCTCCCTCTCCGCCACACAGTCTGCAGTGCAGAGAAATCCGCCTGGATTGCTCAGAAAACTGCGAGAAATGGGCGCAATTTCGCGACTGTTGCCTGCAAACCGGACCGGAGAAAGTGTCCTAGTAATTGCTATTGAGAAGCTTTGCAGGCTTTTTCTCCGGAGGGCGCCCAAGCAGTCCGGTTTCAACAAATCTACCCGGCGAATGCACTGCGATCGTAAACCGATGACTTGGCGAAAGGGCCTTGACTTTATCCGGCCGCGAGGCGTAGCGCGGAAATCCCCGGACGCCAAGCGTAAACCTAGCGTCCGGATTACGGGCTGCGTTATAATCTGAAATTAGCGTTTCCTGATTGCAACTTGGCCCGATGTGCTCGTATAGGCATCGGGCTTTTTGCTTCGGGTCAACTGGGGGAGTCCCCCCCATTTGCCTCGCACTCCTGCCCATTTGAAAACAAATAGCGGTGCAGCTCTATGCCGGAACGAAGCACGCTGCACCGCTAGGGTGAGGGTGCTCCCCTCCGGTGGGTTTTCCATGTTTAACTAACCGCAAGGATAGCGATTCTGTACAAACGTGTCTGTTCAAAATTACACACTGGGGTCTGTGTGTGGCCTACCTTCCTTGAAGTTCAAGGATCGCAGCCGCTCAGCGGGCGAGGTGGGCTGCGATTAGGGCTGGGCAGAAGAAGGTGGCGTAAATACGACGCGAGAATAGCCTGCTGCGAGTTCGCGGCAGGTTAAAGGGTCGCGTTCGGCGGAAGGTCAGGCGACAGTAGAGATTGTTCAACCGCAAGGTCCCGGCAAGCGCGACGGACGACTCCGTGTAACAAGGCTGAATCTCACGAATGATCGAGCTTAATCAGAATAGGCCCGAGCACGTAGGCAACGAAGACGCCGACCACGTAGATACCTGCCGAGACCCAAAGAATAGCTTTACTGACCGCGCTCGGATCCTCACACGCGAACGGATCGTCAGGGGGGCATTCGGCTGGTCTCAAGCGAGGTGCAAAGTAGTACGTGAGGAGATGGCTTCCGTGAGCAGTCGAGAGTGACTCTAGGGAAAGCCTCAAGCAGGCGCGGCAAGTGCACTTATTCTTGGGAACGCCGGGGCGAACCGTGTGGGCACAATCTCGACAGACGAACCGACCATCCTTATACGCGGTCAGGGTCCTGAACTCGATGCCCGCCATGCAATGGGGGCAGCGGATAGTCAATATTGTGTCTGTCATCGTTGGCACCAAATGCTCTCTCCATGGAGCAAAGGAGTGCTTGCACGTGGCTTCCGGACGACAACCTCATTGATCCGCCTGAAACTATTGGGATCGCCGGGAGCCACAAGGGCGTGAACCAAGACCTACGCGGAAATTCCGGCAGGCATGCCGACAGTCGGGCAGATATAGAGAAATATCCGGCACAATTCGGTACCCCCCCGGGCTTTTGAAATGGATTCTTGTTTTTCCTATACGTCGAGTCTCAGGTTGGTCACAATGAAGCCAAAACTAGTCTTACCCGACCCAGCAATGTCACACGACCTCGACCGGGCTCGACCGAATGGTTACAGACCTATTCTGCTTCATCAAATTGGAACCGTTGCAAGCTAGCATTGGGTCGGACCTTACTCGATCATAGACTGGCGTCATGCAAATGGGTTGCATATAGCGGAGGAGGAGGTCTACCATCTGTCCATCACTCCGTAATTCTTCGGGAGGGGTTTGAGTATTGTCGCATTGTGCTTGTCGCGTGAGTGCGCGTGCATCGCCCGCGCGGCCGGCGTGCGCTGACTGCCGAGGTTCAGTTTGAACTGACTGACGTACTCGACGTGACCACAGTCCCGACAAATCAGGATGAAGCCTTCCGAGACCTTGCCGATTGCGTACATGGTTCGAGCCTACTCTCTGTTGATAAATCAGTTGATAAATCAGTCCAAAATTCCAATGCCGAGGCGCTCCATCAACGCGGGGTGAGGAGTTCCCGCATCTTTTTACGATGTGCCCAGATTGCAGCCCTCTTGTCGTTGCAGTCCGTTCGTGTGGCCTTAAGATCGTGCACTAAATTCATGTATGTCTCGTGCGCTAAGCTATGGCGCGGATATAGTAATCGAGTAGGTAGCGGCGAGTTCCTTGGCGCTGGAAGCCTCATATAGTGCAAAGAGCCGACATCCTTCATCGTCTGGCGCGAATTTTGTACCTAGTACCACCACTTCATGAGATGCCACAAACTAGGGCTAGGCTGCGCACTAAGGGCCAATTACCACGAACCGTTCGGCCCACCTACCCTCCTACCCTCCTACTCCTACCCTCCACCCCCCAGCGTCATCCCGAAGGAACCCTTCTGCTTCCGCACGTTCCTTGTTCTCCAAGTTTGTCGAGTCTTCGGTGGTATATCGACAATAAGCATCGCATCTAGTGGCGAAGTGTCAATTCGACGGACTTTGGATCGACACTTGTTTGGCGGCCATCCAACGGATCCGAGCACGGACGGGACAGCAAGTGTTTGGTAAACCTCTCGGGCCAGTCGATCCTCGTGTCACTCTGAGAAATTGCCCCTGACCGCGAAATAACGCGGTGCTCGCAGACCAAAGATTTGCTCATTGAAAGCCTGCCTTAGCTGAACCTGAGAGTTGTCGAACATCTGTCTTTCGACGGACTCGACACCAAGATGCCAGATCTTCAGGCCAGTCTTTTCTGTGGTTTAGCCGTTTTCTGAAATGGAGCAAGACATGCAAGGTGCTGGATAACAAATACGAAGCGGGGCAATGGTCGAAGGGGGGGTTCTTCCCGAGGTGAACTCGTCTCAAACAGCATCAGGCTAATCCAGGCGTGCACTTCGCTCTCGCGTTCCGAGAAGCGCCGTGTGTTGCGAATGCCCCTCCCCCTTTGGGGCGTTACTGGTGCCTGGTGGCTGCGCCACTCGCCCTGGGGACGCAGACCGCCAGGCACTGAAGGAAAGGAGAAGGTTATGTTCGCTCGCGTTGTGGAATGTCAATCAAAGGATGGCATGGGTATGCAAGTCAGTACCAAGGTAACTAACGATGTGCTCCCTATTCTGCAAAAGCAACCTGGCTTTGTCGACTTTTTCGCTCTTTCCGACAAGACCAACGCCGAAAGGCTGGTGTGTATCAGCTTCTGGACTTCCCGGGAAGATGCTGACGAGCGTCACCGGTGGCACTATGAGACGATCGCCAACATGTTGAAGGCAGGTTTGGAATCTCCTCCAACGCTGAAGGTTTTTGCGGTTAGTGCGTCAACGGTTCATCGCATTGACCGTGCCGCCTAATCGGATGCTCCCGGCGTGTCAGGTTTCGCCTCCACGCCGGGGTTGCTTTCTCGCGATTCCAGAAACGTCCGGTCCCGGGAACCGACTTATAGAGGATGCCAACAACAACTGTGCTTACATCAACCCAGAGCGGTGGACCGAAGGCGTACTTGAGAGAAGGCGCGATTTACAGTGACAGATCCAACAACATCGTTCGACTGCTCTCAATTCGCGAAAACTACTGCGTTTACGTTTACGTCGCCTTTGGGAATCCGAGGTTCGAAATGCACGGTTCGGTAACCGGTCTCACTAGAAGGAACGTATTCAAAGCTGGTTTCATGTTCGTCGCAGAGTGTCTGGAAGATTGGAACGAGAGTTCTTTCACAAACTCCCTGACAGGGATTCGGGCATAGTGCGAGAGTTGCGGTTCGGTAAGCTGGATGTGAATGGTTGATTCTAAACGAAAGGGCTTTAACTGGAAGGTCCACCTATGAGCACCCCCCTCAGCGTTCTGATGGTCGAAGACTCGGACGAGGATACTGAACTCGTGATTCGGGAATTGCGCCGAGGTGGATACGATGTAAGTTTTGAGCGTGTAGATACTCCGCTGGCGATGAGTGCGACCCTCGAGAATCGAGTTTGGGATGTAGTGATTTGCGATTTCTCGCTTCCATATTTCGGTGGCGCCGATGCGCTCCGCCTGTTGCGAGGAAAAAATCCAGACATACCCTTCATTTATATTTCCGGCACGATCGGTGCAGAAGCTGCAGTTGCAGCCTTGAAACAGGGCGCTCACGACTATGTCACGAAGGGCAGCCTGAAACGATTGCTCCCGGCGATACAAAGGGAGCTGAAAGAGGCGGAACAGCGGTGCGAAAAGGCGCAACTGGAACGGCAAAGGCGGCACCAGGAGCGGTTCGAATCGATCGGCAGGCTCGCGGGAGGAGTTGCACACGACTTCAACAATCTTATCGGCGCGATCCTCGGGTGGGCTGAGTTAGGACAGGACGAAACCCGAAATGAGCGCGGCCTGCAGGATCGGTTTAGGCAAATCCGCAATCAGGCGGAGCGCGCCGCCGGACTTACCGCCCAACTCCTCGCTTTCGCACGTTGCCAAGTGTTGCAGCCCGTGAAGCTAGATGTGAACAATTCCCTTTTAGAGATGCGCAGCTTCCTAGCGAGCGGAATGGAAGAGAATATCGAGCTCAAAATCATTTTGAGCCCTCATCTTGATGTCATCCGGATCGACCCATCCCAGTTTGGCCAAATCGCGATGAATCTCTGCATAAACGCCCGGGACGCGATGCCCGCTGGCGGCCGTTTGATTATAGAAACCCACAATGTCGAAATCGGAGAGGAATTCTGCCACCGAAACTCCGATTGTCGTCCCGGTCGTCATGTGATGCTGGTGATCTCGGACACCGGCATTGGCATGGACGCCGGGACAGTAGACCGACTCTTCGAGCCTTTCTTCACTACTAAGAACCCCGGCAAGGGGACGGGACTTGGCTTGGCTACTGTATATGGGATTGTGAAACAGCATGGCGGATTCTTGAAAGTATGTAGTGAAGTGGGGAAAGGAACCACTTTCCAGGTTTATTTTCCTTCCAGCCCGGGACGCGCGAGTCAACCGCAGCCCGACAGGACCCCGATCTCCGTGACAGGGAGCGAAACCATTCTCGTTGCCGAAGACCACGAAGGCGTCCGTGCAGTCGCCAACGAGATTTTGATTAGCCAAGGCTACACGACGATCCTCGCCGCCGATGGACAGGAAGCGCTCCAACTCTTCGGAGAAGACCCGAAAAGCATCGATCTTGCGATTCTAGACGTCGCGATGCCCGGTCTGAGCGGAACCGAGGCATTCACCGGGATGACCGCCATAAGACCTGATCTTCCCGTAGTGTTCACAAGCGGGCACACGTCCGAATCAGCCGCTCTGCATTCAAGAATAGCGGCTGGGGCAGCGTTTCTCCAAAAACCGTACGCACTGAAAGCACTTTGCCAGATTGTTCGGAACACGCTGGATCGTCACCGGCAGTCGATCCCGAAGTCAGCACTTGTAACGGACAACGACGGCTTAGGCTCGTTGACAGGAACCTAAGATTGGGCTCCATTTGGAGCATTGACTGAATGTGCAAGAGTGTAGCTCAATGCCAGGAGAAGCGATTGATGCCATCAACTGCGCAGGCCAAGAAAACGCGCCCTTTCGACCCGAAGAGATTCCTTTCCACTATCGGCGACGGTAGCGAACTGGTGGCCTTCCCCACGAAAAAACCAATCTTCATGCAGGGGAACGCGGCAGATGCAGTCTTCTACATCCAGCAAGGCAAGGTTCGACTCTCGGTCGTATCCAAGATGGGCAAGGAAGCGTCCCTGGGCATATTGGGCGAGGGAGAGTTCTTCGGAGAAGGTGTCCTAGCTGGACAGCCCTTGCGCATGGGGTCTGCAACTTCAATGACGGACTGCGAACTTCTTCGCATTGACAAGAAAGCCATGATGCTTGCCCTTCAGCGAGAACATAAGTTCTCGGATCTTTTTGTGGCGCACTTGCTAGCACAGCAGATGCGGTACGAGGAGAACTTGGTAGACCAACTCTTCAATTCGAGTGAAAAGAGACTCGCCCGGATTCTGCTCGTGCTTGCTCATTTCGGCAAGGAAGGCGTGCCAGAGACTGTAATCCCGAAGATGAGTCAGGAGGCCCTCGCAGAAATGATAGGCACAACCCGATCTCGGGTTAATTTTTTCATGAACAGGTTCAGAAAGTTAGGCTTCATTGACTATGGTGCGAGCGGGCTGAAAGTTTATGGCTCGCTTCTAAGTGCCGTTCTCAATAACTAGTATGGTGTCCCCGTGATAACGTAATCATTCGACCGCTTAGGTGCCCAAGAGTTCATCCAGACCTCGTGGATATTGCTGGCCGACGACTACAGACTACCCGATCGTTCCGCGCTCGGATCACAGCTATCCAGTCGAACGTCCTTCCCCGAAGACTGCTCAATATTGCTCACACTGCATTCCGTTTCTGATAGTGACACATGACCCCTCATAACTATGGTGACCTACCGCGCAGCAGTACAGTTAACTGCGGATACAACGTTCATAAGCACACCTAGCTTGTAGTTTATCCTCACTGTAGAAGTCAGCCCAAGTGAGGCGCACCCGGCACTTATCAATGGCCTTGTAGGATCGCAGTTGTCGCGTTCTTGGAAATCAATTTCGGTTGTTGGTCTTGAATATGTCCACGCAATACCGCCTTATTCGGACAATTCGCCGCGCAGCCATCGCGCTGTTTCTTACCGCTGGCGTTGAAAGACTTAAACAGCTTATCTTCCCAAATCGCCCGGCGTTAAGCATCCGCGTACGTGCGATAAGAGCGGCAGCAACTACTGGCTGCATCATGTTTCTTTTTGAAGTAGCCAAGCTGGCCCTTTATCCCGAGATATCAATCTGGACTTCTCATACCATTACGATTCTGTTCTCTACGTTGGCAGTTGCCGTGGTTACCTTCTGCGTCCTCAAAAAGGAAAAGCGATCCTGTCTTGAGTTATCGTCGAGTGAAAAACGTTACCGTCTGCTAGTCGAGAGAAGCCCGGCTGGTGTATACCGAACCACCTTGGACGGTCGCATTCGCGACTGCAACGATGCATTTTGTCGAATAGTGGGATATACCTCACGCGAGGAACTCCTAGAGCACTCGGTCGTTGATATCTATTTCAGTGCCGGTGATCGGAATAAGTTCACGGATAGTCTACAATTTAAAAACAGTCTGACCAATTTCGAGCAATGCCTTCGACGTAAGGACGGCAGCGCCGTTTGGGTTCTGGAGAACGCAACTCTTCTTTCAGGCGAAGATGGGTCGGGGCCAGTCATTGAAGGAACGATGGCCGACATCAGCGAGCGTAAGCGGTCCGAAGAGATGCTGCAGAACAGCGAGAACAAGTATCGCGTGTTGTTCGAGGACTCGGCGGATGCGAACTGGCTGATGGACGAAGAGGGCTTTCTGGATTGCAATTCGGCCGCGCTGCAGATGTTCGGATACTCAGCCGGCGCCCCCATGATGCACCCAGCCGATATCTCCCCCCCGAACCAACCCGACGGCACAAACTCCCGGACGGCAGCCGTACAGAAGATTGCCGCCGCGTTTCTCAATGGCAAGGAACGTTTCGAGTGGTTGCACCAGCGCAAGAACGGCGATGTTTTTCCTGCTGAGGTGTGCCTGACTGCATTGACGCTGAGCGGGCGCCCGAGGCTGCTGGCCACCGTGCGCGACATCACTGAGCGCAAGCTGGCTGAGGAATCGCTGTTGTTCAAAACCGCACTGCTGGAGGCGCAAGCTGAGACGACGATTGATGGCATCCTAGTCGTCGACGAGTCCGATCACATCGTCCTCGCAAACAGGCAGTTTGGGCTCATCTTCGGAGTACCAGATGAACTGCTGAGCACAGGAGACGATCTTGCTGTGCGCAAGCATGTGACGGATCAAGTCGATGACGCCGACGCCTTCGTCGAGAGGGTCAATTATCTCAATCGCGATAGGAAGGAAGAGAGCAGGGATGAGCTCAGATTCAAGAATGGGAAAATCTTCGACCGATACTCTGCTCCTCTCGTCGACTCAAAAGGTCGGTATCGGGGCAGGATCTGGTACTTTCGCGACATTACGGATCGCAAAGTCGCGGAAGAGCGGGTCCAATTCCTAGCATATTACGACGCTCTTACCGGACTGCCCAACCGGATTCTTCTACAGGATCGATTGTCCAACGCACTCGCCAGTGCTCGTCGGCGAAAGGACAAAGTTGGGCTTCTGTTCCTCGATCTCGACCGCTTCAAAATCATCAACGACTCTCTCGGGCACCCGGTCGGCGACCTTCTACTGCAAGACGTTGCGGAACGGCTTAAGAGCTTTGCGCGTGAACATGACACAGTGGCGCGGCTAGGCGGAGACGAATTCCTCATCGTCTTGACTGCTATAAGGGACTTCCCCGACGCGGCAGTTGCCGCAGAGCGGCTCATGGATGCAATGACTGCCGGATTCCTTATTCAAGGTCGCTCTCTTAGCATTAGCTGCAGCGTCGGCATCAGCATTTTCCCGGAACACGGTGCGGACGGCGAAACCCTGATCAAGAATGCCGATGCGGCCATGTACTGCGCCAAGGACAATGGACGTAACAACTTTCAGTTTTTTACCGAGGACATGAATGCTCAGATCGTCGAGCGATTGACTTTGGAGAATAACCTGCGACTGGCACTCGAAAAGAGAGAACTTTTTCTCGTGTATCAACCGCAAATGGATGTTGCCACTGGAAAGATCACCGGACTCGAAGTACTCCTCCGCTGGCAACACCCGAAATTGGGCCTCGTGCCACCCGATAAGTTCATCCGCATTGCCGAGAACTGCGGTTTAATCGTACCCATCGGCGAATGGGTGCTCCGGACTGCCTGCTCGCAGATCCGGAAATGGCAAGACGAAGGGATTCCCGCACTGTCGGTAGCAGTCAATGTATCGGCGGTCCAGTTTCGTCAAGAAGACTTTTGCCAGGTTGTTAAGAGGGTGCTCCACGAGACTGGCCTCGCCCCGCAATACCTCGAACTTGAGCTGACGGAAAGCCTCTTGCTGGCTAATGCAGATGTGACGATCTCAGTTCTTCAGGAATTAAAGGCTATGGGCGTGACCCTGGCGATTGACGACTTCGGGACCGGCTATTCCAGCTTCAGCTACTTGCGACAGTTTCGAGTCAGCAAGCTCAAAATCGACCGTTCGTTTATCCGAGATGTCGTTACAAATCCCAATGATGCGGCGATTACAACCGCAATCATCGGCATGGCAAAGAGCCTGCATCTCAGAGTGATTGCCGAAGGCGTCGAAAACGAAGGGCAAATGTCGTTCCTCCGGACACATCAGTGTGACGAGATTCAAGGCTACTACTTCTGCAAGCCTTTAGGGGTTGACGAAGTTGCCAGCAAGCTGCGATGCAACTCGTCTCAAAGCGCTTTATCTGCTAACCAAGGGAGATGATGAATCACACGACGAAAACAACGCGGCTCTGAAAGACTCCGGAGTGGTGCGTTGGAACTGGATCTTGTGCTGCTGGAAGAGTTGTTGAAAGTCCGCTTCTGAACTTGCCGCGTAAGACGCGCCTAAGCTCGTGATCCGATGTCGGGCTGCCCATGGAACACTCCCTGACCGGCGACAAACCACAGAGTAGCAAGACACGGCGATTCTGCTCGTGTCAGAGATATTCGCGAAGCTAGCGTCATGCGATATCGGGATTGGTTGAAACAGCAAGGTGGCGGCAGGTGGACTGAATGACTATTCTCATGGCGCCTAGCTCAAGGAACTGAAAGCCGTAGCGAAAAGCGCTTCTTTGGCGAACCACCGCATAAATCGATACTGGACCGAACGGAAGCATAAAGTCCAACTCCACGAACGCCCCGATGGGAACTTCCGTTCTCACGATGGCTGAGATGCCTGATTCGCTGATGTCCACGGTATTACTCTTCAGCGTACCGCATGTCCGGGTATGGATATTGATAGCGACCTCAAGTTTGAACCGAGGCTGGCGACGGGCGTCGACAATGTCTCGAACTGAGATGGTGGCGAACTGATTCGCTGATTCTGACCTTCCAATTTCGACTCCCTCCGACCGGACCCGGACCATGTGATCCTGTCAGTAGTTAGACGCTCGGGTCACCCTTCATTTCTTAGGCTCAAACAGGAATCTGGGAAAGGCCGCATTTTACGCGGCTTTCTGGACCTGCTTTCCTCTTCAGGGTTATCCACTCCTATCCTGAGCGCGATCTCCGTGCCGGCGTCGTAGAGGCTTAGCTCCACAGTTGCAGGTCTGCTGCTTTCCAGCACGAATTGGCATAGTCGCATGCACTGCGCCCGGGACCTTTAATCCTTCCGACTTTAGGCCCTCCTGCGCCCGATCGAAAGTCCGGGCGTCTTCATCACCGCCGTTTTCAATCGTGAAGGTCACGCTCTGTGACGCAATGGGCTTATGTTGTGGGCCAGCGATCTCAAGTGTCACTCTGTGGACACCGGGACTGAGGCCGATTATCACCACGGGGTCAATGGTGGAATGGACCCAGTGCCACGGATTTTCATCTACCGTTACATAGAGGTGGCCAATATTTTCGGGCCAGGCGTGGATAGCATGTTTCCCAAAAGGTGATTGGATAATTAGGTTCTCTGTGTGGAACTTGATAATCGCCGCTGGCTGTAAGGTCTGCCCCTCAATCGGAGAGTCAATGATTATCTTGGGCTGGTCTGCTGCAAAGACTGCCAAACTGAGCATTGAGATCGCAAGGAAAAACGCAAAAGCCTTTGCAGTATTGCGCAAGATGAACTCCTTGAATTTCAGTTTGTACTTTCCCTCCCAGTGAAGCACTGAACCCGAGCTGTAGTCTGTTCACAATTAAACAATCGTGGCTTTTCTTCTTTCCCGTTGGGGCGAGTACACGCATTCAGGAGTATCCGACGAGTTCCGAGCAGAGCACTGATTGTGAAATGCGAGAAGAGACCGTGAAACTCCGCCGTTATCTTATAAAGTATCCACAAACAGCGGCGACACGGATCGCATCACCGATACTCAGGTTTGCCCGTTCCTCCGAATCCTCGTCACGTCGATTCCCTACCGAACTCTGCGGCCTAGTTCGTTGATGTAACCAGCGATTACCTGAATAGGCGTTGTTGAGGGGCCGCCACAAATCGACTTCTTGGACATCGTTGAAGGCAACGGTTATCCTTCGGTATTACCGGGAGAGATTTTTAGCTTTTTCATTTTCGAGTAGAAGGTCGTGCGTTTCATTCCCATTCTCATGGCGGCGCCCGAAGCACCACCAATCACTCCACTCGCCTCTTTCAGAGCTTGAAGGATAAGTTGGCGTTCGGCAGCTTCAGACATCTTGCCCGAAGGCATGTTTGCGCGACCTACCAATTCATCCACTGGAACAGCTAAGACCGACGAATCCGTAAGAATCACGCATCGCTGAACGAAATTCTGTAATTCCCTGATGTTTCCTGGCCAGTTCCAACTCTCAAGTGCATTCATTGCCTCGGCGGGGATGGTATCGATCGGCTTCTTCCATTCAGTTGCATATCTAGACACGAAGTGACGCACCAGTGCGGCAATATCACCCTTTCTTGAACGAAGAGGTGGAACGTAAATCGGGAAAACATTTAGCCGATAAAATAGATCCTCGCGGAAGCGACCGTTGGCGATCCTTTGCTGCAAGTCGAGATTGGTGGCAGCGATCAGACGGACATCGACTTTGAGGGTGCGGGTACTGCCTAGCCGCTCGAATTCCTTATTTTGCAGTACCCGGAGCAGCTTGGGCTGGATTGCAGTTGGAAGGTCTCCCACTTCATCTAATAACATGGTTCCTTTATCAGCCAGTTCCAAGCGACCGACGTATTTATTGATCGCTCCGGTGAAGGCCCCCTTTTCGTGCCCAAACAACTCACTCTCTAACAACTCCGTCGGAATCGCCGTACAATTAACGCTAACAAAACTGCCGGCAGCCCGTGGGCTGAGTCGATGAATAGCACGCGCGACTAGATCCTTACCGGTACCGGTTTCGCCTAGAAGCAGCACAGTCGCGTCAGTAGCGGCCACAATTCTGACCTGTCTTAGCACCTCTTTTAGAGGAGCGCTGTCCCCCACAATTTCTTGAAAAGCTTCGTCCCGGCTAGGCTCATCACTCGGATCGAAATCCGTGGGTTCCGGCTTGGGCTTGAGCGTTACGACCAAAGGGAGTTGGAGGCACCCTGTCGGTGCGATAGGTCCATCGGATGAGAGTGTAATGTCTAGCGCTTGAGCGATCATAGCCGCCGCACGGTGCAAGAATTCAATCGTCTGTTCTGTTTTGGGAATGACATGCAAACTGCCAAATCCTATAGCTCCTAGCCTCCGGCGAGTTGTGGTCAAGGGAAGGACATAATAGCTACGGACACCGACTTTGCGAAGTGATTCGAGGAAAACTGGCAACTGGAATTCGGCGTCCAAATCGTGAACAAGAACCGATCGTTGATTCTTCCAGCACCATCGGCTTGCACAGGAGTGAACGGGAAGTGATTCACCTATCCTTTGGGCTCCGCCAGCGTCCCAGGCGCTCAGAAGGATGCTTCCCGTGCTTGGCTCGTAAAGACCCAATGTAACAACGTGCAAATCCAAGGCAACCCGCATGCGAAGTGCCAATGCGCAGGAAAGGCTATCGATCGTCGTGTGGCTGGTTGAGAGCTGCGCCAGATCAAGCAAACTGCGATAGTAGAGGGGGGTGAGATCGCGGATACAAGCGGAGACTGTCATCCAGTTATGTACGCTTATGTATGTTGTAGCACATAAGCATCGTACATTAATAACACCAATTTGTACGGTATGGTACATTGGCAACTGTGATACCCAAGGAATGGCCAAATAGTGTGAAGGGAAAAAGGCACGGTTCTCGTTTTGAGTGATAAGACGAGACGAGCAAGAGCAAACTGACACCAAAATGCCGGGACTGGCTTCCGCTTATCCGAGTGGCTCTACAAATCCGGTTATTCTGTGCGGAACACTGGAAAGAATTCTGCTTGATGGGGGTGGGACTCGAATGACTAAGTGTGCCGAAATATCGGCACACTGCCAAATATACGGCAGTCCTTCGTCATGTTCGCATTGACGAGGCAGGATTTAACGAAATGGCAGTTGTCGTGCTGGTTTTTGCGGTAGCAGTCGGGGGAATCCCTTTATTTTCGCACTGCACGAATCGCCCTCGTGGCAATGGGCTCCAGAAAGTTCGCAAGAAGAGTCCAGCGGTATGCTAGGAGCGCTCCTCACGATTTGATGTGAGGTAATTTTCCGATTCGTTGTGAGGTGCCTGTGCGGTCGCCATTACCGGAGCCCGAAGCCTCCCGCCTCGAAATTCTTACCTCTTTGCGAATTCTGGGTACACCCCCCCAGCAAGTATTTGACGACCTCGCTCGTCTAGCCGCTCTTATCTGCGACACTCCTATTGCGGTCATCGATTTTGTCGAGGAGCAGAGAGTATGGTTCAAGGCAAAAATCGGACTTGAACTAGATGATATACCCCGGAAAGGGTCGTTTTCGGCCCATGCAATCTTGCAATCGGACCCCTTGATAGTCCCCGATCCCCTCTCTGACGAGAGATTCACAAACAACCTCTTGGTGACAGAAGTCGGGATCAGATTTTACGCAGGGATACCGTTAATTCTGGCCAAAGACCACGCTGTAGGAACACTAGCTGCAATGGACCGGATACCCCACCTTGTAACTGCCGAGCAGATAGACTCTCTAACGATACTTGCTCGACGCATTGTGCATGAGTTGGAACTACGCCGGAGAAGCGAGGTTCGATCACCGCAACGGAAACTTCACCTCATGGCAAACGGGCAGGCTTCTGCCCGCATCCTGTTGGTCGAGGACAACGACAACCTCCGAAACCTTCTACAAAGAACCCTCGAAGGGGCTGGGTTTTCCGTCCTTTCGGCCTCCGATGGTGCGGAGGCACTCCGCATGTGCCAGCAGCACGGTGGTGCAATCGACCTTACAGTGAGTGATATCGTCATGCCCCAGCTCAACGGCCTTCAGATGATGGAGCAAATTCGTGTGGCCTGCCCCAACCTGAAGTTCTTGTTTATCACTGGCTTTGCCGACGAATTTCGGGAATTGCATGAACTGAACAGGAACGTAGCAGACGTTCTGGAAAAACCGTTCCTTCCTTCGGAACTGGTGGGCAGAGTGGAAAAAATGCTGAACCAGCAGAACATCGCCAGTGGCACTGAAGGATGATGATGAGCTCTATAACCGCACCGGCACTCAAATGATCGTTTGACCGGTGGTCGGTCCCCTTTTTTTCGAGACAGCGAGCTTCCGGCGGTTTGTGAGCCTGGCAGACCGCCATGTCGTGCGCGCCGGGCATCGTCTAGAGGCGTAGCGTGAACCTCAATCGTCCGAGTGTGTTTGATTCCGGCTTCCGTGCTGACTACTACCTGAACGTGGAAAACGCGGAGCGCGCTCTACATTTCCATGCTCCACGATTTCCTGCGCAGCTCTCGCTGTCGCTGGCAGCACGGCCTCCGGTGCTTTGGCGCGTATCAGAAGGGCGGGAGTGCTAAGGCGTGTTTCGTAACCCGGGTCTTCCAGAAAACGATGAACCCAATCCCAAAAGCGCTCGCCCTCGAATGTTTCCATCCCGGCATTCTAGGGAAGTCCAAGTCGGAAGTCTGGCCGATTTTGAACATTTCGGCCCGGGGCGCGAGGACGGCCCAATCGGGTCTTTTTTAATCCGCAATCACGGGCACAGCCTCAATAGCCGACCCAATCTTAGTGTGAACCTCTTTTCGATGGCAATGCTGTCAGAATGTGATTCTTGACGCGCAGGGTCTGTGGTCACGGCTGAACAGCAGACCGTCGAGTCGACGTGCTCCTTCATGAGACGGCCACGGACCTTGCACGGAAGAGAAGCAGCGAACACTTCCTGGGGCCAGTCGCTGGTCTATCACTTACGGCCCTGCTTTCGTAACTTTTCCAGTATTCTTCGGCGGGCTAAACTCGTTAGATGTTGCAAGCCAATAGTCGGGCCACTTGAACCCGCAATCGTTCCAAGAAGTGGGCCGGAACAGCCCGGAGGCGATTCCGGCCGAGATGCGTCGGATCGAAGGTCGGGAGTGGTGGCTCTGGGGGTTCGCGGTTGCCGTAACCCTGGCATTAACCTTGGGGATCATCTCCTTCACGTTTCCCTGGTTTCATCGAGAGACCGAGGTTTCGTACTGGTTTGATCTCAGGGAATGGGTACGTGGGCTGGCAGCTCTCGTTTTACTCTTCGACTTTTACGCGGTTTATCAAACGCTGCAACTCCACCGCATTCGACGCCAACTGGCCGAGCGAGATCAGCTTTTTCAACTCATCAGCGAAAATGCCGCGGATATGATCGCGCTCGTCGACAATGATGGCCGCCGGCTGTACAACAGCCCCGCCTATCAAAAGGTCCTCGGGTATTCTGCCGAGGATCTGAAAGAGACCTCGTCGATCGAGCAAATTCATCCCGACGACCGCCCACGAGTATTGAAAGCCGCCGAAAAGGCCCGCCTGAGCGGTCAGGGAGAGCGGGTGGAATACCGGATACGGCACAAAGACGGTTCCTGGCGCACTTTGGAGTCGACCGCGTGCGCGATCCAGAACGCCCGAGGCCAGACCGACAAACTGGTAATCGTGAACCGCGACATCACTGAGCGGAAGCGAGCCGAAGAGATGCTGGCACACAATGCATTTCACGACGGGCTCACGAACCTCCCGAACCGCC
>OBLW0100002228.1_pt1 | contig 15719 bp, 13 predicted proteins | sample 1520161 | NCBI WGS metagenome assembly OBLW01 (sample SAMEA3539309, study PRJEB22396) | soil metagenome | biome: tundra; feature: field; material: soil | place: USA | collected 2010-05 | depth 0.15 m | reverse complement strand
GTCACCACAAAGTGTCCCGTTGTGGGATCCAGGACGCGAGAAATCAGACCGTATGCTTCCGGCACATTTGCCAGTGGAGAGAGCAGTCCATCATAGCCCCACGCGCGGTTCGCAGGGTTCTGACGGTCTCGGATAAAAAACCCGCCGTTTTCGTTTGCCATGCTGAAGCGTAGTTGGCTTCCCAGGCGAAGCGTCCAGGGGTTGTCGGCCATGCCAATCAGGATCACGGAGCCCTCGCGCAAGTCCTGTAGCGCAATGGTCCTCGTGCGGCGGATTCTATATGGTTTCTCCCTGGCCCGCAAAACCCCGACGACCATGGTCAGCGTCAAGGCATTGCTGAACCGGACCGAATCCTGCCGAAGCATGTCGAGAACGGTGGTTCGGTTCGTGATTTGATTCTCCGAGGGAGGCGGGGCGCTGGTATTTGACTCCGGGAGTGTGCGCTCATCGCCGATGCACACCAGCACAGCTGACGGGGACTTCAAAATCGGATTCCAGAAGCGGTCAAGCGCCGTGTCGCGTGCCCAAGGTCGCCACCAGGCCAGAGCCCCAAGCAACAAACAGGCCAGAACTCCGGAAGCGATCCAACCTCGCGCCCGGGGCGCGATTGTCAACGACTTGGCAGGTACAGCCGCAGGGGAGGGCGCGGCATGGGTCTGGTCCGGCAGATGAAACACGGGCAAATACGCCCCGTGCGGGAATTCGATTCGGATCTGGTCGGCATGCTCCGGTGCCGAATAGTACTGCGCCAAGCGCTTTCGAATCTCGACTGCCGTCATCCTCACGACAGGATCTTGGGTGGTGTCGTAGGTCGGTTCCCGGCCAAAGACTTCGATGCCCAGCGTGCGCTCTTTGACCCCGTCGGGTTTACCCTCCAATAGGCGCTCCACGGTATATCCGAGGAGGGACGTCAACCTTTTGCTGTTGCGGAACAGGGAATTCGCCAGGACACGGCCCACCTGCTCCCGAACGGCTTCCCGTTCGGCGTCGGTTTTAGGTGTCCATGATGCGGAATTCGCACCTGTCGACTCGGTCATCCTGGATTCGGACATGGAATTCACTCCCCCACCAACAGCAGTATAACTCAAGGGATCCCGCATTTGCCGCCGGTGCCGCCGGTTAACGCGCTCTCGGAAGATGGCGATGCCGACTACATCTTAAAGAGGCGTTGCGGAGCTAGTGACACAGAGTGCAGCCGAAACGGGTGCGCCCAGCCTAGTGTCATCCACAGCCAGCCCCATAAAGCGTGTCTTCTCGAAGGCCTGTTGGGTTTGACGTGGCGCAACGTAACCACCGTGGCACGGCGCGAAGCCGCGGCGTGCAACCGTCCGGTAAGGCAGGTACGAGTAAATTTACCTCCATTTCCAGGGGGGCCGAAATCCCCCATCTCATTCAAAACAACCGGGAACCGCTCCGAGTTTCCTCCTTTACCGTATCGCTCTTGAATTATAATGGAGAACCGCACCAGAATTGCCTAGCCGAATCCAAATGGAAATCCTGATTCTGACCGCTTGGCGGAGCAGCGAAGCACACCATGTCGGACGCCGATAGTCGGCATAAGTGCGGATAGCGGGCGGTGCACAGAAAAGGCAAAGGAAAAAACCGTGTTTGAGAAATACATGATCTGCACGCGAGGATTTAAGAACGTCTCGGGTAGAGGAGAAACTACCGGTTTCCAATTGAAGGTCCGGATCACTTACTATCGAGGGATCCCGCTTTCCTGCGTGGAGGGCTTTGATGTAACCGTCGACGGGGAAACCTTTCCGCGGGACAAGGTCACGTTCTCCGTTGGAAGTCATAGCTTTCCTCTCACGCAGATGGGAGATGTCGTCGATGTACGGTGGCCGTTCGGCGACCGCGCGACGCTCACCATCAGTAAACCCGGAGGTTTGAAACCCGGCATCCACGACATTGAAATGGTGGAGACGCTCAGAATTTCCTACATGCCAAACTCGACAAGCATAGCCATGGCCCGGAGAAAGGTAACTCTGGTCATATAAGTCTGGTGAAGTAGAACGGCGACAATTTCCAGCAAGGAGACCGATTGATGACACGTAAGGAGTTTTTGCAGACGGTTGCGGGCACAGCGGCTGTGTCGATGTTGATCCCCGGCTCCTCGGCGGCTCCGGCTTCGCCGCCTGCTCCGGCGGCAGCTCCGAGGCCTAAACGTGGGGTGACGCTATATAGCTACCAGGAAGAGTACTACACGCGCACGATGACCGTGGAAGATTGCATCGAAGAAGTCTCTGACATGGGTGCTGACGGCATCGAGATGCTTCCCGAAGCAATGGTTCCCGATTTCCCGACACCCTCGGATCGATGGGTAGATCAATGGCACGGCTGGATGGATAAGTACCACACTAAGCCCATCTGCTATACGCAATTCCAGGAGACCAAGCTTTATAAGAGCCGGCCGCTAACCGATGAGGAAGCGGTCGCCAACATGGTTCGCGATTTGAAGCTGGCGAAGCGGTTGGGATTCAAGATCGTGCGCGGGATCGCCTGGACTCCACTCGAGCACATCGAAAAGGCGCTGCCCTATGCGGAAGAGTATGACATCAAATTCGCCGTCGAGATCCATTCCCCTATCCCCTTGATGGGCGACCGCGTGAACCAGTGCCTGGACATGATCCATCGGACCAAGACGAAGAACTTCGGATTTGTACCGGATTTCAGCCTGTTCGCAAAAAGGCCCCCCCGCATCGAGAGAGACCAAAAGATCCGGCAAGGGCTGCTGACTAAACTGGTGGCCGACTATCTGGAGCATGCCTATGCCGCTGACGTACCGTTCGAGAAGGCCAAAGCCGAGGCCGAAAAGATGGGATACGTTGAGATCGACCACGGCTACGGTACATACCTTGACGAGGTCTACAACCGTGGCTTCTTCGGCACCACGCGAAACGACCCGAAGGATCTTCTGAAGATCATGCCGTACATCTTCCATTGCCATGCTAAGTTCTGGGAGATGACGGACGATCTTAAGGAGTACAGCATCGATTACGCAGAGGTCCTCCCGGTTCTGATCCAGGGCGGGTACGATGGCTATCTGGTCAGTGAATACGAGGGACAGCGTTTTACGCAGGACGCGTTCGAAACCGACAGTTGCGAGCAAGTCCGGCGCCACCATGTCATGATGCGGCGGCTGCTGCACGAGGTATGACGGGAGTAGGTGAGGCTGGCTCGGCCTTTTTCCAGCGCCGGGATAGGATTGGCGGGCGACTGGATGGCAGCCGCCCGGCGCGGGTATTTAGTCGCTCACCCGCGGCCAGCCCCAGGTGGCCAAAACGCCTCTGACCAGGAATCAGAAACGTAGCTTCTGGGCCGCATGGTCCGGATGGACCATGGACGGAATGGATTCCTTCATCTACGCCTTGGTCCTGGTCCCTGCCTTGCGCGACCTGTTGCCGCGCTCTGGAATTCGCGCTACTACCGCCAATATTGGGTTCTACGGCGGGCTCCTGTTTGCCCTGTTTATGATCGGTTGGGGAATCGCACTGGTCTGGGGACCGGTAGCCGACCGGTTCGGCCGTGCGCGAACCATGGCGTGGACCATTCTCTGGTTTTCTCTATTCACCCTCCTGGCCGGCCTTTCCAGCAGCATCTGGTGGCTGGCAGTATTCCGGTTTCTGGCGGCCATTGGCATTGGCGGTCAATGGTCGATCGGTTCTTCGATGGTCTCTGAAGAATGGCCGGAAGACCGGAGAACGCGGGGCGTCTGCTGGATGCATACGGGTTATTATGTGGGCTTCTTGCTCGCCGCCCTAGCCAATTACTTTGTCGGCAGCCGTTTCGGCTGGAGGTATATGTTCGTAATCGGCGGCCTGCCGGCCATCGTAGTTGCGTTCTTCTATAATCGCGTGCATGAGCCGGCGCGTTGGGAACGCAAACAGGCTGAACTGGGCAGCGAACTGACGATGCACCGGGCCTTCCTTGTGCTCTTCTCCCCGTTGTATCGTGTGCGGACCTGTCTCAACTCAGTTTATATGGTCGCGTCGATTATTGGATTGTGGGGCGGCGCGGTATATGTTCCAGCGGCCACGACCTACCTCGCGGCCAAGTCGGGCGCTACCGCGATATGGGCCGCGCAACAAGCGTCCTTGTCTACCGCTCTCCTGGCCATCGGAACGGTGGTTGGCGATCTGTTGACGGCCCCCCTCAGCAGCTTCGTTAACCGCAAGACAATCCTGGCCGCCTTTTTTGTGATGATGGCGGTCTTTCTTTGGTTGACCTTCGGTTACGTGTTCTACATGCAGACGAATGCCTTGCCATGGTTTATGGTCTGCACCTTCTTTCTGGGGGTCGCCGGGGCGAACAATGTTGTTTACTCGTTCTGGCTGCCTGAACAGTATGCAACCGAATGCCGTGTGAGCGCATTCGCGTTTACCACAAACATCGGGAGGTTTGCAGGAGCCGCACTCACGTTCGTGGTCGGCGCCGGTATCCGTCACTTTAACACGATCGGGATTCCGGTTGCTTTAACCTCGTTGATCTTCGTGGCGGCTCTCCTTATCTTGCCTTTCGGTGTGGAAACGCGTGGCAAGCCTTTGCCGTCCTGAGCCTCGCCCGTTAGGACATTTGATCGGGGCGCAGGGCCAGCGCCAGGATGGCCGCAACCAGGGACAGCAGCGAAATCTGGATCGCCCCAGCCAGCACCCAACCACCTTGGTTGACCAGCCAACCCATCGAGTAGCCGGCAACGGCACTGGAGCCGTAGAGACTGGTCACGAAGATCCCGGAGCCGCGAGCGGCCAGGCTGCTGCGCAGCGCCTTCACGTGATAGCCGGCCAGGTTGACGTACAAAACGGCGCTGGTCAATATGCCGTATGCGCAGGAGAGAGTCGCCTGAGGTACCATGGCGGAGGATCCATGGAAGACTAGGTATCCTAATGCTGAAGTGCAGAGGAAAGCCACACTCAACACCAGGCGTGGGGAGAACCGATCACCCAGCCAGCCACCCGCGATTGAGAGGGTGGCTCCCAGCCCAAAAAAGCTCATTGCCAAGCCCGCAGTTCTTGGAGCGTAGTGAAGGCCTTCCCGCAGGTATGTTGGGTACATGCCGAGAAACCCGTAAAGCACCAGGCCGTGGATGAGGCTCAAGGCCGTCAACAGAATCGTATTGCGGTTCACCAGGGACGGCGCTCCGCCGCGGTCCGCTTGGACTTCCACCGCCCGGCGTGTCTCGCTGAACCAGCGCCGTACAGCCAAAGCGATCACGGCAACCATCAGGAAGCCGAGCAGACCGAAAGCTGCCATGGGAATCCGCCACGTGCCATAGGTAATCAGCAGGGCGCCCGCCAGGATTGGACCCATCATGCCGCCAATCCCATAGCAGAGATTGACAGAACCGATGGCGGCTGCCCGGTGGCGGAAAAAATAGGTCGAGGCAAGGGTGAACATGACTGTGGCCAGCATGGCCATACCGATGCCCATGATCGCCAGACACACCAGCATGCCCCAGAACCCACGAGTGATGGCCGTCAGCACCGTCGCCGTCGAGAAAATCATGATCCCCGCCAGCAGCACCGTCTTGCGGGAAAAACGTAGAAGAAGATAGCCGCTCGGAAGCCCTCCCACCGCCAATCCCAAGGTAAAAATTGTGGAGAGCAGCCCGGTCTTGGTCAGGGTAAAACCAAGGTCCCGGCGGACATCCGGGGCGAGCACCGGGAAGAGGTAGCGGTCCGCAGCCATCACCACGTAGGAAACCAGCAACACGCCGAACATCGCCACAGCGAAGATGTGGGTGCGAGCTTCGGAGTCCGCGCTCCTCCGTGTAATGACCGGTTCCTGGATCTGTTCCTCCTGCGCGTTGATTACCATTACTTCTAGCTGATTCTGCGGTTCTTTTTCGTATAAGCACAAGGTCGATACCGTAAAAGCGGTCAATGCCTGTGTTTATCCGAATGTTTCGAATGAGATATGCCGGGCACGACAGCCGAGAGAGCGTCTTGAACATACATGTAGCGCTTACCCAGAGTGCTCCCTTGCGTCCCATCAGCCGGGCCGACCCGCTACCATGTATGCTTACCTCGCTAGGCGAACCGCCCGTCCAACCCTATCTAATTGAAAATATTGCCACCATCGGGAAGACTTACCACGCTACTGTAATCTCATTGTCCTCCCGGGGCAAGTCGGCACAAAATGAGCTGATCAGACGTCAGATCTATACCCGTCGGGGGGACTGGGCCCTCGACGAAGTCGGAACCAGACGGAATATCACAGGTGAAATTATGCCCTTTCAAACGACTAGAAGAAGCTTCCTGCAGACCACTGCGGTCGGCCTTGCGGCGGCCGAAACCGCGGTCAGCCAGGAGAAGCGGCCTTCGCCTAACGACAAGATCCGTTTCGCGATGATCGGCGCCGGAGCGCGGGGTTTCATGGACGCTGGCTACGTCGTAAACGCCGGCGGCACGGAAATGGTGGCGGTGGCCGACGTCTATGAGGGGAAGCTGACGCGCGCCCGCGAAGTATTCGGCAATGAAATTTCGACTACGCGCGACTACCACGAGGTGCTGGCACGGAAGGATGTGGACGCAGTCCTCATCACGGTGCCGGACCACTTGCACGCGGACGTGGCCATTGATGCGTTTAAGGCCGGCAAGCATGTTTACCTCGAAAAGCCCATGGTGCACAAGATCGAGGAAGGCAAGGCGGTCATCGACGCCTGGAAGGCGAGTGGAAAAGTCGCCCAGATCGGCAGCCAATACACCACTTCGGTGATTTACCGGAAGGTTGCAGAACTGATCAAGAGCGGTGCCATCGGGAAGTTGAACATGGTCGAAGGCTGGTTTGATCGAGTGGGCGGCGGTAGTGCGATGAACCTCTTCGTGCCCCCAGACGCTACGCCCGCCAATATCGATTGGGATAGATTCCTCGGCAGGACGCGAAAGGTCCCCTTCGAACCTGCCCGTCTGTTCCAGTGGCGGAGTTACCCCGAGTACGGCGGAAACGTCGGCGGCGATCTCTATGTCCATCTCTTTGGCGCCCTGCACGTCGCCACCGGTGCACTGGGCCCAATCCGTATCTATGCTGCCGGCGATCGGCTTTCTGAAGAGCACAACGGGTTCGGGCAAGACGTGCTCCTCGCCTTGGCGGACTACCCTGAGACAGCCCGGCATCCTGCGTTCAATCTGGCGCTACGCGTGAACCTGAGATCTGGCCTCCACCGTAATGAACAGTTCCTACGATTTGTGGGCAGTGGCGGGGTGATCAAGGCTGGGAGTACCTACGTAAATTTGAACTATGTGGATCTGAAGCGGGGGCCGGAGATTCCCCCGCCCGGCTACAGCACGCTGAATGCCTTCCCCAAGGCGATTCAGGAGCAATATCTCAAGGAATCCGGTGCCAGGACCCTGGAGGTCCCACTCGTCCCGGCGACCCTACTCAGCGAGCCCGATGAGATTTTCGTGCCACCACCGGGCCGCGATCACCCATTCTATGCCGAACAGATGCACATGAACGTATTCTGCGATGCCATTCGCAAGGGAACGCCGGTCTCGCAGGATCCGATAGACGGGCTTCGCGCGGGAGGTCCGGCGGAGTTGTGCTTTGCGAGTTTCCAGGAGCACCGCGTCTGCAAGTGGGACCCGGAGAAGATGGAGGAAGCCTGAAGCCCGGGATTCCGCCAAGATTAGCCTGAGGCGCGCCTCACTGGCTTTAATCCAGTCCGGGAAGCGGCCAGGAGAAGATCGCCCAATTCAGTAGTGCTTGGGAACATGACCGTAGCGCAGATTGGATGGTGGGGACGAATGTAAGTTTACATCGGCCCGGGGAGGTTGGGATAGCCCCATAAACCACTCAAAACCGTTACCGGATCACTGGATTCCTCGTGTTTACCGTATTGATATTGCATTTCACCGACCAGGCACACAGAATCGGAGAGTAGTTTCTCGAAGCCAGCAGAGGAGACGTTACCGGGAACGTGTTGAACCTGCGCGATTCCTGGGCGAAGTGCCCTATGGGCGGCACGGAGTAGCGTCCGTCCCGTGAGTTGCTTAGTTGAGACGAAAGGGGGTATATGCGCAAGATTAACATAGCCGTCATCGGGACCGGGTGGTGCGGGGGAATCCGCGCACATGTCTGCGCGGTGAGCCCCTATGTGAACCAATTGCACATCGCGGAGATCCGAGAGGAGCGGCTGAAAGAGGTGGCCTCGATGACCGGCCCCTCTACCGCCACGACGGACTATCGGTCGCTGCTCGCCGACAGGTCCATTGACGCTGTCATCATCTCCACCACTCCGGAGCCCACCCACTACCCCATTGCGAAGGAAAGCATGCTGGCGGACAAGCATGTGTTCCTGGAGAAACCGATTGCGCTCGAACTCTCCGATGCGGACGAACTGATTGCCTTATCCCGGTCCAGGAACCTGCGCTTCACTATCGGGTATTCGCAGCGGTTCAATCCCAAGTTTGCACTGGTAAAACGCTCCATCGATGACGGCACTATCGGCCAACCCGTCAGCGCGCTGGTCAGTCGCCACATCACGCGGAACCTGGGCAGGAAGATCGGAGGCCGTGTGAAACTTTCACCGGCCGCCATGGAGGCGACCCACGATATCGACTTCCTGTTATGGTGTTTGGCCCCCCGAAAGCCGGTTCGCGTATATGCTCAGGAAGTTCGCAAGATCATGAGCGCCCAATATAATGTGCCCGATTGCGTGTGGATGGTGGTCACCATGGACGATGGAACCGCCTTCACCGTCGGCGCCGGTTGGGTTCTGCCCCCGGCATATCCCAACTTTTCGTCCACCTGGATTGAAATGGTGGGGACTGAGGGGGCGATCATGGTCGACGATACGCACCGGGATGTGTACGTCACCACCATGGAAAAGGGGATCCAGTTCCCGATTTCGACCATGCCCGGTGAACGGGTGGAGCACGTCTACGCGGGACCGATGGAGGCTGAAACAATCCACTTCCTTGAGTGCATCGCCCTGGGGCGGGCACCGCTGGTTTCGGCCGAGCACGCCAGGATGGTGATGCAGGTGTACCAGGCCGCTGACCTGTCGGCGGAGACCGGACAACCGGTGGATATTACGGTCCCTCAGGGGGATCTCGCCAATTTGGAGAGCGTGATCGCGATCTGACCGGGTACGCAAAATGCCGGACAAAGAGGTCAACTTGCGGGGCGAAATAGCGCTGGCCGATCGCCTGCCAACCATGCCGACTCATTTTCGGTGGGTCATCCTGTTTCTGATCAGCCTGATGTACCTGGTCTGTTACATGGACCGCAGCAACATCTCGGTGGCCCAGCCGGAAATCGCCAAGGCTTTCGGACTCAGCAAGACCGCCATGGGTGTGGTTTTGAGCGTCTTTACCTGGGCCTATGCCATCGGACAGATTCCGGCGGGGTGGCTCGGGGACCATTTTGGGCCTAAGCGGGTGCTGGGAGCGATCATGATCTGGTGGGCCATTGCAACGGCTATGACCGGCGCTGCCCTAGGCTTCGTTTCGCTCTTCAGTGTGCGCTTCCTTCTCGGATTGGGCGAGGCAGGTGCTTTCCCCGTGGCCAGCAGAGCCATGCAACCCTGGTTTGCCGGCTCGGAGAGGGGCCGGATCCAGGGCGTCACTCACTTTTTCAGCCGGTTTGCCGTTGCCATCACACCGTTTGTGGCAGTCAGTATTCTGCTGGCGTTCGGGTGGCGCTCGATTTTCTATATTTTCGGCTCGATTGGTCTCATCTGGGCCATTGTTTTCAGCTACATCTACCGCAACCGCCCGGATGACCACAAGAGGGTCAACCGCCAGGAGTTGGAGTGGATCCGAGGCCATAACCCTGACGGCAGCCTGAAACCTGCGATGACAACTGTCAAGGCCGTCCCGTGGGGGGCGATTTTCCGATCCTCAAATATGTGGTCTATCGCCGTCGCATATGGCTGCTTCTTTTTTGGAACCAACTTCTTCCTGACATGGTACCCGACCTACCTGCGAGAGCATCGCCACCTCACCCTGCAAGCTCTCGGACTGATCGGATCACTTCCGCTGTTCGCGGGGATGGCTGGAGATATGGCAGGAGGATTCCTGACCGATCTGGCGCACCGCAAGACCGGGAACGTGAAGTTCGCCCGCAAGATTGTGGCGGCGCCGGCAATGTTGGCCGCCGGCGTTTTTTTGATACCCGCGGCCATTACATCGCACGCCTGGACCTCGATTCTCTGCTTGTCGGCGGCATTCTTCTTCCTGGACATGGTGATTGGCCCGGCATGGGCGGTTCCCATGGATGTGGGCGGTCCATACAGCGGCACAGTGACCAGTATCATGAATATGGGCGGAGCGGTGGCCGCTTCCATCACGCCAGTAGTCTTCGGATACTCCTTCGATCATGGCGCTTGGATTCTGCCGTTTCTTTTTGTGACCGGGGCGCTGGTTTTGGGGAGTGCGATCTGGGCGTTCTTGATCGACCCAGAAAGGCCGGTGGCGGAAGCAGGTGTTTGATATTAGCTTGTGGCTTCGCGCTCGCAGTGCGGAAACTGGCATGGCATTTTAACGTATTCTAGGAACAGAACAATGTCTCATTACGATTTGACACGGCGGACTTTTATAGCGACAGTTACGGCCGCGAGTCTCGCCAAGGCGGACGATCCCTGGGTGGATCTGTTCAACGGGCGCAACCTCGATGGTTGGCGCGCGGATAAGAACCTCGGCGGATTGTGGAAGGCCACTGGCGGAGAGCTTGTGGCCGGTGGCCCGGGACCGGCTCTCTTCTATTCCGGTTCGCTCCGCAGCGCGGACTTCCGGAACTTCGAGCTTGAAATCGAGGCTCTGACCTCGCCCGACTGCAATGCCGGCTTGTTCTTCCACACGGCATACCAACTGGCAGAAACTCCGGAGAAGGGCCTGAAGATTCAGATCGGCAACATGGCGCTTCGAGCCGCCGATGACCCCGGAGGCCAGAAAACCGGATCCCTTCGCGGGCGGCGGAATATTTTCAAGGCGCTCGCAGCCGACGACGAATGGTGCAAGATCAACCTGGTGGTTCGCGGCAAAACGGTTCAGGTCCGTGTGAACGGCAGCCTGTTGGTGGATTACACCGAGTCCAACCCTCCATTCATCCCGCCGGGCACGCAACCGGGCCGCTTCATCGACCATGGAACGTTTGCTTTGCAGTGCGCGGGTGCCCGATCGAAGGTCCGTTTTCGGAAAATCCAGATTCGCGTGCTGCCCGACGGGTTGCCTAGCCTGGGCACAGCCCCGCGGATGGACGAGGTGTACCGGCAGATCCTGACGCTCAACGCCCGGAACTATCCCGTGGTGGACTATCATGTGCACCTCAAGGAAGGCTTGAAGATTGAAGAAGCTCTGGCCAAGTCGCGGTATGACGGCATTGAGTATGGCATCGCAGTAAACGGGGGAAAGGGCTTTCCCATTGAGAGCGATGCGGGCGCGCAGGATTTCTTCGAGACCATGAAAGGGCAGCCTACGTTCATCGCCATGCAAGCCGAAGGACGCGAGTGGACGAAGATGTTCACGCCGCGCGCAGTCGGCCTGTTCGACTATGTTTTCACCGACTCGATGACCTGGACGGACGACTCCGGCAAACGTATGCGCACCTGGATTCCCGAGGAGGTGGGTACCATTGTCGACCCGGAGACTTTCCTCGAGACGCTGGTTGCGAGAGCGGTGAAACTCCTGGAAGAAGAGCCCATCGATATCTACGTCAACCCGACTTATTTGCCCGATTCGATCGCCCAAGATTACGACCGGCTATGGACTGAGGACCGCATGCGACGGGTGGCTGCGGCCGCTGCCCGAAACCGGGTTGCGATTGAACTGAATACGCGCTACCGCATTCCCAGTCCGGCATTCGTGCGGATGGCCAAACAAGCAGGTTGCAAGTTCACATTCGGAACCAACAATGCCGGTCCTACCGACCTCAAGCGCTCGGAATATGGACTTCAGATGGTGGACGCTTGCCAACTCAGACCCCAGGACTTTTTTGTACCGGGAGCTTGGTGGCCAAAGGCGATGGAGCGAAAGGCGGGAGCACTACGCGGGTAGTTGATAGCCGAGCCAGCCGAAATGGCCGCGCATAGGGAGGCGGGTAACTGTGCCGCTGCTATGTCACCAGATGTGAGCGGCCAATACGTGCGGGGGCCTGAGTTCTCGCCATCACTTTCGTGGAAACAACAACTTGAATGTTCTTATGTTTCCAGTCTCCGGGAGCGAATCGCGTGGCCCCTTCCAGACGACTCGGTTGCGTGACGCATTCGCCGGCCGCGCGTGTTCCCCACAGCAGGCCGGCGGCCACCACCACCGGGTGGCCCATAGTCGAATCCAATACCCGGGTGACCACAGGTGACCACACCGTAAGCCTCCGGCAGATCCGCCAGAGGACTCAGCAACCCGTCATGGCCCCATTTTCGGTTCGACGGATTCATACGGTCCCGGATATACCGTCGGCCGTTTTCCGTGGCCAGACTGAAGCGCAATGGTTCGAGGAGGCGTACTGTCCAGGGATTATCGCTGAGCCCGATCAGAATCACGTGGCCATCTCGCAGATCCGCGAGCTCAGTGGTCGGTCGGGCCGCCGCCGGCGGTTCCTGCGGCCGGCGCCTCGGACACTGTTACCCTTGGATCCCCAATGCAAAGCAGCACAGGGAACGGGGGAACTCAGAACCGGCTTCCAGAAGCGATCGAGCGCCGTTGTGTGAAGCCTCACGCTGAGAGCGCCCAGAACGCAAATCAGAATACCGGCCGCAATCCCAGCCCTCTTCCACCACGGGAATCGACGGGTGCTCGGCGTCGATCGGCGCGGCTGACGGTCCACGATGGCAACCGGGAAGTGCATGGGGCGACGGAATTCCGTCACGTAGGACCCTGACGGCAATTCGATACGGATCTCGTTTGCGTGCTCCGGAGCCTGATAATACACCGTCAGCCGCTTTCGGATCTCGACGGCGGTCATCCGGACCACCGGGTCCTGAGCGGTGTCGTAGTCCGGTTCCCGGCCGAACACTTCAAGTCCCACGGTTCGCTCTGTAGGAGGCTGGGCATTCACGGCCAGGGCAGACTCGACCGCGTAGTTTGGAAAGCCGGGGAACCGCTTGCTGTTCCGGAGCAGCAAGCTTGCCAGAATGTGCCCCACCTGTTCACGGACCGCTTGCCGTCCCGCCTGGGTTTCGGGGAAACACAATCTCTCCCCATCTGCATTCAGCTTGGCTTGTGGCATTGATTAACCCCCGGCAGAGAATAACTCACCCCGGACGCACCCGGGACGACCCCTTTCCCGTGCCATCGTCTGCAGGTTTCGGAGTGCCGGGCCCGCCTGTAACTTTACCTCCCTTCAGCGCGTATCCACCACGCGTTATCTGGTTAGAAACATTAGGGTAGGCGCACCAGAGGGCACCGTTACCGTATCGCCCTTGTGTACTGCTTCGTGTTGACGCAGAATCACCACATCAGTCGCGGCGTCCCAGCCGCTAGGAGACCGCACAGATTGATTAGTGTGGCGGACAGAGTGGGCACCGGCGCAGTTGTGTTGGTGTGCATCTCGATCAAGGACCTTGGGCACTAGGGCGCCACGAAGCACGGAAACAAACGCGGCCGGTTTGCGCGTTTCGGAAAGACAGTGGCAAGGCAAACGGTCGCATCGCCGGCCAAAGATGAATGGAGATGAGAGTGGCAGAGAAGTTCATGCTAGAGCAGCATCCCGTCCGAAGAAGTGGTTCCGCTGCTGATCGAGGCTGGATACAAGGGCTATATGGCCACCGAGTTTGAGGGGCAGCGGTTCAGTATGCGTTTGACGTCGACGACTTCGAACAGGTGCGCCGCCACCAGGTCTTGATGAACCGGTGCTTGAAGGCATAGAGCCGGCCCAGCGGCGTGGTTGGTCGCGGGTTGAGCTTGGGCACGCCCGGCCTGCCTCCTGCCGTTAGGCCCGACGGCCCCAACGAGTCCCGGAGAGGAAGTGATCGAGGGTGAAGTCAAGAAGGCAGTTTCTACAGGCGACTGCGGCGGTGGCGGCTGGCGTTCCGCCGTTTTTGGAGCGGACCAAAGCCCGTCAGAATTCTTCGCCAGCGCCCGTCAGCGCGGTGCAAGTGCCAAAAGTCGCGTTCGGCAAAGCCGAAATCAGTCGGTTGGTGGTGGGCTGTAACCAGTTTTATGGCTATGCGCACTTCAACGCCATTTTATCTGCTGTGATGAAGGAGTGGTACACGCAGGACCGCGTCTGCGATGTGTTGCACCAGTGCAACCGGTTCGGGATTAATGCCTTCAACTACCTTCACGCGGGGCGCGCGCCGGCGGATCTCGAACGCTTTCGTGCGGAAGGCGGCCAAATGCACCTCATCGTGCAGGGTACCGTTGATCCCGAAATCATTGTTCCCGCCGTTAAACCATTGGCTATTTATCGCCACGGCGGGCTGACCGACACGGCTTATCAGAACGGCAGTTTCAGCCGTGTCCGCGAGTATTGCAAGCGGGTACGACAATTAGGTGTGCTGGTCGGTGTCGGAACCCATAAGCCGGAAGTGATCGAGACGGTCGAGGAGCAGGGATGGGACGTCGATTTCTATGCCGGCTCTATTTATAACCGGACACGCACTCCCGACGAATTCCGGAAGGTTCTCGGAGGCCAGATGCCGTTAGGCGCGGCGGATGTTTACCTGGAGGGTGATCCGGCCCGCATGTACCGTGTCATGCGGCAGACCAAGAAGCCCTGCTTCGCCTTCAAAATTCTGGCGGCGGGACGAATCGAAACACAGGATGCGCTGGACCGGGCTTTTCGGATGACATTCGAGAGCATCAAGGCCACCGATTCCATATTTGTGGGCATGTTCCCACGGTTCAAAGACGAAGTCCGGGAAAACGTCGAACGCGTGTCTCGAATTCTGTCGCAGTTGGGCGAGTGCGCGTTGCACCAGGGTGTGACTCAGGGTTGATTCTATGACGTCGGGAGGGAAACGCTTCGAACACCGCCGATTCCTTGGGCTAAAAGTCGTAGCGACCCGCACGGAAATCGGCGGTTGTAGCTCTAACAGCGAGCCTGCGCAACTGGTACCGGCGGACCGGGATGCGGGCGCGAGCGGTGCCGGAGCCGTGAGCTATGTCGATTTGCAGTTGACCAACCACTTGGGGCGCTATCAACGCGCCTACCAGGAACACATTGCGGTTGGGAAGGAGTTAAGGATACGACCATGTTCGAAAAATACATTATCTGCACCAGAGGGTTTAGGAACGTCATCCAGGACGGTCAGACAACGGGGTTCCAACTGAATGTCAGGATTTCTTATTACCGCGGCATCCCGCTTTCCTGTGTTGAAGGCTTCGACGTGACTGTCGATGGCGAAGCCTTCAGCCCGGACAAGATGCGTTACGCCATCGGCGATCGGACGTTTACGGTCGGTGAGGCTGCCCAAGCAGAGAGTGTCCGGTGGCCATTTGGCGATCCGCTGACGGTAATCCTCAGCAAGCCCGGGGGGCTTGCTCCGGGGTTGCATGATATTCAGGTGGTGGAAAGGCTCAGGATCTCGTACCACCCGGACAGCGTGAATCCCAGTATTGCCATTGCCAGAAAGAAAGTGACCTTAGACGCCTAAGGCGCTTGTGGCCGAGGCGGGCCAGCACAGAACGGAGATATGAACATGACACGCAAAGACTTCTTGAAAACGCTGGCAGGCGCGGCCACCGTGGTGGCTAGCAACCCAGCTCGGTCCGCCGCAGAGGTGAAATCCACCAAGATCGGAAGAGCGTCGTGTAGGGAAAGAGTGTAGATCTCGGTGG
>OBLW0100002226.1_pt1 | contig 15721 bp, 15 predicted proteins | sample 1520161 | NCBI WGS metagenome assembly OBLW01 (sample SAMEA3539309, study PRJEB22396) | soil metagenome | biome: tundra; feature: field; material: soil | place: USA | collected 2010-05 | depth 0.15 m | reverse complement strand
CGCCTGGAATTCAGCGGCAAGGACCGCGCCGCGGGCAAGCACTGGGAAGACTGGGTGAAGGCCTACAACGAGAAGAAGGCAGCCGGCGAGAAGAACATTGCGCTGCATCCGGAAAAGCTGGACTAGGGAAACGGGGCAGTGATCAAGAGTCAGTGATCCGCAGTCTGGGGTCAGCTTCCCGGTACTGACGGCTACCTGCGGCACGAAGAATGTGCCAACGCAAACAATCAATTAAATTGTGCGAAGTTCAGCGTAAACTGAACTCTGCTCCCTTGATCTGCGACTATGAAAGTTTTCCTTACAGGCGCGACTGGATTTGTAGGCCATCATGTGGCTCAAGCGTTGGCCGCAGAAGGCGCCGAGCTGCGCATGCTGGTGCGCAAGACCAGTAATCTGGGGAATCTTGAAGGCATCTCCGGCGACACGCATGTGGGCGATTTGGGTAAGCCGGAGTCGCTCGCTCCAGCGCTCAAAGGTTGCGACGCAGTGGTTCATGTGGCCGCGGATTATCGGCTCTGGATTCCCGATCCGGCTGCCATGTACCGCGCCAATGTGGATGGGACGCGTGAGTTGCTGAAGATGGCGCGCGAAGCTGGAGTGCCGCGTGTTGTTTATACGTCCTCTGTTGCGACGATGCACTTCCGCACGGACGGGATTGTGATCAACGAGGACACGCCGGTTTCGCTTGACGACATGGTGGGCCACTACAAGCGCTCAAAGTTTCTTGCTGAACAGGAAGCGATCGCCGCCGCGAAGGCCGGGCAGAAGGTCATAATACTGAACCCCACCACACCTATCGGGCCCAACGACGCGAAGCCTACGCCGACGGGCCGCATCTTTGTGGACTTTCTTAATGGGAAGTTTCCGGCGTATGTGGACACGGGCTTGAATCTTGTGGATGTGGCTGAAGTGGCGCGTGCACATGTGTCTGCGCTTACCAAAGGCAAGCCCGGGGATCGCCACATTCTCGGGGGAGAGAATCTGACGCTCAAACAGATTCTCGACAAGATGTCGGCCATTACGGGGATTCCTTCGCCAACGGTCAAGATTCCTTTTATGGTTGCGGCTACCTACGCGTTCTTTGAGGAGTGGATCACAGGTCGGATTCGAGGCAAGGAACCGCGCGCCACTCTCGAAGAGGTGCGCATGGGGCGCAAGAAGATGTACGCCTCTTCTGCACATGCTCAGCAGGAATTGGGTTTCCGCATTGTTCCCATCTATCCGGCCATGCGCGCTGCGATTGAGTGGTTCCGCGCGCACGGTTATGCGCCGCCTTCCGCATGAGCAGAGTTGCCATCATTGCCGCAATGCCTGCTGAGCTGAAGCCGCTGGTGCGGGGCTGGAAGCATGAGCGCCGCGAAATCCCGAATGCGGGCGCCGTCCATCTCTGGCGTCACGAGAACGGCGAGTGGATAGCCGCTTGTGCGGGAGCAGGCCAGCAAGCGGCAACCCGTGCCTTTGCGGAAGCCGAGAAAGACGGCCCTCTCACCTCCGCCATTTCCATCGGATGGGTCGGCGCACTGAGCGCCATTTACGCTCCAGGCCGTGCCTATCGCGTCTCCGGCGTCATCGACAGCCTGACCGGCGAGCGCTTTGTGGTGCAGGAAAGGGAATTGGGACTGCAAGCCCACCCGAGCGACAAAAACAAAGACGTCGCGAGGGTGGGGCACCCGGAACTTTGGCTCGTCACCAGCCCGATAGTCGCCGATGGAGCGGAAAAGCAGCGATTGGCTTCAGCCTATAAAGCCGCTCTTGTCGACATGGAGGCAGCCGCGGTTGCCCGGCTCGCCGACATGCGAGGCATTCCGTTCTCTTGCTATAAGGGAGTAAGCGACGGATTCAGCGAAGATCTGCTTGATTTCAATCGTTTTATATCGCGCGACGGGCAGTTTCAAATGGGCCGGTTGCTGCTTTATGTCCTTCCCCGGCCTTGGCACTGGCCTGCACTCATCCGGATGGGCGAGAATGGTAGAAAGGCTTCCCAGAGCATCAGGGAGCTTCTGCTCGAAAATATGGATAAACCTGGAGTTATCGCAAACCAGAATGGCAACTCAAATCTCACGCGCTGAAGGCTCTATCGAGCCGAAGATTCCTTCCACTATGCGCGCCGTGGTTTACCGCGGCATTAACGACATGCGCGTGGAAACTGTGCCTGTGCCCACGATTGGCCCAGGGGAGCTACTGATCAAGGTGGCCACATGCGGGATTTGCGGGACGGACCTGAAAAAGATCCACATGGGCTCGCACTCCGCGCCGCGGATTTTTGGCCATGAGATGACTGGAACAGTGGTTCAGGTGGGCGAGGGAGTTACGAAATACTCCATGGGCCAGCGAGTGATGACGTTCCACCATGTTCCTTGCGGCGAATGCTACTACTGCCGCAAGCGGACGCCGGCGCAGTGCCCGCTTTATTTGAAGACTGGCGTGACGGCGGGTTTTGCGCCCTCTGGTGGGGGCTTTGCCGAGTACATCCGGGTGATGGATTTCGTGGTTGCGAACCGCGGCGTGGTGGTGATTCCCGCCGATGTTCCATTCGAGCAGGCAGCCTTTATTGAGCCGTTGAACACTGTGCTGAAAGGCGTAAAGCTACTGAATCTTGCCGCTGACGACACCGTGCTGGTTATTGGGCAGGGGCCCATTGGGCTGATGCACGCCGTGCTTGCGCGACGCACCGGAGCGCGTGTGCTTACTTCCGATTTGTTTGCTGAACGCCACGCGATTGCGGCACGGTTCGGGCTCAAAGACCCGATCAACGCGGGCACGGAGAATGTGGTGGAGAGGGTGCTTGCGGTAACCGAAGGCCGGGGCGCGGATGCTGTGATTCTGGCCGTTGGGGGTAATGCCCTGATAAAGACAGCTATGGATGCGGCACGGCCGGGCGGCAAGGTGATGCTTTTTGCCCAGACTCAGCACGGCGAAGCCACTATCGATCCTGCCGCAGTTTGTGTGGACGAGAAGACCCTGCTCGGCTCATACTCATCCTCGTTCCCGATACTGGACGAAGTGACGGGCCTGGTTTTGGACGGCTACCGCAATGGGTTCGACCTGACTCAACTGATTTCTCACCGCTTTCAGCTTGAGCAGGCGGTGGAGGCCATCGAGATCGCATCACACCCACAAGGGGGGTCAATGAAGATTATGATTGAACCTGTACTTGGCGGGGGCGGAGAGTAGGAGGGACTTGATGGCGAGTACCGTGAAAGACGCGATCCTCCGCGGCCGCAAAACGATCGAAGGTGTCGTTGAGGGAGGCCTGAACACAGTCGAGACGGTCGTTGAAGCAGGCCTGAATACCGTGGATACCGTGGTAGACAAAGGCCGCCAGACGGTCGAATCCGCCGTCAGTCTGGGTCGCAGGACCGTCGAGAACACGTTTCTCCACGGGCACAGCACTATGCGAGCCGCAGTCCTCCACGGACGTGAAGATATCCGAATCGAGCGGGTCCCTGTGCCGGAGGCCGCACCGGGCGAATTGATTGTAAGCGTGGGCGCCGCGCTGACTTGCGGAACAGACTTGAAGGTTTTTCGCCGGGGCTATCATGCGCGGATGATTGTGCCTCCCGCATTGTTTGGGCACGAACTGGCTGGGACCGTTGTGCAGGCTGGCGTGGGAGCGGCGGATTTTGCGCCTGGCGACCGTGTGGTTGCTCTCAATTCCGCTCCGTGCGGCCAGTGTTACTTCTGCGCGCGCGGCCAGGAAAATCTCTGCGACGATCTGCTTTTTAATAACGGCGCGTATGCCGAGTTCATCCGAATTCCCTCGCGGATTGTAGCCAAGAACACCCTGCATGTTCCGGACCACGTACCGCTGGAACACGCTGCACTGACGGAACCGCTGGCCTGCGCGGTTCATGGGTTTATGGACTCCAGACCCCGAGCCGGAGACACCGTCGCCGTGATCGGTGGCGGCCCGCTGGGGCTGATGATTCTGCATGTGGCCGCCCTGGCAGGCTATGAAGTAATCGCGATTGTGAAGCACAACGGGCAGATGGAAGCAGCGCGGCAGTTGGGCGCCGCCCACGTGGTGCAGACCACGAGTATTCGCAAAGCCATCCGCGAGACGCGCGCGCTTACGCCTAAGAATCGCGGCGTCGATATTGCAATTGAAGCTGTGGGCGTGCCTGAAGCCTGGCAGGAAGCGGTGGAGTTGGTTCGCAAGGGCGGGACGGTGAATTTTTTCGGCGGTTGCGCCGCGGATACGCACGTAACGCTGGACACCAACCGCATCCACTATAGCGACATTACGCTGCGTGCTACCTTCCATCACACTCCGGCCATCTGCCGGGAGGCGCTTGCGCTGATTGCCGGCGGTCGATTCCAGGCTGGCGCTTTCATTACAGGCCATGCTCACCTCTACGAACTCAACCGCGTCTTCGAGAAGCTGATGAACCGCAGCAGCGAGATCAAGACCGCCATAGTGCCCTGAGGCGAACCAATGACTGCGGCCACTGTGCAACCGGACAAAAACGCTCTGGAGAGGAAAGTACTACCACAGGGCGGCGATGACGACCCGGGCGAGGCGCTCGCGCGCGGCTGGGCGGCACTGCCCGCTTCGTATCGCATACCAGACGTTGCGCCCACAATTGAAGAGGCGCGCGCGTGGTGCAGGCGACTGGCCGAGTCGCATTATGAGAACTTCCACGTTGCCTCGTGGTTTTTGCCCAAGGCGCTGCGTCCGCACTTTCACTCCATCTATGCGTACTGCCGTGTCTCAGACGATTTGGGCGACGAGGTAAGTTCGACGGCGCAGGCGCTGGCGCTGCTGGACCAGTGGGGCCGCGAACTCGATGCATGCTATGAAGGCCGCGCGCGTCATCCGGTATTTGTTGCACTCGGGGAAACAATTCGCGCACGCTCCATTCCCAAGGAACCGTTTGCGGATCTGCTGACGGCGTTTCGACAGGACCAGACTGTTACGCGGTACGCATCGATGAATGAGGTGCTGGGCTACTGCCGCTACTCGGCGAATCCGGTGGGCCGGCTGGTGCTTTATGCGTGCGGCGAAGTGAGCGAGGAAAATTTTCGACTGTCGGACGCGACTTGTTCGGCGCTGCAACTGGCCAACTTCTGGCAGGATGTTCGCGTGGACTTTGGCAAGGGACGCGTGTACTTACCGCAGGACGATATGCAGCGCTTCGGCGTGAACGATGAGACGATCGCGAGTGGGATTGCGACGCCCGAGTTTCGCGCGCTGCTCAGATTTGAAGTTGACTATGCGCGGTCACTTTTCGAGCAGGGACTGCCGCTGATCGGCAGGGTCAACCGCGACCTGGCGCTCGATCTCGACCTGTTCAGCCGCGGCGGCCTTGAGATTTTGCGTGCGATCGAGCGGCGCGACTATGACGTGCTCAGCGCGCGCCCGGCTATTTCAAAGCGCACCAAACTCGCTCTCGCATTGCGCGCACTCAGCGGGAAGGCGTTTCCATTTCTCCGCCTCGGCAAGGGCACGACAGAGAAGGCGGCTTGACCCAAGAAACTACATCCAACGGAGTCACGCTCGGCGAGGCTTATACTGTCTGCCGATCAATCGCAAGGCGCGAAGCGAAGAACTTCTACTACGCTTTCATTGCGCTGCCCACAACGCGCCGCAATGCAATCTGCGCCATCTACGCCTTCATGCGCCGGGCCGATGACCTGGCTGACGACGAGAGTTTTCCGATTGCCGAGCGGCGAGCGCACCTGGATGCATGGCTGAATGAATGGCGTGCAGTTTGCAGTGGTGCGCAGACAGCCGACCCGGTCTTCCTGGCGGTACGCGATGCCATCACGCGCTTTGCGATTCCGTTGAGCCTTCTCGATGAGTTGGTGGCCGGTGTCACCATGGATCTGGATCGAGGTGATAACGGCGGGCCGGATACCTACGCGACGTTTGCTGATCTCTATCGGTATTGCTACCTGGTGGCATCGGTTGTGGGGCTGGTATGCATCCGGATCTTTGGTTACAAGGACTCGCGTGCGGAGAAATTCGCGGAGGAGACGGGCATTGCTTTTCAGTTGACTAACATTCTTCGCGATGTAGCTGAAGATGCGGCACGGAACCGCGTCTATTTGCCATTGGAAGATTTGTCGGCTCATCACGTTTCGCTCGAGTCGCTGCTTCACCGCGCTGCGGGGGCGCCGCCAACCGCGGACGAGCGCGCGTTGCTTGAAGCGATTGCGCAGCGCGCGGAGTACTACTACCGCTCGGCCGAGGCGCTGCTGCCGTTTATCGACCGCGAAAGCAGGCCTGCAATGCAGGTGCTGGTTTCTGTTTATCATGCATTGCTGAAGCGCATTGAGCGGGCAGACTACGATGTGTTTTCGCGCCGAGCCAGCGTGCCTCTGCGGACCAAGCTCGCTATTTTGGCCGTGGGGCTGACGCGGATGACATGGGCGCGGCTGGTTGCGTGAAATTGATGACTTGGGGCTCATGAACTTGTGAGTTCGGCTTTCGCAGAAGGGTACGGGCTTTAGCCCGTACATTACCAACATTAGAAATTGCGGGCTTTAGCCCCTGAGGGAATAGGGTGCGTCCCAAACGAGAAGAAAATGGAAATAACGAATCTGCCTATTTCGTCTCCACACAGACGCAGGGCCGCAAACCTTTTTTCCGCCACGACCGTTGGGCACAGTTAATGTTCTCCACGCTGAATCACTATGACGGAACTGGATATCGGCTCCATGCTTATGTGGTGATGCCCGATCATCTGCATCTGCTCATTACCCCAATTGAAACAGTTGAGAAATCCGTTCAACTCGTCAAAGGTGGATTCTCATTCCGAGCCAAGAGGGAACTGGAGTGGAGTGGGGAGATTTGGCAGACTGGCTTTAATGATCACCGAATTCGGGATGAAGAGGATTGGAAGAGACATCTGGATTACATTCGCAAGAATCCGGTCGAGGCCAAATTGGTTACGGATGCTGTTCTTTATGAGTTCTCGGGGTTCCCGCAAATAGAATTCCCTCAGGGGCTAAAGCCCGCAATTTCTAATGTTGGTAATGTACGGGCTAAAGCCCGTACCCTTCAACCGGAAGCCGGTACCCTTCAGCCTGAAGCGCGTACACTTCAGCCTGAAACTCCTAGGCTTCAATCTAAAATCTGTGCTCTTCTGCCCCAAGACCGTACTACTCAAGCATGAGAGGCCTTCGTTGATTCAATCGGCAATCACCGGGCAGAAGACCGCCGCAATAGTTGGTGGTGGCGTGGCTGGGATGAGCGCCGCTTGCGCGCTGGCAGAGGCTGGGCTGCGCGTGGAACTGGTGGAGCGACGCGGGTATCTTGGTGGGCGGGCGAGTTCGTATCTGCATCCGGGCGTGAATGAGGTTATTGATAACTGCCAGCATGTGCTGTTTGGGTGCTGCACGAATCTTGTCGGATTCTACAAACGCATTGGTGTCGCGGACCGCATTTACTGGACCAGCGAAATGACGATGATTGAGCCGGGGGGACGGCGGTCGAGGCTGGGGCCGTCGAAATTAGGTCCTTTGGGGCTGCCGGCGCCACTGCATGGACTGCCGAAGCTGATGGCGGCTCATGCGTTTTCGCTTGCAGATAAGTTTGCGCTGGCACGGGCTTTTACGGTCCTGATGCGGCCGGTACCGGCTGACTCAACCGAATCGCTTGGCACATGGCTCAGGCGCAACGGGCAGACGCAGGGTGCGATTGAGCGATTCTGGCGGCTGGTGATTGCAAGCGCGCTTAACGCCGATATTGATTCGATTGCGCTGCCTTACGCAGCGAAGGTGATTCGCGAGCTGTTTATGAACTCGGCGTTTGCGGGCAGCATGGGGATGAGTACCGTGCCGCTGAGCGAATTGTATGCGGGAGTGACTCCATTTATTGAGCAGCGCGGCGGCAGTGTTCACTTGAATACCTTTATTGAGGGCGCGCGGTGGGATGAGAGCAGAGCGCGGTGGACCATTCAAACGCGCAGCGGGGAATTGGCATCGGATTTTCTGGTTGTTGCGTTGCCGTTTGAGGCCACTGCGCAGTTGTTGCCGCATCTGCCTGCGGCGGAGGGCAAACAGGAATTGACGCGGCAGATTGAGCGGCATGAGCACTGGCCGATCTGTAGCGTGCATTTATGGTTTGACCGCGAGATTACTGAACTGGATCATGCTGTACTTCTGGATCGTGAGATTCACTGGATGTATAACCAGTCGCGGCTGCAGACTGGGCGTGGGGGGCACTATATCGAACTGGTGGTGAGTGCGACGAGGGCGTTTGCGGCGCTGCCGCGGGAAGAGGCTATCCGGCAGGCGCTTGCAGAGCTTGCGGAGTTTTTTCCGCGCGTGAAAGAGGCGAAGCTGGAAAAGGTGGCGCTGGTGAAGGAAGTGCGGGCTACATTTGGCGTTCCGCCAGGGATTGATGCGTTGCGGCCGAGTGCTGTTTCTCCGTGGCCGAATTGCTTTCTTGCCGGGGATTGGACTGCGACGGGGTGGCCGTCAACGATGGAGAGCGCGGCGCGGTCGGGGCATCTGGCGGCTGAGGCCTTGTGCATGACTGTTGGGGAGCCGCGGACATTTTCCGATCCCGATTTGAGGCCGACGGGGCTGATGCGGTTGATCGCGGTGGGGAATTCGAAATAGAGAGAGCATTTGGCTTACGGTCGTGGTCTCCCACCCTTTCCGCAGGAATAAGCGGAAAGGATGGGGCACGGGACTGTCTAGGTAAACGCTCGATTCTTCAATGCGCGAGGAGGTAGACGCCGATGCAGACCAGGACGGCGGCGGTCCAGCGGCGGCGGTCTACGTTTTCCTTTAGAAATATCTTGCCGGCAATTGCGTTGGTCACCAATGTGAGCGAGGCCGATGCTGGGGCTACCAGGCTGAGGTTGAGATGGTTCAGCGCCAGCAGGAGAGAGAAGAAGGCCAGTGCCAAAAAGCTTACTCCGGCAAAGAAAAGCGGGCAGGTAATGACGGCGCGGATTGCGCCCTTGAGGCCCGAGTGGGCGCGGATGTCATCGAGGTCGCCGATGGATTTCATTGCGGCGGCGGTGAGGACTTCGCCGGTGGTGGAGCAGACGACTACGGCCGCGATCATGGCGGTGGCGGTCCAGAAGCTGGTGGGCGAAGCAGAGACAGGAATTGTCATCGTGCCTGCTCCTCTTGCGCCACCTGCTCAACAGGAACGGCGGGCAGTTCGGGCGCGGACACGGGTCTTTCCGTGAGCGATGGGCCGTTCGCCACAAACCCTACTCCCAAGGTGATGAGCACAATCCCTGCCCAGCGCTCGATCGAGATGGCTTCGTGAAGCCAGAAGCGCGAGAGCAGCGCCACGATCACGTTGCCGAAGGCTGTGGCCGGGAGGACGAAGGTGAGATCGGCCCACGAGAGCGCTGTGAGATAACTGGCGAAGAAGCCGATCAGGAGCGCGATACCGACGGCAATCCAAGGCGTGAACACGGCCGCGATGAGCGTCAAGGGGTGAGCAAGCGAAATAGCCGGCAAACTGGTCATGCCGCGCGAAAGGCAGGTGTCGCCAAGGGGAGCTGACACGGCTACCAATCCCAGGATCAGGTATTGCCGCGGCAAGAGTTTATGGTGAGCCATTAATCCAGTGTCTTGCAGTTGCGATGTAGAAGGCCTAAAGAAATTGAGGGCGGACGCGTGTGCGCCGCCCTCGATTGAAGGAATCGGGTTTGGCTATGCGCCGGCGCCCACAGGGGTTGATGGCCCAGCTTTCTGGTTGCGCGCAATCTTGTAAGCCTTGTTTCGCTGCGCCCGCAGCTTCATGAACGACTTGGCCTCGACGTACAGGCGGGGCAGGTCACGATTCACAAACGCTTTCCACACTACGCGGAATGCAGCTTTGGGACGGAAGTAGTATTCGTCGTAGAAGCGGTGCACCATTTCCATCACGTAGTCGACGGGCAGGCCCGGATACTCGATGTGCGCCATCTGGTGGCCGCCGCCGTCTTCCATCTTCTCGTTGGTGATGAAGCCGTTCTTGGCCGCGAATTCGTAAAATTCCGTGCCCGGAAACGCGTGCGCGATGCTGACCTGGATGGTTTCGCAATCCAGAGTTTTGGCAAAGTTGATGGTGTTGCGGATTGACTCCTTGGTCTCGCCAGGCAGGCCGAGAATGAAGTCGCCGTGAACCGTCAGACCGAGGTCGTGGCAGTCTTTCGCAAAGGCGCGCGCACGTTCTACAGTCGCGCCCTTCTTGATGTTTTTCAGAATCTGCGGATCGCCGGACTCGAACCCCACAATGAGCAGCCGGCAGCCGGCTTCCTTCATCGCCTTCAGGGTGTCGTAGTCAGTCGTCACGCGTGAGGTGCAGCTCCAGGTCAGGCCCAGCGGCTTCAGCTTTTCGCACAGCTCGATCGTGCGCGCCTTCTGGATGTTGAAGGTATCGTCGTCGAAGAAGAATTCCTTCACATCGGGGAAGTTCTGTTTGGCCCAGGCCAGCTCAGCGGCCACATCGTCCGTGGAACGCTTGCGCCACGCATGTCCGCTCAGCGTCTGCGGCCACAGGCAGAAGGTGCACTGCGCCGGGCAGCCGCGCGTGGAGTAGAGCGCGATGAAAGGATGCAACAGGAAGGGCACGGTGTAGCGCGTTACGTCCATATCGCGCTTGTAGATTTTGGTGGCCCAAGGCATCGCGTCGAGGTCTTCGATCTGCGGGCGGTCGGGGTTGTGGATGATCTTTCCGTCCAGCTTGTAGCTGATTCCGAGAATCTCGCTGAGCGGCTTGCCCTGGGCAAACTCGACAACGGAGTAATCGAATTCGCGGCGGCAGATGAAGTCCAGGACCGAGCACTCGTTCAGAGCGCGGTCGGGGTCGGTGGTCACCGGTGGGCCGACGAAGGCGATGCGAATCGACGGATTGGCTTCTTTGATGGCTTTGGCCAAGTGCTGATCGCTTTCCCAGCCCATCGTCGAGGTGAAAAGCACCAGGAACTCGTAGTCCTTGCAGATCTTGATGGTTTCTTCCGCGGAGACATGGTGGGGGGAGGCGTCGAGTACGCGGGAACCCTCCAGAAGGCCGGCCGGGTAGGTTAGCCACACCGGGTACCAGTAGGATTCAATCTCGCGCGTTGCGGGCCAGCGCGAGCTCGCGCCGCCGTCGAAGTTCTCAAACGAGGGTGGGTTCAGGAGAAGTGTTTTCAGGGGCATAGGCATCCCTTTAATTCTAACATTCCTGCGGTTTCTGAGCCGATTTCTCTGCGTTTATCTCAGGGCCGCACCTGCGGGGTTTTCGCATTGATTTTGCAGGGTTTACGGGCCGACCAAAGGCCGCACGCCTAATTTTCTATTGGCAACTGAGATGCGGCGGGGCCAGGGGCTTATTGCGGCTTGGCGTGGAGCTCGTTCAACCAGTCTTCCATGTGGCCCAATGCCCTGAGCAGATTGAGCCGCGCCTTGCTCAAATCGAATCCGGCGTCGAGCGCGTCCTCGTAGTTCTGCCGCTCGTTGATGCGCGCCTGTTGTTCGGCCTTGGGAGTTAGTTGCGGCGTTGCTCCCTGGCCGGTTCCGGAGCCGTTTCCCAACTCCAGTTGCGCCAGCACGGTCTTTAACTGCGCGTCGGCTATCTGCTGTTTGAGGCTGGCGATCTCGGCCAGAGCATCCAGTTCGCGCAAGCTGCCACTGAGCGTTGCAATCTCGACATCGTTCTGGCGTTGGGCCTGCTCGGCCTCAACCTTGGAACGCAGGGCATCGGCCGCGGAGACTTTGGCCTTGGCGCGAAGGGAAAAGTCGAAAAAGGGAATTGTGAACTGGAGGCCAAAGCTGACGTTGTTGGGTGTGAAGTGGTTGTAATAAGTGCTGTAGCTGTTCAGCTCGTTGGAGTCGTAGTTGTACACGGCCCCGAAGGCGATTTGTGGACGGCGCCACGCCAGGTCGTCTCCCCTGGTCTGGAACTGCTTGGAGCGCGCGACCGCATTGGCGGCATCGATGCCGAGAGGGATGCGCGGTGCTTCACCCGCAATGACGGCGGGAATCTCAGGGATGCTTGCGTGGTCCGGGAGGATCGAGTCGGGGGGCATGCCGGTGAGGACGGCAAGTTGCTTTGCGAGGGTGCCTGTGCGCGTCTCCAGATGCAGCCGCTTCAGCTTTAATTGCGCAGCCGTCAGTTGCGCCTGCAACAAATCGCTGAGGGGGTCGACGCCGGCCTCGGTGCGTTGCTGTTCGATCCGAACCAGGTCCGCGGCGAAGGATTCCTGCTGGCGAGCGGCTGCGAGTTCGCGGCTCACGGTGTCGAGCTCAATGTAGGCAGTGGAGGAATCCAGAGCCACCTGCTCCTTTGCATCCTTGAGATAAAAGTTGGAAGCCTCAAGGCCAGCGCGGGCAGATTTGGTGTACTGACGCTGCGAGTAGCTCAGAACCAGCGACTGCATGGAGGCGCTTCCAACCGAGGGCTGGCCGGTGGGGAAACCATGTGAATAGCCGATCTGGGAGCCGATGACGAAGTTGGGGATATATGCGTCCTCGGTCTGGTCGAGGGAGGCTTGTGCCTTTTGTACATCGGCCTGGGCGAGTTTGACTGAGCTGCTGTTCTGCTGTGCAAGCTCCACAATGGTGCGCAACGAAACCTGTGCGGAGAGGAGGGCAGGCGAGGTTGCAAGCGCTAATCCGATGACGGCGCACTTGACGACTCGCATCGAGAATCGGCTTGAGGTGCTGCACGGATTGTTTCCGATCTTCAAATGCATTTTTCCTGTCAACGCTTGAAATCCAGTGCGGGCTTGTAGTCATGGGCCAGTTGGAGTGCGGCTGCAATCTCCCGCTGCGCGCCCGCTGAGTCGCCCATTTGCTTCTTTAGACGTGCCAGCCGCAGGTGAGCCTCAAATGCGGGCGCCTCTTCGGTCTTTGAAGAGCCGGCCAAATATTCCTCGAGCATCCGGGCCGCGAGCGCTGGATCGCGGTTTGATTCGGTGAGCACGCCTGCTCCATCATAGAGAGCCACATCCGCATGCCTGTCGCGTTCTGCCGCACTCACGCAACTGTGGATCGCCGACTCCATATCCGGCCAGCGTTCCCTGTGGCGATAGAAGCTGGCCAATGTCGTCCAGTGCAGAGCCGGATGTGGGGAGGCGGCAATTGCGTCCTTGTACTCGCGCTCGGCCGTGCCGTAGTCCTTGCGTCCCTCGGCGATGCGCGCGCGCAACTGATGGGCACGGGCCACGTCTATTTTGTCCAGTTGCGCGGCCACTTGCTCTGCCTTGCCGGTTCCGCCCCCAACCACCGATGGAGCTTCCTTGTAAAACTCGCCAAGATCGGTGAGCGCCTCGGCGTTGCGCGGATTGAGCTGTGCCGCTGCCTCAAACTCGCCCCGTACACGCTTGCCGAGTGAAAACGCGCTCATGAAGGACGCACGGCTCGCTTTTTCGCCCAGCGCGCGGCCCAGCCACCAGTGATAAACGGAGTTCTGACCGTCGAGCTTCACCGCTTGTTCGCACTCTCGCGCGGCGTCGTCCCACTGCTGCAGCATGTAGTGAACCCGGCATTCCAGGTTTTGAGCCTCGGCCAGCGATGTGCCGCCCTGCGGGAGAGAATTGATCAGAGCCAGGGCTTTGTCTGCCTCGCCGGCCTGCAATGCCTGATTGACCTGGGCGAGCGTCTGGGTCACCTTTGCACCCTGCGCGGACGAGGATACAAGAGCCATTGCCGCCAGCAGCGCGACAGCCACTTCACGGGCAACCACGCCCAGTTGCCGCGCAGAGCAACGCATCACTGTACTGCCTTGATCGGAACGCCTTCCTGCAAGGGCTGTCCGGTGGTTGTTCCAGTTGCCACCCAATCTCCCTCCTTGAGTCCGCTGAGAACCGCCACTCGGGTCAGGTTTACAATTCCGGTGGTAACCGGCGTGCGCACCAGGCTTTTGCCGACCACTTTGAAGACATAGGGCTGGCCATTCTGGGACAAGAGCGCTTCGCGCGGGATACTCAGGGCGTTGGGCTCGCTCGAAGTGGTGACCGTAACGTTTACGTTGGTATCGGGAAGCAAGCCGCCATCTTCATCGTCGACTCCGACCAGCACGACGCCGACATTTCGCGTTCCGTAGGTAATTACCGTCACAGGAGCGCGCTCAATGTGTCCATGCCACTCCTGGCCGGGTTTTGCATCCCACTTGATGAGGATCTTCTGGCCCACTTCCAACCGGCCAATGTCCGGCTCGTCGAAATAGGCTCTTACGCGCTCATTGGACAGGTCCGCCATTTGCAGCAGCAATTTGCCCTGCTCGGCATACTCAGTGCGCGTGGCATCCACGCTATATACCGTACCCGCCACAGGTGCACGAAGAGCTGTTTGAGCTACCACCTGCCGCGCGGCCGTGAGACTTGCCTCGGCGTCGGCAAGCGCTGCCTGAGCCCGCGCCACCTCTGCGGGCGAGTAGCGGCTATTCGCGCTGGTTTCGGATGCGTGCAGGCTGGCTTCCGCTGTTTGAAGACGTTGCCGCGCCGCACTTACCTCGCTGGCCGAGGCCGCTCCGGTTGAGTTCAACTTGATGAGCGCATCCAGATCGTGTTGTGCCTGGTCGCGCTCCAGCCGCGTGCGAGCAATGTCGCCGGCCGCCAACTGTTGCTGCTCCTGGGTTCCGTTGTGGGTGGCTGCATCCAGCGCTGCCTGGGCTGACTTTACGCCGCTTTCTGCCGTGGCCTCGCGGGCTTGCGCATCCACGTCGCTCAACAGCATAAGCAGCGTGCCGGCCTTGACCTTGTCGCCGGCCTGCACATAAACGGCCTTCACCGTGGTGGCAAGTGGGCTGTAGAACTGGAAGTTCACCTCTGGCTCGACGCGGCCGTTGGTGCTCAGGGTATTCCGCAAGATCTCGTGACCGACCTGCACTTCGCGGACCTCGAGCCGGTCACGAAGGAGGTACCGCGCCGTGAAGAACACGATGATGAGTACGAGGGCCAGACTCCTCCAAAGCCATAGACGGAGCCGGTCCGATTGCTTTCTCTCTTCAGCCATTTATGTAACCAGAGCCAGTATATAGGACTCAATAACATGCCTTTGAGAAGCAGAAAAATTGCATGGACGTTGTGAACGGCACAATCCTCCGGCCCCGTACAATAACGGTATGGTTTTGAATCCACGCTACACCGACGAACATGCCAAAGCGGGCCTTGATTTTGCATTTCCAGCCATTGAAACGTGGCAGAACCAGTTTCCGGGCTATGAAATCCTGATCGACGACCCGGAATTGACCTCCGTGTGCCCCAAAACCGGCCTGCCGGACTTTGGGATCCTCACGATCCGGTACATGCCGCGCGAGCGCTGCCTGGAACTGAAGTCGCTGAAAGAGTACCTATTCAGTTACCGCAACCTGGGCATCTTTCAGGAAAACATCGTCAACCAGGTGCTGGAAGACGTGGTGAAGGCCTGCGATCCGGTGTGGGCTGTTGTTCGCGGGGAGTTCCGTCCGCGCGGCGGGATTGGGACTACCGTGGAAGCACGCTGGCCGCGGCCGGCGGCCTGATCGCTCCTGAAAGCAGTAGGCCGTCGATAGCCCGCTGTGATATTCGTTGCCTCTCCCAATGACTTCGGAACTTATTGACGAATTATTCTGGAGTCTGCGGAAGAGTTCGAAAGCCAATACCTCGGGGGCTAAAGCCCAGTCGATTTTTGCTCCGTCGATGGCGTGGCGACCCAGAGGGTACCCCGGCCACGCCCTTTCAAAGCCTGGTGTACTACACCGGTATTTCAACAGGTTCCCAGCGAGACCAGACCGACTTGTCCACTGCGCCTTCATCGTTCCGTGCCCGCCTCAATCCCGCCCTTGGGACGTTTCTGCTGC
>OBLW0100002225.1_pt1 | contig 15722 bp, 15 predicted proteins | sample 1520161 | NCBI WGS metagenome assembly OBLW01 (sample SAMEA3539309, study PRJEB22396) | soil metagenome | biome: tundra; feature: field; material: soil | place: USA | collected 2010-05 | depth 0.15 m | reverse complement strand
GTCACCTGATCGCGCGCCAGTGCGGCGCGCACGCGATAGGCATCGTTGCCGAGCAGCTCTGCAAGCTCGCGCGTCGCGCTCGCGACCGTGTAGCGCGCGGGCGCCAGAGTGCGCGCGACGCCGATACGCACCGCGCGCGCCGCATTGTCGAGCTGGTCGGCGAAGTGCGGCACGATCAATTGCGGGCGTCCGGCGCTCAAGCCTTGGGCGAGCGTGCCGATGCCGCCGTGATGGATCAGCGCCGCGGCGCGCGCAAACAGCAAGGAGTGCGGCGCGTAGTCGCCGATGTAGACATCGTCGGCTTCCACGCTCGCGAACGCGGGCAGCTGAGCCTCGCCGACCAGCAGCACGGCGCGCCGCCGCAGACGCCGCGCCGCGATCAGACTCTCGCGATAAAACGAACCGGGGCTATAGACGATGAAGCTGCAGAGCGTGAACACGAGCGGCGCGGGACCTGCGTTCATGAACGCCTCGAGCCGCGGATCGAGCGTGGTGCCGCGGCCGTCCGCGCTGTCGTAGCGCGCGAAACCGACGACCGTCGAGCGCGCGGGATAATCGGGTTGGACGCCGCCAAGCAAGCTCGAGTACAGGCCGATTGCCGTGCCGCGCGCCGAAAATTGTGCGTCGATGAGGGCGTTGCGCCGATCCGCCGCAAGACCTTCGGCGGCGCGTATGGCCCCGATCGGCTCGAACAGGCGCGCGGTCGCGCGCTTTGCGGTCTCATAGAGAATTCGCGTGGGTACGGGCCCAAGGTGGCGCAGCAGTCCGCTCAGCCACTCGGCCTTCGGTATCACGGGCGGGTCGTAGGCGGATAGGAACATCATCGGCTGCAACACGATCGCGATCCAGTCGATGCCGCGCTTTTCCGCGGCGAGGCGCGCGCCGAAGGCGAGGCCGCTCGTGACCAGAAGGCCGGCATCGGCCGACAGTGCGAGCATGTCCTCGTAGGCTTCGCGCACGAACGGCAGCACGGCCTTGGCCAAGAGAAACTCATTGCTCGCGATTATTCTTCCCGCGAGCTCGGCTCGGCTCATCGCGAGATGCCGCTCGATCTCATCGAAGCTCGGCCGCAGCGGCGCAAATGCGATGCCCGCGGCCTCCACCTTGGCGCGGTATTCGGCGGCCGTCGCGAGTATCGGGTCCAGTCCGCGGGCGCGCAAGCTCAAGGCAATCGCCATGAACGGATGCAGGTCGCCGAGCGATCCCACGGCGACGAGCACGACTTTGCGCGTCGAGTAATCCTTGCGCGCGCTCATCGGGCGCCTAGGTACAATGGGAGAATCGCGCCGCCAGCCCGGCCGGCATACAGGATTTCCGCTCGAATGAATTTAGTGAACATCGTCATTCTCGCCATTGTGCAAGGTCTGGCCGAGCTGTTGCCGGTCTCGAGTTCCGCGCACGTAGTGGTTGCGGAGAAGCTGCTCGGCCTCGATCCATCCTCGCCGCCGATGACCTTGCTGTTGGTGATGCTGCATACGGGCACGATGTTCGCGGTCATTGTGTACTTCTGGCGCACGTGGCGCAGTACCTATTTCCAAAGTGTGGCCGCGTTTCGCCGCATCGCCGTGCGCGTCATCGCGGCGACCGCGGCCACGGCCGTGGTCGGCGGGGCGCTCATCGAGCTCATCGAAAAGACCGCGTTTCCCAATCTGCCGCATGCCGAGATCGAGGACCTGTTCAGCCATCTCGAATTCATCGCGCCGGCGCTCGCGGCCGCGGGCGTATTGATTTTGATTGCCGGCTTGCTCGAGCGAAAAAACGCGCTGTGCGGTGCGGGTGCGGAGCGCGAGAGCGACCCGGACTTGAGGCAAGCCGGTTTGATCGGCGCTGTACAAGGCCTGTGCCTGCCGTTTCGCGGATTCTCGCGCTCCGGCGCGACGATCTCCGTCGGCTTGCTGCTGGGGCTGACCAAGGCCGGCGCCGAGACGTTCAGCTTCGCGTTGGCCGTGGTATTGACGCCGCCCGCGGTCGTGCGTGAAGGCTGGCGTTTGGTGCGCGCCGCGCGTCTCGCGGGTGCTGCCGACTTGGGCCCGGTCGCGCTGATGAGCGTGCTCGGCGCACTCGTTGCATTCGGCGCAGGCCTCGTCGCGCTGAAATGGCTCAGCGGCTGGCTCGAGCGCGGACGCTGGTATTTGTTCGGCATCTATTGCCTCGTGGCCGCAACGGCCGTGTATGGCTTGCACAGCGCGGGTTATTGAGGGTCACGCATGATCAATCGGCAGCGTCGCGATCTCATCAAGAGTTTGGCGGTATTGCCGCTGGTGCCGCTGCGGCGTGCCGACCTCTGGTGTTGAAAAACTCCATGTGGAGATTTGGCTAAAATTTTAAAAGGCTTTAGAAGGGCCGCAATTTTAATGAGCGGAAGGACGAGCGACTTCCCCGGCGAGGAGCGCGCGCGGCGCATGTTCGCGCACCGCTCGTTGATCGATGCGGGGCTTCGGCCGCCCGCTTCTTCGGACTACACCGCGAGCCCGCCGGGCGCCTATGCGAGCTTCGAAGAGCATGACAAGGGCTCGATCGAGGCGGCAGTGTCGCGCGTCGCACCGATCGCGGCGAGCGCCACCGCGAGCATACGGACCACCGGAGCATGGAGGGCACATGGCAGGACTCGACCTACTGACGCTGGCGAGAATGGCAGCCGACACCTACGGACCGCCTTGTTGGACACGCGGGTTGATCGGCGATTGATATGTGCACCGCTATAAGGACGACGAAAATTTTCATGTGCGAGCCTATGACCCGGACAGAAACAAGCTCGTCGTGGTGGCCTTTCGCGGGTCCGCGAATTGGAAGGACGGTGTCATCGCGGATCTCGGCGCGATTGGCCTCGCTCTGAGCTCACTCGCGTTGAAGCTGGACACCGCGATCGACTTCACCAGTGAAAAAAAGGCTAGCCACCGAAATTGCTGGTTGGTCGGACATTCCCTGGACGGCGCTTACGTGCAGATGCTGTCGGCAATCTGCGAACTGCCCGGAACAACGTTCAATGCGCCGGGTGTGCTCAGCCTATATGGATCCAATCCTCCGGAAGCTCGATCCCACGGCACCGAGCATAGCGCCGATTATCGGGGAGGCGCCGCGCTTCGCTTGATCCCAAGGGATTCGATCGAGCCCGTGCAAGGCGCTGGACAGGCCGGCACCCGGGGCCGATAATTTCGCGGCGCACCTGACGCGAAGTCCATGGAGTAAATGATGACGCGAGATAGCGCAACTGTGACCACGCCGCGAATGGGCCGAGGCGCACCGACGCTTGCGCGGCTGCAGCGAGGCCTGCGTTGAGTCCCCCGGCCGCCCGCGTCGGCGACATGGTGCTGCAAACCATTCCGCACTGCCACGCGCCGATCCACCCGCCGGCGCCGGCGCCGACGCCGCTGCCGCACCCGGGATTGCCGCTCGCGATCATGCCGCCGGGTGCTCCGACCGTATTGATCGGCAGCATGCCGGCGGCGACCTTGACCTCCATGACGATGCCGTGTTTGCTGCCGGGTTGTATACCCGCGGGGCCCGGCATGATCATGATGGGCTCGACGACGGTATTGATCAGCAGCTTGCCGGCCGCGCGGGTCGGCGATCAGACGCTGCATTCGTCGTGTGTCGCGCCGATCCCGAGTCCGATGGGGCAAGTCATGCCGCCCGGCTGCGTCACCGTCATTATCGGCGGCTAGCGGGTGGATTTCGGTCCGCCTCGCGGCTTCTCGCCCCATTGTCCGATCTGCCGCACGCGCGGTACCGATTCCCCATTGCGAGTATCCGTCTGGCAGGACACGCAGGGGGGTCAGGGTATCCTGAGCTGCCCGGCCGCAGACTGCGGCGGGCAGTTCCCGGTCATCGACGGCTTGCCGGTGCTGGTCGCCGACCTGCCTCGGTTTCTGAACGACGCGAGCGTTTATCTGCTGTCGCGAGACGATTTGTGGGCGCCGATCGCCAATCTGTTGGGATCGGTTCTACCGCCCGGCAGCTGGTTCGATGCGACCCGGCAACATTTGTCGGGGTATGTGCGTGACCATTGGGGCAGCAGCGATGCCACGGATCAGGCCACGCCGCCACCCGGACAAGCCTGGGCTTTGGCTCAGGCGGCACTCGCGTTGGCCGGCGCGGTCTCGGGGCCGATCGTGGAGTTAGGCGCCGGCGCGGGCGGCGTGACGCGCGCCTTGGCCGACCGATTCGACACGCCGGTCCTGGGACTCGACTTGTCGGCGCCGCTCGCACGGTTCGCCGCACGTGCACTGCGCGGTGGCCGGTTTCGCTATCCGCTGCGCCTGGCCGGTACCGCTTACGAGGAGCGTGAGATCGTCGTGCCGCCGCCGCTCAATGGCAACGTCAGTTTCTGGATAGCCGACGCGCTGGTCCCGCCGCTTGCCCCGGGGACTGCCGGACTCGTCGTCGCGCTCAATCTGCTCGACTGCGTTGCCGACCCCGCGGCTCTGATGCGATCGGCCGCCGCGCTATTGCGGCCCGGCGGGCAGTTGCTGCTCTGTACGCCGTTAGATTGGAGCACCGCGGCGACGCCGGTGGGGGCCTGGTTGGGCGCGCGTGCGACCGAGGCGGCGGCGCCGGACGTCGGCCTCTGGGCGCAGAAGTTAACCGGCCTCGCCGTGGTCGCGCGCAGCGCCGACCTCGGTTGGGATGTGCGCGTGCACGCGCGAGCGACCATGCATTATCGCGCAGAACTGCTCGTGCTCAGAAGGCCCGAATAAGCATTGCGTCCGGCCGCGCTCGCTCGTAGTCTCTCGCCATGCGCATCTTGTTCCTGGAACTGGATACGGAAAACGAATGGGCCGTAGCCTCTCTGGGCCCGGCTTTCCTCGCTGCGTGGCTGCGCCAGCATGGGCATGAGGTCGCATTTCTGCGCGTGCCGCAGGATCAACCGGTCGTCGCAATCGCCGATGCCGTACGGAGGGAAACGCCCGGACTCATCGGGGTGTCGCTGACCACGCGGCAATGGCTGCGCGCACGCGACGTGCTCGGCGGATTGCGGCGTATCAGCGATGTTCCGGTCATCGTCGGCGGATTGCACCCGACTTTTTCGCCCGAAGAGGTGCTACGCCACGAGGGTATCGATTACCTCTGTCTCGGCGAGGGCGAGGCGGCGCTGCTCGATTTGGTCACCGCGCTCGAGTCCGGGCGCAGCTGCGTGGATGGCACGATCGCCAACATTTGGGCCAAGGGCGCAACAAGGCCGGCGTTGCGCAACCCGATCGAGCCGCTCGATGCATTGCCGTTCATGGCGCGCGATCTGCTCGATGAACGTTGGGGTGTTCGGCATATCACGACCCAGCGCGGCTGCCCGTTTCCCTGCACGTTCTGCGCCGCGCGCATGTACGACAAGCTCTACGCATCGGGCGACACCACGCGCTATGGCCGCCGCCGTGGTCAAGCGAATGTGCTCGCCGAACTCGCCGACCTGCGCAGCCAGGGCCCGCTCAATTACGTGATCTTCCTCGACGATACCTTCACGATCCACCACGCCTGGGTGCGCGAGTTCTGCAAGGTCTACGGCACGGAGTTCGCCGTACCATTTTCCTTGAATGCGCGGGTCGAGACGGTCAGCGAAACCATGCTGCGCGAACTGGCCGCGGCGGGGTGCAAGCACATCATCTATGGCGTGGAAAGCGGCAGCGAACGCGTGCGGCGCGACATCATGAAGCGCCACGCGAGCAATCAGCGCTTCCGCGACGTATTCCGCTGGACGCGTGAGGCCGGCATCATGGCCACGGCCAACTACATCGTCGGCACGCCGGGCGAGAGCCGCGCCGAAATGGCGGAAACCATCGCGCTACACGAGGAGCTCAAGCCGGTCGACTTCGGCGTGTTCGTGTTTTACCCCTATCCCGGTACCGAGCTGTTCCAGATGTGCCTCGCGAACGGGTATTTGCCCGAGGATTACCTCGCGCGGCCCGCGAATCATCGCCAATCGATTCTGAATCTACCGGACGTCACGCAGGCTGACATCGCCGAGGTCTACGAGCAGTGGACCAAGATCCGCGTCGCCTCGGCGCTGCATCGGGTACCGGTCAGCGATCCAGCCTCGGTGGAGGCGGGAATCCGCGCGCGCGCCGCCAGCGGCTAGCCACCGCGCGTCAGTTCGCCAGTTCGTCAGTTGGTCTCGGCCGGCATACGTCCGGTACCGCCCGACAGGATGTTGCGGCCACTGTCGAGAAACCGTTGCAGGCGGGCCGCGTACTGTTTGCCGTCACCCCGTACCGAGGCGAGCGTCACGGCAGCGGCGACCGCGGTGCCGGTTTGTTCGGGCAACGGCGGTATCTCGCGCTCTCCGGGAGGCGCCAACGAATCGCCGCTCCAGAATGCCGCGACGCCGGTCCACGCCTCGGCGGTCGTGAAGCCGCCGTGTTCGGCATGCACCATCGCCTCGCGACGCAGCGCATCCTTCTGGTGCCGCACCCATTGTTCGGCGTTTTCAAGCGCAAGCTCATCCTCGTCGCTGAGGTCCCGGGGTGCCGTATTGCTCGCGCACATGCACGCCCACCAGACGCCTTCGCGCTTGGGCAGAGCATGCGCGAGCATCCGCACCGCCTCGAACGCGAAACCCGCGGCCTGCAGGCGGTCGAGCGCATCGCCGACGTCGGTGCAGCCCTGCAGCGTCGTCTGGGCCTCCGGCGGCAGCACTGCACGGCTCATCAACGTCGCGACGTCACTCACGGCCAATTTGGTAAAAGTGCCCGGCATATCAGTTGACCGCCTGCGATTTTACGCGCTTCCCTCTCTCCATGGCTGCACGCGGCTTCAATACGATCGAAATTGCGCGGCGTGCCGCCATAGCTTAAGGAGTTCTCGCCAGTACGATAAGTCCCAGGCCCAGAAGGAAGCACGCAAACATCGCGGTGATGAGCCAGGACGTGCCCGTCGGCGCGGCGCGAAATTCCTTCCAGATGAACACACCCCAGACCGCTGCGACCATCGTCGCGCCCTGTCCCAGGCCGTAGGAGATTGCAAAGCCGGCGCGGCCCGAGGCAATCAGATTGAACGACATGCCCACGCCCCAGACGATGCCGCCGAAAATGCCGCTGAGGTGCGTGCCCAGGCCGCCCTTGAGATAGTCGGGGACGCCGACCGGCGCGCCGACGAACGGTTTTTTCATCGCGAACGTGTTCCAGACGAAGCTGCTGAGGAAGATTCCGACCGCCATTACGAATACGGCGGCGTAAGGACCCATCTTGCCCGGCTCGGCGACCGCGGGATCGGCATCCATGGCTGCGGCCACGAAGCGGTAGAAAGTACCCATGAGCACGCCACACGCAATCGAGAGCACCAGGCCTTTGGTGCTGACGCTGGTGCTGCCGCCCGCGAGGCGCCGGTACGCAATCGCGTCGATGACGATCGCGAGCGTCACCAGCAATACGCCGACCGCGAGCAATGAGACGTTGCCGACGGGAGCGGCGACGTAGTTGGTGATCACGCCGATCACGAGCGCAAGCCCGATGCCCACCGGAAATGCGACCGCCATGCCGGCGATCTCGATCGCGGCGACGAGCAGGATGTTGGCGATGTTGAAGATCGCTCCACCGACCAGAGCGGAGTGGATGCTCGCATCCGAGGCCTGCGTGAGGTCCGCAACGAACGACCGGCCCTCCTCACCGGTGCTGCCGAGCGTCAGGCCCAGGCCCAGTGTCAGCAGCAGCACGCCGATCGTGTAGTCCCAATAGAAGAGCTCGAACCGCCAGTCCTTGTGCGCGAGTTTCTTGGTGTTTGCCCACGAACCCCAGCAGAGCATCGTGATCACGCAGAATATGACCGCCAGAGCGTAGCTGTGCACAACGAACATGGTGTGATCCCCTTGTTTTTATGGTTCGAGTTCGTCAGGCGCCGCGCCGCATCCATTGCGCTTCGAAAACGGAACGCTCAGGAAAGGACTTCTGCGTGCCTGTGCCGGTCGTGGAGAGCGCCGCATACAGATTCGCGCGCGCGACCGCCTCGAGTTCGGCGATACCCTCGCCGAGGAACACTGACAGACTGCCGATGAAGGCATCACCCGCACCGCTCGTATCGACGGCGGTCACGGAGTAGGGAGGCACGACGGTGGCGCCTGCGGCATCGGCCAGCAGTGAGCCGCGTGCGCCAAGCGTGATCAGCACGCGCCGAAAGCCCTGCGCGAGTAGCGCCGCGGCGCAGCCCGTCGCCTCGTCGATCGTGTGCACCGGTAATTGGCTGATCAGTTCGGCCTCGGTCTCGTTGGGGATGAAGTAGTCCGCCGCAACGAGTTCGGCGATCGAAGCCGGCAGCGCCGGCGCGGGGTTCACGATGCAGCGGATGCCGCGAGCCTTGGCAAAGCGAATCGTATGGTAAATCGTCTCGAGCGGAATTTCGAACTGCAGGATGATGGTCTGCGCTTGGGCGAGATCGGCGGCCGCGGCATCGACGTCGGCCGGCGTCAGCGTGTCGTTCGCACCTTTGACGACGATGATGCGATTCTGTCCGCCGGGCTCGACGAAGATCGGTGCGACGCCCGTGGATACCCCGTCGGCGAAATGCACGTGCGTCGTATCAATGCCGAACGACGCCAGGTTTTTGATCGTGGCATCGCCGAACAGGTCGCGGCCGACTTTACCGACGATCATGACATCGGCGCCGCAGAGCCTCGCGGCCACGGCCTGATTGGCGCCTTTGCCACCGAATCCCAGGTCGAAACTCTTGCCGAACAAGGTCTCACCGGCGCGTGGGAACACGTCGGTGAATGTCGTCAGATCGGTCACGAGGCTGCCGACTACGGCGATACGGGGCGGGCTCGGCATGGGGATTCTCATGGAAACGTCTGCTCAGCCTCAGGATGCGCCGATTATCCAATATTCGGCGTGCGCTTGTTGGAGCAATGTTTCGTACCGCGCCTCGGTGCGGGGCCGCGCGCTAACCCGTGCGCGCAGCGCCGATCTCATGGGTTTCGCGCTGACACTGCATCGCAAACTCCAAGATGAGCCGGCTCGCGTCGGGCCCGGCGTCGTCGTTGAACTCATACCGGCTATCGCCGCCGCTCCACGCGTGGCCTAATCCCTCGACCAAGACCTTGCGCAGCACGGTCCGCCCCTGCCGCATATAGTCCTGCTGCCGGTAGCCGTGACCGGCGCCGTCGATATGTCGCTCGCCGGACGCGATGAGCGCACCGGCGCTCGGATCGAGGAATTCGGCGCGCTCCTTGAGTTGCTCGATGATTTGATCCGCGTTCACGGGATTCACGGTCGCGTCGCGCTCCCCGTGTATCACGAGCGTCGGCACCGTGGCCTCGGCTTTTCCCGCCTCGCGTACGAGTCGTTGTGCCTTGTCGATGGCAGCTGGCGACGCCCCGGAGCGCATCGCGGCGAGCGCTTGTATCGGCGAGCTCGCCACCCCGTACATCAGGCCGGAGTGAATCGCACACGCCGCAAATAATCGACTATGGCGCACGGCCAGCACGCAGGCCATCGCACCGCCGGCCGACATCCCCACGAGATAGACGCGTCGCGGATCAATGGGCCGGCGCTGCGTGACTTGCTCGATTAGACGCGCCAGCAGCGCGGCCTCTCCGTGACCCGCAATCGAGGCCGGTTCGAACCAATTCCAGCAGCGCTGCGGGTTTGCGCGCTCGTTTTGTTCCGGATAGAGCACCGCGCAGCGGCCTTCTTCGGCCAGGCTGTTCATGCGCGTTCCGCCGGCGAAACTTACCGCATCCTGCGTGCATCCGTGCAGCATGACGATCAGCGGCAAGCCGTCGCGACGCGAGGAGCCGCTCGGCAGATAAAGCCGATAGCCGAGTTCGACGTTCGGACTGCGCCTCAGCAGCGCCAGCGCGAGCGGGTTCCTGAATCTCGCCGCGAGAAATCGACTGCGACCGCGCGGCCGCGCGACGGCCGGCATGCCCGGCAATTCGGCAGGGGCTTTGTTCTTGAACCAACGACGCAAAAAACCCAACATGCACCCCATCTCCGCGAAACAGCTGCCACTGTAGCAAAGATGGCGCGGTAATCTCGTCGCAGATCACAAACGGCAGCACGAAAAACGAAGACACTACTCCGCGTCAGAACAATCCGCCGATAAGTGCGCCTGCGCCGACGCCGGCTTGATACGAGACATTCATTCCGGCCATGAATAACATCGATGTTGCGGTTTCGAGCAGTTTGGTTTCGGCGTAGCCCATCAGCAGCGTTCCGGCGCCCGGAACCATGACGCCGGCGCCCGTGGATGCCACGACGGCCGCCAAATGCATCGGATCCATGCCGAGCAGCATTGCGTAAGCGGAACCGCCGACGGCAAGCCCCCCGCCAACCTGAACGAACATGCAGACGCCGGTGATATCGTCGCGCGTCAATTCGCGGCCTTTGAACGTATCGAGAATACAGACCTTCCCGGTGCTCGGCAGCGCGGTGGGGGCAATCCCGGCGCCGACGCTGAGTTTGCCGATCTTCGGCAACTTAAAACCCCACGCAATGCCGCCGCCGGCCGCGCCATATTTAAACGTGACATCCGTGCCTGAAGGATCCGTCAAGACGATTTTGCCCGCTTCCGCGAGCACGAACTCGACGCCGACTCCGCCGCTACCGGACGTGTTGTACTTCCATTTACTTTTTCTCAAGATGTTGATCATGAGCGCTGCTCCTAAGGAGTGTTCTAGTGAACGGTAAAAGCTACGGCTGCGGAGGTATTTGCGACCGCGGCGATTAGAAATGCGACGCCGAGCGCGCCCAACAACAGCGGTGTAAACCACAGCGTGCCGAACGAGTCGACGCGGGCATCGCCCGCCGGATCGGAGGCATCGTAGAGGATACGGACACGCTCGCCAGGATGGTAGGCAAAGGTCCAACCGCCCTGTGGAAAGGTAATGCTTTGGCCGGATGGGGTTACGAATTGGACCTTCGGGTGAGATCCCGCTGCGCGCACGTCGATTACCGATCCTTGCGCGACAGCGGCGTTGCGAATGAAGTTGCGGGTTGCCACGCCGATGTAAATGGCGGCGCTCAGCAGCACGAAGCCGATGATCGCGAATAGCGCTCCCACAATGAGTTCCGGTCGTGCGGCAGCGGGAAGCGTCATGCCTCTCTCGGATAGAAGATCCAGGCGATCAGTATAACGCGACTCTTGCGCGACGCGCCTTGACTCTCGGTTCGCCACAAAATAGTGTGGATCCGTTGGCAACCTGGAAACAATCGACGCAAGGAGCACGCGATGGCCGACATCAACGACCAGATCAATCGTATGAACGAGCTGAATACGAAATGGAAGGTGTATTGCAGCGGTACCGCCGAGCCCGAACGGTATTGCGAGATATCGGGCGATCTTTATCAAGTCCGCAATGCCGGCTGGAATGGCAATCCGCCGCTTGCGACATGGCCACCGGAACTCATCGATCCCGACGATGCGATGATGGCGGCCGTCGAACATTATTTCCTGTGTCGGTGCTGGGTCGGGACCGGCAAGTATCCCGCATGGGAAGTGCGCGCCATGAACGTCCTCTACGATGTGGGGAAAGCCGTCGGCGTGACGCCGCGCCATAACCCCAATAAGCCGACATCAAAGCTCACTGCGCTGCAAATGGCGGCGAAGGTCGCGGGGGTTCGTGATGGCGAGGCGGACCTCGCCAAGTCGGGAAAGAGCGCCCCGTGGGTCAGTATGCCTCCGAAGTACTACTGAGTCGCTCGGCATTCCCGAACTCAGCGAGGCCGCAGCGCGCAGGCCTCGCTGAGCTGTTTTCGATCGAGTTCAGGGTTTTAGCTGACCGCGAATTTCACCGGACTTGTTGGCGGCGCTATGCACGTTCACATAGAGTTTGCCGGCCATAAACGCCGTGTATTGATCGTCGGTGAGCTTCGTATCGGCGGGGACCGACCAGACGCCGTCGGCACCCTGGGTCAGCTTGATGATGACCGGCCCATTCTCGCCGGCGGCGCCGAGATGAACGTGCGCCATCGTGCCTTCGATGCCGGTCGTCTTGATCATGCCACTGATGGATTTATCCGCCGCGATCTTGATGGTTCCGGTCCCGGATGCCGTCGTCGTCACCGGCGGCGTTTCCTCGGTGCCGGTCAAGTGCACTTTCACGTCGCCGGCGAGCGCCGATACGCTGCTTGCCAAGATCGCTGCCGCCGCGATCACCGCGCGAACGCCGAGTATTTTGAAGAGTTTAGTCATGGCTGAATCCTTAGGGTTGTATGTCGAACCGAGGGGACGCGACGCTCTCGACGTGCGCTGTTGTTGCCCCGCATCATTTTGCTTGCGCACAGCGTCCGTCGCCATGCTAATCCTTTAGCCGCATCGAATCGACACCTCTGCGGCGGTTCCGTTGGCGCTCATTTGTTGCTAGCGTTGGCCGAATGAGGCACGACATCCAGGCGGGCTCGTGATCCGTTGCGAGTTGCGAACGATCAGTACGCACGCGGGCAGGACGATTGCCGCGTATTTTTTCCATCCTCCGCGGCACGCGACGGCGGCCGTCTTGATCGTTCCGGCCATGGGGGTCGCTCAAAAATTTTACGCGGCGTTCGCCACGTGGTTGGCGTCCCAGGGCTATCTGGTCGCGACCTTCGATTATTTTGGTGTGGGACTCTCACGCCGCAGCACGCTGCGGTCGATCGAGGTCAACATCACCGACTGGGCTCAGTTCGATTGCGAGGCCATGATTCGGAGCATCAGCGCCGAAGCAGAGGGCAAGCAACTCTATTGGCTGGGGCATAGCCTCGGCGGACAGATCGTCGGCCTGGTGCCCAGCTGGCCGCGCATCACCAAGGTCGTGACGATCGCCTGCGGCAGCGGCTATTGGCTCGACAACCCGCCCAGTTTGAAATGGAAGGTCTGGTGGCTCTGGTACGTCGCCGTGCCGGTCTCGACGCGATTGATGGGATATTTCCCGGGCAAACGCTTGCGCAAAGTCGGCGACCTGCCGCGCGGGGTCATCGAGCAATGGCGCCGGTGGTGTCTCGATCCCGATTACGCCTATGGCGCCGAAGGATCCGAGATTCAAGCGCAATATGCGGCGATGAATTCGCCGATCACCTCGCTGTCGTTCGACGACGATGAATTCATGTCGGCCAGGAACACGGAATTACTGCACGGCTACTACCGCAGCGCGGCGCGCATCGGGCATTTCGGCTTTTTCAACGCCCGATTCGAGGACTCGCTCTGGCGCAGCTATTTACTGCCGGAATTGGCCTGAGCGCGGCGTTCACGATTCGCGGATTTGCTATTGCGCATCCTTTGCCCGATAGACCCGCTTGCCCCGGAACCAGGTCTCGAGCACGCGCGTATTCGCGATGTCGTCGGCGTGGTCGCCATCCGCGAGCGCGATGATATCCCGATCGAGAATCACGAAGTCGGCCGATTTGCCGGGAACGAGCGAGCCAATCTCGGTATCGCGGCCGAGGAAGCGCGCGCCGTTGATCGTATACGCCTCGAGCACCTCACGAATGGTAATCGCCTCGCCTGGATTTAACGCAGGTTGTCCCGGAATTCGGCGTGTCACGGCGATCGCCATGTTGACGAAGGGCTGTGGGTCGCGCGTGTTCACCGGCGCATCCGAGCCCGCCACGAGGATCGCGCCCGCATTCTTGGTGCTGCGGACCGGGTAGGTGTTCTTCTCGTAGTAGCTGCCGGGGACATGCCGGCTTTCGTAGCTGTTCCCGATCATCTTTTGCAGGAACGGAATGACTGTCATGTCGTAGTCCAGATCGACGTTCGCCCAGGAATAGGTGTAGGCGAGGTATAGATGATCTCGGCCAATGCGCACGATGTCATCGGGGTGGGCGAGTTGTACGTGCGCCAGACTGTCATGCGTCGTCGTGACACCGTCCGCAGCGCGTGCCGCTTCGATTGCATCGAGCGCCGTTCTCAGGGCGCGATCTCCGATCACGTGGATATGCAGGTTGAAGCCGGCGAGGTGCATGCGCTTCACGTACTCGAGCTCGACCGCACGTTCATGCTGCAACTGGCCGTTCGAAATCAGGCATTGGCCCGGATGGAAGCCGTTCGCCTGCATGAACTTCGCTGCTTGCTCCGCAACCTGGTAACGGTCCGCATGGGCGCGGGCGTCGATGCAGACCGGCGATGCGGTGTCCACATATCCCGTGACGGTCGCATGACCGGCGGCGTCGGTCGTGAAAATCGGCCGCAGATACGGCTCGAGCACCGCCGCGTTGCCGAGGGTCGGCGGCACGGCGAACGGATTCGCTTCCATGACCCCGTCCGCGAACAACTTGATGAAGTCGGCGCGCAGCAAGGGATTCGACGCGTACTTCGCCCGGACCGCCTTGGCCTTGGCGACCATGCCGTCGTAATCGATCTGCCCATCCGGCGTGCGCGTGCGGCTCGGGTCGTAGAATTGCGCAAGCGTCGTGCGAACCGTGAGCTTGCCGCTGCTCAGAAGTTTATCCCAGATCGGAAGGCCCGTCGGGTCGGCCATCGCGTCCATGATTGCGGTGATCCCCGCGCTGTTGAGGCGCTCGGGGATCCGCTGGGGATTCTTGAGAACCGCTTCATACTCGACGTAGTTCATGCTGCGCGGATTGATTAAGTAGCGGGCGTCCTCGTTGACCGTGCCGCTCGGCTCGCCCTGCGTATCGACGCCGATCAGCGACGCATATGGCGCGAAATCGGCCGTAAGACTCGCCTTCGAGATACCGACGATCTCGCCGCGCACGTTTTTGGCGCTCGCGAGCCCAAGGCTATTGAACGCGCCATGGTGCCCGTCATTGCCCAGCAGCTGGATCGGGTTACGCGTCGACGCTTTGTCGAGCGCCACGCGCAGCGTCGGGTATTCGGCATCCGGCTGATTGCCGTCGGTGGGGTTCCACTGATGCACCACCAAGCGCTTGCCCGGTGCGGGGTGGTACCGGACCAGGCAATCACGCACGAATACCGAGAGCTCCTTCAGCGTCAGCGGCTTGCTGTCGATGTCGCAGACGTCGAGATCGACGATATCCACGGGATGCAAGTGCGAATCCACGAGTCCCGGAATCACGAGCCGTCCATGCGCATTCTCGACGTGCGTCTTCGGACCGATGTAAGCCTTGAGGCCATCGGTGCTGCCGACATAGACGATCCGATCGCCGCGGGTCGCCAGCGCCTCGCTGAGCTCGGGAGTCGCAGCGGTATATATTCGGGCGTCCGTGATCACCCTGTCGGCAGGTGCCATCGTCGCGTCCGCGATCGCGCACGCTGGTCCGATCGCGAGCAGCGCCGCCATGATTGTCGCCGCGCCGGTCAATGGCCGCCGGACTTGCACTGGAAATCGCGCACCGCCGGGCGGAGCATGTCGATCACGGCGGGCGTATAGGGCGTGCCGTCGAGGATGTGCCACGCCGTCACAACGGCCACGAGTTCATCCTCCGGGAACACGAGCAGGAGCTGGCCGCCGATGCCGCGCGCAGCCCAGGCGTAACGAGGGCCCTCGCCATAGGGCGCGAGCCACCATTGATAGCCATACTTCCAGTTCGCCTCGAGTGCCACGTGCGCAGCCATCGAGTCCACGATCCACTGTTCGGTAAGCAGCCTCTGCCCGTCCCACACACCGCCGTGCAAATAGAGGTAACCGATCTTTGCGAGGTCCCCGGCGCTCAAGTACAGGCCTCCCTCGGTGTCGACGACGCCGAGCGGGGTGCGCTTCCAGTAGTAGTGGCGGATACCGAGCGGCGTGAACAGGTAGCGAAGCGCGTATTTCTCGATGTCCTGACCGGTTTCGCGCTTGAAGATGTGCGCGAGCAGCTCGGTCGCCCCACTGCTGTAGGCGAAAGTCGAACCCGGTTCGT
>OBLW0100002224.1_pt1 | contig 15727 bp, 14 predicted proteins | sample 1520161 | NCBI WGS metagenome assembly OBLW01 (sample SAMEA3539309, study PRJEB22396) | soil metagenome | biome: tundra; feature: field; material: soil | place: USA | collected 2010-05 | depth 0.15 m | reverse complement strand
GGGCTGACTACAAAGAAAATGGAGCGATCTATCTCGCGAATGCAGCTCTGCAACACGCGTCTTACGGCAATGCCACAGAAGCTATGCACTCAGCGGTAGAGGCTCTGAAACTCGCTCCCACGAGTCAGGGGGCCGAAGCCGAAGCCGCGCTTGCGTTTGCCATGGCAGGCGATACGGCAAAAGCCGAATCCTTGGCACAAGACTTAGGAAAACGCTTCCCGCTGGACACCCAGATGCAGTCGCTTTGGCTGCCGACGATTCAGGCACAGTTAGCGCTAGACAAGAAAAATCCGGCTGCCGCCCTGACTGCCCTGCAAGCTGCCACACCCATCGAGCTAGGGGAAATATCCTTCCTCAATAATATTTCCTGCCTCTATCACGTGTATGTACGTGGAGAGGCCTACTTGGCAGCCCGACAGGGTAATGCCGCCGCGGCCGAGTTTCAGAAGATCATCGACCACAGCGGCATTGTTTGGAACTGCTGGACCGGAGCGTTGGCGCATCTGGGCGTGGCTCGTGCCAATGCGTTGCAGGCGAGGACCTCGCAGGGCGCGGATGCCGATGCCGCCCGTGTAAGGGCGCTCGCCGCCTACAAGGATTTCCTCACGCTCTGGAAAGACGCCGACCCCGACATCCCCATCCTGAAACAAGCCAAGGCGGAATATGCGAAGTTGCAGTAAGCGGGGGATAATTCCTGTTTCGTCGCTGTGGTTCTACTCTCTGCCCCGCGCCATCTCCACCGCCCGCAGCACGCCGCGTGCAGTCCCTCAAGGGGCATTTGAATTTAGAGAACCTAAATTTTGTCATTCTTACGCAGTCGAAGAACCCCTACCCGGCCCGGGAGCAAGGCTTCATTATGCTTCGCGGGCAGAGCGCGCGTCACTATACCGAAAGTTTCTTTCGCGTAGGGGTCCTTCGACTCCGCAGAGCGATCCGCTTCGCGGATCGTTCTGCTGCGCTCAGGATGACAAAACTAGGGGCGCCCCATTACTGTTTGAACCAAGTCGCCCAACTGCTGGGCGGTGAATTGGTTTCCCTCCAGGTTGGCCACTATCTTTCCCTGGCGATCGATCACTGCGGTATGGAAGGAATGGGTGAGGAAGCCTTCGTCTTTCCAGAAGTCCATGCCAAACAGAGCGGAGACGCGTTTGACCTCGGGCACGGGGCCCGTCAAGAAGTGCCAGGTGTGAGGATCGGCCTTCCAGATGCGCGCATAATTGGCGAGCGCCTCGCCTTGATCGTGTTCGGGATCGATAATGATCGTGAGCAACACCAGGTTCCGCCCCAGTTGATCGCCAAACCGTTTCCGCAACTGCCCAAGGTTGTTGGATAAGCGGAAGCAATAGGATGGATTGGGGCAGCGTATGTAGGCAAAAGTCAGTGCCACAACCTTTCCCTTGAGTTGCGCGAAGCTCACCCGCTGCCGATTCTGATCGGTCAATACGAAGTCGGGCACGGCCTGTTCAGGAGTTAGAGCATTCGCCGCCGCCGCGGGATTGTCCAGATTGCTCAAGAACGTCAGGCGGCGAGCCTCCAGCGGTTCCTGTTCGAGATTCTCATATCGCCGCACGTGAATGTCTTCGGCATAGGAACTATCCCCGTCCACGACGAAAGTGAAATCCACGGTCGTGCCAGGCTTCAAGCCATCCAGCATTTTCGCTTCGCGGACGTCGAAGGGCATGGTCATCGCATCCATATAGCCGGGTACCTCTTGGCAGGATACGGTCATCGCTTTGTGCGCGGGGTCCACTTTCAGCACAAGGCCGGTCATGGTGTGCCGCTCTTTGGTAGTGGCCGTGGTCCAGGCCCAGGCGGCCGTAGCGACGAACAGCGCGATTAGCATCAACAGCGTTCTACGATTTATGACCATTGTTCCTATAACCACAAAAATGTACGTTATCGATTCGCGGCCGGGTCAGCCGCCGCGCCTTTCGCTACGGATGCTGGCCCTAGCTTTGGTCCACCCAGTCGGACGGGCTTTCGGTCCAGCTTGGCATAGGTCTTCTCGAATTCTTTTATTTCAATGAATTGATTTTTGCCGATATTGGTAAAACTTTGCCGGGTGTTGCTGGCCGGCCACCAGATCTCCAAGTTTAGAATGCTGGCCGATTTTCCCAGCCCGATGTGCTGCTCCATGGGATTGGCCCCGAAAGACCCTCCACTACCCACCGTACGGTAAATCGAGCGCGCCGGTTGATCCTTATCTTGAACCGTCACTTTGATTTCCGCACCAATCGCTGCCCGATTGGTCTTCACTCCCACCAGATGAACATTGATCCAGTCGTTGCCGCTGCCGGGGTTCGCGAACACCCGCAAGGGGTGCGCGTCCGAGGGGACCGCGCCGCCGATTTCGGCGAGGATGTCCTCATTGCCGTCGCGCGCCAAATCGGCAAAGGCAACGCCGTGTCCTTTGTGCAATTCACCCGTTCCGGAAGAAGCGGTGATGTCCACGAACGACTTTCCTTCTTTGTTCAGAAGCAGAAGATGAGGTAGCACGGACGCAAAGGAAGGGTTTCCCATCCCCAGATAAATGTCGAGATATCCGTCGTTGTTGACGTCGCCAAAGTTCGAGCCCATGGGCATGAATACGCGGTCAAGCCCAAGCTCGGCGGTCACATTCCGGAAGGTTCCGTTGCCCTGGTTGCGGTAGATTTTCATGGTCTCGGCGTTGTGAGCAAGCCCCAGCTGCGAGCGCATCACCTCGTCAACGCTTGCGTAGTAACTGCTGACGTAAAGGTCCGGCCAGCCATCGTTGTCGTAGTCGAAGAACCAGGCGCCGAAACTGCGCCAGGGCGCCTGCACACCCGCCTGCTTGGCCACCTCGGTAAAGGTCCGGTTATGGTTGTTGTGATAGAGGAAGTTGTTGCCGTTGTGATTGGAGACGAAGAAATCCACGTACCCATCTTTGTCGTAATCGGCGGCGACCACCGCTTTGGTAAACGCACTCTGGTTGACGCCGGCGGATTCGGAAATGTCTTCAAAGGTGCCGTCGCCGCGGTTGCGGAAAAGCTGGCTGGGTGCGTTCTCGTTGCCAACGAAAAGATCGAGGAAGCCATCGTTGTCAATATCGGCCCAGACCGCGGTCTGGGTAGCGGTAACTGTTTCCCCTAATCCGCTCTCGCGGGTAACATCCGTGAATGTGCCATCGCAATTATTCCGCAACAGCGACTTGCGGATGGGAAACTCCCAGCCCCCACGCAATACCAGAAGATCCATGCAGCCGTCGTTGTTGTAATCCGCCTGGATCATGTTGAGCCCGCCGAGTTGATCGGCCAGGCCAGCTTGCTCGGTGCGTTCGGTGAAAGTTCCATCGCCATCGTTGTGGAAGTAATGCAGAGACTCGCACAGATTGAGGCTCTGCGTGATCACGTCGAGCCGGCCATTGTTCTCAAAATCATCCACCACGACTCCGCCGGCCATGGAAAAGGTGCGCAAGCCGGCTTCATGAGCCACGTCCACAAATCGTCCGATATTCTCTTTCGACTCGAAAGAAGAAAGCGGGATGAGATACTTTTGCGGGACACCTTGAGGATATTGTCCCAGTGTCATGTAGGCCAGATTCAGCAGCCATTTCACATCCATGTCATCTGGTTTTTGCTCCAGGTATTTCAGAAAGTATTGGATGGATTGCTCGGAATCCGCGGTCTTATCGTATTTCGGGAAGGGAGCTCCCGGTTGCGGCGGGAAGATGCATCGATCGCCTGAGTCGCGATAGACCCCATTGTCCATCTCCGCTTTGTGGAAATGCGCGACGCCGAGGGTTTCATCCATCATCGCCGATGCGTCGGGAATGCTGCCGCGGGCTACCTGATTTGCCGCCTCCCATTTCTCGACTGCCTTACCCATCTCCCCCTGATAGGCCTCGATTTGAGCCCATGCATAGTTCGCTTGCATTCGATCGAGCGGCGTCGCGCTCGAGGTCGCGGGATTCGCCGGACTCAGGATCTGTTCCACATGATTGAGCATCCGGAGGATCGATGCCTTGTGGATTTCACATATTTCTCGCAAGTCCCGATTCCAGCCGTCAGGCTTTGGATACCCGCCGAAGACCGCATCGACTTCGCTCAACCCCGATACCGGAATGTCAAAACGTACCGCTGCCGTAGCCGCCGCGGAAAGTAGGCGCGCTGGGTCCGGGTTATAGAGCTGGGGCGATTCCGATTCCAGAAGAATCTTAAGGATGGCATATCCGGCCGGGATGCGAACGACTGAGGACAACTGCCCAGGTGTAACCCCGTGCAAGGCATCCCGCAACTCCGGCCGCAAGGTGGCCGGATCCAGCCTCCCCATGTAACCGCCGTCTGCGGAAGTTGGATCCGTGGACCGGTCTTTGGCGAGCGCCGCGAAATCCCCGCCGTGCTTGAGCTCGTCGAGTATCCTCCCCGCTTCGACGGGAGATCCCACAACGATGATGCCGATGCTGAGCGTGGCAGAAGCCGCAACTTGCCCGGCGCTGGAACGGATTGAGAATAGGGCCGCGCACACTGCAACCCCAACCTTCAGGAACAAAAACCCGCGGAGAAGTATCTTGGATCCAACGAAACGAGCAACGGCCACGACTCAGAACTCCCCACAAAACCACCCAATTTTACCAATCTTAGGGCAGGGGCGGAGGGATCGGCCATAGTGAAGAACCACTAGGCAGGTCTTGCAAGGCAGCGGGAATGAAAACGTGACGCGGATACGTTTTGTGACGATTTCACTCATGATCCAAGATCAGGTCTATCCACTGCCCCTGGCCATCTCCACCGCGCGCAGGACTCCGCGTGCTTTGTTCTCCGTCTCCTCAAACTCACGTTGCGGATCGGAGTCCGCCACGATTCCGGCTCCCGCTTGTAAGTATGCTTTCTTCCCTTGCATGAGTAGCGTCCGGATCGCGATGCAGGAATCGAGATTCCCGGCGAAATCAGCGTAGAGCACTGACCCACCATAGACTCCGCGCCGCGTTGGCTCCAGTTCTTCGATAATTTGCATGGCGCGAACCTTGGGCGCGCCGCTCAGCGTTCCGGCAGGGAAGCAGGCGGCGAAGGCGTCCATCGCACTGAGTTCGGGACGCAGGCGGCCTTCGAGTGCGGAGACCAGATGCATCACGTGCGAGTAGCGCTCGACGTACATCAGGTTGCGAACTTTTACCGAGCCATATTCGCTGACGCGGCCGAGATCGTTGCGGCCCAGGTCGACGAGCATCACGTGTTCGGCGCGTTCTTTTTCGTCCCCGAGCATTTTCTTTTCCAGCGCGGCGTCTTCCGCCTCGTCGCGCCCGCGCGGATGCGTCCCGGCAATCGGGCGGTATTCGAGTTTGCGCGTTCCTCCAGCGGCCCGCACCAGCATTTCCGGAGAAGACCCGAGCACATGAAGGGTGTCGGGCTGGGCGGTGTGCTTCCCTGGGCCGAAGCGCAGGAAGTACATATAGGGAGACGGGTTCACCGTGCGCAACGCGCGATAAAGATCCAGCGGAGCCACCTCGGGCTCAAAGTCCCAGCGCTGCGAAAGCACGACCTGAAAAATGTCTCCGGCGGCGATGTATTCTTTGGCTCGGCGAACGCTCTCGAGGAATCTCGCCTTCGAAGTGCGCGCCTTTACCTTCAGCTTTGGCCGGGTCGACGCTTTACGCCAGTGTGCCGGCTTCCATCCGCCAGCAAGTTTCTTCTCGATGCGCGCAATATCTTTGACCGCGCGATCATAGGCGGCCCGAGCCGATTCCCGCTTCACGTCCGCCGAAGCCACGATGTGAATCTGGTGGCGCAGATGATCGAAGGCCAGCACGCGATCGAAAAACATCAGGATGCAATCAGGAACCTTAAGATCGTCGGCCGCGTGCTCTCCGATATTTTCCAAACGCCGCACAATGTCGTACGCGCAATAACCGACCGCCCCCGCGGTGAACGGCGGTAACCCCTCCATCGGAGCCGGCCGATGCTGTTGCAGCAACTCTTTGATAACGTCAAACACATTTCCCGAACGCCGCTCGACTTTGCGCCCGCGCTCGATGGTGATTTGTTCGCCGCGCGATCTCAGCTTCAGGAAAGGTCGCACTCCCAGAAACGTGTACCGTCCAATTTTTTCTCCACCTTCTACTGACTCCAGCAGGAAGGCGTCGGGCTCGCCATCTGCCACCGCGAGAAACGCCGAGACTGGCGTCAGCAAGTCGGCCGAGATCGACTTCGCTACCGGGACCAGCGTGGCAGTGCGTGCAAGGCGGGCGAACTCTTTGTAGTCGGGACGGATCATGTGGCTTGTTCCATCATCTCGGCTGCGTTCTTCTGGTGAGTCGCGAAATTAGAAGTCCCAAACAAGCGCCAACCAAGGAACCCAGCACCACCCTCCCCGGTTCGAACCAGCCCCCCCTTGTTGGCGATACTTCCGCAAACGATGAGCATCCCTATTGTCCACCACCAGTCCCGTCTCTCTAAGATCATGGCCATTCCACCTTACTAACGACTTAACCAGAGTCCTTGCCAATGAACGCCTTCACCGCTTCTGACACCGTGATCATAAGCGTCATTGGGTCCATTGGAGAAGGAATGAACCCGCAATCTTCATAGAATTCTCGGGCTCGTTGCGAAATCGCATGCACCAAAATCGCGCGGACTCCAGCAATTTCTGCAGCCTGCAAAGTGCGCAATACGGCGTCGCGCAGAAGACTCGGGCCGATTTTCTTGCCCTGATAATCTTTGTGTACGGCCAACCGTCCGATGACCATAACCGGCACCGGATCGGGCATGTTACGTCTGACACGCCCCGGCGCTTTCACATGCGCTACCGCGCCAACCGCCAGAGCATAATACCCCGCTACCTGTTTTCCGGAGCAGACAACGTAGGTGCGCGAAGCGCCGCTTTCTTCATTCTGCCGCGCCCGCCGCCGCAACCAATCGTCAAGCGACGGCTCTCCGCAATCGAATTCCGCGAGATCGTGATCGAAGCGCAACTTCTCCGGCGCGCTTAGCGGTGGCTCGCTGCGGCTCATTAATTTATTGTTCCCAGATTATTGTTCCCATGGAGCCTTGGTCTTCAGCAACTGGCGCAGTTTCGCATTGTTCGCCGGGGGCTTGTCTAGCATTGCGGTGAAGCGCCTAAATTCCTCGTTCGACAGGGCGAAATAGCGGCGGTCGAGCAGGACCGCCTCCGCTTCCCGGCAGGCTGTTTCCAGCATGAACTCCGAGCGGTTTCTGCCGAGCGCATCGGCGGCGCGGTCGATGAGCGATTTTTGGCGCTGGCTGGCACGGAGGTTTATGGTCGCGTCGCGATTCTTTCTGATCCTGGTTGCGGCGGTCGGCATTCATCCCCTCTTGTATACACAACGAGTGTACATTGATGTGAGCACATTGTAAATACGACCTTTCGACCCTCAGCCCCTAAAGGGGCATTGATTCTACTGGTCATGCGATATCGCTAAAGCGATATCCTGATACGAACCGGCTTTATTCACCGGCCTCTTCGGCTGCCGCGCGGGGCTGTGGATTTCAAACTAACCCACTATCCTACCTTTGGGTCGTCCCGCCCTTGCCTACCCCTCCGCCCAGTCATATACTTTGCGAGGCCCACCCCATATCTAGGGCCGGCCGGTGCGAGCGCAATTTTACGGAGAACTTATGACGACAGCTGTGGACCTCGAGCAGGAAACTAATCCCTGGCAGGCGCAAGCGGCCCGCTTCGACCTGGCCGCGCAGAAACTCAATCTCGATGAGGGCCTGTGGCGGGTGCTGCGCAGCCCCAGCCGCGAGATCATTGTCCACATTCCGGTGTCGATGGACGATGGACGCCTCGAGGTTTTTACCGGTTACCGTGTGCAACACTCCATCGCCCGCGGCCCCGCCAAAGGCGGATTGCGTTATGGCCCCGACGTCAATCTTGACGAAGTCCGCGCGCTCGCGAGCTGGATGACCTGGAAATGCGCTGTCGTCAACATTCCATTCGGAGGCGCCAAGGGCGGCATCATTTGCGATCCGCACAAAATGTCGCAGGGCGAACTGGAACGCATGACCCGCCGCTATACCGCCGAACTCTTCGATTTTATCGGCCCCGAAAAAGACGTTCCTGCCCCCGATGTGAACACCAACGAACAAACCATGGCCTGGATCATGGACACCTATTCCATGCACGCGCGCCAGACTGTGACGGCCGTTGTTACCGGCAAGCCCATCAACATTGGCGGATCGCGCGGGCGGCGTGAGGCGACCGGGCGCGGCGTTCTCATGGTCTGCGAAGAGGCGATCAAGAAGCTCCGCCTGAATCGCGACACCACCCGCGTCATCGTGCAGGGCTTCGGCAACGTCGGCTCGAATGCGGCGCGCCTCATGGCGGAAGCCGGATACAAGGTGATCGGCATCCTGGAAGTGGGCGGCGGACTTTACCGGAAGGAAGGCATCGACGTCGAGGCGTTGTGGGAATTCCGGCAGCGCAACGGCACGATTCACGGCTTCCCCGGAGCCGAGTCCTACGATCCTGCCGAGTTACTCCTGGTAGATTGCGACATTCTGATTCCGGCGGCCACTGAAAACGTGATCACCAGCCAGAATGCCGACCGAGTGAAGTGCAAAATTCTGGCGGAAGGCGCAAATGGCCCGACCACGGCTGCGGCCGACGATATCCTCTCCGAGAAAAAAGTATTTGTCATTCCCGACATTCTCGCCAACGCGGGTGGTGTTACCACTTCTTACTTCGAGTGGGTACAGGATCGCCAGGGCTACTTCTGGAAAGAGTCGGTGGTGAACGAACATCTAGGAGAGATTATGGTGGCGGCGTTCGAAGACGTCGTCCGCTACTCGGAGACGCACGGCGTCAACAACCGCATTGCTGCATACATGCTGGCCATCGACCGCGTGGCTTACACCATCCGCCAGCGCGGAATCTACGCCTAGCCATATTAAATGGGCCTCCCCCCGGGAGGCCCTTCTCTAGTTTTTTCGAATAGTTCTGGTTGACCTACTGTATCTCCCAGTGTAATCATGCTTGGACTTTAAAACCGCAGTTGCGTTCTACACGTGCATGCCCGGAAGTATTGATCCGTAAAAATGAGGCTTACGGCCTCTTAAAATCTTGCGAGGAAAAAATGAATATCTGCTCAAAGAAACTTAGCTTATGGATGCTCGCGCTCTGTCTAGCCCTTACGCTCGTTATCGTGCCGGCGTTGGCCATGGCGCAGGCTCCGGCGTCAACACCGGCGGGATCGAGCGATACCACTACCGATACGATGACCAAGAAGCAGAAGAAAAAAGCGAAGAAAGATGCCGCCGCTGCTGCCGCTGCGAATAGCGGCGACAAGACGGCTGCGGCCAATAAGTCGGCTGCGAGCGAGACGGCCGCCACCACGAAGAAATCGAAAAAGAGCAAGAAGGCCGCCGCCGATGACGGCATGGCCAAGCCCGCTGCCGCCGCGCCAGTTGCTGCCCCCGCGCCGGCTGCCCCGGCGAAGACTGCGGCACCCGCCAAAGCGTCCAGCAAGATGTCGAGTCCGGCCGCCTCCGATTCCGACATTGCCTCGGCCAAATCGAGTGGCAAAGTCTGGGTCAATACGAAATCCGGCGTCTACCATAAGGGCGGCGAATGGTATGGCAAGACCAAAGAGGGAAAATTCATGACCGAAGCGGACGCCAAAGCCGCCGGTTTCAAGGCCGCTCAAAAAGAATAAGACGGCCCATATTTAATAACTGACGTTAACAAGGAGACGCCTATGTCAAAGAAGTTCATGACCAGAATTCTCATCGCAATTTTTGCCCTCAGTCTGATCGGCGGAATGGCAGTCGCCCAAGCCGCCAAGTCGTCCGCCAAGGCCTCAACCACCATGGCCGCCGATTCCGATCTGCTCGACATCAACTCGGCCACCAAGGAACAACTCGACGCCCTTCCGGGTATCGGAGCGGCGTATTCGCAGAAAATTATCGACGGCCGCCCCTATGCCAAGAAGACCGATTTGACCAGAAAAAAGATTCTTCCCCTGGCCACTTACAACAAGATCAAAGACAAGATCATCGCGAAACAGAAGTAAGGAATTTAACCGCGGAGTTCGCAGAGAACAACTGGAAAAAGCTCTGCGAACTCTGCGTCCTCCGCGGTGAAACGGTTTTGCACTTTTCAGGAGGCGCTTATGGGTTTGCTTGACGGTTTAGAAAGCCAGGCATTAGGCAATGTATTAGGAGGCAGTAACAATCCGCTGGCCTCCGGAATCTTGCAGATGATTCAAAATCAACCTGGTGGACTGCAGGGGATGGTGCAGTCATTTCACGATAAAGGATTGGGCGGCTTAGTCTCCTCCTGGATCAGCAACGGGCCGAATCCGCCAATCACTTCCGATCAGGTTCATCAGGTTCTCGGCAGCGATCAAGTGAAGGCGCTCGCGGCCAAGGCTGGAATTTCTCCCGACGCCGCCGGCGCGGCCATCGCCCAGATACTTCCTGGACTGGTGGACAAGCTGACGCCGAACGGTTCGGTTCCCGATCACAGCAACGTGATGGACCTGGCCTCCAGCATTCTTAGGAACTTCGGCAGCAAAGCGTCCTGAAGTAAAACTGTCAGCAGAAGAGCGTAACCACGAAGGGCACGAAGTATCACGAAGGGTTCTCCTATCGCGGTTTTCCTTCGTGTACCTTCGTGTCCTTGGTGGTTAAGGTTTTCCGCAAGCTGACCAGTACCCCCGTCCGTTGCCTTGCACTCCGATGTGGAGCATAATCAAATTGTCCGCCCGCGCGGCCCTGGTTCCGTTATCGCGTGAATCTCCCCAACTCCATCACGCTCACTCGTATCGCCGCGATCCCGTTGCTCATCTGGATTTTATGTACTCCGCGTTTCGCCAATGAGCACACCGGACAGCGAGAAATCCTGGCTTCTGTCGTCTTCATCCTGGCTTCGATTACGGACGGTATCGACGGCTATCTCGCGCGCAAGCGCGGCCAGATCACGACCATGGGCATGCTGCTCGATCCTCTCGCCGACAAACTGCTGGTCGCCGCCGCCTTCATCACACTGGTTCAGTTCAACCCCGCGTTAGTACCCGCATGGATGGCCGTGGTGGTCATTGGGCGTGAGTTTCTGGTCAGCGGACTGCGCTCGATCGCGGCCTCCGAAGGTTTCACCATTCAGGCGAGCGAACTCGGCAAGTTCAAAATGCTGGTGCAGATCATCTCTGTGGTGGCAGTGATCCTGGCCCGCCGCTGGCACGAGTGGCCGCTCGGCAGCGTCTACATTTTCCCGGTCTATTGGATCGCATGGCTCGCCATTTGGTTTATGGTTCTGCTCTCTCTGGTTTCCGCGGTTGACTACTTCATTGCCTTCTGGTCGCGGATCGACCGCAAGTCGGAAAAGCGCCGGCGCCGTTCCTTCGTCCTCGCCCGGCGGAGAAAACGCGATGTCCAAGCTGTCTGAAAACTGGTACGAGAATTCCACCGCCTCGGGCGTCGAGCCCATCCGTCAACCGGAATACTCTCTCCAGCAACGCCAGACTCTGCTGCGCATCGCGCACCACGCCATCCTATCGGCGCTCGAAGGCGGACCCCCGATCGACGCGCCTGCTTCGCCTCCGCTGCTTGAACCCCGCGGCGTCTTTACAACCTTGTATTTGCCGCGCGAAAATGCCCGCGAACTCCGCGGGTGTGTCGGTTATGCCATTGCAGTTGCGCCCTTGTATCGCGCGGTAGCCGAAACCGCCCGTGCCGCCGCGTTTGACGATTCCCGCTTCCCGCCCGTGACCCTCGACGAAGCCCGCCGCCTCGAAGTTTCTTTGAGCGTGCTCTCCCGTCTTGTCCCGATCGCTCCCGAAGCGGTTGAGGTTGGGCGCCACGGCCTGCTCATCTCGCTGGCCAATCACCGCGGATTGCTGTTGCCCCAGGTTCCCGTAGAACACGGTTGGGACCGCAAGACGTTTCTCGAACAGACCTGCCGCAAAGCAGGCCTGCCTCTGGACGCCCACGAGACCGCTGTCATCGAGGCCTTCACCGCCGAAGTTTTTGGCGACTACGATTCCGAATCCTGAAACCTTCCGCCTGGCGGCAGTTCCGAAAAGGCTTGCCCATACCACTCCCGGGCGTGTGCCCCCACTTTCGTACCCTTGCGTTTCAGGCACAACGACGTAAGCTGGGCACTGCGGTTTTTCCTAAGCTGTGGGGCAATATGGAACTCGCCGTTGTGATCGTCGTAGTGGTGGTGGCCGGCGCCTTAATTCCCGGTAGCCCGAAAATTCACTTCTTCCGCTAGTACCCGCGTTGGGGCGGATGCCTCAGCGACCCCGGCGGGCAAACCTCCCACCGAGATTCCCGGCTGTGCCCTCAGGAGTGTTCTTGTGGTGGAGAGATCAGAAGCAGATAACCACGGGGGACACAGAGGTACACGGGGGAAAAGCGCACCGGGAAATCCGTGCAAGCTACAGCCACCCAAGCCACAGCCACGCATAAAAAGAGGGGAGATCGCTCTCCCCCCTTTTTCCGTTCAGGTTAGAAGTTGTGTTACGGCTGATCGTCCAGCACCACCGTATCGCCTGCATGCACATCTTCCAGCGCAAATACGATCATGCCTGACGAAGAGGTTGGAGTCACGTTAAGCACGACCACTTCTCCCACCGCGCGGCGCGGCAGATCGCTGACATGAATATTCGGGCCTTTGGTTCGGGTGAAGCGATTCGCCTCAAACGTCGGCGGCCGCGCCTGCGTGTCTTCCGATGTCTGCGCCAGGAACGACAGCGAATCGACCGGATCCGCCAATGTCGCCGAGTACGAGCGCATCACCCGGAAATAATCTCCCACTTTGACGCCCTGGTTCCCGCCTACGTTCATATAAAGCTTCATTCCCGTGCCGAGAAATCCGTCAAAGTCTTTGCCCAGCACGATCCGTCCACGCGTTTTTGTATTCTCGGGCATGAACCGGTCGAAGTGCTCCGGCACGTGAAACGAGATTGGCGGCTTCTCTACAAAAGGCACTGCGATGTCGCCCGGGTTGATCGGATCACAACTAAATTCCACTTGCGCAATCGCGCTGTGGCTGCGCGTATCGACCACCCGCACTCGCCCAATTTCGCCATACGGGCGCCCGGCGTCCGCCAGCACCTTGTGCTGCCCGGGATAGATCTCGTACCGATTCACATCCCGCATTTCGCGGACGATGGAATAGAGCTGGCCTGCCTGGTAACCGCTGCCAGCCAGGTAAACGAGTTCGCCAATTTCGAACTTGGTTGAGGTCGGAGTCTCAAGGCCGCCATTGACGTAGTTGGAGTCAGGAACGCGGTCCTTGGTAAGGAATCCGGCACAATAAATGTCGGCCGCGGTCGGCGTCTGGAAGCGCACGAAAGGAACGTTCGAAGACGTGTGGATGATGCCATCCGAATCGGGCGCGCTGGCGGTTACCGGAATCTGCGCCACGGCCAGCGTAGCCGCAAGCGCCAATACTGCTAACAATCCTGTTTTCTTCATCTTACCTCCGACCCTCTGCGGTCCGCATCTGCCCCAGCTATCTCTTTGTGAAGACAAGGGTTACAGCCAAAAAGTAACAAGCACTCGGGGCAGGGTCAAGGTTACGAGGGTGTTGCGCACCTTTGTTCAAAGCGCCTTGGGAGCACCCGTTTTCAGCAATCGTGGGTTGCATCTGCGGCTACGCCCCTGTAATATCGCGCCGTTGTTGAAAACAAATGGCCTTGGCCTTAACCTCCACTCTCGCCGCCCGTTTTTTGCCACAGCGACTCCCCAAAGTCTGCCTGGCACTGAGCGGTGACACCATCGAAGACCTGCTTGCGAACGCCGAATTGATGGCTCGAGATAATCCTTTCATGGAGTTTCGCCTGGATTACCTGAAGCAGCCGGTAGCCGCACTCCCCAAAATTCACCGCTTCCTGGAAACCCATCAGTACATCACCGCCGTCGGCACCTGCCGCCGCGCCGAAAACGGCGGCAAGTTCAAAGGCTCGCTGGCCGCGCAACTGGAAGTTCTGTCCAAGGCCAACGCCGCGGGTTGCCAGATCGTCGACCTCGAACTGCAAAGCGCGCTGAAGACCAAGCCCGAAGCCCTCGCCCGCCTGCGTTCCCGCGCCGGACTCATCCTCTCGTTCCACGATTTCCGCGCCACCCGCAACCTGGACGAGACGCTCGAAAAGATGCTGAAGATTCCCGCCGACTTCTACAAAGTCGTTTCCACGGCCACGACGCTTTCCGACAACGTCACGATGATGAAATTTCTCCAGGCGCACAGCGGACAGCACGCCCTCATCGGCCTCTGCATGGGCGAACAAGGCATCATCAGCCGCGTGGTGAGCGTGCGCGCGGGAAGCATATTTACCTTTGGCGCGATCAGCGCCACCCTCAAAACCGCGCCCGGGCAGATCACCGCCCGCGATCTGCGCAACATCTACCGCATCGACCAGGTCGACGCCGCGACCCGCATCTATGGCGTCGCCGGAGATCCCATCGAGCACTCGCTCTCGCCGGTCATCATGAACACCGCGCTGCGCCGCGAGAACGTCAACGGCGTTTATCTCCCGCTCCACGCCAAGACCTTGAAAGATCTGATTCACTGCGTGAAAGAAATTCCGCTGCACGGCCTTAGCATCACCATGCCCTACAAGCAGTCCATCCTGCCCCACCTCGATAACACCGACGCGCACACGACGAAAGTCGGTGCGTGCAACACGGTGGTCCGCGGACAGGAAGGCAAACTCTACGGCTTCAACACCGACATCACCGGAGTGCTTCGTCCGCTGGAGCAGCGCCTCGCGATCGAAAAAGCAAGGGTCTTGGTGCTAGGCGCGGGCGGAGCTGCACGGGCCGCGGTCTTCGGCCTGAAAGAGCGCGGCGCGGAAGTCTGGATCCTGAATCGCACCTCCGCCAAAGCGCAGAAGCTGGCGCGCCAGGCCAAGGCGCATACCGTGAAACGCGCCGACCTGCGCAAGCTGACCTTCGACGTCATCATCAACGCTACGCCGGTAGGAATGGGAAACACGAAAGACTGCCCGCTGAAAGACGAAGAGATTCAAGCCCGCGTAGTCTTCGACATGGTCTACGACCCGGTAGAAACGCACCTACTGAAAGTGGCCCGCGCCAAAGGATTCGCGGTCATCCCGGGAATCGAAATGTTCGTGCAGCAGGCCGCCCGCCAGTTCGAAATCTGGACTGGCAAACCCGCCCCCGCCGCCGACATGCTACGCGCGGTAACGGTCGACCTGCAGGAGCGCGCCGCCGCCGCGAAGCAAGCGAAGGACTGACGGACCACACCAGTCGAGCCTACGGTGTTGGTATCGGGCATCCAGACTCAATTCATAAATCGTCCCGCTTCTGCGGCGGTCTCGTATCTCGATCTTTCAGGAAATCGTCAGGGAACTCGGCCGCGTCAAGCGCGGCGAAAATCTCTTTCCAAGTCTTTGCCGGAGACTCGGAAAGGATCAGATCTCCACTTTGCGGGTCGCGGCGGACGTAAACCTCGTCGGTTTTGAAGCGGAACTGAGCAGGAATACGCACTGCTTGACTTCGACCGCTATAGAAAACCTTTGTTTTGTTAGTTGGCGCCATGACGATCCCCTCTTTCTTGCTATAGATCATGCTGTATAGCAAACCGCATTGCAATAAATTTGAGGGCCCTCCCACGGACGCGGGCGGGGGCGCCCGCGCCACACATACACACACAAATTACATGCGCGCTACACCTGGTCGCGCGCTTCTCCCAGCGTAACCGGCAGATCCAGCCGCTTCTTGCCGCGGTAGATCGTTGCTTTCACCGTGTCGCCGGCGCGGTGGCGGTTCATGATCTGGGCGAG
>OBLW0100002222.1_pt1 | contig 15729 bp, 15 predicted proteins | sample 1520161 | NCBI WGS metagenome assembly OBLW01 (sample SAMEA3539309, study PRJEB22396) | soil metagenome | biome: tundra; feature: field; material: soil | place: USA | collected 2010-05 | depth 0.15 m | reverse complement strand
AGGGCGTGACCAAGCTGTACCAGATGGGCGAGGAGACGATCCACGCCCTGCGCGGCGTCTCGCTCGAGATCCGCCGCAACGAGTACCTCGCGATCATGGGGCCCTCGGGATCGGGCAAGTCGACCCTGATGAACATGCTCGGCTGCCTGGACACGCCGACGGCCGGGAAATACGAGTTCAACGGCCACGACGTCGCCGGGATGGTCGACGATGAGCTCGCGGAGATCCGCAACAGGGAGATCGGGTTTGTCTTCCAGACGTTCAACCTGCTCCCCCGCTCCGACGCCCTGAGGAACGTCGAGCTGCCGCTCATCTACGGGGGCGTCCCGACCCATGAGCGCCACGAGAGGGCGCGGCAGACCCTCATCGACGTGGGCCTCGGCAACCGCATCCACCACAAGCCAAACGAGCTCTCCGGCGGACAGCGCCAGCGCGTGGCGATCGCCCGCGCGCTTGTCAACCGGCCCTCGATCATCCTGGCGGACGAGCCCACGGGAAACCTCGACTCCAAGACCGGAGTCGAGATTCTGGCGCTCTTCAACGATCTCTACGAGAAGGGCAACACGCTCATCGTCGTGACCCACGAGGAGTCCGTCGCCCGCCACGCGCGCCGGATCATCCGCCTGCACGACGGGCTGATCGAGAGCGACGGGCCCGCGTACTGAGATACGCAAGCATGAAGCGGATCCTCTATGAATTGATCGAGTCGGTCCGGATCGCGATGGCGCAGATCCGGGCGAACAAGATGCGCTCGGCCCTGACTGCGCTCGGCGTGGTCATCGGCATCGTGGCCGTCACTCTCATGGGGACGGCGATCGCCGGCATCAACATCGGCTTTGACAGGAGCCTGGCGATGCTAGGCGAGGACGTGCTTTATGTGGACAAGTGGCCCTGGACCGGAGCCGAGGACTGGTGGAACTACGCAAACCGCCCGTCGCTCCGGCCCGAGGATGCGGTCAAGCTGAACCGGATAATCGCGGCCTCGCCCGACTCGCAGCTCGCTTTTGCCGTTTTTGCCGACGGGCGATCGGCCTCGATCAAATCCAACGGCAACAGCGTGAGCGGGGTCTGGACCCAGGGCACAGGCGCCGCCTACGGGCGCATTCTGACCGCGGATTTCACCGAAGGGCGCCTGTTCAATGAAACCGAGGACGAATCCGCCCGGCAGGTGGTCGTGCTGGGCTACGACGTGGCCCAGGCGCTGTTCCCGGGGCGCTCTCCGCTGGGCGCGACCGTGACCATTCACGGCCAGCCGTTCCAGGTGGTAGGCGTCCTCGCGCGCCAGGGATCCTTCCTGGGCCTGTTCAGCTTCGACAACCAGATGGTGCTCCCCCTCGGCGCCTACCGAAAATACTTCGGCGTCCGCGACGACTACGCCGAGATTCAGGTGAAGATAAAGGACAAGACCCGCCTGGACGAGGCGCGCGAGGAACTGACGGGTTTCATGCGCCGGGTGCGCGGACAGATCCCTGGAGAGCGCGATAACTTCAACATCAACGGGGGGGCGATTTTCAAGGAGAAACTCGACCCCATCAAGAGGGGAATCGCCTTTGCCGGGCTCTTTGTGACGGGTCTCTCGCTGTTCGTGGGGGCCATAGGGATCATGAACATCACGTTTGTGAGCGTGCGGGAGCGCACGAAGGAGATCGGGACGCGCAAGGCGCTCGGCGCCCGCCGCCGCACGGTCCTCCTCCAGTTCCTGATCGAGGCCGTGTCCATCTGCGTCCTTGGCGGAGCGGTCGGGCTCGGTTTCACCTACATCCTGTTCGCGGTGGTGAGGGGCGCGATGCCCTCTTTCCCAATTGAGTTTTCGCCACTCCTCGTCGTCGTCTCGATGCTCGTGTCCATCGCGACGGGCATCTTATCCGGGATCATCCCCGCCTGGGGCGCCTCGCGCCTGGATCCCGTCGTAGCCCTCCGGTATGAATGAGATCCTACGGATGGCTTTTGGGGCCCTCGGGGTGAACAAGCTCCGGTCCTTCCTTACGATGTCGGGCATCACGATAGGCGTGTTCTCGGTCATCGGGGTGATGACGGCCGTTTCCGCCCTGCGCGGGTCGATCGAGGTGGGCTTGAGCTTCCTCGGCTCGAACATGTTCCAGTTCTCAAGGTTCCCGGCATTCGGGGTCAACGGAAACGACGAGCACAAGTACCTTGCGAGGCGCCGCTTCACCCTCGACCAGGCCCAGCGGTACATCGAATTCATGGCTGGGACCGCGGACGTCATCTGCCTCAAGGCATTCGCGAACGGCAACCCAGTCGTGCAGGCCAGCTACGGCAACCACAAGACGACCAAGAGGGTGACGTTTGGAGGAACGAACCAGTACTTCCTCAAGGCCAACCAGTTCGAGATTGGAACGGGCCGCAACTTCACGCCCGAGGACATGGACCTGGTGCGCCCGGTCGCGATCATCGGGCAGGACATCATCACCAAGCTCTTCCCTTCGGAGAACCCCATGGGCAAGCTCATCAAGGCCAATGAGCGCACCTACACGGTGATCGGCACGTTCGCCTCCAAGGGGACGATGTTTGGCAGCAGCGAGGACAACATCATCATGATCCCGATCACCCGGTTCCTGATGGATTTCGGGGCCGAGAAATACTCGGTCAACATCGCAACCGAGGCGCCGTCGCAACAAGTGTACAATGCGACAATGGAAAAGGGCATCACCGCGATGCGGGTCGCCCGCGGGCTTCGCCCGGAGCAGGACAACGACTTTGAGATCTATTCGAACGACACCCTGATAGCCGCGTTCGCAAAGGTCGCCGACGTCATCAGCTCGGGCGCCCTGATCATCAGCGCGATCGCCCTTCTCGCGGCGGGGGTCGGGATCATGAACATCATGCTCGTGAGCGTCACGGAGCGTACCAAGGAGATCGGGGTCCGGAAAGCGGTCGGCGCGCGAAAGATCCTCATCCTTACCCAGTTTCTCGTCGAGTCCGTCGTCCTCTCGGTGACCGGGGGTCTGGTCGGCATCCTCCTGGGCACGATAGCCGGCGACGTGCTCGCATCGCTGCTTTCGGCACAGATCATCTTCCCCTGGGGATGGGCCACCGCTGGCGTCACCGTGTGCTCGGCGATCGGCGTCGTGTTCGGCATGTACCCGGCCTGGAAGGCCGCTTCCCTCGATCCGATCGAGGCGCTTCGCTTCGAATAGCAGGCTGCAGGGGCCGTTCAGGGCCTCAGCCGCGCCGGATCTCCGAGCCCGTGAAGCGGATCTGGATCCGGTAGACCTTCTTGATCCGGTTCCGGACGAGACCCGTCGCGAGGTCGACGTGCTCGAGTATCTCGACCCGGTTCACGTCGACGGTGGCGTGGTAGCCGCGCTCGGAAAAGATGTCGATCAGCATGGCGAGGGCGCGCGAGTCGTCGAGCATGGTGTCCTCCGTGTTCACGAGCGCCGTCCCCGAGATCGCATGCCGCAGGACGATGGGCATCATCTTCCGCTCGATGAACCCGGCCACGCGGTTGAACAGCTCCGCGTGCTCCAGCTCGTACGAGTCCAGCCGCCTCACGAGCTCCTGGCGGGCGTGGACGACGATCTCGCCAGCGACCGGGATGCCCCTCAGCCGGTCGACCGTGCGCGGATCCAGCTCAAGGGTGCTCTGGTACTCGAGCTCGCGCAGGATGTTCTCCTCGACCTCGGAAATCAGGCCCTGGGCGTTGATGAAATGGTAGTGGAATATCTCCTTCAGCTCCTGGAGGGCGTCCCAGGTCTGCTCCTTGAACACGCGGTACCTTCTTTCGGCCAGCGTCTTGTCGAAATCCGTCGCGCGCTCCTCCAGCAGCTGGCCTATTCCGGTCCGGCGCACCTCCTCGTTCTGCGCCTGCACCTCGGCCCCGCGCCTGAGCTGGCGGGCGACGCTCGTGGACTCGTCCACGAAAAGCACCATGACGTGCACCGTCGGCTGGCGGAAATGGATGCCGAGCGGCGTGCGGTAGTACTCCCGCCGCAGCGCCTGCATCTTGTCGACCAGGAGCTTGAGGCACTCCACCTGCACCTTGGTGCGCGGGAAGCCGTCGAGGATGACCCCGTCCCTGTACTGCGGCTGGAGAAGGCTGCGGAACAGGAGGTGGATCCCCTCGCGGTCGCCCACCATGCTGCCCGCCTCCTTGAGGCGGCGGGCCTCCGGCGAGTCGAGCAGGGCGCTGATCACGATCGGATCGCAGGTTAGTCCGCGGGCCTTGCCAATGAAGCGCGTGTTCGTGCCCTTGCCGGCGCCGGGTGCGCCGCCGAGGAGAAGGATCTCCTTCGGGAAGCGCAGGTTTTCCCGCCCGAACTCGGCCTCCAGCCCCTGCCACACCGACCCGAAGATGATCTGGGCGTCCTTAATCTCAAGGTCCGTGATGCGTGCGGTGGCCGGCGCCGGGGCTCCGGCGTCCGGAATGGGCTTTGCGGTTTCCGGAGGCATGGGGTCAGCGCGACGCTCGTAGGGGCCCTCCCGGAGGGCAAGCCTTCAGTGGGAACCCGCGGGGCGGGATGCGGTCCAAACAATGTGCAATCCTGGCGGGCGAAAGCTCGCGGGAGCACCTAGTTGAAGCTGGACCTGGCGGGGTCGCGAAAGCGACCCCGCCTTGTTTTCCGGGGTCCCCCGGGCGTCGCCTCCTTGGCATGGATCGCGACCCGGGACGGATCCCTCCGGGGAGCCCCGGGGTTCTCTTTGTCATTGGCCCGCCGCCGCCGCCAGACCAGTCTCGCGGGCATCAAGCCATGCGCGTCCTTATCGTAGACGACGAACCCTCGATCCGCAGGACGACGCGGGTGGCCGTAGAATCCTCGGGCCACACCGCGTCCGAGGCGGCGAACGCCGCCAAGGCGGTGAAGGCGGCGGAGGAGGAGGGGTTCGACGCCGTCTTCCTGGACCTCAAGCTTGGCAACGACGACGGCCTCGAGGTCCTTGGGCGTCTGATGAAGGTGCGGCCGGCGCCGGCCGTGATCCTGTTTACGGCCTACGCGAACATTGCGACCGCGGTCGAGGCCATGCGGCGGGGGGCGTTCGATTTCATCCCCAAGCCATTCACGCCGGACCAGATCCGCACAGTGCTGGCGAAGGTTGCCAAGGCGCATGCGCTTGAACTTCGGGTCCAGGCGCTCGAGAGCGACCTTGCGTCGGGCGCGCCGCCGGTCGACCTGGAGTCCGCCGAGCCCGCGATGCTGCGCGCCCTTCAGATCGCGTTCAGGGCGGCCGAGACCCCTGCGAACATCCTGATCCTGGGCGCGAGCGGCACGGGCAAGAGCGTGCTTGCGCGCGAGATCCACAAGCGCAGCGCCCGCCGTGACGCGGCCTTCGTCACCGTCAACTGCCCGAGCCTTTCGCGGGAGCTCCTCGAAAGCGAGCTGTTCGGCCACGCCAAGGGCTCCTTCACCGGGGCCTTTGCCGAAACCGCCGGAAAGGTCGCCGCAGCCGACGGGGGAACGCTTTTCCTGGACGAGATCGGCGAGCTGCCCCTCGAGATCCAACCCAAGCTGCTCAGGCTCCTCCAGGAGCGCGAGTACGAGCGCGTCGGGGAGGCCCTCCCGAGAAGGGCGGACGTGCGCGTCGTCGCGGCCTCCAACCGCGATCTCGCGGCCGAGGCCAAGGCGAGCCGGTTCCGCGAGGACCTCTTCTACCGCCTGAACGTGATTGCGATCAGCCTTCCCGGGTTGCGCGAGCGCCCGGCCGACCTCAAGCGTTTGGCCGAGGGGGCGCGGCGGTATTTCGCCATGCGCGCGGGCAAGGGCCAGATCGCGTTCTCGCAGTCGGTGTCCGGCGCATTCGCCTCCTATTCGTGGCCGGGCAACCTTCGCGAGCTGCGCAATGTGATCGAGAGGGCGGTCATCCTTGCGCCCGGGGACACAATCGAGCTCGCGGACCTGCCCGAGGAATTCTCGGTCGCCTCCGAACCGACGCTCGCCGTCGGCGCGCGCGTCACCCTCGACAAGCTGGAGGCCGAGCACATCCGGCGGATCGTGGCCTCCTCCCGCAGCTTGGACGAGGCCGCCCGCACGCTCGGGATCGATCCTGCGACCCTGTACCGGAAGCGGGCCAAGCTGGGCCTGCTTTGACCCGCGCCCCGGGCATGCTCCGCACCCGCCTTTTCCTCGGACTGCTCCCGCTGCTCCTGGTGCTTGTAGCCACGGGTGCCTATGCGATCCGCGTGTGCCGCGAGCTAGCAGGCCCGCTCCAGCGGGACTTGGTCGCGAATTATCGGGCTGCCCTCGGGTGCCAGGAAATGCGCACGTCTGCGACCCTCATGTCGAATGCGCTCGCCTCGGCGGCCGACCCGATCGGGGCCCGGCGGGACCTGGACGAGCGCCGCTCGGCCTTCACCCGGGAGCTGATGGTCCAGTCGGCAAGCTCGGCCGGGAAGCCGAGGGGGCGGCTGGTCGAGGAGCTTGACGCGGCGTTCCAGGACTTCTCGTCGCGGTGCGACAGGATGCTTGCCGGGGGCGGCTCGGCCTCCCGCGAGGAGTTCCGTTCGGACGAGGATGCGCTCTACCGCGTGCTCCACGCAATCGATAGCCTGACCGCCAGCGACTACGCGGCCTCGCGCGAGACAGAGAGGCAGGCGGAGCAGCTTGCCAGTACGGCGGTCCGGGTCCTGTGGGTCGGCATCGGGGCCGCCGTCGCACTCTCGGCCCTCCTGGCCTGGTTCACGGCGGCCTCGCTCCTCCGGCCGATAAAGGCGCTCACCGCGTCGGCGGTCGCGCTCGGCGACGGGAACCTCGACACCCAAGTTCCCGAATTCTCCCGGGATGAGCTGGGCAGCCTCGCCCAGTCTTTCAACACGATGGCCGCGCGGCTTCGCGCCTACAGGGATGCCACCGTCGCGCGGGTCCTGAGAACCCAGCGCACCATGGAGGCGACACTCACCTCCGCGCCGGATCCGCTCTTCGTGGTCTCGAGGGAGGGAACCCTCGAGGTGCGCAATCCCGCCGCCGAGGAGCTGTCGATGCTTCCTGAATTCTCCCGGGGATTGCCTGCGGCGCTGGCCGAGCCGTTGGCGTCGGTGCTCGGAACGGAGGAGCACTACCTCCCGACCGACTACGGGCGCGTGGTGACATTCCGAGTGGGAAACGAGGACCGTCATTACCTGCCGCGCATCCTTGCGATCGGCGACAAGCTGACGGAATTCAAGGGTGCCGCCGTGATCCTTCAGGACGTGACTAAATTCCGCCTCCTGGACGATGCGAAGACGAACCTGGTGGGCACGGTGAGCCACGAGCTGAAGACCCCGCTCACTGGACTGCGCATGGCCGTCTACCTACTGCTCGAGAAGACCCTGGGACCCCTGACGCCCGCCCAGTGCGAGATGCTTGAATCGGCGCGGGACGACGCGGACAGGCTGCTCAGGATACTGGACTCTCTGCTGGACCTCACGCGGCTTGAGGCGGGTGCATCCGCGCTCGACCGCCGGCGGACACCGGTGGGCGAGCTTCTGCGCGGGATCGCAGACGAGGCCCGCCCGTTCATCTCGACGGCGGGGCAGCAGCTTGAGGTCCGGGAGGAACCGGGACTGGGGGAGGTGGACGTGGACGCGAGCCGGCTCCGGCACGTGTTCATGAACCTCATCTCCAACGCCTCGAAATATTCGCCGGCGGGCGGGACGATCACACTCGGCGCCGCCCCCGCGCCGCTGGGCTTCGTGCGCTTTTCCGTTCGCGACAAAGGCCAAGGCATCCCGCCGGAGGCGCTCCCGCGCGTCTTTGACCGGTTTTACCGCGTGCCGGGCCAGGCCAAGCCCGGCGCGGGGATCGGGCTTGCGATCGCCAGGGAAATCGTGGTTGCCCACGGCGGAACGATTGCGTGCTCGAGCGTGCCCGGAGGCGGAACGGAATTCCACTTCCTGGTGCCCGCGAATTAGGCGTCATCCGGACGGAAGGCGCGCTGCTTGTGCCTGCCATGCCCCGCCTGCGAGCGGCTTCAAGGTCCGGCCGGCGCGACGAATTCCCCGAATCCCTCGCGCACGAGCGAGAGGAACTGCTCCGCTCCCCGGGTCTGGTAGCGCTGCATGTGCCGCAGGATCACAATCTCGCGGACCGGCTCGGCGTCGGCCAGGGAGATATAGACCAGCGAATCCGCGTCCTCGGCCAGCCGGGCGCCGCGCGGGAGGATCGATATACCGGCGCCGATTCCGACGAGCGCCTTGACCGTCGCAAGCTGTGAGCAGCGGGATCCGATCCGGGGTTCGAAGTTGTTTTCGCCGCAGAACCGCCTCACCTGCGCGGCGAGTGAACTGGAGGAGCCGAGCAGGATGAAGGTTTCGCCAGCGAGGTCGGCGCCGACGACGCTTTGCTTTGCCACCAGTGGATGGCCTTTTTGCACGACAAGCATAAGCGATTCCTTGCAAAGTAGTTCCACATGGATGTTGGGATCCGTGACTGGACGCGCGACAAGCGCAAGGTCAAGTTCTCCTTCGAGCATTTCCCGTAGCAGCGTTGTCTTAAAGTCTTCCCGGATATTGACTTGAAGATTTGGAAAGCGACTTCGGCAACGTTCGATAAGCTTCGGCAGCATGAAGGGAGCGAGAGTCGAGATGGCTCCGACCGTGATTTTTCGTTCCAGGGACGGGTGATCTTCCAGCTGCTTTGTGGCGCTTTCGACCTCAAACAGGATAAGTCGGGCCTTATCAAGGAATACAATCCCAGCCTCCGTGAGAACAGCTTTTCGGCCGAGTCGGTGAAAAAGCTTGTGCCCGAGCTCTCGTTCAAGTTTTATTATCTGTTGGCTAATAGACGGTTGAGTTATATTTGAGCGGACGGCAGCCCGCGTGAAATTCCCCGTGTCGGCGACTGCTGCGACGTAGCGGAGTTGGCTGAGTTCCATAGGCAATGCCTATGGTATGTATAGATAACTGCAACTACCATTATTGCTTGGAAAATGTATCATAGTCGTCCCTTGCTCACGGGAGCAGGGGCATAGCCAACGATACATCACATGAAAACCAACATCATCCGTGCGGTCACCCCGGCGACAGTCGCCATAGCCGCCATCTTGCTTTCTTTTCGTTCCTTCACAGCGGATACCCTCGTCGCAGGATACTTCTGCGTCGTGGGATTGGGCGCCATTCTGGTGCTCGATTACCGCCTGAGCTGGAAACGCTTGATCAGCCGGTAAACGGACTGAGCAGATCCCAATTCGAGGGGCCCGGAGAAATCCGGGCCCCTTTTTTTGCGGTGCGCCCGGCAGGCTCGCACCTTCAGCCCGTGGAGCCACGTCGTGGCGCGGCTCTATGCCGAGATGGCGCACGCACTCAGCCTGAACGACGTCTGCGATGCCCTGCGTCTGATCTGGCGCCAATGAGAAAGCGCCACAACTCGCTTCAAGCGTCTGCGGGCCCTCGGCCTGGAATATGACCGCGTGCGCCAGAGCGCCGGAAACGGTCGCGGGGCATGGTTCAACAGCGGCGCCTCGCACATGCATGCCGCCTTACCCGCGAAATCCTTCGCGGCCATGGGCCTAATTACCCTGCTCGATAGCCTAACTACCTTTGCAACCTCAACCTCTTAAGGAACCGCCGCGATACGTGAACCGTACGTCCGGTGGTGTGAGAGCTGGGTGAGGGTAACCTCCCCAGGCTACTCGATCCGATTTAGACAAAATCGACACCCTGCGGCGCCTCATGCTAGAACGTCCCCGTCCAACCCTGTTCCGATGGAGGATTTCTCTGAGAATGAGTCCTGGGAAAACTGGTTTCGCCGTCACGGCCCGAAGCTGCTCCTTTGCGCGCGGCAGTGGACTGTCTCGATGGCCGATGCCGAGGACGTCGTGCAGGAGGCCTTCATCCGGTTCTGGAGGCGCCAACGCGGGCTTTCAGGCGAGCCCCTGGCGCTGCTGCTCACCTCGGTCCGCCGGGCGGGACTGGACATCGCCCGCCGCCGGGTCCGGCGCGAGGCGCGGGAAAAAAGCGCCATGGCGGAAGACTCCGGGCCCAATCCCCTGTTTGAGCCGCTTCCCGACGGCGACGATCGCCGGATTGCGATCGAATCCGCCCTGGGACGGCTTGCGCCAGAACAGCGCGAGGTGCTCGCACTCAAGATCTGGGGCGAGCTCACGTTCGCGGAGATTGCCGGCCAACTCGGCATCCCGCCCAACACGGCTGCTTCCCGCTACCGCTATGCGCTGGCGGCCCTGCGCCGCGAGCTGACCGCCGCCGGCTGCCATGGATGACGACTTCCAGGATCTCGAGGCCGAGTTGGGCCGCCTGCGGCCCGCCGCTCCGCGGAGCCATCTTCTGGCGCGCATCGAATGCGACGTTGCGCCGCGCCGCCTCGTTCTGCGCGGATGGCTTTGGGCGGCAATGCCGGCGGCAGCCGCGCTGGTTGCGGCTGCAGTCTTCGGGGTGCGGTGGGCGACGCGTCCTTCCCCGGAGGTATCCGCACCGCAGCTTGCCGCCGGCCCCGTGCTGAAGCCGGTGACCGTCCGTGACATCCTGGTCAGCACGCGCGACGAGGGTTACGTCATGCTGGCCGACGGCTGGCCGGCGCGCCGGATGCGGGAGGCGCACCTTGACACGATAGTCTGGAAGGACCCGCGATCGGCGGCCTCGCTCCAATGGAGCGTTCCCCGCGAGGAGATCCGGATCGTGCCCGTGAGTTTCCAGTGACCAGCCACCCCTTTCCCTCATGAACATGAAAACCGCGCCCCGAGCCATCGTTCCGCTCCTTGCCCTCGCCTTTGCCGCCGCGCTTTCGCGCGGCCAGGATTCGTCCATGCGCAGCGATCCGTCCATGCGCGTTGTCCTCGGAGGCCACGAGGGACCGACCGCGGACGGCCGCAGCGCTGATCGAGGGGCCGGCAACCGCCTCCAGCCCGCCATGGAAACGGAAAGCGCCGCCTTCCTAGGCGTCGAAACGGCGCCCGTCACGGAGACGCTCACCGACCAGCTCAATCTGCCGCGGGGCTTCGGCCTGGTCGTGGCGCATGTCGCTCCCGAGAGCCCGGCGGCGGCGGCGCTCAAGCCGCATGACATCCTGCTCAAGCTCGACGACCAGCAGCTGGTCGACTCCCGGCAGTTCGCCGTCCTCATTCGCAATCACAAGGACGGCGACGAGGTCACGCTCACCTATCTGCGCGGCGGCAAGGAGGCCACGGTCAAGGCCAAGCTCGTCCTTCGCCTGGTCCCCAAGCTGGCCGCGGATCCATTCGGAGGGCCGGGCTGGAGCAACGATCTTGGGCCGGAAAGAATCCAGGGAATGCTTTCGATGATGAGCCCGCGCCAAGTCGAGGTGAGGCGGGCCGAGGGAGACGGGGAACCCGAGTTCCGCATATTCAAGATGAACACGGGCAACAGCCACGTGAGCTTCACCGACCGCCTCGGGGCGCTGGAGTTGACGGTCGTGGACGGCAAGCAGACCCTTGTCGCCAAGGACGCGAAGGGGGAGCAGCTCTTCTCGGGTCCCGTGGACACCCCGGGGCAGAGGAAGGCCCTTCCCGCGGCGGTGCGGGAGCGCTTTGACCGCCTCGAGGGCCAGATCAAGTCCGACCTGGGCTACAGGATTGACGGAGACTTCAAAGGCTCCGATCCGAATGCGGATCCGGCGCCTCCGCTCTCCAGCATGCGGCAGGCGCCCCGCGGCGTCCCGGCTCCGCCGCTGACCCTCATCTGACCTGCGTCTGGGGCGTCAAATCGGGGGCGGCCCGGCATGCGCGGCCCGCTTGAGGAAGGCCGCCACGATGAGCGAAATGATGAATCCCAGGAAGAAGCAGCCTATCACAGTCGAAACTCCCTGCATGGCCGGGCCCATCATGAAGCGCGTAAATTTTTCCGTCTGCTCGAGCTGCGCGCCGCTCACGCCCTTGGCCTGGAGCTTGTCCATCGCGTCCTGGAGAGTGACTTCGGCAAACCCGGGATTGATGAACGCAAGGTACGCGTAGTTGAAGACGGCGCTCAGGAGCGACCAGACGAGCGCGACCTGCATGCCGGCGCCCAGCGCCCGCCCGTATCCGAATCCCTCGGCCTCCGGCACCTCGGCGCGGCGGGCCTTGACACCAAGCGCCGTGAAGACGACCGCAATGGCAATGCCGCCAACGCCGCCGATCCATTTCGCCGCGGACAGCTTCGCGGGATCGGAATGGAAACCCAGGAAATACAGGGCGAGGAGAAGGAGCGCGCCGGCGAGCGCCGAGAGGAAGCCATAGAGAGAGCAGGTTTTCATGGGATGGGGGTTTTGCGGTTTGGGAAAAAGCGGGGTTGGGTCAGGCGTCAATCCCGTGGTCCGCCGGGGATTCGCCCGGCGGCGTGAACGGAGTGCCCGGCGGCGTGAACGGAGCGCCCGTCGGCGGGGTCGGCTCCGGCTCGCCCGCCGGGGCCTGCGCGACGGGGGCGGATGGGGGCTTCAGGAACGGTTGCGCCGGCTTTTCCGGCGCCTCCTCGATCGCGCGCTTGAACTCCTGCTCCACGTCGCCCGCAGCCTTCTTGAACTCCCGGATCGCCTTGCCAAGGCCGCGGGCGAACTCGGGCATCTTCTCCCCCCCGAAGAAAATGAGGATGACAACCAGCACCAGCAGGAGCTCCGGCCCCCCGAGCCCGTCGAAGAATGCGAGAAGGGTGTGCGGCGCGGTCATAAGGTCGGTAATGCCCTGAGTATTCGAGGAACGCCGGTTCGCGCAACCCTATCTCACCGAGACGCTCACGGTGAATGTCTCGGTTCCTCCCGGGGGCACAAGGTGGAGCCCGGTCTTGTGCTCCGGGGCGTTTGCGGGCCCCATCCACGGCTCGACGCAGTAGAAGGGCGATTCATCGGCCTGGGTCCAGGTCACGAATGTGGCCCCGGCGGGCGGGATGGGATCGGTCCCGAGCCGGATCGCGACGTCTCCGGGCTGCCCCTCCTCCCCGAAGACGACCTCTGGGCTCCTGAGCTCGGTGTGGAAGGTCTCGATCAACGCGAGGTTGTCCATCCGCTCGAAAGGCGCCAGCCGCGGCCCTGGGACGAGGTGGCCGGCGGGGTCCTGGCGCAGCCGCAGGTCGGCGGGAATCCGGATCAGGTAGTCGCCGCGGGCGGAGCCCTCGCCCCAGGGCACCTTGAAGTAGAAGTGGTGGCCCGCGCACCACGGCAGAGGCTCCTCGCCCAGGTTCTCGAGCGTGAGCTTGCACGTGAGGCCAAACGCGGCGAAGCGGTAGTCGACGCGGAATTCGTATTGAAAAGGATAGCACGCTGCGGCCTCGACGCCCGGGAGGAACACGGTCTCAAACCCGCCCGGGTCGAGGCGTGTCGCCCCGAAGACGCCCTGGCGGGCCAGCCCGTGCATGGGCATGGGGCGCCGCACGTCCAGCGCATCGCGCCAGAACCCGACGTCGCCCCGGTCAAAGGAGCGGGCGCAAAATGGGAAGAGGATCGGGTTGCCGCCGCGCGCCTTGTGGAATTCCGCGGGGGAGGAGATCTCGGGCCAGTGAATCACGTCGCGCACGGATCCGTCGGCCATCTCGATGTTCCAGTTCATGAGCCGGGCGCCCCTTTCGGGCAGCGCGAGGAAGGTCGAGCCCCCCACGCGCCAGCGGATCATCGTCTGGCCGAGATACGGGATCTTCTCCATGCTTCCATAGGAGCCGGGGGCCTGGGCAGCGCGGCCTGCCCGGGGGGCCGGTCACCTGGTTGAAAAGTCGAACTGGATCCGTTCGTGCCCGGTGTGGCCTGTCGGATAACGGTGCCCCTTGTATTCGAGCTCCACGGAGCCGAGATCGGTGGCGGTCAGGTAGATCGGCACGTTCGGATACTCCCGGCGCTCGCCGCCCTGGAGCGGGCCCTGGTAGAGCTCCATGCCGTCCGACTTGCGGACCACCTTGATACGCACGGGCTCGATGGCGACGATGGCGACGGACGCCGCCGGCGCGAAGGTCGTCGTCTCGGCCGCCTCGCTTACGGGCGACGGCGCGACGCGGGAGCTTGTCTGGCCGGGGATCGGGGCGAAGAGCGTCTTTGCAATCCAGATCACGGCCGCCACGACGAGGAGGCTCACGAGGAGAATGCCTCCCTTGAACACAAGGGCGGGGTCGATCGGAGGCCCCTTTGGCAGGTTTTCGCCCGGGCGCTGGAACCTTGGCTGCGGCCGCTGGGACGACTCGGACACGGAGGATTCGGCCTGCGCCTCGCCGCGCTCGTCGGCCGACGATATGGCGAGGTCCATCCGGCCGTACACCTCACGGCTCGGCTGGCGGACGCGGGGTTCGCCGCCGCGCAGCGCCGTGTAGTCGCTCAGGAGCCGGTCCGACGGGATCCGCAGGTAGTTCGCGTAGCCGCGCAGAAAGCCCCGCGTGTAGATCTCTGTGAGCCCGATCTCGAACTGGTTCCCCTCGAACTTCTGCAGGTATTCGCCGCGAATCTTGGTCGCCTCGGCCGCTTCGCGGATGGATATGCCCCTCTTCTTGCGGGCTTCCTCAAGGCGTTCTCCGATTGTCTGCATGATGGATCACTTGCAGGTTTTCAGGGGCAGGGAAAGAATGATTTAATGGTGGAACGGCTGGCCGTCACTGCGCGTCGAGGTCGCCGATGATCTCGCGGGGGCTCGAGCCGTTCTCGGGCCCCACGATCCCCTTCTCCTCCATGATCTCCATGATGCGCGCCGCCCGGTTGTAGCCGATCCGCAGCCGGCGCTGCAGCATCGACGTGCTCGCGCGCCTCGTGGACTTTAGCACCTCGAGCGCCTGGGAATACAGCTCCTCGTCGCTCCCGAGGTCGCCTTCGTCGTCCCCCTCCTCGTCCTCGCTCGCCGTGCGGTCGATGTGTAGCTGCACGTCCTGCGCGAGCTTGGGCGGGCCGTTGCGCTTCAGGAACTCGACGATCTCGTGGATCTCGTCGTCCCCGACGAACACACCCTGCGCGCGCACGAGGCGCGAAGTGCCGGGCGGGGAGAAGAGCATGTCGCCGCGCCCGATCAGCGTGTCGGCGCCCTTGGAGTCGAGGATGGTTCGCGAATCCACGGATGACGGGACCTGGAACGCGATCCGCGACGGCAGGTTGGCCTTGATGACGCCCGTGATGACGTTCACCGAGGGGCGCTGCGTCGCTATGATCAGGTGTATGCCGGCGGCGCGAGCTAGCTGCGCCAGGCGCGCGATCGAGGTCTCGATTTCCGCGGGCGCGAGGATCATCAGGTCGGCGAGCTCGTCGATGATCGCGACGATGTAGGGGATGTGCTCGGGGATCTCCGGGCTGTCGGCGCCCAAGGGATCGAGCCCCTGCAGCGGGACCTGCGAGTCCGACTCGCCCTTGTGGCCCTTCTTGCGCGTGTTGAACCCGACGATGTTCCTCACGTTCGCCTTTGCGAAGAACTGGTATCTTTGCTCCATCTCGCCCAGGAGCCACTTGAGCGCCGCCGGCACCTTCTTCGGCTCGGTGACGACCGATATCAGCATGTGCGGAAGGCTGTTGAACATCTTCAGCTCGACGACCTTGGGGTCCACCAGAATGAGCCGCACATCCTTGGGGCTCTTCGAGTACAGGATGGACGTGATGATCGAGTTGATGCAGACCGATTTGCCCGAGCCGGTCGCGCCGGCGATCAGCAGGTGGGGCATCTTCGCGAGGTCCGAGACGAGCGGCTTTCCCGAGACGTCACGGCCGAGCGCGATCGGAAGCTCGGCCTTCGCGTCCACCCAGTCCTCGCTCTCGAGCAGCTCGCGCATCCCGACCGGCGTCGGATGCAGGTTCGGCACCTCCACGCCCACCGCGGCCTTGCCGGGGATGGGTGCGAGAATGCGGACGGACTGCGCGCGCATTCCGAGCGCGATGTTCTTGTCCAGGCCCG
>OBLW0100002217.1_pt1 | contig 15743 bp, 8 predicted proteins | sample 1520161 | NCBI WGS metagenome assembly OBLW01 (sample SAMEA3539309, study PRJEB22396) | soil metagenome | biome: tundra; feature: field; material: soil | place: USA | collected 2010-05 | depth 0.15 m | reverse complement strand
GAACCGATATATCGCAACGTCTGGGCGCTGCTTCACGAATTCGGCGATGCGGAGCTGGCGGGCCTGGTGGCGCCCCGGGCGCTGGTGGTCGAGGCAACTCGCGGACCGGAGGTCCTAGACGCCCCTCCGGCAACCGGCTCTGTTACGGATGGCCGGCTGGTGACCGCAGCACGGGGCCGGCTGACCAGCCCGCCGCTGGCGCAAACCCGCAACGAGATCGACCGGGCCAGACCGATCTTCCAGGGGCTGGGCGCGGCTGCGAAATTGTCCTTGATTGTCAGCGGGGATGGGCACGGCGATCCGGGATCCGCGCCAGCTCTGATTGCGTTTCTCGCGGCGCTCGGTCACAAAGGAGCGCTACGCGACCTCGGCGGCGCGCCCCACGATGGGCGGCAGGGCTTCGATGCTGGCGTGCGTCTGCACAGGCAGTTCCAGCAACTGGTCGACTTCACGCAAGGCCTGCTCCGGAATGCCCCTGAGGTTCGCCAGCAATTCTGGTCTAAGGCGGATGCTTCTTCGATTGAAAAGTGGCAACAGAGCAAAGAGTCGTATCGACGGTATTTATGGGAAGAGGTGATCGGCAAACTGCCCCCACCTTCGGAGCCGATGGACGTCCGCACGCGGCTGTCCTATGACCGCCCTCATTGGAGCGGATATGACGTGGTCATTCCCGTCTGGCCGGATGTGTTCGCCTCCGGCGTGCTGTTATTGCCGAAGGACCTCAAGCCCGGCGAACGGCGTCCGGTGGTGGTCTGCCAGCATGGCCTGGAGGGGACGGCCGAGAGCGCCGTTGGCACGGACCCGGCCCGGCGGCGGCCCTGGGTGTCGGAGCTGGCCGACCGTGGGTTTATCGTCTACGCTCCGCAAAACCCTTACATCGGACGGGAAGCCTTTCGCGTGTTGATGCGGAAAGGTAACCCGCTCAAGCTCTCGCTGTTTTCGTTCATCCTCGGTCAGCACGAGCGGACACTCGATTGGCTATCGCAACAGCCCTTCGTGGACCCGTCCCGCATCGGCTTTTACGGTATTTCCTACGGTGGCAAGACGGCCGTGCGGGTGCCGACGCTCCTGGATAAGTACGCGCTCTCGATCTGTTCTGCCGATTTCAACGAGTGGGTGTGGAAGACCGTCTCCATAGATCGGCCCTTCACCTACCCGTTCACCATCGAGTACGACATGTATGAGTTCGATTTCGGCAGCACCTTTAACTACGGCGAGTTAGCCGAACTGATGGCGCCGCGCCCCTTCATGGTCGAGCGCGGCCAGCAGGATACCGTCTCGATCGACGAATGGGTCGCCTACGAATATGCCAAGGTGCGGCGCTTTTATACCAACCTGGGCATTCCCGAGCGGACGGAGATCGAGTTTTTCAACGGGCCTCACAGTATCCACGGCGTCGGCACCTTCCATTTTCTGCACCGGTTCTTGAATTGGCCCGAGCCATGAGCGAGGGAGGCACGCCCAAGGTGGCTTGGCGCCGGTTATACCGAGCGCGACAGGCGGCTTCTCCGGGAACGAGGGGCGCACCAGTGTTTTCGTCTTGCGGAAGATGAAAACCAGTGACGAGTTGCAAAGACAGCATCAGGAGAGAAGCTATGTTTTCAGAGCGAGTATTCCGGTTCATACTACTGACCGCTATGTCTGCTCTGATCTTAACGGCGCAGACCGGAAGTGGCACGGTTCAAGGCGTCGTAAGGGACGCGAGCTCCGCCGTCGTTGCGGGAGCAACAGTGACCATGGTGAACACCGCCACAATGGTAAAGTTCTCGACAACCGCCAACGGCGTCGGGTTTTTCGTGTTTCCGCCGGTCCAGCCCGGTTCCTATGAGATCACCGCGACGTCGCCAGGCATGGAGACCTGGAAGGGTTCCTTCCTGTTGGCGGTTGGGCAGACGACGGAAATCAGCCCTGTCCTGAAGGTGGGGGTGGTGACCACACAGGTCACCATAGGTGACGCTGCTCCCCTGGTTTCGACATCGGACGCGACCATCTCCAGGAATCTCGAACACGCCCGCATCGAGCAATTGCCGGTGGACGGACGAAGTATTTCGAATCTGGTACTGACGAGCACGCCGAGTTTAGTTGGAGGACAAGACGGCGCCATTAACCCCATCGACACCGGATTGCGCGACGCGGTGGAATTGTACCAGGACGGCGCGGTGAAAAAGAACCGCGACGTGGGGGACTGGGCCGGACGGCTCCCCGGCGTGGACAGCGTGCAGGAGTTGCGGGTGGAGACCAGCCTTTCCTCGGCACAGTTCGACCGGCCCGGCTCCGTAATGCTTTCGACAAAGAGTGGCACCAACAACCTCCACGGAAGCCTGTTCGAGACGAACCGGAACAGCGCGGTGGGGGTGGCCCGCCGGCGCCAGGATTATTACACCAAGGCCCCGCACTATGTCCGCAACGAGTTCGGCGGATCGGTGGGCGGTCCAGTGTTCATTCCGAAAGTCTACAACGGGAAGAACCGCACGTTCTTCTTCACTTCGTACGAACTCCTGCGCCAAGTCAGCGCCTCGACCGCGAGCACGACGATGCCGACCGACGCCATGCGGAACGGCGATTACAGCGGGTTGGTCGACAGCCTCGGCCGGCAGACCGTGATATACGATCCCCTGAGCACGGGACCGGGCCCCACGTGGACACGCACGCCGTTTCCGAACAACACAATCCCAACGGTCCGTGAAAGCCCCAATGCCAAGTACCTCTACAGCATCATGCCGGAGCCCACGTTCCCGAATGTCAACCCCAACATTGGCAACAACTACTTCGGCCTTCTCAGCAACGCCACCTCGGACTCCATGAGCACGAGCCGCATCGACCATCGTATCGGCGATCGGGACCAGGTGTTCGGCCGATTCTCGGTCGACCGGGACCATAACACTTACCAGACAAACAGCGTGCCGGCGTTGAGCGGACCTCTGAACTATGTCTATAACTACTACGGCGATAACAGCGCCGTCGCGTCCTGGACCCACACGTTTTCCCCCGTTTTCCTCAGCGAGACGCAGGTCTCCTACTCGCATGAGTACAAGTTCACGGGCTCCCCTAGCGATCCGAACATCAAAAACATGGCCGACTATCTGAACATGCCGAATCTGGGGAACGATCCTTTGACGGCGTATCAAACCAGCGGCATGGGGTTCGGCGTTAACTTTTCGATGCAGCAAGCCCGCCAGAACACCTCTAATATCTTCGTAGTGGACCAGAACTTTACGCGAATGTTCGGCCATCATCAGCTCCAGTTCGGGGGAAGACTTCACCTCGAATATCTCAACGTGTCGATCGACCAGCCGACGTCCACGATCAGTTACGATTCCGGATTCACGGCGCTGTTCGATCCAACCAGCGGATCGGCGTACAGCGCCGCTACGCGCACTGGCTTTTCGGGGGCGAGCTTTTTCCTCGGCGACGTGGGCACCTTCAAGGACACGGTTAAGCGCCCCGCATTTGACCTGCGCGATCGCGAGGCCGCCGGCTACATTCAGGATAATTGGAGAGCAACTCCCCGGCTGACCTTAAATCTCGGCCTGCGCTACGAGTGGATGCCGCCGCAGGTCACGGCCGGTAATTTTGCGGTTGGGTTTGATAAGAACACGGACTCGATGGTGCTCGCTCGCCCGCTCTCGGACATGTACGCAGCCAATATGACAACTCCGAGCCTTATCAACTCATTGCAGAACATTGGAGGCCCCGGCATCGGCGTAAAATTCGAGACGGCGCAGCAGGCCGGTCTTCCGCCGGGCTTGATACATGGCAAGCCCCTTAACTTCGAGCCGCGCATTGGATTCGCATACCGGGTCGGCAATGGCCTGAAGCCCTTCATGTTGCGCGGAGGCTGGGGCATCTATGACGCCCAGACGGCCTTGCGCGCGTGGGACAACCTCATGGGTAGCGGCATACCCTATGGTTACCCTGTTCAGTACTACGTCAGCAACCAAGCTCTAGCGGGAGTGGTGGCAGGCCCGGGTGTTCCTGTGAATGACGGTCTTCCGAATTTTGAGGTACGGTCGGCTCCCTATTACGTGGCCGGCGTCAATACGCGGAACGTTCTCGACAATCCCGCCCTCGCGCAAATCTCGCCCGGATGTTGCGCGCTGCAGTACATGGACCCCCAGCAACCACCCACTATCGACCAGGTGTGGAACTTCTCGATCGGGCGTGAGGTTCTCCCCGGTATCGTGGCCACGGCCAGCTACGTGGGCACGCACGCTTCGAACCTTCCGGAGCAGTACAATTTCAACGCTGCCCCGAACGATTATATATGGTACACAACGACGGGTCTGGCGAAGCCCAGCGGCCTTTATGCTTCGACGGGGGAAAACGCCTACGACAAGACCACGTACGGCAGTATAACCGACTACCTCAAAAGGGGTTATTCCAACGCTAACAGCGCCACCATCGAAGTGCAGCGGAGGTACTCCCATGGCTACGGATTCCAGTTTTCCTACGTGATGACCGACGCGTTCACAGAGTCAACCCTGGTGGGAAATGGGGGTGGGACGACCCTAACGCCGGCTTCGACTTATATGCCAGGCGCTGTCCCAACAAATCTCGACACGATGAACCGGTTCCTTAATTACGTTCGCGATACGGCGATCCCCCACCACCAACTGAAATGGAACTGGGTTGCGGATCTTCCGTTCGGGCGGGAAAAACTGCTGGCCAGCAATGCGGGAAAAGTCCTGAACACCTTGATCGGCGGCTGGCAGATCGCCGGCTCGGGTTCCTACCAGAGCAGGTATTGGTCTCTGCCGACCACCAACTTCGGCTCGATGGGGCAGGTGCAGATGTATGGAACCAAATACCCGATTCAGGACTGCTCTAGCGGCCAGTGCGTCCCGGGCTACCTTTATTGGAACGGATACATTTCACCGCCGCTCATCAACCGAACCGACGCGAGTGGCAAGTGCACGGGGATTTGCGGCATACCGTCCAATTACACCCCATCCAACCTGCCGTTAATTCCTTACGGCGCGACGGCTCTGCCGGCCAACGCTCCCGCTAACACCAATCTTTCGACATACTGGGAGACCCAGACCGCCTGGGTAAAGCTGCAGGACGGCTCCGTAGTACGGACCACCTATAACACGAACCTCAACCCGTGGCGGAATCAGTTCGAGCCACTGGACGTTCAATCTCTCGGCGTCGTTGTTCAAGACCATTCCTCTGTCGGAGGCTGTCAAACTCCGGTTCAATGCCGACTTCTTCCAGGTCTTGAACAACCCGGGCCTTCCTGCGCCGGGCAGCAACGGCATCCTGAGCACTCAGAACTCCCAGAACTCGCCACGCGATCTTCAACTCACTTTGAGGTTGACATGGTAAGAAGCGAAGAAGGCCAGGCGTCATGCGGATCCGGCTGCTGTTCTGGTCTTCCTATGTGGCGCGAATGCCGCTGGCGTCGATGAAGTCTTCCTCACCTCGACCACGCGTGGGGTAGGCCGTTAGCCGTCCAAGAATGGTGGTTGGCTCAAAGAAAGAGAGGCGCAGACGTGAACAGAAGACAGTTTATCAATAGCTCAGTCGCAGTGGGTTCCCTTGTTGCCGTCGAAGGCGCCGAGGCCGCTTCCATTCAGGAGCAGGGGGCGGCACGCAGGGAGGAGACGCCAGGTAAAACTGGACGGCCTGTCCGAGCTGTGAGCATCGGCTTTAAGCCCGGCCTCTCCCTGGAACAGATCGCCGACCTGGTTGACAAAGAGGGGGCGCGGGGCGCGGACATTATCGCTCTGCCAGAGACCTGCCGAGGTCAGAACGACAAGAGCCAGGAGGGTTTGGACGGCCCCACAATCTCGACCGTAGCTCGTTTGGCCGGTAAACATCGAACCTACGTCGTCTGTCCCATCGACCGGAAGGATGGTAATCGGCGCCTCAATTCCGCGGTGCTGCTCGACCGGCGCGGCCAGATCGCCGGCGTCTACGACAAAATGTATCCCTTCTTTGAGGAGTTCGCTAAGTGCCCCGGCGTCCAACCCGGTCAGGCTGTTACGGTTTTCCCGACTGACTTCGGCCGTATCGGCCTCGCGATCTGCTTCGACGTGAATTGGGCGCTGCCGTGGCAGCGCTTGTCGGATCTGGGAGCGGAGCTGGTAATCTGGCCCAGCGCCTACTCAGCCGGCAGATCACTTCAAGCGCGGGCAATTGACTATAACTATTATGTCATGAGCGCAACGTGGACTCCTGATTGTTTAGTGTACGACATCGATGGAGAACAGCTTCTATACGAGCATAACAACATGTCTAACGGCACGAACGTCACTCGGTTTACGTTTGACCTGGACCGCTGCCTTTTTCACCAGGACATCAATTTGCCGACGCGGCTGGCGAACCTGCTCAAGGACCACGGAGAAGATGTTGAGCGCGAGAAATGGCTTCCGATGGAAGGATGGTTTGTGCTTAAAGCTAAGCGTTCAGGTGTAAGTGCGCGCGAGTTGGCTCGCCGATACGGATTGGAAGAACGGAGACCTTATCTCAACCGCAGCCGTTGCGAGATCGATAAGACGCGAGGGTGGCAGTTCTCCTGATGTTCACCCCGGCGCCGCTCGCGGACCGTACAAAATTTGCCTGGTGAACTGTATGCAACGACGAATGTTCCTGCAATCCGCTTCGGCGGCCGCTCTGGCCGCGCAGTCCGACCAACGCGTCGGCACGCCCATGCCGCGAGACGGTGCGGGGAAAATTGTGCTCACCGGGAAGGAGTATTTCGAGGGGCCAGGCTTCATTTTCCTGGTCTTCCATAACAATTACTCAGGCATGCAGGGCGGCCTCGAGATGATCCTGAACGGCGAGCGGCTGCTCGATAGCGGGGGCCTGCTGCTTACGGGCAAAAACGGATCCGGTCGCGCGTCCGCTCGTGTACTGCGTCGGGTCGTCGACCGGGATCGATCCACCGCGACCGTCGTCGGCGAAGTGGCAGACCTGAAGCTGGGTTACCAACTAATATGCCGGGCGGATGGCGAGCGCATGTTTGTCACGCTGAAGTTTGACGGGCCCCTGGACTGGAGCAAAATCCGGGAAGCGGGCTTCCAGATCTTTCTTTACCCTCCAGGATACTTCCAGAAGTCGTTTCAAGGCGACTCCATGGCGGGCGTATTCCCTCGACAGTACAATGGCGAGCCCGTTCTTTTGAGTTCCACTCACGTCCTGCGGATCGCCCAAGAAGATCCAAGGTGTAGCGTGACCTTCGTACGGCGTGACGGCGTGCTGCAACTCGGGGATAAGCGCGGCGACCACCCTACCGCTTGGTTTTCGGTGGTTGCGCCCATCGAGCCGGGATCGACCGCGACCGAAGTAGAGGTCGAGATCAGGCCTTCAATCGATCCGAAGTGGCGTCGAGCGCCGGTGATCGGCATCTCGCAGGTCGGTTATCATCCCAAGCAGCGGAAACGGGCAGTGGTGGAACTCGACCCGCGCGACGAGATGGCCGGAAGCATGAGCCTCTTCAAGATGAAGCTCAATGGCGACAAGGATCTGATCAAAGCCGATAACCCCAAACCCTGGGGACGTTTCCTTTACTACAAGTACGCTACCTTTGACTTCAGCGAAGTAGTGGATTCCGGAGTATATCTCTTGGAATTTCGAGGGCAGACAGCGGGGCCCTTCCGAATCGATCCCCAGGTTTATGATCAGGCTTGGCGGCCAACATTGGAGGTCTTCCTGCCTGTTCAGATGTGCCACGTGGCAGTGCGCGAGGGCGTTCGTACCTGGCATGGGGCCTGCCATTTAGACGACGCGTCGCAGGCGCCCGAAGGCAGGATGCACTTTGATGGCTACCAGCAGCGAAAGCGCGAGACGACTTTTGCCGATTACCAGCACATTCCCGGGCTGAACTGGGGCGGATGGCATGACGCCTGCGACCATGATCTGCCGGCCGGTAGCATCGCCGCCACCACACTGGCCTTAGCTTTGGCCCAGGAGGAGTTTCAGCCGGGTTTGGACCAGACAACGGTCCGCCGGGCTGAGCGCGAGGTGCTGCTGCACGTCCCGGATGGCGAAGAAGATCTTCTCCAGCAGGTCGAGTGCGGCGTGGAAGGTTTGCTGGCTTCCTTTCGAGTAGCGGGGCACATCTTCGCCGGGATTATCGAAAGCACGCGCGGACAATACGACCACATGGGCGATCCGGTGAGCGTCACTGATAACCTTGTGTACGACAGCAGCCTTAAGCCTGATCAGGCAACCGGAGACCGGTCCGGGAAGCCCGATGATCGATGGGCATTCACCAACCGGAACACCGGGCTGCAATACCGTGTGGTTCAAACGCTTGCGGCGGCGAGTCGGGTGCTGCGCAGTAAGAAATCCGCCCTTGGCGAAGAGTGTCTGGCCGCGGCGGGCAAAATCTGGGAGTACGAGCAGACGAACGCGCCTGTATATGCTCCAAACGCCTACGTGGGTCGCGGCTCGAACTTTCCGACGGACGAGATCGTAGCCACGGCGGAGCTATGGCTCACCACGGACGATGCGCGTTACCAGAAGCGTCTCTATGCTCTGCTGCCCCAAGTCCGCTCTGCTTCACCAGAGCAGTTTGGCGGTGGGCCGGGCTGGACGTTAGTGCGGGTGATGTCCAAGACCTCCGATCCGGAATATCGCGACCTGATTTTAGAAAAGGCGACTAAGTGGAAGGCCGCCACGGACGCCATGGAAGCTTCCAATCCGTATGGGGTGCGCTTTCCTTCGTCGGTCTTGAGACAAGACTGGAAACTGGATTCGCCCCAGCAGGCGAGAGGGAACGCTCAAATGGGCTTCGGATGGGACATGCAGACCGCAGCCATGCACCATTATTTCCTTCAGAAGCATCTGCCGGACATCTTTGACGCGAACAGCTTGCTGAACGTGGTGAACTTCGTGCTGGGTTGCCACCCGGCCACGAATGCAAGTTATGTGTCGGGCGTGGGAACGAACTCGACATTGATCGCCTATGGCTTCAATCCCGATGAGTGGTCGTACATTCCAGGAGGGGTGATCTCAGGCGCTTCCCTGATACGACCGGAGTTCATGGAACTCAAGAGCTTCCCGTACCACTTCTTTCAGACGGAATACGTGATACATGGCGCTGGCTCTTACATCTTTGATACGCTTGCGGCGCAGTGGATACTTGAGCATCAGCGCCAGCGAGGGCCCGTGGCTCAGGCTCGCGCGGATGGTGGCGCCTAACAACAATGATCGCCTACGGACCGACGAGGACAGAATGAAACTGGAAGGAAAGGTTTGCCTGATCACGGGAGGGAGCAGCGGCATAGGCGCAGCTACGGCCCGCGAGTTCGCATTTCGTGGAGCGGACATCGCGGTGTGTGGTCTCCCGGCCGATGACGCGCTCGCCCAGGGCGTGAAACGAGAGGTGGAAGCCCTGAATCACAGAGCTGTGACCATCACGGCCGATGTAGCGGATCCCGCCGAGGCAGTCCGTTGCGTACAGCAAACGGTCGCTTCCCTGGGGAGGCTGGATGTGCTGGTCCATTGCGCCGGCGGCCCGGCGGCGGGTGGCTTGCTTGAAGTGGATCCCTGCATTTGGTACAAGGCTTTCGACATCCACGTTCACGCGGTGTACCACCTCGCCCGCGCCGCGGTTCCGCACATGGTCGAGCGCGGCGGGGGCGCGATCCTGCTGATTTCTTCGGCAGCCGGAAGCCGGGGTTGCGCCGGCGCGATTGCCTACGGCGTGGCGAAGGGAGCGATACCGCCGTTCACGCGGGCGTTGGCGCGAGAACTGGCCGATTTCAATATCCGCGTGAATTGCGTTTCTCCCGGCATCATTCGGACACGATTTCAGGATTACCTCACCGCCGCGCAGGTCGAAGACAACACCCGGAACCGGATCCCGCTGCATCGCGAGGGACGGCCGGAGGACGTCGCGGCTGCACTTGCAGCCTTAGCCGAGAATGATTTCATCACGGGCGCCGAAATTCCGGTGGACGGCGGCATGACGATGCGCATGGTTTGACACCGAGGCATCTGCCGGAAACGAATCGGGAAAAGCAATATATGAATACTGCACACCATTGGCGTATTCTTGTTGGCTTGTTTTGTTGCGGGGTGCTCTCTGCCGCGAGTTACCGTTACCCGCTCGAAATCAGCAGCGCGAATCCGCGCATTCTCGTCGACCAGAACAACGTTCCATTCTTGATGGTGGGTGATTCCCCCCACAGCATCTTTTCGAACCTTTCGTCGGCTGATGCGGAGATTTATCTGGCGGATCGGGCGGCGCGCGGAATCAACGCCTTGTGGGTCAATCTGCTTTGCATCCGACCTGTGGAGGGGCGCCCCGACGCCAGTCTTCTGGACGGAACCAAGCCCTTCACCACCACCATACCAGGCACGCGCTTTTACGACCTGACCACGCCGAATGAAGCTTATTTTGCCCATGCGGACGAAGTTGCCCAAATGGCGGCCAAGCACGGAATCGCGATGATGATCGATCCGCTCGAAACCGCCGGGTGGCTGCAAACCGCGGTCGCCAACGGGCCCGATCGATGCCGGACCTATGGGCGCTATCTGGGGAATCGTTACAAGGGCTTTTCCAACATCATTTGGTTGAACGGCAACGACTTTCAGAAATGGGCCGTTCCGGCCAACGACGCGGTCATCACCGCAGTCGCGCTGGGCATCAAGGATGAAGCCCCGAAACAACTGCAAACCGTGGAATTGAACTATCAGGCGAGTTGTTCGCTCGACGACCCGAACTGGGCTCCTATCGTCGGCCTGAATCTGGCCTACACTTATTACGCCACCTACGCCAAGGTACTGGATTGCTACAATCAATCCGCCAAAATCCCGACCTTCATGGGCGAGGCCAACTTCGAATATGAGAAGAACGGCGACGAAGACGGCGGCTCGCCTCACGTTCTCCGCATGCAGGAATACTGGACCCAGCTCTCCGGGGCGACCGGCCAGCTTTACGGCAATAAGTACCTTTGGAGATTCCTGCCCGACTGGAAGAGCTATCTCGTCTCGCCCGGCATCGTTCAGTTGGGCTACATGGCGAAACTGTTTCAGACTCGGAAGTGGTATGATCTGACGCCCGACCAGGGGCACGCCTTTGTCACCGCCGGATACGGCCATTACGCTTCCACCGGTCCGTCGGCTACTGCGACGGCAGCGCGATTCGCCGACAACGATTATGTAACCGCGGCCGTGACGCCCGACGGAACGTTGGGGATGGCCTATCTGCCGCAAGGCGGGACGATCACCGTGACCATGAGCAAGCTTCAGAATGGCGTCACCGCCCGCTGGTTCGACCCCACCGGCGATGCTTTCCAGGCCATTGCCGGGTCGCCGTTTTCCAATCAGGGCGCGCACGAATTCGCCACGCCGGGCAAGAACGGCGCCGGCGACCCCGACTGGGTGCTGGTGTTGGAAGCGCCCGCCCAAAATGCTAGAATCAACTGATATGTCAAAAGTCGAAAATCATGAAGCAAGGTGAGGTCGCGGCACCCAAGCCGACGGTTGCAAAGCACATGGAGAAATAATGAAGCGCCGATCCTTCCTGACCAGCGGCCTAGCCGGAGCCGCGACACTGCGCGGCCTGCGCGCCGCCGACCGCGTCAATCATCATCTTCCCGCGCGGGATACGCATTATCGAAAGGTGCAATCGTACGTGGAAGACGTCCCCGTCCCGGAGTATCGCTGGGCCTCCGACGCGGCCTACGAACGATTCCGCGACATCAAGTACGGAGTGCGATTGCACTGGGGACCTTACTCAATTCTGGGTGGGCCGCAAGAGTCCTGGCCGTTCTTGAAACTGTCCTACCCGGAACGGCAGCGCTATCAATCGATGTACAAGACCTGGAATCCGCGTGGGTTCAATGCCGATGAGTGGATGGATCTCTTCGCCGGCTGCGGCATGAAGATGTTCGCTTTTACCACAAAACATCACGACGGCTTTTCCATGTTCGACACGCACACCCGCGTCCGGCGCCGGGTCGACTGGGCGGCTTCGGGAGGGCCGAAAATCGAGGACTGCGACCTGGCCTACAGTATGATGGAGGCGCCGTTCCGCCGGGATGTGGTCAAGGAACTCTGCGATGCCGCCCGCAAGCGGGGCATCAAGATCGACCTCTATTTTTCGCACCCCGACTGGTACGACGCCGACTTTCGGCCCTATGCTTACCATCCCCTCCAGGTGCCTTCGTCGGATGTCTTGACCACGGACTATCGGGATGTGAAGCGGCGTCTGGGCGACGAAGAGGTAATCGTTCCGGATGCGAGCCCGGCGGAAGTCAGCCGCATGATGGCGCGGCATCGCGCCCAACTGACGGAACTGTTGACGCGCTATGGAAGCATCGACATGCTTTGCCTGGATCAGTGGCTGGGCCCGAAGGTGTGGCCCGAGCTTCGCGAGACCATTCTCCATCTGCGGAAACTCCAACCCGACGTCATGCTGCGGGCTCGCGGGATCGGCAATTACGGCGACTACTACACTCCCGAAGGGTTCGTGCCGGGCGACAAGGGGAACACGGATGCGCCATGGTTCGTCATTTATCCGCTCGGAACCTCCTTCTCCTATGAGCGGGTCGCGGAGAACCACAAAGGCGCCGCTTGGGTGGTGCGGAACCTGATCGATAGCGTGGCCAAGGGAGGCAATTTCATGGTGGGGATCGGCCCCGACGGCGAGGGCCGCTTCCATCCCACCGCGGTCAGCCAGCTCAAGGAGGTGGGAGAGTGGCTGAAGGTGAACGGCGGCGGCATCTATTCCACCCGCGCCCGCGATGGCGAATTGTGGTCGGAAGGCGCCGACATCCGGTTCACGCGATCCAAGGACCAGAGAACCATCCATGCATTTGTGTTGAAATGGCCGGGTGAAAAACTCCTACTCCGTTCGGTCCGTCCGGCCCCGGGGTCGGTGATTCAGATGCTGGGAACCAATGTGCCGCTGCAATGGAGTCTGGCCAGCGCCGGCGTGGAAGTGCAGATCCCGCCCGGAATGCAGGATGAATCCCGGCGTCCCTGCCGTTTTGCCTGGGGCTTCCAGATCCGCACGGAGCCCGTTTGAGGCCAGAGACACAGGTTATGGCTGAACGTCGCATCAGTGCCGGACGAAGCCGTTCAACCGAGAGTTTATCGGAAAGCGCGTACCAGTTGATCCGTGACAAGATCCTGCGGGGCCAGTATCCCCTGGGAGCGGCTCTGTCGAGACGGCAAATCGCCAAGGAACTCCGCATGAGTTTCGTCCCCATTTCCGCGGCGCTGCAGCACCTGGAGATAGACGGACTCGTGGAGAGCAAGCCCCGTGTTGGCACCCGGGTCCGCATACCGACGCGGGAGGACATCATCGAGCGGTATGGCCTGCGGGAGGCTCTGGAAACACAAGCTTCGCGATTGTGCGTCGAGAACGTTGACGATGGCGGCAGGGGAGAGATCCAAAAGATGGGCCATCAGTTGGATCAGCTCTATGCCTCCAGTGCGGGCGCGGACGAGGAGTTCCTGTATTCGGTCCATACCTATCATATGAGGTTTCACCTGCGCATCGCCGAAATCGGTGGAAACATATTATTGCGAGCAGCCATCGAACGCGAGCAGGTCTTGGTTTTCAACTGGCTGTTTGATACGGCCGCCCAGCAACGCAGTCTTCCACCGCATTTCCACTCCGAACTGGCCGCGGTGCTGACCGGGGGGTCCATCGAAGCCGCCGACCAGGCCATGCGCACCCACATCCGGTACGGACTGGGGCAGGTGCTGGATGCCCTGCGTCCAATTGGTAATGGGAATGGGTGGCGGGTGCCCCGCGAAGGCGGCGTTCGTGGCGTAATCGCAGGCAAGTAGCAGCCCGGCGAGCCTCATTCAGGGAATCCCAATCGTGTCACAAACAACTGGCGCCAGCTTCGAAGCGGAAAACACCCTCATGGCCACGGCATCCAAACATCGATGGGTCATGATCGGTCTGGTCTTCCTCGCCACGGTCATCAACTATCTGGACCGTCAGACTCTTTCCGTAGTGGCGCCCGTTGTGATCGAGCAGTTTCACATGAGCAATGTGGCCTACTCGCGAGTAATTTTCGCGTTCATGCTGGCATACACCGTGATGAACGGTTTTTCAGGTCCGATGGTAGATCGACTCGGCACAAAGCTGGGTTATGCCGTCTGCATTGCCTGGTGGAGCATAGCCGCCATGCTGCATTCACTCACTCGAGGGGCATTCAGCCTCGGTGTATTTCGTTTCCTGTTGGGGATGGGCGAAGCGGGCAACTGGCCGGCCGCCGTCAAAGTCGTGGCGGAGTGGTTTCCTCCGAAGGAGCGCGCGCTCGCGTCGGGTATTTTTAATAGCGGTTCTTCCATTGGGGCCGTGGTCGCGGCGCCGCTGGTAGCCTGGGTCGTTCTTCAGGCGGGGTGGCGAAGCGCATTTCTGATGGTTGGCGGGGTCGGGCTGATCTGGGTGCTCATTTGGATGTTGGTCTACCATACTCCAACCAATGCCCGGACGGAGGTCGCCAGTCAACCGATCTCAGTTTGGAAGCTTCTGCGGACGCGCTGGGTCTGCACGTTTACCGCGTCCAAGATCTTCAGCGACCCAGTCTGGTACTTCTATATTTTCTGGTTCCCGCAGTACTTGAAGAGTGCGCGGGGGTTCGACATTGCGGCCATCGGTAAGTTCGCCTGGATCCCATTTTTCACGGCCGGCGCGGGCAATCTGCTGGGAGGCGCTAGTGCCGCCGCCTTGCTGAACCGCGGGATTCCCGTAGCGCGGGCGCGCAAGATATCCGTCATGTTCTTCGCGGCGCTCATGACTGCGGCGATTCCGGCGGTGCTGGTGTCGAACGTGTTTGTCTCGATTGCGCTGATTTCCACCGCAACGCTAGGATACACAGGGGCGCTTTCGAACATGCTGGCAATGCCGGCCGACCGGTTTCCCAAGAACACCGTAGGCTCCGTTTGGGGCATTGCGAGCATGGGCGCTGGCTTCGGTGGAATGGTGTTCAGTCTGGTGACGGGTTGGGTTGTGGATCACTACTCGTACGTGCCGGTATTCGTTGGATTCGGAATTCTGCCGCTGATTTCGGCGGCGATCATCTGGTCCCTGCCTGACCTCAGCGAGGCACAGGCCGGGAATGTGAACTCTTAGGTTCATCCGGTTTGGGCTCTGCCGCGGAGCAGGGCGCGAGGGCCGAAGTTGGCAGGAATCCGAGCTTTGTTTAGGAGGTCAATTATCATGCGAGTTCTGTTACTAAAAGAATATAAAGTCTTGGAGATTACCGACATGCCGGAGCCGGCGGTCGGTCCGGAGGACGTGCTGGTGCGCGTGAAAGCTTGCGGCATCTGTGGAAGCGACGTCCACGGATACGATGGGAGCACGGGACGGCGGATTCCTCCCGTCGTAATGGGGCATGAAGCCTCCGGAGTGGTGGTCCAGACCGGCAAGAGGGTAAAGAGGTTTCGGGTTGGAGATCGCGTCACGTTCGATTCGACCATCTACTGCGGCAAATGCGATTTCTGCCGCCGCGGAGAGGTCAACCTTTGTGATGATCGCCAGGTGCTCGGCGTCTCGGTGGGTGAGTACCGGCGGAACGGCGCATTTGCGGAGTCTGTAGCCGTTCCGGAACACATCGTTTATGCGCTGCCCGATGCGCTCACGTTTGAGCAGGCGGCGATGATCGAAGCCGTATCCGTGGCGGTCCACGCGGTGGGATTGACGCCCGTCAGACTGGGTGACACCGCCGTCGTTGTCGGCACGGGGATGATCGGCCTGCTGGTGATTCAGGCCCTTCGGTTGGCAGATCGGAAGAGCACACGTCTGAACTCCAGTCACTTAGGCATCT
>OBLW0100002215.1_pt1 | contig 15751 bp, 13 predicted proteins | sample 1520161 | NCBI WGS metagenome assembly OBLW01 (sample SAMEA3539309, study PRJEB22396) | soil metagenome | biome: tundra; feature: field; material: soil | place: USA | collected 2010-05 | depth 0.15 m | reverse complement strand
ATTGTCCGGGAGGCTTCGGACCCCGAGACGCAGCGCGTCCGGCGCCCGCTCCCGTGGAATACCTGCGGCGAAACGCAGGGCTTAATCACGAACTATCCATATTAAGCAGTGAACTTTGCAACTTCATGTCGCGACCTGAGGCCACCCCAAAGCATCTTCAAAGTCTAAGAGTAGCGGCGTAGGCGCGCTTGGAGCCTTGGCATTCCATCGAAAAGAGCGGAGAACCTCAGCAGACGGCAGTTTGCCGGTGCCATATTCTGGCCGAGGTCGGTTGCCTCCTTAACTGGGATAGACAAACTCCATTGGAGTTTTTACGTCGGGATGAAGGCTTTGCTTCACCGGGCAAGCTTTGGCGGCGGCTTCCAACTTGGCGCGGTCCGTGGCGGATAACGGTTTGCCTTGGGGGAAGACCAGCCGGGTCTTGAGCCAGCCGATGCGGCGGACCGGGTCGGCGGTCATCTCTTTGATCACCTGGATCTGGAGGCCATCGATGTTGAGATTGTTGCGCTGAGCCACCAACCCCATGATCGTCGCCACGCAGGTGCCCAAAGCCGTGGCGACCAGGTCGGTGGGCGAAAAGGCAGCGCCCTTGCCGCCGTTATCCACCGGGGCGTCGGTAGTCAGGGCGCTGCTTGACGGTCCATGTGTTGAGGTGCAGTGAAGCCCGCCTTCGTAAGCGATGTCTATTTCTACGGCCATATTTAGCTACCGGTTCAGGTTTGCCATGCACTATATAGGACAACGGGCGGCACTTTCAAAGCCCCGATTTGGAATCTGCAATCTCCGACGCAACGCGGGAATCCCGTTGGGCCTCCATGGCCTGACCGGCGAACCCGCTTGACCCGTAATCGCCGCTTCGCCTAGTATGGTGAGCGCAATGGCAATCACGCCCTAAATGCTACCCACCTGAAAGGACCACATTATGAATAGTGTCTTATCCTCCGCAGTGACCCGTCGCGAGTTCCTGGGCGCCATCGGCGCCGCCGGGGTTACCCTCGGCCTCGGTGTCGCACCCCTGGCCCAGGCCGCCGACAGCAAGAAGATTCCCGTCGGCCTGCAACTCTACTCGGTGCGCGAGCAATGCCAGAAGGACCTCCCCGGCACGCTCGCCGCAGTGAAGAAGATCGGTTACCCGGCAGTCGAGTTCGCCGGCTACTACGACCGCAGCGCCAAGGATTTGCGCAAGCTGCTCGATGACAACGGCCTCGTCGCCTGCGGCACCCACACGCCTTACGAGTCCGTCCAAGGCGACAAGCTCAAGGAAACCGTCGAATTCAACCGCACCATCGGCAACAAGTTCCTCATTGTCCCGTGGATGAACGAGGCCAAGTCCAAGCAGGAGTGGCTCGACCGGGCCAAGCTCTTCAACGAAATCGCCGATAAGGTGAAGCCCGACGGCATGTGGGTCGGCTATCACGCCCACCAGCACGACTTCAAAGAAATCGAGGGTGTCACCGCCTGGGACGTATTCTTCGGCAACACCAAGGCGGAAGTAATCATGCAGCTCGACACCAGCAATTGCTGCGAAGGTGGCGCGGACCCAGTGGCGGTATTGAAGAAGTATCCCGGCCGCGCGCGGAGCATCCATATCAAAGCTTTTGGCGGCGGACCGGACGCGGTCATCGGCGAGGACAAGGTTGACTGGAAGGCAGTCTTCGCGTTTTGCGAGAGCAAAGGCAAGACCCAAGTGTATGTCCTCGAGCACGAGTCTGGCAAGGACCCGCTGGATGCCGTGAAGCGGAGCTACGAGGCCCTCAAGAAGATGGGCAAAGTGTAGCGGAGCATTCCCCGCGTCACGCCCCACACGCCACTTGTCCTCCGCAGCCCGTTCTCGGCGGCACTGCGGAGGGTGGGAGCATTGTGCCATGATACCAACTCTGTTCTCGGTGAGCTACGCGGGTCTGTGGGGCCAGCACACGCTGGATATTGAATCGTTTATCCGGAAGGCGGCGACGCTTGGTTATCCGGCAGTTGAGTTGATGGCCAAGCGGCCACATCTGTCCCTCCTGGACCTGGACGACGGGAAACTGGATCGGATAAAGCAGTGCGCGAAAGAGAACCGCATCCAGATTGCGACCGTGACTGGATATACGGACTTCACCGGTGGCGAGCGAGCGCCGGAAGTGCCTTTTGTCGAGATGCAGATAGGCTACATTCGCGAACTCGCCAGAATCGCCCAGAGTCTCGAAGCCAGGATCGTCAGAGTGTTTACCGGCTACTCGACCGCGGAAGAGGAGTGCCAACGGGATTGGGGCAAGTGCGTCCTGGCCGTGCGTGAGTGCTCGGCGCTGGCCGCGAGCTATGGGGTTTATCTCGGCGTGCAGAATCATCATGATACGGCCATATCAACTGAGGCGTACCTCGAGTTCCTAAACGAAGTGGATCATCCCAACTGCAAAGCGATGTTCGACCCTTGGGTTCCGGCGCTGCAAGGCGAGGATCTCCTGGTCTGCGGCAGGACGTTGGCTCCGCGAATGGTGCAGACGACCGTGGCGGACTATCCGCGATTGAAGCGCTGGAGGTACATGAGCGGGCTGGTGAACTACCGGAGCCTGCCCGACATGGTGCGCGCCGTGGCCCTGGGAGAGGGAATCGTTGATCCGAAGTCATTCTTCAAGGGACTGCGGGCCGGCGGGTTCGATGGGTTCGTGGCTTACGAAATGTGTTCACCCCTGCGCGGCGGCGGAAGTGAAGCCAATCTCGACCGGACGGCGGCGGCAAGCCTGAGCCAGATTCGAACCCTTATCGAAGGGAGTAGATGAGAGGCGGGGCGGAGAGGTTGGGAGCCAAAGCCCGGAGGTCGAGCATCGAACATTGAACAGCGCCCCTTTGGTTTTGGAAAGCCACTCGGGGCCGCATCGATGCGACGACCTAATGGTGCGTGGTTCGCTGGACCATCCGGAGACCTTCGTGGCAGATACAACGGCCATTTTGGCCGGCAAGGCAAAGGACTTCAAACTGCAGCCCCGAGACATTGTTTATGTGAGCAGGAACCCCTGGGTGGCTGCTGGGGAGATCGTGGACATGGCCGCGAAGGCATTTGTCCAGGCGGCGCTTGTCCAAGCCACCACACTGCACGTAGCTCCACTCAGTCGGTAGCGGTCATATGATCATATGAAAAGAACCTCTCTCATCTTTGCCACCGGGTTCCTTCTGGCGGTGCTTGCCGGGTGCAAGAGCACGGACGCGCGGCATCGGTCGGGTGATCCATTTGCCGGTGCTGCCACCAAGCTTGAGGCGGTGACCTTGACGAATCAGCTCCCTGCGGAAATGCTGCAACCGAAGGGGGATATGTTTACGCTCGGCCCAGGCGACACTGTGGAAATCGAGATTCTGGGAACTCCAACGTCCCGCGCCGCGACGACGGTCGGGCCGGACGGCAGGATTTACTATTATCTGTTGCCGGGACTGGCTGTGTGGGGTTTGACGCTCAAGCAGACCCAGGAACTGGTGGAGAAGCAACTGGCCAAGTATTTGACCGACCCGCAGGTGTCCCTGACGTTGCGTGTAGTGGGGAGCAAGTACGTCTGGCTGCTTGGCAGATTGAACAAGCCTGGAGTGTACCCGCTGGCCGCTCCGACAACGCTCTTGGAGTCGATTGCCGTGGCTGGCGGCACGTCGCGTTCCCTCTCGCAGGTTGCGTCGGAAGAGCTGGCTGACTTGCGCCACAGCTTCGTTGTCCGGCAGGGCCAATTCATCCCGGTGGATTTTCGGCGCTTGCTGGATGAAGGCGACACGTCGCAGAACATTTACCTGCAGCCGGACGATTTTGTCTATGTGGCCTCGGCGCTCGCGCAGGAAGTCTATGTGTTGGGAGCCGTTAAACTCCCGCATGCGCTGCCATACACGGAGCGGATGACGCTGGTGTCGGCGATCGCGGCGGGCAGCGGGATGGAGCGGTACGAATGGATAAACGCCGGCAACTCTGACCCCGGACCCTTCACCAAGGACGCCCATTTGTCGCATGTGGCGATAGTGCGTGGCTCCCTGTCTGTCCCCCAGGTTGCAGTGGTGGACTACAATGCGATAGTCAAAGGCAGAGCGCGAGATGTGCGGCTAGAGCCGGGTGACATTGTTTACGTCCCCAATTCGCCATACACGACGCTGAAACGGTATTTTAACATTATTCTCAACACATTTGCGACCACGGTGGCGGCCAACGAGGGTGTTCGAGTTTCCGGCGGGACAACCGGCGTGGGCGTTTCGGTGCCGGTCGGCGGGAGATAGTGCCTTTGAGACAAACGATGACCTAACCGCCCCTAGCGTTAGTCTTCCGCAGCCGGTGTCATATTTCTGGAGCTGCACGCACGATTTAACCTGGTGCCACTTCCACTGTTGAGAAGCGATCTGCCGCTTTTGGTGCGATAATACAAACGCGCCTGGTGCCACCTGAGGCCAACTGCCCTCGCCAGCTTGACTCCGTTGGGGTCGCCTTCCATATTTAGGGCTTGGTTTCCGTCGCTGGATGATTCGATTTTGAAGCACTATGGCCAGACTGAAGGAGAAAAAGACTCCGCCGAATCCTCACGTCAACCATCAAGCCCAGCCCGCTCCAAAGTCCGCCGGTGCCAACCAGGTTTTCGCTGTTAATCCTTCGAGTCTTGAAATCGCACAGAAGATAAAGGAGCTGCTCCGCCTGGCCCAAGAGCAGGGCTACCTGACTTACGGCGACATTAACGACGCGCTGCCCGAGGGCCTGGTCGGACCGGAAGAGTTGGATGAGGTATACGCCAAGCTCCGCAACCTGGAGGTCGAGATTGTGGACCAGGCGGAGGTGGATCGCATCAAACAGCCTGAGCTGGAAGACGACGACGAGAAAGTGCGGCTGGATATCCTGGACGATCCCGTGCGGATGTATCTGCGGCAAATGGGCCAGGTCCCCTTGCTGACGCGCGAGCAGGAGGTGGAAATCTCCAAACGGATCGAAGCGGCTGAAGATGAACTCAAGCTCCTGGTCTACAGGTTCGGCTTTGCCGCCAAAGAGCACATTGCCCTGGCGGAGAAGCTGGTGTCCGAGCCGCCCAAAGAGCGCTTTGACCGTGTTATTCTGGAGAAGAAAGTTGTCAACCGTCAGAGACATCTCACAACGCTGCGCAAACTGATTGGGACTGTCCGGGCAGCGGATCAAGCGGTTGATAAGGCGTATGCTCATTGGCAAAACAGTGCGGACGGGGCCGGGCGCAACCCGCTCCGCGCCCGCTTCCTGAAGCTCGACTCGCGGCTCAGGGAGTCCTTTCCCCGGTTCTTCTTCAAGCAAAAGGTCGTTGAAGAAATGGCGTTGGTCGCGGAAAACGTCCACGACAAAGTCCAATCGAGCCTGCGCCTTATCCAGGAACTGGATGCTCAGGAGAGATCATCCCCGCCGCAGGGGTTGAATGAAGCGGAGCGGCGGAAGATTCAGGCGCTGGAGCGATTCGTGCGCGCGCCCTGGCCAGACTTTCTCAAAGCCAACGCGCAGATGAAGCTGGTCTCCGCCAGGGCGCTCCAAGCCAAGACCGAGATGGTCGGAGCCAACCTGCGGCTCGTTATCTCGATCGCCAAGAAGTACACCAATCGCGGCCTCTCTTTCCTCGATTTGATTCAGGAGGGCAATATGGGCCTCATGAGGGCCGTAGAGAAGTTCGAGTACCAGCGAGGCTACAAGTTTTCGACTTATGCCACTTGGTGGATTCGCCAGGCCATTACCCGCTCGATTGCCGACCAGGCCCGCACGATCCGCATCCCGGTGCACATGATCGACGCGATCAATAAGCTCATGCGTATCCAAAAGCGGCTGCTCCAGGACTTCGGTCGCGAACCGAACCCGGAAGAGATCGGCGATGAAATGGAACTCTCTGTTGAGCGAGTGCGCGCCCTGTTAAAGATGGCCCAGCAACCGATCTCGCTCCAGTCGCCCGTCGGGGAGAGCGGCGAAACCAGCTTCGGCGATTTTATTGAGGACAAATCCATGCAGGGCCCGGCGGAAAAGACCAGCTTCAGTCTGTTGAAGGACAAACTAAACGACGTGCTTGCGGACCTGTCCGAACGGGAGCGGAAAGTCCTGGAACTGCGCTTTGGACTGGATAACGGCTATTCACGCACGCTGGAGGAGGTCGGTCGTCAGTTCCAAGTCACCCGCGAGCGCATCCGCCAGATCGAGGCCAAGGCCCTGCGCAAGATGCGACACCCGACCCGCATCCGCCAACTGCACGGCTTTCTCGAAGTCCAGCAGCCCCGCTAGCTTCGCCAGACGCAGACTGGCGCATTTACAGCCCTCGACCCGCCGCCGCTTGCGGACCAATCCGGGGTGCCGAGACGAAAGCGGGGGTTTGGGGATCGGCTCGACGCTTACGGCCTTAAGGCCTGCTTGACCTTGAACAGCAGCTCCTGGCTAGTGAAAGGCTTTTGAAGGTAGGTTCCGTCGTCTTCCTGGCTCACGGGCCCCACGTAACCGCTGGTACAAATGATGCGGGTGTCCGGCAAAAGCTGGCGAATCCGCTCGACCAACTCCCGACCGCTCATGGCCGGCATCACCAGGTCGGTGATGACCAGATCTACGGACGAATCTTTGTGTGAGAGCACCTCCAGGGCCTTCTGCCCGCCGTTGGCCGTGAGCACGCGATAGCCATATGCCGAGAGGATTGTCTTGCCCATCGTCAGCAGCAACTCTTCGTCATCCACCATCAGGATGGTCTGGTTACCGCTAAGGTCATCGGAACTAACCTCGTGGTCCCGGACGATACGCTTTTCCGCCGGCAGGTACACTCTGACCGAGGTGCCGACTCCGGGCTCGCTGGAGATCGCCACCCCGCCGCCGTGGTTGGTAACGATGCCGTAAACCCAGGCCAGCCCCAATCCGCGATGGTCGGCGCGGCGCTTGGTCGTAAAGAAGGGCTCGAACACCCGAGGCAAGACGTCCGGCTCGATGCCGCAGCCGTCGTCGCTGATTTCCACGCACACGTAATTGCCGGCGGCCAGTTGCGCGTTGCGGTCCTGAGTCGGCTCCACCAGTTCGAAATTGCGCGTCTGCACGGTCACGCGGCCGCGCTCCCCCAGGGCCTCAAGGGCGTTCTCGATGATCTTCATGAACGCCTGCTGCATCTTGGCTTCGTCAAACTTCGCCGTGAAGAGCTTCCGGTCCAACTGCAGCGTCCAGGCCACCGGCTCCGCCCCGGCGTTCTGCTGAAAGAACTGCACCGTCCGCTGAAGGAGCAGATTCAGATTACCGGCTGTTTGTGCGCGAGTTTCTTTCTCTTGGCGGCTGAACGTGCCCAGATCATTTGCGATTTCGGCCGCCTTGGAAGCTGATTTCTCGACTTCGATCAGCGAGTTATGCCACGGGTGGTTAGGCTCCATTTTGCTCAGCACGAGGGATGTGTGACCAAGAATGCTGGTCAGGGCGTTGTTGAAATCCAGCGCCACCGTGCGCGCCAGTTGCAATGCGCAGTCCAGCTTTTGTTTGAGCGCGAGACTTGCCTCCCCACCCGGCGGCTTGACTTCCGGGGTAGCGGCGCTGCCTTCCCGCAGCAACTGGAACACAAGATACTTCTGGCCGTCTTTCGTGAAGGCGCAAATGGAAGTAAGATAGCCAACCGTGTTGCCACCTTTGGCCTGGAATTTGAGCGGCACGGTCGCCGGGGCAGAGCGCTCCCACTGTGACGGAAACTGGTCGGCCGCGATGCTGTTCTGAGGAGACCAGATCGCCGACAGCCGCGGAGATTCACCGGCAAGGACTGCGCCGAAAAGCCTGGTAGCCGCCGGATTTGCGCCACAGATGGCGCCGGCGTCGTCCACAAGGAGCGCCGGCCAGCCCGCATTCTCCAACGCAAAGCCTGAATCTGACTTCATCACCAAGATGTTCCAACTGGCAGCCTACCGCTTCGTCCTCGCTTCTCAATCCGAATCTTTCGGGACTTTGACGAACGCACCCGGCAAAAGCTCCTTCACCGAGAACTCTTTGGGCGCGTGCAACGCGCGCGTGTCCGCCACCCAAACCTTGGCGTGGGGCGCATACTCGGCGAGCAACTGGCGGCACGCCCCACAGGGCATCGGCCCCCCTGGTGCGCGCGCGACGACGGCCACCGCAACGAAATCCCGCTTGCCGGCGGTCAGCGCGTTGAACAGGGCGACCCGCTCGGCACAACAGGTCAGCCCGTAACTGGCGCTCTCCACGTTGACACCCGTGATGATTTCGCCGGAGCTGGTGAGCAGCGCCGCGCCGACCTTGAATTGCGAATACGGGGCCACGGCGCGCCGCCGAGCCTTGGCCGCCTCCCGCACCAGGCCACGCTTACTGATCTTGACCATACAATCCAGCAAAGTTCTTGAGCAATTGTGCTGCCACATTCTTGACCCGATCCGCCGTCTCCAGCACCTCGGCGTGCGACAGCGTCCTGCGGCTCCGGCCTGCGGCCAGATTAGTGATGCAGGATATGGCGGCGACCTTCAGGCCGCATTGCCGGGCCACAATGACCTCTGGCACCGTGCTCATGCCGATCGCATCAGCGCCGAGCCGGGCAAATGCGCGAATTTCGGCAGGCGTTTCATAACTGGGCCCGCAGACCGCCAGGTACGTGCCAGTCTGAAGTTCCGCGCCGCACTTCTGCCCGGCTTGCCCCAGCAGGCGCCGCAAGCCCAGGTCGTAGGCACAAGTCAGATCAACAAAGCGCGGCAAGCCCGGCAGCGGCCCGCCCACCAGCGGGTTGGTGCCCATCAGGTTGATATGGTCTGTCAGCACCATGAAATCGCCCGAGCGGAAGCTGCGATTGACGCCGCCGGCGGCGTTCGTGAGCAACAAGGCCCGGATGCCATAGGCGGCCAGGGCGCGTACCGCGAACGTTACCTGCGTCATCGGGTGCCCCTCGTAATAGTGCGCCCGCCCGCTCAGCACCATGATCGGCGTGCCACCCAAGTGACCGATGAACAGTTTCCCCGCGTGGCCGCTCACGCCCGTCGGCGCAAAGCCGGGCAGTTTGTCATGCGAAATCTGAGCGTCCACCTTCAGTTCACTGAGAACGTGGTGAAAGCCGCTGCCCAAAACCAGCGCCAGCCTGGGCCGGAGCCTGGACATTCTCTTCAACCGCGCGGCCGCGTCCCGGGGATCGGGTTGTCGTTTGCTCATTCCTGCTTTATCGTGCGATTGAATTGGTTTGTCGGTCGTAACGTGCTTATGGAATTAAACAGCGACGAAATCCGCCGCTACTCGCGGCATTTGAGTCTGCCCGAAGTCGGGCTGGAGGGCCAAAAGAAAATTCGCGCCGCGAGCGTCCTGTGCATCGGAGCGGGCGGACTCGGCTCGCCCGTCGCGATGTATCTCGCGGCCGCGGGCATTGGCAAACTTGGGATCGTGGATTTTGATACCGTGGACCTGTCTAACCTCCAGCGCCAGATCCTCCACGGCACCCAGGATGTCGGCCGCCCTAAGACTCGATCCGCCGCTGAGGCCCTCCATCGCCTCAATCCGCACGTCCAGATCGTCCTTCACGAGACCCGCCTCACCAGCGACAACGCCCTTGAGATCTTGCGCCCCTACGACATCGTGGTGGACGGCACGGACAACTTCCCCACCCGTTACCTCGCGAACGACGCCTGCGTGCTGCTCCGCAAGCCAAACGTGTACGGCTCCATCTTTCGCTTCGAAGGCCAAGCCAGCCTCTTTGCGCCGCACCTCGGAGGGCCGTGCTATCGCTGCCTCTATCCAGAGCCCCCGCCCCCTGGCACCGTCCCGAGCTGCGCCGAGGGCGGCGTGCTGGGCGTATTGCCGGGCGTGATCGGCGTCATCCAGGCGACCGAGACGCTGAAGCTCATTCTCGGTAAAGGTAATTCACTCCTTAACCGCCTCCTCCTGTTCGACGCCCTCGAAATGCAGTTCCGCGAACTCAAGGTCCGGCGCGACCCTCAATGCCCCCTCTGCGGTGACAACCCAACCATTACCCAACTCATTGACTACCAAGACTTCTGCGGCGGCCCATCGCCATCCTTACCGTCCTCTGCGCATCCCGACGAAGTCACCGTTCAAGAGCTGAAGCGTGCGCTGGACAACCCCCAACTCGGCATCCAGGTCCTCGACGTCCGCGAGGACTCCGAATACCAGATTGCCCGCATAAAGGGCACGCGACTCGTGCCGCTTAGCACGCTGGCGCAGTGGTTCGCCGATTTGGACCCGACCCAGCCTTACTACATCCACTGCCATGCTGGCGGACGCTCGCTCACAGCCCTGCAGTTCCTGCGCGAGCGGGGCTTCCAACATCTCAAGAGCGTCAAGGGTGGCATCACCGCTTGGTCCGACGAGATTGACCGCACAGTGCCAAAGTATTGAACGGTTGCCAGCCACCCTCTAAAAACCCTTTCCCCGGCGCTTTGCTCTTGGTATCTCAGGCGTGGTCTTTGAAACAAACCCGCTATGAGAACACTTCTACTCGGCATTGACAGTGGCACGCAGTCAACCAAGGCCCTCGTCGTGGACGCCCGCGACGGCAAGGTCCTCGCCTCGGCGGCGCAGCAATACGATTTGATTCCCAATCTGCCGACCGGCGCCAAAGAGCAGCACCCTCACACTTGGCGCGAGGCCACTGTCGGCGCTATTCGCCGCGCGCTGCGCCAAGCCAAAGCCGTCGCGGCTGAAGTGAAGGCCATCGGCGTAAGCGGGCAGCAGCATGGCTTTGTCCCGCTCGATAAGGCTGGCGAAGTCATCCGCCCGGCCAAGCTCTGGTGCGACACCTCCACCGCGGCCGAATGCGAACAAATCACCGAGAAGCTCGGCGGGCTCAAGCAGACCATCCGCGCCCTCGGCAACGCGGTCCTGCCCGGCTTCACGGCCTCCAAAATCCTCTGGCTCAAGCAGCATGAGCCGAAGAATTACCAGCGCCTGGCCACCGTGCTCTTGCCGCACGACTACCTCAACTTCTGGCTCACCGGCGAGAAGACCATGGAATACGGCGACGCCAGCGGGACCGCCTTGCTCGACGTGCGCAAGCGGAAGTGGTCGAGCGCCGTTCTGAATGCCATTGACCCTGAACTCGCCGGCAAGCTCCCCCCTCTGATGCCCAGCGACCGACCCGCCGGCACACTGCAAGCCCCAACCGCCAAGCTGCTCGACTTGAGCCCGGGAGTCCTCGTGAGCGCCGGTGGTGGCGACAACATGATGGGCGCCATCGGCACCGGCAACACCCGCGCGGGTGTCATCACTGCCAGCTTCGGCACCAGCGGCACTATTTATGCCTGCGCCGATAAGCCGGTCGTGGACCCGCGCGGCGAAATCGCCGCCTTCTGCGACTCAACCAATCGCTGGCTGCCGCTGCTCTGCACCATGAACGTCACCGTCGCCACCGAGATGGTGCGCGAGGATTTTGGCTGGTCGCACGGGAAGTTCGCGGCCGAGGCCGCCCGGGTTCCGGCGGGCTCGCGGGGCCTGCTGTTGCTGCCCTATTTCGAGGGCGAGCGCACCCCGAACGTACCGGACGGCACAGGCGTCTGGTTCGGCGTGAACCAGAAGACCTTCGAGGCCGGCCACTTTGCCCGCGCGGCCATGGAAGGCGTGACCTTGGGCATGAACTACGGCCTGCGCCGGCTGGAGAAGCTGGGCGTCAAACCCACGCAAATCCGCGCTACCGGTGGCGGGGCCAGATCCAAGGTCTGGCGCCAGATCATGGCCGACATCTTCAACGCGGAAGTAGTCACCCTCAAAGTCAGCGAAGGCGCCGCTTACGGCGCCGCCCTCCAGGCGCTCTGGTGCTGGCGCCTGCAGCAAGGCGACAAAGTTGCCATCAGCGACCTCACGGACCAGTTTGTAGGACTGAACTCAGATGAACGCGCCGAGCCGGACCCAGAAAGCGTTGCGGTCTATCGCGAGCTACAGGCCATTCAGGACGAAATGTCCCTGGCCCTGCGCGGCACGTTTAAGCGGCACCGGCAGTTCCTCGCTCGCTAACGCTGGAACGTCACGCGCTATTTCGTGGACGGGGCTACTGTTTGAGTTCGTGATGATTGCCCGCGCTTTGGCGGATTGGTCCGTGGAATTACCACTTCAGGGCGGCCCTCCTGCCCCCGGTTCCTGCCGTCCTGTACCAGACCCTCCCGGAAGCCTCGGGGTAGCCTCGGGGTAGCCTCGGGGTAGCCTCGGGGTAGCCTCGAGGTAGCCTCAGGGTGGCCTCAGGGTGCCTACCGGTTAGCTACCAGAGAGCCTGAGGGTAGCTTCCGGGTGGCTTCAGGGTGGCCGTAAACTTCCTCCAGAGGCCGATACCGGGCGGAACTTTGCTTTAACGCTGTTTTGCGCTAGTATTCTTGCCAAGATGCAACCCCAGCCCGCCGAAGGAAAGACGCCGCCAAACGTCCTGCAGTTTGGCCCGGCTCGGGAGCCTTTTATCCCCATTCCGGATCAGTCGGCCAAGGACCCGGGCCTTGAGATCCACGACCATGAGCTGTTGCGGCGCGCCGGCCGCGGGGCCTACGGCGAAGTCTGGCTGGCCCGCAACGCACTGGGCACCAGCCGGGCCATCAAGATCGTCTATCGCAAAAACTTCGAGGATAGCCGCCCATTCGAACGCGAGTTCGCCGGCATCCAGAAGTTCGAGCCCATCTCCCGCTCCCATCCCGGTCTGGTCAACATCCTGCACGTGGGCCGACGCGAGGATTACTTCTATTACGTCATGGAGTTGGCGGATGCGGCGGAAGATCCGAATTCCGAAACCCGAAATCCGAAGGAAGCCCGAAGCCCGAAATCCGAACCGGTTGCGCCAAGCGATGATACCCAGGATTCGGCCTCTGCCCTTCCTTCGCCCCTCGCCCCTCGGCCCTCGGACCTATATCGTCCCCGCACGCTCCGCGAAGACCTCCGTCAGAATGGCCGTTTGCCGGCGGAGCGGTGTGTCGAGATCGGTCTCGCGCTCACGTCCGCGCTGGCCCACTTACACCGGCACGGCCTCGTTCATCGCGATGTTAAACCCTCGAACATTATCTTCGTCCAGGGTGCGCCTAAACTGGCCGACATCGGGCTGGTGACGGAGGCGGGCGATTCGCGGTCCATTGTGGGCACGGAAGGTTATCTGCCGCCGGATGGACCGGGCACGCCACAGGCGGATATTTTTGCGCTTGGGAAGGTGCTTTACGAAGCCGCCACTGGCTTGGACCGGCGCGAATTTCCGGACTTCCCACCTGAAATCCGCGCGTGGCCGGACGCGACGCAGGCGTTTGAACTCAACGAGATACTGGTAAAAGCTTGCGCCAAGGATTCAGCCAACCGCTATCGCAGTGCCGAAGGCATGCTGGGCGAGCTGCAGCTCCTGCAGAAAGGGAAATCCATCCGTCGAGCGCGCCAAATCGAAGGTGGCTGGCGTTTGGCTTGGCGTGGGGCAGCCGGGCTGGCGGCCACGGCTGCGATCTTGAACTTCGTCCTGCTGGCCAGTCGCGTTCGGCAGCCGCTGATTGCTCCCCATGTAGAAAAACCCAGCACGAATGAGCTGGCCAATCACTTCTACGTCCTGGGCAAAGAACACTTCCAGGTTTTCGACGGAACCAACATGGCGGTGGCGGCCGATTTATTCAATCGCGCGATCCAAGCTGATACCAATTTCGCACAAGCCTATGGCTACCTGGCGTGCACCTACTCATGGGGAGGTTTTGAAGAGTGGAACCGGAACCTGGAATTCCTTCCGCGGGGAAAAGAGGTGGCCGATAAAGCATTGGCGTTGGATCGATCCCTCGCCGAACCCCACCTTGCTCTGGGCTTCTATTACGTCATGCGGGAGTGGAACTGGAGCGAGGCTGAGAAGCATTTCAAGCATGCATGCCTGCTCAATCCGACGTCGCCCTTTTGTCATCTGAGCTATGGCGAGTTCTTAAAAATGGTTGGACGCACCGCGGAAGCTCTCGACGAAGTCAATAAAGCCCGCAGTTTCGATGCTCACTCCTGGATCATCAACGGGCGATTAGCGTATATTTTGCGCGAAGCCAGGCAGTTTACCAACGCGCTCGACCAGATTGAGCGAGTGCAGGCAATGGAGCCAGGCTCAGAGGTTTCCGACTTTGAACAGACAATCTTTTGTGCCCTTGGCCGATTCGACGACGCCATCGAGGCGGAGCGTGCGTTCCGAATCCACAGGGGTGACTCTCAGCAAACACTTGACCGGGAGCTAGGCGAATTAAAGCGAGCGATGGAGTCTGAGGGGCCTAAGGCGTATTGGCGTCGGGAATTAGAAAAGGCGAAAAAGGAGAATAGCATTTACGACCAAGCTTGCTGTTACGCCCAATATGGCGACACCGAAGCGGCATTCGCTTGTCTGGACAAGCTTGTGAAAGCGCGGTACGTGTGGTTCACGTTCATGGTCAAGACAGAATGGATGTTCGACCCGTTGCGCGACAAGCCACACTTCCGTGAAATCTTGCAGACCATGCATCTGGAGTAATCACGGAGTTCACCGCACGACATCATGCGGCAAGGCCTCCTGAAGCTTACGGTGGTCGGTGTCATCCGGACCGGGCCTTGCCGGCACAAGAAACCCCTGGTAGACCTTGGGCGCCCGCCAGCGCCAGTGTTCCACATGGCCATCGAGAAAGGACAAATTGCAGCCTTGCCGGTGCCGATCTGCTGTCAGGGAGTACCAATACTCCGTATCACCATCCAGGATAACCCATTGTGGTTGTTCGATGACGAAAAACCCCGCATCAATGCTCTGCTCGTGCTCGTCAATAAAGGCAAACACGCTGGAAGGCGGCGGCAGACGGTGCTCGCTCACTTTGAAAGGTCCCCAGTGGGCTCCCCATGGACTAAAGCTGATCCCGTGACCGCTATAGGTGGTTTCTGCCGAATCCAGCCAACTGTCGAGTGAGTAGCTGCGCATGCGACGGATTCCGGAGGCGCCCCGGACGCTGGACCGATCGGCTGGACAGCGGTAGACCCCGGCCGAGGCTACGTAACGAAACAGCACGCCCGCCTCAATATTCGCGGTGTTAGTATCCGTCTGGGCGTTACCAAGGACCCATGATCCGGCGAGACCCTGGGCTTCATTCATTGCGTCAGGGCCAGCCTTGTTAGGCGGTTGAAGGTCGCCGTTGTCATCGGCATACATAAGGTAGCCGGCCTGGAGTTGCTTCAGATTGCTCAGGCACGCTGCCGACTGGCCCGCAGCCCTGGCCCTGGAAAAGGCCGGCAGCAGTACAGACGCCAGGATCCCTATGATGGCAATGACGACGAGGAGCTCGATGAGCGTGAAGCCGTGCCTGCTTTCCTGCTTGCTCCGAAGCCGCGTTCCGTGTTGGGACGTCAAATTCGCCTTTCTGATGACATGCATGAACTTGGTTTCGCTTCTAACCTCAACCAAGTGCGTTGTTTCTTCAACCAAGTTGCTGTTGCCGCAAATTACCCCGCTCTAGTTTAACCAAAGCCTGAAAAGCTGATTGGTTTTCCCGACAGGAGCGGTTGCCTGGTAAACTCCGTTCGAGAGAACAACAGGCAGGTTCGCCGGCTGCCAATCAGGGGGATTGAGACCGGGCGACGTTTGCAGCGTATAGTGATCGGGCGTCTGCGGCCAGCCCAGGACCAGGCTTCCGGGCTGGGTGCTCGCATCCACCGTCAGGGCGACCGGCAAGACGGCAAGGTTACGAGTCCATGATTCACTAAGGGACGGTGGAAATGCCCACGTCCCATGAACGACGTGCTTCCCGGCAGACAGTGGGGCGACCATCAAAAACACTCCGTCCTCGATCACTCCATCAATAGTGTCAGACCTCAGGTGACAGACGCAATCTCACTTGCCTGAGTTTGGTTGAGCTTTTG
>OBLW0100002214.1_pt1 | contig 15751 bp, 17 predicted proteins | sample 1520161 | NCBI WGS metagenome assembly OBLW01 (sample SAMEA3539309, study PRJEB22396) | soil metagenome | biome: tundra; feature: field; material: soil | place: USA | collected 2010-05 | depth 0.15 m | reverse complement strand
AGAGCGACGGCCTCCGGAGCCGTAGGTCAGAGGTTCGAATCCTCTGTGGCGCGCCCCATCATCGCCCTTGTTTTCCAGGGGTTCGAGGAGAGGCCCGACGGGCGCTTCGGAACCCGGCGGCGGGTCGGGCAGTAAGGGGGCAGTAAACGGGTTGGCATCCGTTGAAAGAGAAGCCCCCTCCCCCGAGCCGTTGCATGACGCGCCCGACGCGGCGACCGGCGCTTCGCTCGGCGCTGCGAAGCGTAGAAGGTTCACCTCGCTCCGCAGGTACCCGGCCGACAGGTGCCCGTAGACTTCCATCGTGATCCTCGGGTCGGCGTGCCGCAGGATGCGCTGCACGGCGGCGGGGTTCGCGCCGGCCATCATCAGCAGGCTCGCGGTCGTGTGCCGCAGGTCGTGGAACCGGATGCGGCGCACGCTGGCCTTCGGCCAGAGCAGGTGCTTGTGCACGGGGCAGCGCCGGATGCCGGCGTCATTGGCGCGCTCGCTGTGCCCGCAGCCCTTGTGGCGACAGACATGGTCATAGTGCTCAACGATGCCGGCGCGCCCGAGGGCACGGCGCAGGATGTCCTCGAGCCGCACGTCGGGGCGCATGCGCTGCCCGTGGTCGTTTGGGAAGACCAGATCGGAGGGCGAGCGTTCGATGGCGGTCTTCAGGTAGGGCACGAGCTCGTCGGCGATGGGCACCGCCTTGGTCGCGCCGCCCTTGGTCGTGTCGCGCCCGTGCGACCGACCCACCGTGATGAGGCCCGTGCGGAAATCGATGTCGGTCTTGTGCAGCGCCAGGAGCTCGCCGCGTCGCAGCGCTGAATAGATGGCCGTGGCGAAGAGCGGCCGGTACTTGTCCGAGACCTCAGCCAGCACCGGCGGCACCTCCTCGGCGCGCAGGAAGTCTGGCAGCCGCTTCGGAATCTTTCGCCTCTTGACCTCGCGCACGGGGTTGGGGCCGGCCCATCGGCCCGTCTCCCGTGCCCGTGAAAAGCCACTGAGCAGGAAGCGTCTGATGTGATTTATCGTCTGCGGCCCCACCGCCTCGCTGCGCTTCTGTAGAAAGCTCTCGATGCGCCCGGTGGTGATCTCCGCCAGGCGCAGGTCGGCGAGCTCCGACTCCATGAGGTTCGCGTTGAGCGTCGAGACGTTTCGCTGGTGCGACGCCGACGGCTTGCTGTAGGTCGCAAGCCACCAGGACAGCAGCTCGCGCAGCGTGCGGCCTCCGTCCTCCGCCGGCGCGACCTCAAGACCGTGACGAAGGCGTTCGCAGCGCAGCTCGATCTCGAGCGCCAGCCGCTTCGCCTCCGTCTTGGTCCGCGCCTTCGAGGGACGGTTGCGCCAGCGCCCGTGCTCGTCCTTGAATTGCAGGTACCACTTGTCCCGCTTCATGTAGACGCTCGCCATGCTTCACCGCCGCCCGCGCGGCTTGGACGGTAGCATGCCGCCCGAAGGCGGCAGCTGGCCCCCCTGCAGCCACCCCCAGACCGTCGGCCAGTGGAAGCGCACGAGCCCACCGACTCTGATGAAGGGCATCTCGCCCCTGGCCACGCGCTGGTACAGCCACGGGCGTGACACGTCCAGCTTGAGGGCAAGGTCCTTGACCGACAGCAGCCGATCATCGTCCCGGGGTGGCTCCGACGGAGGCGAGGACGGCGGCGCGCCATGAGTCCCCTCGTTCTTCGACCCCGGGTCTCGACCCTTGAATTCGTCGCTCATTGTGCCCTCCTTCCACCGTGAGACCGTGCGAGAACGAGCTTTGCCGCGAGATTCGGACGAGCGACACCTGTCGCGATGGGCGTAGCCATTGCGTTCACCTTTCGAGGGTTGGGTTCTGACCGGTCGCGTCCGTGCTGGAATCGCGCGACCGCAGTTGAAGCTACGATCGCCGTCTCACGCCGCAACCGCGCGTACCTGCGCTTTCGTGGGCACGCAGCGCGCTTTGCTGTGTTATTTCGGCCACTTGGCACGCATTGGATCGGGATTGGATCGGCGAACGCGCGTCACCTCTCCGTCGGCCGACCCTCTGGCCGTCGTGCCTCGACACCCGCCGCCGCGCACCAGAAGTGGCTCCGTCCGTTCCCCCTTCCTACCGGCGGACGACGAAACGCAGACCTCCCCGTCAACCTTTCAGGGCAAAGGCCCAGACGGCTCCGACTGGCCGATACTCCGGCAGGCCAAGAACCTGCATGGTCTTCGTTGTGTTATTCAACTCCGCAAGCATCGCTGTTTCGCTTTCCGAGGCTCCTCTTTGATACAGAAGCCGAAGCCGGCTCGCATCACCCAGCACAGGGCGCATCTCCTTGGGAATCGTAAGCCGCCCCAGCTCATCCAGCCGCGCGCTTCTCGGCTCTCCCAACGCCGCCAGAAGGAACTGCTTCAGCTCAGGATGTGCCCTCTTCGACTCAGGGACAAAATTAGGCTCGTTACTTATCAACGTCCTCCAAAGCTCCGCTGTTCGCTCAGGAAGCAGGACAAGCCTTGCCTCCATCGGGTGCGCACGAATGACGACGACAACTCCGTCGACGAACCATCGACGACACGACTCGGGCAGCGTCAATCGTCCCGTTCGCGACAGAGTGACAATGGTCGCAAACTGGCGTGGACGTTGAAGCATACCGAAAATCACTTCGGCACCTTGTTCTTGCTCTTCGGTGGTCGCCTCAAGCGCGAACCACACATAGCTTATAATCGGATGTGTCGGCGCAGCCTCACCCTCGTAAGAATCCGATCCGGGCCCGACAACAAGACACCATCCGTCCTTCGGCCCATTTCTATGTCTTAGAAGGCCAATGTCGACCTGGCCCATGAAGAGGCCGCGGAGTTCATGTGGAATCGTAAGACGCCCGAGCTCGTCGATATCGACTTCAAAAACGTCCTCCATTACCCCAACGATTGCCGCACATAGCGCTCGCGGCTTCTTGCGTTCAGTGAGCGCATCAAATCGCTCCCGTACCCTCCCCTTCATCCGCGCAAGCATCGTCGGCGCATAGATCGACACGCCGTTGACCAAGGGTTCCCGCACGATCACCGCAGCGTTCGCTGGAAAATGCTTCCGCAGAAAGCTCGGCAGCGTCAAGCGTCCAGTCGACGAGAGGGTCGCGCGCATGCGCCGCGATGATAGCCGCCTCGAGGACGTTCAAGCAAGCCGAACAAACGTCCCCGTGGCCGAGCGTCCAATGGCAACAGGCATGCTTGTCTAGCGGGAATTGCGTCCAGTTGCGCAAATGTGCAATATGGTTCAATTGTCCACTTGTTTATGCAACGCGAGGGTGCGATGTCTAACGCCAAGATCGTCCTGCTGCTGAGCGTCGGCAGCGATATGCTTGACCATCGCTCCCCGCGAGACCAGGCAAAAATAGCGCGCATCCTATCGAAGCCTGAGACGATGTCGCATCTGCTATCGACGGATCGCGCCGCCACGCTTGCTATGATCAATTCTCTATCGCCAAAGCGGCGTAAGCCCATCTTGGCTCTTGTGGAGGCAGCTGAGTCTCCCGGTCATCTCGGCAAGTTGGCTTCGAACCGCAAGGAATTGATCGCGGCGGCTGACGAAATCGCCGCACTCCCTGAAGGCCCACGGAGAGCATCGCAAAGAGATCGCCGAAAGTCGCGAGCGCCGTTCGCGCCAGAATAAAGACCGGCGCGGCCAACACCACGATGCCCTGCCCCCTATCGCCTCGCTAGCGCCCTGCGGGCTTGCCTTCGAACGATTCCCCCAAATCGCGTGCTCGGCCTCCGGAAAGCCGGAGGCGCTCCGCGCGCTCAGGGGGAAATGGCGCGGTCGCTTCGAGGGCCTTGGGGAAACGTAGCCCTTCTGAGGACCAGACCCGAGAGTGGGCAGTTACGGCGGGGATGGGGGCATGAGCGGATGCACCAAGACCCCCGACCTCGTGGCCGAGCCCCCCTCCCCGCCTCTTCCCATTGTGTGGGCCCCTACGGCCGGTCAAGATCGAAGCGGGCTCCACTCCCACCCGCTGCGCGGGCGGGCCCCTCCCATTGCGATCTTGACCGGCCTCCGGGGCGACACCATGCGTTCCAGCCATCTAGCCAACATGCCATCAAGTAATGAAGTCATCTGATGCGCTCGGCATCAAGCCATCTAGCTTACTTGTCGTCTGTTGAATGGTCTGCGTGCCCCCGGCGTTGTCGCTGATTTCTCTGGTCGCGTCATCTAGCCGACAAGTCCTCAAGATGGAAAGTCATCTGATAATGCGCCGTCAAGCCATCAAGTCGGTTAGCCATCTAGTCCACTTATCATCTAGACAGCGACTCCCGAATCGGTGCAGGGTTGTCCCGTTACGTCATCTAGCTGGCAAGCAATCAAGTCAGCTAGTCCACAAGCCATCTAGAAGGCAAACCATCATGTCGCCTGCCGTCATCGCGGTCGTCAATCAGAAGGGCGGTAGCGGGAAAACCACGACCGTCATCAATCTTGGCGTCGCCGCAACCCAGGACGGCAAGACCGTCGTCATCGTTGACCTCGACCCGCAAGCATCCGCCACCGCATGGCGCAAGGCACGCGCAGCGAAGTCGCCGCTCGTGCAGCCGACGCACCCGGCCGGCCTCGCCGATCTGCTCAAGGTCGCGGAAGGGCAGGGGGTGGATTGGGTCATCATCGACACGGCCGCTCAGACGGATAGCAACGCCGCCCAAGCCGTGGAGATCGCAGATCTCGTTCTCATCGCTTGTCGCCCCTCCGTGATGGACCTGCGGGCCGTGGCGAACACCATTCGCCTCTGTCGCCTTCGAGACACGATCCCGCGCGTCGTGCTGACGCAGGTCGAGCCCCAGGGAACGCTGCAAGACGAAGCCCGCACCAGCCTGACCCAGCTCGGGGTCGAGGTGCTGCCGGGTGGCCTCGGACGCCGCGCGGCCTTTCACCACAGCATCATCGACGGCCGAAGCGCCGCCGAATACGAGCCGAGCGGCAAGGCTGCGCAGGAGGTTCGCGCCCTCTACGACGCCGTCTGCCAGCTTCTCGACGAAGCCTCGACCAATGAACGCAGCAAGGTGAGCGCCCGCGCATGAGTGTGAAACGGAAGAACATCGAGCTCGACCCCGAGGCCTTCGCAACCGCCGCCGTTGCGCAGCCCGACCCCGTGCGCGTCGCGACGGGCACGGCCATGCCGAGGCTGACCGCAACGCCGGTCGCTCCGACGATCGTTCATCAGCCGCCCGCATCGACCAGCCGGCAGCCGAGCCGGGCAGGGAAGGTTCAAGTGCAGGTCTGGGTGCCCGAAGACACGCGCCGTCGCCTGAAGGTCCTCGCGGCCACGACAGGCGGGACGGTCGAACAACTTCTCGTCGAGGTCATCGACAATCTCTTGAAGCGTCATCAAGCCATCTAGCCATCTTTCATCATCCCGGCCCTTCGCATCACCGCCGTGGACGGTGGGCCCCTGCACCTGACGATCTCCGTGACGAGAAGGGGGGAGCAACAGGACTGGCGTGCGCTCGAGGCGCATCGCGTCGCCGATGGTTGCCTCTGGCACGCCAGTCTCTCTTCCGTGCCCCCGCACGTCCTCGGCGCTCACCCCTTCTTATACGGGTTCGGCTCGAAGAGGGCGGCGATGTGCGGGTCCGTCCAATAGCCGCGCCGGATGCTCCAGACGGGGCTCGCGAGGCCTTCGAAGAACAGAATCTGGTGCGCCGTATGGCCGTTCGCGTTGCTGGGCTTGCCCATTTTTTCGTAGCCGATCTCCGGGTCGATCAGGTCGCGCTTGAAGGCCTGCTCGCTGGTCGAGGTGTTGTGGGAGGTCGACGAGCCGCTGCTGCCGCCGTGGCCGTTCGCGCCGCCGCTGCTGCTCGTGCCGCCCCCGCTGCTCGACGACGTCGTCGTGACCCAGTCTGTCCAGGTGCCCGCCCGCGACTGCATCTTCTTGAACGTCTCTTCTTCGTTCGTTTGATGATACATGACCACGCCCGCCGCGCTTTCGAGCGACGCCGCGTTCTCCTTGAAGATCGTCTTCATCTGCGGGTAGTTCTGAAAGAATGCGTGCAGCCGCACGCCGAAGCCGCGCCCCAGGTTGAAGGCGGTCTCGACGCGGGTCAGCTGCTCGCCGCCGAGCGAGGTCGCGAGCTCGTCCATCACATAGTAGACGGGCCGCGCCGGGAACCGCAGCAGCGCGCGCAGCGACGACTCGTAAATCAGACGGGTGAATCTGTGGAAAGCTTTGGCCTTGTCTTCGGGTAGTACGATGTAGACCGTGACGTTCTCTTTCTTCAGGTCCGACCAGCGGAAATCATCGCCCGCGAGCACGCGCTGGATTCCCTTGGCGTTCATGAAGGTGCCGAGCTGCGTGCGCGCATTGTTGATGATGGATTCCTTCTCGCCAGCGGCCTTCTCCGAGAGATACGGCACGGCCGCATGCTTGATGAAGTCTTCCTGGCTCGTGTGCATGACCTGCATGACCGCCTTGAAGGCGGCCTCCGGCAGGTTGATGATCTCGTTGACGCGCGCCAGCGTGCGGGTCTCGCCCGCCTGCGTGCAAGCGTAACCAATGACCCCCGCAGTGACGATTCTGGCCCCATCATCCCAGTGCGGGTCCTTGCTCTCGCGAAGGATGACCGCTTCCGCGATCATCGCGCAGTCGGAGGCGAACTCCTCCGAGGTTGGGTCGAGGTCGGCGAGGGGGTTGAAGCCCGACGACTTCATGTAGGGGCACTGGTCGACGAGGACGTTGAACGGATTCAGCACGATGACCTTGCCGAACTTGCGCCGATAAAGCGCCGTGATGGCCGCGATCTCGCCCTTCGGGTCGTTCGCGATGATCGAGGTGGGGCAGGTCGCAAATTGCGGCGCGATGCAGGTCGTGAGCTTGCCCGACCCCGTCGGGCCGAAGGTGATGAGCGAGTTGTAGCCCTGGTAGCGAAGCGGCGCGCCGGTGGTGTCGTCATAGCCGAGGAAGACGCCGTCATCGTAGGGCGCGCCGAGCGGTTTCAGCTCATGGGCCTCCAGCTCCTCGGGCTCCGCCCAGTGGGCGGTGCCGTATGGCATCGGTTTGGGTTCGGGGTCGATGCGCGGCGGGAACATGATCCGGGTGATTTCTGAGAAGAGGATGGCTCCGCCGATGCCGACCGCCCACAACATGGGATAGACGAAGCCGAGCCAGAAGACGTCCGAGACGAAATGAGCGCCGTCGCTGTATTTCTGCCCCTCCTGGCAACCATTGCGCTCGACGACGGCGAAGATCAGCGTCGCGATGAGCGCCGGGTAGACAAAGGCTCTCGTCGTCGCGCGTTCGGCGAGGCTGATGTTCTCTCGAATCTTCGCCAGCCGTTCCTGCGCTGCGCGCCGTTCTTTCGGAAACATGGCTATTCGCGTCCTTTCATGAGGATGTGGGCGATGATGAGGTTGCGGCCCGCCACGGACCAATGGTCGTCCGGGTCCGGGTTGACGGTGATGGCCTCGGCAAGGAGGCGCGCCGTGGACAGATCGATCTTGTGTCGCTGCGCGTGACGACGCGCGCGACTGCGTTTCGCAGTCATGGGTTTTCCTTTCTGTTGCGGTGGCGGAGTCAGCGAACGGGGTTGCTGTCCCGGCGCGGCGCAGGGGCGGAGGCGGCCAGCGTCCGCGCTGCGTCGAGCGGCTTGCCGAGCGGCATCTCCCAGAAGGTCACGGCCAGCGGCCACAGCATCGCGAGCCGCTTCTGACCGGTCTCGCGCAGGCGCTTGTTCGGATCGAGCGGTTGCGCCGGGAAGGTGTGCCGGTGCACGAGCCCCGCCGCCGTATGCAGCTCCTCGAGCGACCAGGCGCGTGGCAGCGCCGGGAACCCATCCTGCCGCAGCACGAAGGTCAGCACCGGGTCGGGCGGCTCTGCGGCCTCGCCGTAGAAGTACGAGGCCTTCCAGAACTCGGTCACAGCGCCGGCATTCACCGTCGCGACGCGGAAGCGGATGCAGCGCTGCGCGCAGTGCAGGCAGCGCAGCTCCTGCGCCACGGCATAGGCCGGCTTGACGGCCACCGGCGGCTCGAGGCGGATGCTCTCGACCGGATAGCGCACCGCGCGTTGCCCGCAACTCGGGCAGCCTCGCACGGGCGCGTAGATCACCTGCTCAGCGCGGAAGCCGGTCGTCATGGCCGGGCCTCACTTGCTCAGGAACAGGTGCGATATCTCCCTGCGCTCGCTGGGCGAAAGCGACGCGTTCCGCAGCTGGCCGAGCAGCAGCTGCCGGAATCCGTCGTCGCGTTCCGCGATCTCGAGGACGGCAGCGCCGACGATGCTGCGCGTCTTCTGCAGCGCCTCGAGCTCGAGACGTCGCAGTTCGGCGCGCGCGGTCTCGATGGCTGCGAGCTGCTTCTGCAGTCGTTCATGCGCGGAGGGCGCGGCGGAGCCGGGCTTGCGCCCACGCTTGCCGGCAGGCTTCGCTGGGGCAGGGGCCTCGTGCAGCGCCGAGAGCGCCGTGTCGAATTCGTCTGCGCGCGCTGCGCTGCCGGCCATGCCGGAGTCCGAATGCGCGGGCTTCGTTGAGGTGCCTTGTGCCGAATGCGAGCCGTTCGCGGTGGTCGTCATGCGCATGGATTCCTCCATCGCGATTCGTCAGTCAAACGCCTTTTTTCGCCGCGCGCTGGCACGGGATTAGCGATCCGCGACGCGATATCCCTGCCTGGGAATCCTTGGTATCGGATGTCACGGCGTGGACTGCGCCGGGCTGCGCCGGGGCATGACGATTTATTTCGAGCGCCCTCGCGATTGTCTTCGCCAGGGAGCTCCGAGGAGTGCCGGCAAGCCGTCCGAAGCCGTCACGGCACCCGGGACCGTCGTCGGCACGGCAGCATGTTCAACGTCCGGTGCCCGGGCCGGCAGGCAGCGGGATGAACTCGTCGGTTGCCGTCTTGCTCGTGTGACCCCCCGAGGAGCGGGGTCGAGGCACTGTGCCCTGGCGCGCCGCGAGCGCAAGCCCCGGCCCGCACCAAGAGACCGTGTAGGGGCGTTGCGCTCGCGTCTCAGCCGCCAGGGCTCTGCGCCTCTTTCGCCCCCGCTTCCTGGGGGTCACTCAAACAGAAAGAGGCAACACCATGACTCCGCATCCCCACTACGAGCCGGGACCTTGGCCCCCGAGCCTGTTCAAAGCCGCGCCCGCGTTGGTCGAAGAACTCCAGGCAGCCGTGATGGCTTACGAGGACATCATCAGCGCGATGGCCTTCGGCATCCCCTACGCGCTCGACGAGCTGCGCTCGCCGGCCTTCGCCAGAACCTTCGAACGCGCCCGTGCCGTGATCGACCAGGCGATCGGCGGTGCAGCATGAGCGACATCATCGAAATCCGTCGTGCCTTGCGCACGGCTCGCATCGTCCAGCGGTACATCCGCCTCACGCGATGCCCCTACAAGGACAGTCTTCGCCTTCTGCTCGGGGACCTTGTCCAATGGGCGGATTGGAGCGGTGTCGGTTTCGACGCTGCGCTCGAGAATGCCCTCGCGGGCGAGCGCCGGGAGGCTGACCTCACGGCCATCGAGGCGGGTGAGCACGCCGGTGCCGTTGAGACCATCGAGGTGCTGCGCGTCGTTCTCGAAGCCTACAACGACATCTGGAGAGCGGCGTCGGCAGGCGACCCCTACACCTTCGACGAGCTCATCTCCCCGACCTTCGCGAAGGCCTTCGATCATGCTCGCGCGATCATCGAGCAGGTGACGGGAGGTGCAGCATGAGCGAAGTCACCAACGACCAACGCGCTCGCTGGGCGTTCCTGTGCCTGCATCGGTTCATGGAGATCACGGGTTGCGATCTCCAGGACGCCACGTGCGATCTTCTCGGCGACCTGATGCACTGGGCGCATCAGAACGGCATCGAATTCGACCACGAGCTGGATCGAGGCAGGGGTCACTTCGAGGTCGAGCTGCTCGAAGAGCGTGGCGTGGCCCCGGGCGAGGGAGGCGACCAATGAGCGAGCTTCCTGAAAACACCGTGCTCCACGGCGATTGCGTGGAGGTCATGGCCGGCCTGCCGGAGGGCAGCATCGACTTCGTGCTGACCGATCCGCCCTATCTCGTTCGCTATCGCGACCGAGGCGGACGGCGCGTGCTGAACGACGACAATGCGCGCTGGCTGGAGCCGGCCTTCGCGCAGATGTTCCGCGTGCTGAAGCCTGACGCCCTCTGCGCCAGCTTCTATGCCTGGAACCGGGTCGAATTGTTCGCAGCGGCATGGCGATCTGCAGGATTTCAGATCGTCGGGCATGTGATCTTCCGCAAGCGTTACGCCTCGTCGTCGCGGTTCATGGAGTATCGCCATGAGCAGGCCTATCTGCTGGCGAAGGGCGACCCGGCATTGCCGGCGCGTCCCGTGCCGGACGTGATCGATTGGCGTTACACCGGGAACAAGCTCCATCCCACGCAGAAGCCGGTCGGGTCGTTGCTGCCGCTCGTGGAAGCGTTCTGCCCGCCGGACGGAATCGTGCTTGATCCGTTCGCGGGGTCGGGCTCGACGCTGGTCGCGGCGAAGGAGCTCGGTCGGCGGTATCTCGGGATCGAGCTCGACGCCGGGCACCACCGCACGGCAACCGAACGGCTCGAAGGTCTGCCGGTGGAGGTGGCAGCCGCATGATCCCGGTGCCGCTCGCGCTGGTCTCGATGCCGGCGCGAGCGGTAACCGGTTCTTCACCCTTTTCCGGCAATGCGGAGGAGGGACGTGTTTCAACCCAGACGACGGAGTCACGACGATGACGGAAGAGAAGAAAAGCCGCCGCCCGACGCACATAGCCTATTCGGTCACGGACTACGCGAAGCAGGACGGCAAACGGGACTCGAGCTGGAAGGCGGTAGGGTCGGCCTTCGCGCACAAGGACGGGAAGGGCTTCGACGTGAAGCTCGAGGCCACCCCCGTGTCCGGTCGCCTGGTGCTGCGGGTGAACGCGCCGAGGCCGAAGCCGGCGGATTGACTGCAACGATCCGACTACCCACCCGCATTCACCAAGGGCATGACCGCGCAGGGCGCGACGCTGTTTCGGACGGCGCTGCTGCAGCTCACCATGTTCTATTCGCTGCTGCCTGATGCGCCCGAGACACTGAGCCCCGAGGAAGCGGAAGCCCGCGCTCAGCTGCTGCTCATGTGCGGCGTGATCCTCGACGAGGCCTGAACCTCCCAGCCAGAATCAAAACCGTCAGCTTGCGCTCGCCATGCCCCCGGCCCGCGCAGCGGAATTCATCCTGCCGCCGCCCGTTGATGCGATGCGCCCTGGCGTCGAGGGGAAGGGCTTCCTCGCGATGCCGTCTCAGTCCTCTGTCTCCTTGCCTTGGTGACCCCGCATCTCAGCGTCTGGGGCAAGGTCACGATAATCGTCGCGGTCTTGCGTCAAGCGGAATGATTCGGGCTTTCGCGGCATAAAAGCGACGCGAAGGCGCATCGCATTTATTCCACGACCCGAACATTCCGCCGAGTCGCGCCGCATGCGCCGCCAAGAGGCGACGCGGGCGCGATTGACGCTTCGCCCTTGCGCCGATTCTCGATGCCGTGCCCTGACGAAATGGGGTCACACAAAGCAAGGAGAACTCAAATGACTGACACTACATCATCGAAGCGCCCGCCCTACGCCGCCTATGTCGTCCGCAACTACGAGAAGAACGGCCAGGAGCAATCCGACTGGATGAGGGTCGGAGTTGCGTGGCGGCATAAACTGGGCGACGGGTTCGATATTTTTTTGGACGCTCTTCCAGTCAACGGACGGATCGTCGTTCGCCCCAATGAGCCGAAGCCGAAGGCGCAAGGCTGACCTTCCAGGGCGGGGCCTTCGGGTCCCGCCCTTCTTTCATTCAGAACAGGAGAGACTGACATGACGACGACGAACGAACAGCAGACCCAGCGTCGCCACCCAGCTTCGCCAGAGGCTACGCAGGACAAGAGGGCTACGCGGGGCGAGACCGCGACGGAGCGGGAGCGGCAACATTCCCCGGCACCGTGGACGTATGGGGACACGGGGGACGGCATCGGCATCTTTGAAGGGAAGGCCACCGCGCATCCCGACGAGCCCGAAGGCATCCACCTGCAAATTGCGACCTGTCACTACTGGTCGGAAGGCTACACGATCCGGGAGGACACGCAGGCGACCGAGCATCCGGCGGAAGCGAACGCGCGGATGATGGCCGCAGCGCCGGAGTTGTTGGCAGCCTTGAAGGAGGTGACGCACTTCCTGGAGCTGTTCTATGCGCTGGCGTTGTTGACCAAGGACGACCCGCGCTTGCAGTTAGAGCGCAGAGCGATTCAGCGGGCTTGCGCTGCGATGAATCGCGCGACGGGAGGCGACGCCGTCTTTGAATGAGCCGAAGCGACCCGCGTCGGTTCATTCCCTGCTTCGCTTGAAAGCTACGCAGGGTGCGACTGGCGCGGGTTGTCGGTAACGGTTTGCCAGGAAGTCGGAGCATTGACCTTCCCCATGCGTTTCAGATGGCTGCGCCCGTCGCTATCGCGGTCCGATCTTTCACTGTCACCGTCCCTTTTTGACGAGCATGCGGAGCGCCACGCGGCTCGAATTCGTCACGCGGAGAAGCCAGGCTTGCGCGAGATATGGGCGTGCGTGTGATGGCAGCGGTTGCCGTGTGACTTGAACCGCGCCGCGTAACGTCCTGCTGCGCCACGAAATCCAGGAGCTGATCGGGAGGGACGGCAGGCATCGGGTCGGTCTGGCCTTGCTGTAGCACGACGACCGGAACGACGGGTCGGGGGAGATCGGAAAATCGCCGCGCGTAGAAAGTTTGATAACGGATAGGACAATTTGGAAGGTGAGTCCGAAATATCACGGAGGCGGGAAGAGTCGGTCGCTACAGAGATTCCGCTTGAGGGGAAGGGGCGAATCGTGATTCAGCGAAGAAAGCGCACAGCGGGACTTGCCAGCTCGTGACGGCGCATTAGGGTATTGTTGATAGAGAAGTAGCAAGGGGGGCGCTGTCATACAGCGCAGACGGCCAAAGGCGCGATGGCGCGCCTTTTCCGCCGGCCGCCGGTGCGTCCGTCGTGGCCGTTTCCCTTGGCAAGGGAGGGCAAGCCCTCCCGTTGCATCCCACCCGCCGCCCTTGGCGTCGGCAGGGGCCATGCCCCCGCACCCCGTGGGGGAAGGCGCGTTGAATTGTCGAACCGTTGGAGAGCGAGCCGCATGAGCATCAGGGACGGGAGCAGGGTGAAGCCGCAGCTGCGCCTCCGGGCGACGGCGCAGAAGGTCGAGGAGAGGCCGCGCGCAGCGGTTCGGAGAAAGCTGCCAGCGGCGCGAGGGAAGAAGGGAGCGGATGACCAGAGGGCGCGCGAGGCGAGCTCGCTACTGTCGGTGCGGCTGCTCGAGTCCGAGCGCAAGATGGCAGCGGTGCGGGCGGGCAAGGCCGGTCTCACGCTATCGACCTACGCGCGGGCCTGCATGCTGGGCCCGAAGGCGATACGGGCCCAGCGCACGCAGCCGATCAATGTCGCGGCGGCAGCCCAGGTGGCGCTCGAATTGCTGCGCGTCTGCACGCGGCTCAATGACTTGGTCGGCATGCTTGAGAAGTCGGATGAGAAGGAGCGCGACGATCTGGTGTCGCTGCTGCGCCCTGACATCGCGGCGACGGTGAGCGCGGCGAACGACGTGCTCGGGCAGGCGAAGGATATGTTCCTGAGCCAGCGCCGGGGCAGGGGCGCGGAGGACGAGGATTCGTGATCGCCAAGGGCAACACGAACGCGCATGGCGGCGCGCTTGCGCGGTACATGATGACCCCGAAGGAGGGGGAGCGCGTCGAGGTCGGCGAGGTGCGCGGCTTCGAGACGAAGGATTTGTATGAGGCGCTGCGGACGGTGCAGCTTGTGGCGGGGCTGACGAAGGCGGAGCAGCCGTTCTTCCATGTGTATGTGCGGCTGCCGGAGGGGGAGCGCATCACGCGCGAGCGATGGTTCGAGACGGCCGACCGGCTCGGGAAGGTGAACGCGCTGGAGAAGCAGCCGCGCGGGATCATGTTCCATGTCGACAAGGAAACCGGCGACGAGCATATGCACGTCGTCTGGAGCCGGATCGATATCTGGAACGTGAAGGCGGTGCCGCTGCCGAAGTTCGCGACGAAGATGATCGAGGAGACCCGGCGCATCGAGCTGGACTTTGGCATCACGCAGGTGCGGAGCCGGCGGGACTATAACGAGCTGCAGGCTCCGACGCGGACGGAGCAGGAGCAGGCGCGGCGGCTCGGCCTGACGGCGAAGCAGCATGACTCGAACCGGGCTGACATCCGCGTGCTGTATCACTGCACGAACAACGGGCAGGAGTTCGCGGCGGCGCTGCCGGAGAACGGCCTGATGCTGGCGCGCGGCGACCGACGGCCGCTGGTGGTCGTGGACGAGAGGGGCTGCCCCTACGCGCTGGGCAAGAGAATTCTGGGGGTGAAGCAGGCCGAGGTGCTGGAGAAGCTCGGCGACCTCGACGCCGCGCGGCTGCCCAGCATTCGCGAAGCGGCGGCGGCGCTGCAGAAGGCGCGGACGGCGACGCGCCGCGAGCGCGCCCTCCAGACATCGATGCAGGCTGGCATCGACGAGCGCGCGTTCTATACGCACTCGAAAGAGGAGCAGGCCCGGGCGCGGGCGAAGCTCGAAACCGCACAAACGCGCAAAGGCACCGAGGCCGAGGTTCTCACGCGCGTCAATGAGCGTCTTCGAGGAGAAGAAATAGGAACCACGCCGGGGTCATCGGCGACGCAGGGCAAGGGCGAGAAGGTTCAAGATCAGGTTTATGACCGCGAGGCCGAAGCCGTGCGTCAGGCGACGGCGCTGATCGACGGCGCGGCGAAGGCGGCCCCGGAGATCGCGCGCCGGCAAGATGCCGAGGCCAAACGCGACGAGGTTCGCGCCGCCGCCAAGGCCGAGGTCTTCGCGCCGGAGGGTTCGCCGACCCGCATCGCGGCGCTCTACGACCCTGCGAGGGCGCAGCGGGACTTCGCCACGCAGCCGAAGCGCGCGCAGGCCAAACGGCCGCCGGAGCCGGTCTACGACCGCGAAGCCGAGGCGGTGCGCGAGGCGACGGCGCTGATCGACGGCGCGGCGAAAGCCGCCCCTGCGATCGTCGCGCGCGAGAAGCTGGTCAAGACCGAGCAGCGCGCGGCCGTCGCCGCGACCGCCCGCAGCCCGGAGGGGCAGCGGATCGGCGCGGTTCTCGCGGCGGTCTCCGGCGATCCCTGGCAATTGTTCGAGGCGCAGCGCCTGAATCAGGTCGTCTTCGCCAGGGAGGGCGGGCGCGTCGTCGTGGTCACGTCGCGCGAGGCGAACCTGCTGACGCATGACGAGAGCCAGCGCGTGCTGGCCGCGTTCAATGCGCGGGACCGGGGACAGCCCTCGCAGCGCGCGCTGGACGGATTCCTTCCCGAGGCCTCCACCACCGAGCAGTTCCAGGCGGCGCAATTGCCGACGGTGCCTGAGGCGCAGCGCATGGCCTACGGCCTCGAGCGCCGCGCCGCGTTTGAGCGCACCGTGACGGAGGCCTTCGCCGCGACCATGCGCGCGCAGGATGGCGGCACCGCGTTTGTCGAGGGGCTGACGGCCAACGGCATGAAACTGGACACCGACCAGGCGCGGCGGCTGCATGTCGTCGGTGGTGACCGAAAGTACCGGCTCGACCAATTCGTCGCCGACCGTGACCAAGAGAAATACATTCCGGCCTTCGTCGCGCGAAAGCCCGCGACCGGCCCGGAGATGTTCAAGAGCTTCAGCGACAACAGGGACGAGCGCGCTCAAAAGTGGGAGCGCATCGCCGAAGAGCGGCTTGTTCGCCAGGTGAAGCAGGTCGCGCATCAGGCCCTGGTGGAGCCCGCGCGCCCC
>OBLW0100002212.1_pt1 | contig 15772 bp, 18 predicted proteins | sample 1520161 | NCBI WGS metagenome assembly OBLW01 (sample SAMEA3539309, study PRJEB22396) | soil metagenome | biome: tundra; feature: field; material: soil | place: USA | collected 2010-05 | depth 0.15 m | reverse complement strand
CCTTCTGGCGCAGGCTGGCTCCCGTAGCCTGACGAGGTGCCCAATAGTGTGCGTCAACGCATCGATCACGCCAGCCTGCCCCTGATGACCAAGCTCAGCCGGCTGCCACGACTGGTGCCGTTCCTGATCCTGATTGCCCTGCTCGTGGGCGGCATGCTGATCGCAGGGCCGGCCGGATTCGTCCTCATTGCCCTGGACGCCGTCTTCGTGGCCTGGGTGCTCTATCTGTCGTGGCCGGCACTGAGCAGCTCGGAGCGCATCATGCGGCTCGCCGTGCTGCTGGTTGCCGTGGCCCTGGCCGTCGTGCAGCTCTTCCCGCGCAGCTGAGGGGCCCGTGCACGACAGATACTCCTGACCTTGCCCGCTATGACCACTCGTCCCTGCTTCGGGGCGCCTGGACTGAGAACGAGTCTCACTAAATCCAGTGTGGCGCGACATCCCGTCACGAGAGTCCTCGCCGGCGCGCCCCTGCTCATGCTCGCCCTTGTCCTGGGTGCCGGCAGGTCGCCTGCGCCTGGAAAGTAGGGCGCAGGCGCCCTTGGCCGTCGTCACGTCGTTCTACCCTGCGGTTATCGCCGTGGTGATCGCAGTGATCTGCAGCGTCGCTGGGTGCCGGCATCGTTGGACGCCAACACCGCTCCTGGCGGCGCCATCTCCTGCCGGCCATGGAGCTCTTGATGGTCGCGGCCTCGAACAGCGCCCCGCGAGGTCGGATCACGAGCAGACGGCACAACGAGGCCGAACAGCACGAACACGACCATGGCCCACTGCGACCACCCCGCCATCGCCCGCGAACACCATGTCGACTATCTTCACGACGGCCACCGCCATACGACGCATGAAGGCCACTACGACGAGCACAACCCGCTCAAGACCCAAGACGAACCCGTGAGGCACTGATGTCCATGACCTTCCGACGGCCGACCAGACAACGCGCAGCCGTCGAGGCGCTGCTCGTGAACATTGGCGACTTCATGTCGGCCCAGGACCTCCACGCCCGCCTTCGCGCCCAGGGTCAGGGCGTCGGGCTGGCCACGGTCTACCGCACTCTTCAGGCCATGGCCGCCGACGGCGACGTGGACATGATGCGGACCAGCGAAGGAGAGGCTGTCTACCGGCGGTGCAGCAACGGGCATCACCATCACCTGGTCTGCCGCAGCTGCGGAAAGACAGTGGAGGTCGAGGGACCTGCAGTGGAGAGCTGGACCGACAAGATCAGCGCCGAGAGCGGCTTCAGCGACGTACACCACACGCTGGAGATCTTCGGGCTCTGCTCCGACTGCACCCCCTGACCACGCCCTGGCTGGCCTCAGCCAGGACCCATCGCCCGGTCCACGGCCCCGCCGTAACGTCGGTCCCGAGCGGCATAGATCTCAATGGCACGCCATAGGTCGAGCCGGTCAAAATCGGGCCAGAGCGTGTCCAGAAAGACCATCTCGGCGTAGGCCGACTGCCACAGCAGGAAGTTACTGGTCCGCTGCTCACCAGAGGACCGCACGAACAGGTCGACCTCCGGCATCGTCGGCTCGTCGAGATGTCGGGCGAGCGTGTGTTCGTCGATATGGTCCGGCTTGAGCCGCCCTTCCAGCACGAGCTGAGCGATCCGGCGAGTGGCATCGGCGATCTCGGCCCGACCGCCGTAGTTGACGCACATGGTCAATGTCATGACGGTGTTGTTGCGGGTGAGCTCCTGGGCGACCTCGAGCTCCTTGATCACCGACAGCCACAGGCGCGGGCGCCGGCCCATCCATCGAACGCGGACACCCCAGTCGTTGAGGATGTCGCGACGGCGCCGGATCACATCGCGGTTGAAGCCCATCAGGAAGCGGACCTCATCCGGCGAGCGCTTCCAGTTCTCGGTCGAGAAGGCGTACGCCGAGACGTTCTTGACGCCGATCTCGATGGCTCCGGCAACAACGTCCAGCAACGACGCCTCTCCGGCCTCATGGCCCTTTGTGCGAGGCAGCCCGCGCGCGTTCGCCCAACGACCGTTGCCGTCCATCACGATCGCGATGTGCCCGGGGATCAGGTCCGCGGGCAGGACGGGTGGGCGGGCACCGGACGGGTGCGGGAACGGCGCAATGCTCCTGCTCGGCAGCGTGCCACCGCTGGATCCATTCCTGCCCCTGCTGCGACGCCCATCCGCCTTGAGCTTGGTCACACCCGCTCCACCAGCCGCAGGGAGCGCACGCCGCGCTCGAGATGCCACTGCAGGAAGGCGGTCACCAGGGCACTGCCCTCACGACGATGCTGAGACAGGCTCTTGTCGGCAACGTCCCAGTCGCCGACGAGCAGGGCCGCCAGCAGCTCCAGAGTGTCCAGCGCCGGAACCGCTGAGCCGGGCGTCCGGCAGGACGGGCAGACCGTGCCGCCGCTGGCGAGGTTGAAGGCACGCTGGGGCCCCGGCGCACCACAGCGTGCGCAGTCGTGAAAGCTCGGTGCCCACCCAGCGACTGCCAGCGACCGCAGCAGGTAGGAGTCCAGCACCAGCCCTGCCTCGTGCTCGTCGCCGGCCAGCGCGCTCAGCCCGCCGGCCAGCAGCAAGAACTGCTGCACCGCAGGCTCGCGCTCCTCGGTGAGCCGTTCAGCAGTCTCGAGCATCGCCGTCGCCGCGGTGTAGGCGACGTAGTCGCGGGCGATCGGATCGCCATACGGGGCTAGGGTTTCGGCTTGGGTCACGGTGTCCAGCGAGCGCCCCTCATAGAGCATGACGTCGACGATCATGAACGGCTCGAGCCGAGCCCCGAAGCGCGACCTGGTCCGGCGCACGCCCTTGGCAACGGCCCTGACCTTGCCGTGCTGGCGCGTCAGAAGCGTGACAATGCGGTCCGCCTCACCCAGTTTCTGGGCGCGCAGGACGATCGCAGCGTCACGGTAGAGGGCCATGGCCTCATTGTCCTATGCCAGCGGGCGAACGTCGGTATGCCGTGCCGCTCACCGGCAGCAGATAGGTTGCCGGTCATGAAGACAGGCAGCGCTGCGCACGATCTGGACTACCTGAGCCACCTGGCTGCCGACTCGGCACGCTTTGTGGAGGCCCTTGCCCAGACACCACCCGAGCCTCGGGTGCCGACCTGCCCCGGCTGGGACGCCGACGACCTCCTGTGGCACCTCGGGCAGGTTCAGTGGTTCTGGGCCGCGGTCATCGGTCGAGGGCTGACCGTTCACGCCGAGGTCGAGAACCTCGACAACGGTGGACGCCCCGCTGGCCGCGATGGCCTGCTCGCCTTCTTCGGGCAGGCCAGCGACGATCTGCGGCACAACCTCGCGGCGGCCTCCCCGCAGGCGTCGGCGTTGACCTGGTCGCAGGACCAGACTGTCGGGTTCATCCGTCGCCGCCAGGCACACGAGGCGCTCATCCACCGGATCGACGCCGAGCTCACCGCCGGCGACCGCACGCCGATGGATCCTGACCTTCGCACCGACGGTGTCGAGGAGCGTTGTGCTTCCTGGATGCCGAACCAGCACCCTCGGCTCACTTCGCCCCGGACCCGGCCCCTTCAGTGCGGGTCCAGACCACCGATACCGGCCGGTCCTGGCTGTTGTGGCTCGGCCAGCTCACCGGCTGAAGGAAAACGGCACGGCCCATGACGAGCCCGTCCTCACCGTCGCCGGATCGGACACCGGCGAGCCGGCAGCCGCCACCGTCACCGTGGCGGCAGCAGATCTGCACTGTTAGCTGTGGCACCGGCCGACCCGGGGCGCTCTCAAGGGCTCTGGGGGCCGTTTGGCCCTTGACCGTCTCGACCGGCGCAGTGCCGCGGGCAACCGCTGACCTGATCCGCCTCAGCCTGCAGCGACGACCTTGTCGCGCACCGAACGGTTGACCGCCGAGATGACCGCCTTGAGCGAGGCGATCACGATGTTGGCGTCCAGGCCCACTCCCCACAGCACCCGGTCGCCGAGCGTGCACTCCACGTAGGCGGCTGCCGTCGCGTCTCCACCGGAGGACAGCGCGTGCTCGGCGTAGTCCAGGACGCGCACGTCCACATCAAGGGTTGACAGGGCAGACACGAAGGCGGCGATCGGACCGTTGCCAGTGCCCTCGATCGTGACCTCCTGGCCATGGTCGGTAAGCCTTACCGAGATCGTGTCGGCGGCCTCCACGGTCGAGTCCGAGCGCATGCTGAGCAGTGAGAACCGTCCCCATTGCTCACCATTGGCCGCGGCGGCGTCTGCCTTGCTGACCGGCAGGTACTCGTCCCGGAACGCCGACCACAGCTCTGCCGACGAGACCTCGCCACCGCTGGAGTCGGTGCGCCTCTGGACGACACCGCTGAACTCGATCTGCAGCCTGCGCGGCAGGTCGAGCTGGTGCTCGCTCTTGAGGAGGTAGGCCACACCACCCTTGCCGGACTGGCTGTTGACGCGGACGACAGCCTCGTAGGTCCGACCGATGTCATGCGGGTCGATGGGCAGGTAGGGCACTCCCCAGACGAGATCGTCGACCGACGAGGCCGTCGGGCTGTTCGCCAGGTCCTTCTCCATGGAGTCGAACCCCTTCTTGATCGCGTCCTGATGCGATCCGGAGAAGGCCGTGAAGACGAGGTCGCCACCATAGGGATGGCGCTCGTTGACCGGAAGCTGGGTGCAGTACTCGACCGTGCGCCGGATCTCGTCGATATCGGAGAAGTCGATCTGCGGGTCGATACCCTGGCTGAAGAGGTTCATGCCGAGGGTCACCAGGCAGACGTTGCCGGTGCGCTCGCCGTTGCCAAACAGACAGCCCTCGATCCGTTCGGCCCCAGCCAGAAAGGCCAGCTCAGCCGCGGCCACGGCCGTCCCACGGTCGTTGTGCGGGTGCAACGACAGCACGATCGACTCACGGCGGGCCAGATGACGCGACATCCACTCGATCGAGTCGGCGTAGACGTTGGGCGTGGTCATCTCGACCGTCCCGGGCAGGTTGATGATCACCTTGTGGTCGGGCCTGGCGTCGAGAACCTCGATGACCTCGTTGCAGATCCGGGCCGCAAACTCGAGCTCAGTTCCGGTGTACGACTCCGGTGAGTACTCGTAGTAGACGGTCGTCTCGGGGATGGTCTCCTCGAACTTGCGGCACAGCCGCGCGCCTTCCAGTGCGACGTCGACGATGCCGTCCTGGTCCAGACCGAAGACGACCCGCCGTTGCAGCACCGAGGTCGAGTTGTACAGATGCACGATTGCCTGCTTGGCACCGCGGATCGAGTCGTACGTACGCTCGATGAGGTGGTCACGAGCCTGGGTCAGCACCTGGATGGTCACGTCGTCGGGGATGTGCTCCCCCTCGACCAGCATCCGCACGAAGTCGAAGTCGGTCTGGCTCGCGGACGGGAAGCCGACCTCAATCTCCTTGTAGCCCAAGCGCACCAGCAGGTTGAACATCCGCATCTTGCGCTCAGGGCTCATCGGGTCGATCAGGGCCTGGTTGCCGTCACGCAGGTCGACCGCGCACCAGCGCGGAGCCTGGGTCATCCGCTTCGTCGGCCAGGTACGGTCGGCCAGCTCCACCGAGATCTGTTGATCGAAGGGCAGATACTTGCCGACCGGCATACCGCTGGGTTGCTGTGGCTGAATCATGTTCTCGCCTCTAACGTCTGGTTGCGTTCGGTGGGGCCGGGCAACTCAAACTCCGCGACGAGGGTGGCCGAGTCAGAGGGCCTCGCCGCGGCAACGAAGAAGGAGCCAAGCTCCTAACGCAATGCGCACACCCCTACGATATGCCGTTGGACACGGCGACGTCCACCAATCGGACATCGGTCCCGCATGGTGGGACCCTAGAAGCCCAGCCGCTGCAGCTGTTTGGGATCGCGCTGCCAGTCCTTGGCTACCTTGACGTGCAGGTCGAGATAGATCCGCTGACCGAGCAGCGCCTCGATCCCCTTGCGCGCGGTGGTACCGACCTCACGAAGTCGCGATCCGCCTTTCCCGATGATGATGGCCTTCTGGCTGGACCGTTCGACGAAGACATTGACTCTGACGTCCAGCATCGGGGAGATCTCCGGCCGGCCGGCCCGGGCCAGCATCTCCTCGACGACGACAGCCAGGCTGTGCGGCATCTCGTCGTCAAGGCCCTCAAGGGCTGCCTCGCGGACCAGCTCGGCGATCATGATGACCTGCGGCTCGTCGGTCAGCACCCCGTCGGGATACAGCATCGGCGAAACGGGCAGGTAGGACGCCAGCAGGGAGGTGACCTCCCCGACCTGGTCGCCGCGCACAGCCGAGCAGGGAATGATGGCAGCCCATTCGCCGAGCTGGTCGATAGCAATGAGGTGCTCAGCCAGACGCTGCTTGTCGACCCGGTCGCTCTTGGTCGCCAGGGCCACCACGGGAGTGTGCTTGGCCGTCATCAGCTCGGTCAGCTCCCTGGCGATGTACGCATCGCCGGGACCGATCCGCTGGTCGGCGGGCAGGCAGAAGCCGATCACGTCGACCTCCAGCAAGGTCTCGCGGACCATGTCGTTCAGGCGCTGGCCCAGCAGTGTCCGCGGCTTGTGCAGACCGGGGGTGTCGACAAGGATCAGCTGCCCCGTGTCGGAGGTCACGATCCCCCGGATGGTGTGCCGAGTGGTCTGTGGCTTGCTCGAGGTGATGGCGACCTTCTGGCCCACCATGGCATTGGTCAGCGTCGACTTACCGGCGTTGGGGCGGCCAACCAGACAGGCGAAACCGGCCCTGAAGTCCTGGGTCACGACGCTTCCTCCCGCATACTCTTGCGTTTCTTGGTGTCCGCCAAGCGTCGCACGATCACCGTGTCGATCCGGTGGCGGCGCCCAGCCATGCGTTCTGCCGTCAGGGACAGCCCGGCAACCTGACCACATGATCCCGGGATCGGGACCAGACCGATGGTCTTGCCGAGCAGACCTCCGACGGTGTCGACCTCGTCCTCCTCGAGCGTCACGTCAAAGAGCTCGGCCAGGTCGTCGACGTGCATCGTGGCGGGCACCCGGGTCGAGCCGTCCTCGAGCTCTTCAACTCCGGGTGCCTCGCGGTCATACTCGTCGTCAATCTCTCCCACGATCTCCTCGAGGATGTCCTCCAGGGTGACCAGGCCTGCGGTTCCACCATATTCATCGATGACGATGGCAAAGTGGTTCTGGTCTCGCTGCATCTCACGCAGCAGGTCGTCGATCGGCTTGCTCTCGGGAATGTAGCGCGCCGGGCGCATCTGCTGATGCACCGGCAGCTTGGCCGCCTTGGCATCCCCGTAGGCCCGGCGCGCGACGTCCTTGAAGTAGAGCAGCCCCAGAACATCATCGGGTCCGTCTCCGACAACGGGGATGCGCGAGAACCCCGATCGCAGGAACAGCGACATCGCCTGGCGCAGTGTCTTGTCCTGGTCCATGGTCACCATGTCGGTGCGCGGCACCATGACCTCGCGGACCACGGTGTCGCCAAGCTCGAAGACCGAGTGGATCATCTGGCGTTCCCCGGCCTCGATGAGCAACGCCTCCTCCGCCATATCGACCAGATCACGCAGCTCGGCCTCGGAGTCGAACGGCCCGTCGCGAAAACCGCGTCCCGGGGTTACCGCGTTGCCGAGCGTCACCAGCAGGCGGGCCACCGGACCGAGCACCCGGCGCAGCAGTACCAGGGGCGGTGCGGTCAGCAACGACACCCGGTCGGCGTGCTGGCGGCCCAGCGTCCGCGGGGATACCCCCACCAGGACGAAGGAGACCACAGCCATCACTGCGATGGAGATCAGCAGGGCAGGCCAGAAGCCGTTCACCGACTTGACCACGGTCAACGTGATCAGCACGGCCGCCGCCGACTCGGCCAGCACTCGCACGAAGGCCGCCGCCGACAGGTGTGCCGCACTGTCAGCCACGATGATCGCCAGCGCCGACGCCCCTCGGCGGCCCTCTTCGACGAGCTCAGCGGCCCGGTGACGAGAGAGGCGAGACTGGGATGACTCCGCGGCAGCCATCACGAACGCGACCACGATGCTGGCAAACGCCGCAATGATGAGCTTGATAGCCATGGCGCTCTCGTGAGTCCGCGGGGGCAGTCAGCGACCGACGCGGCGGCCGCGGCCGGCCAGGAAGGTCAGCAGCAGCGTGCGCTGGAGCTCGAACATCTCGCGCTCCGCCTCTGGCTCGTCATGGTCATAGCCGAGCAGGTGCAGGATGCCATGGGTCAGCAGCAGCAACAGCTCCTCCTCAGTGGCATGGCCCGCCCCGACCGCTTGGCGCGCGGCCACCGACGGGCACATCACGATGTCGCCGAGAATGCCCTCGGCGGGCTCCTGTTCGTCGCGACCAGGACGAAGCTCGTCCATCGGGAAGCTCATGACGTCGGTTGGGCCGGGCAGGTCCATCCACTGCACGTGCAGGACCTCCATCGCCGCTTCGTCGACCAGCTTGATACAGAGGTCTGCCTGCGGGTGAACCCTCATCTCGCCCATGACGTACTTCGCGCAGGCGACCAGCTCCATCTCGTCGAGGGAGAAGTCGCTCTCGTTGAGAACGTCAATGCTCACGGCCGCTCACCGCCTGGTCCTGGTTGACGCGGTCCTGGTTGGCGCGCTGGTCAGCTGGTCCCACCGCCCGTAGGCCTCGACGATGGACCCGACCAGCGCGTGACGCACCACGTCATGAGCGTTCAGCTCGGCGAAGTGCACGTCGTCGACCCCTTCGAGGATCTCCTGGACCACCTTCAACCCCGAAGGTGTCCCTGAGGGGAGGTCGATCTGGGTCACGTCGCCGGTCACGACCATCTTGGAGCCGAAGCCCAGCCGGGTCAGAAACATCTTCATCTGCTCCGGCGAGGTGTTCTGTGCCTCGTCCAGGATGATGAACGCGTCGTTGAGGGTGCGGCCTCGCATGTAGCCCAGCGGAGCCACCTCGATGGTGGCCGCAGCCAGCAGCCTCGGGATCGACTCGGAGTCGACCATGTCATGCAACGCGTCATACAACGGCCGCAGGTACGGGTCAATCTTGTCGCTGAGCGTGCCCGGAAGGAAGCCAAGCCGCTCGCCCGCCTCGACCGCCGGCCGGGTCAGGATAATCCGGCTGACCTGCTTGGTCTGTAGCGAGGCGACCGCCTTGGCCATCGCCAGGTAGGTCTTACCGGTACCCGCAGGCCCAATGCCGAAAACGATGGTGTTCTTGTCGATCGCGTCCACGTAACGCTTCTGGCCCAAGGTCTTGGGCCGGATCGTCCGTCCGCGGTTGGACAGGATATTCATCGTGAGAACGTCCGCGGGGCGCTCCTTGGTGTGGGCGCGCAGCATGGACACGGAACGTTCGACCGCATCGCGGTTCAATGCCTGGCCGGTCCCCAGGACGACCAGAAGCTCGTCGATCGTGCGCTCGAGCAGCGCCACGTCGGATCCGGCACCCGAGATGTGGAACTCATTGCCGCGGACCAGCAGATCCAGGTGGGGGAAGGAGTTCTCCATGGCACGGAGCAGCTCGTCCCGCGGCCCGAGCAGCGTCACCATGGACAAGTCGGGCGGAAGAACGATGATGTGCGTGGGTCGTCCATCGTCAGTCATCTTGAACTCAGTCTACGTGGCTTCTCAGCCTGGCGGCCACGTCATGGCCCGACCCCCCAGGACGTGCACGTGCGCGTGAAACACCTCCTGCTGGGCCAGGGCGCCGGTGTTGAAGACGCTGCGGTACCCGGCCTCCAGACCCTCCAGTCGCGCCACTGCCCCGACCGCCTCGAACAGCTCCACCACCCCCTGCGGGGATGAGAGACCCAAGGCCACGACGTCCGGCTGGTGTTCCTTGGGAATCACCAGCACATGGGTCGGCGCCTGCGGCTTGATATCGCGAAATGCCAGAGTCGTCGACGTCTCGTAGATGATCTCTGCCGGGATCTGGCGGGCGATGATCTTGCAGAACAGACAGTCGCTCGCAGCCGGAACGTGATCGGTGCTCATGAGCCGAGCGTACGGCGCGTCAGCCTCGTGATGGCGCAAGGCGTCTTATCTGCGTGAGAACGTTGACCGCGGCCCAAGGGGAGGACACCGGGTCGGCTGACACGATGTGGGTGGCCGACCAGGGGCTCGCCGACTTGTATGCCCTCTCCTGGCACTCTCTCGTGCGCCTGTCCTGGCTGCTGGTCCGGGACCAGCAGCTGGCCGAGGAGAGGGTCCCGGACGCTTTCGTGGCGATGAACTCCCACTGGTCCCGGCAGCAGAACCAGGACCTGGCTCTGGCCTACCTGCGCCGCTGCGTGGTCAACACCTCACACTCGGTCTTGCGCCACCGCAGGGTCGAGGGCCGCTATCTGAGCTCGCAGACCAGCGCCATGACCGCCCAGGGCAGCACCAAGGAGCCGAGCGCGCAGGCACGCGCCCTCCAGAGCGCGGGCGGCGCCCGGCTTCTGGCAGCGCCCGGCTTCTGGCAGCGCTGGGGCACCTACCCCCACGACAGAGGCAGGTGCTGACCCCGCGCTACTACCTGGACCTGAGCGAGTCCCAGACAGCCGACGCTGTGAGCATCTCGGCAGGCTCGGTCAAGACTCATACTCACCGGGGCCTGACGGCCTTGCGATCCGATGTGGAGGGCACGTCATGACACCCGACGGTCTTGACGGCAGGATGCGGGAGGTCCTGCACCGGGAGGCTGAGCGAACCACGCCACATGAGCGAAGGACCGAGATCCTGGCCATGGCCCACCATGGGACTGCGCAGGTCAACCTCAGCGGCGCTGGCTCATCCCGGCTGCCGCAGCGGCCTGGGTGGTCCTGCTCGGCGCCGCGGTCTGGGGCGTGTCCAGCAGCGGCGGCAGCCAGCCGGTGACCCTTGCGGCGACCCGCGCCGTGACGTCCCCACCGGCCGCGGCAGCAGCTGTCGCACCGACGGCCCGACAAAGCCCCGCACCGCCACCGTTGGCCGTGCCAAGCCATCACCGGCCACGACCCCCAACGCCAGCGCGGCGGGGGCCGCCACCCAGGTGATGCTGCCGGCCTACTTCGTCGGTGCATCACCGCCACCGGCGACCAGTTCGGCCTCTACCGGGAGCTCGTCCGCACGGCCGTTCCCACCGCGGCCACCGCGGCTCAGACTGTCAAAGCCGCCGTGGCCGTGGCGATGAACGCCGCACCATTGGCCAGCGTCGAGCCCTTCCTGCAGCCGTGGTCGGGCACAGCGGTCACGAACCTCACCGGGACCCCGAGCCTGGTCACCATCACCGTCAGTGGCCCGGGCGCGAGCGGACTCTCTGCCGCCCAGACCAAGCCTTCGGTCCAGGAGCTCGCCTGGACCGCAGGCCGCTCTCGGCCACGGGGCTGTTCCGGTGAAGTTCGTCCTCGCCAACGGCCCACCGATGCTGTTCGGGACCTACCCCACCGCCCAGGGGTACAACAGCCCAGCACGGACCTGCAGTACCAGGGGCTCGCACCGATCTGGATCACGGCCCCTGTGCGGAACCAGGTCTTCCCGGCGGGTGCTCTCGCCTATCCCAGCCATGCAACGGTGGTGGCCACGGGCCAGTCCTGCGCCTTCGAGGGCACCACGGGGTGGCAGCTGAAGCTGAACGGCACGGTCGTCAGGTCCGGTGCCGCCACAGCCTCCAGCGGATGTCCAACCCGTGGTACCTGGCAGGTGGGACTGGGCGCGCTCACCGCTGGCAACTACACCATTCGCGAGGTTCGAGGTGAGCCTGCAGAGCGGCCAGGTCGCCGCCGAGACGTCAAGCCGTTCACTGTGAGGTAGGCGCCGGCCCTGACCGAGACGTCAGCGCCAGCGACCGGCAGCACTTAGCACCGCGAGTGCTGCCGGTCCCGCGCTGGAGGAGCGCAGGACGGTGGGTCCCAGCCGCACCGGCACTGCGCCTGCGGCGACGAACGCAGCCAGCTCCTGGGGAGCGACCCCGCCCTCGGGACCGACGATCACCACCACGTCCCCCGACTGGGGTAGCTCTAGTGCGGCCAGCCGCTGGTGGGCCTGCTCGTGCAGGACCAGCGCAAGGGCCGCCGCCTCGATCCGCGCTATCACGGCGCCCTGGCCTGCGAGATCGCTGACCAGCGGGACGCGAGCCCGCCGCGACTGCTTGGTCGCGGCGAGGACGACAGACTCCCATTTGCGCCGGGATCTGGCAGCTCGCTCGCCGCGCCAGATCACGATGCTGCGGGCAGCCTGCCAGGGAACCACCTCGTCGACCCCGAGCTCGGTGGCGGCCTCTATGGCCTGCTCACCGCGATCTCCCTTGGCCAGCGCCTGAACCAGGACGAAACGCGAGTCCGGTTGTTGTTCCTGGGATGTCGCACCCAAGCGCAGGCGCAGTATCCCCGTGCCGACGCTCTGCACGACGGCGTCGGCCCGATGGCCGGTCCCGTCGGTGAGCAGAACCTGCTCACCGACGCCGATCCGCTTGACCGTGGCGCCATGGCGTCCCTCAAGACCACCCAGGATGAGCTCAGAGCCCGCCGTGGCCCCGGCCAGCTGATCGGCAGATACGAAGAACAGCGGGGCGGTCACGACATAGTTCTACTTGCCCAGGAAGGCGTCGCGCAGCTTGCCGAACAGCCCCTGGGAGGCCAGGGTCATCCGGCCTTCGGGACGCTCTTCGCCGCGTGCCGCGGCGAACTCGCGCAGCATCTTCTCCTGCTCGGGCGTGAGCTTGGTGGGCGTCTGAATCCCGGCATGGACCAGGATGTCACCGCGTCCGGTCCCCCGAAGGTGGGTGACGCCCTTGCCCTTGAGGGTCATGATGTCGCCCGGCTGAGTGCCTGGCTTGATCTCAAGGTCGGTCATCCCGTCGAACGTGTCGAGCTTGACGGTCGCACCCAGGGCCGCTGCAGTCATGGGCAGCTCGACCGAGCAGTGCAGGTCATCCCCTCGGCGCTGGTAGGTCTCATGGGCGGCCACGACCACCTCGACATACAGGTCGCCCGCTGGCCCCCCTCCTGAACCGACCTCACCCTCACCGGGAAGCTGGATCCTGGTGCCGGTGTCAACACCGGCGGGGACCCGCAGCTTGAGGCTGCGCCGGGTGCGCACCCGACCCTCGCCCGAGCACTCGAAGCAAGGGTCGGCGATCACGGTGCCAACGCCCTGGCATGCAGAGCAGGTGCGCGAGGTCATGACCTGGCCAAGGAAGGACCGCTGAACCTGATGGATCTCGCCCCTACCGCCACAGACGTCACAGCTTCGGGTGCTGGTGCCCGGCTGCGATCCGCTGCCCTTGCAGGTGGCGCAGACAACCGCGGTGTCCAACGACACCTCTCGCTCGGCACCGAAGACGGCCTGGGAGAGATCGATCTCGATCTGGATCAGAGCGTCCTGACCCCGACGCTGGCGCGAACGGGGCCCCCGTCCGGCGCCGCCGGCCGCCTGGCCGAAGAACGCGTCCATGACGTCGCTGAACGAGAAGCCCTGACCGAAGCCGGCACTTGCGCCGCCGTAGGGATCCGAGCCGGCGTCGTAGGCCCGGCGCTTCTCGGGGTCGCCGAGCACGTCGTACGCCTGAGAGACCTTCTTGAACTCCTCCTCGGCTCCGTCGTGAGTATTGACATCGGGGTGCATCTTGCGCGCCAGCCGGTGGTAGGCGCGCTTGATCTCCTCGGTGGTGGCGTCACGTGCAACGCCCAGATCCTGGTAGTAGTTGTTCAAAGAGTGTCCTTGCGCAAGTTGATGGTGGAGTTGGCCCAAGTCATGTCGTCGGAGTCGCGCGCTGGTGTCTGTTTCATGGTGCCAGGATCTGTGAGACGTAACGGGCCACGGCTCGCACTGACGCCATCGTCGTGGGGTAGTCCATCCGGGTCGGCCCAAGCACACCGAGACCGGCCACGACCTCCTTGCCGGCGCCGTAACCGGTGCTGACCACGGACGTCGCGCTCAGCCCCGCATGCGGATTCTCGTGTCCGATGCGGACCGCCACCACGTCACCTTCGTTGCTCATGGTGGCAAGGAGCTTGAGCAGCACGACGTGCTCCTCAAGTGCCTCCAGTACCGGTCCGATGGTCAACGGGAAGTCGGTGCCGAAGCGCATGAGGTTGGACGTTCCTGCCAGGACCACGCGCTCCTCGCGCTCCTCGACCAGCGCGTCGTCCAGCGAGCGGATGACCGCGCGGACAAGGTCGCGATCGGCCGGCGTGAAGCTCGCGGGCAGCGCCTGCAAGCGGGCGGCTGCCTCGATGAGCTGGTGCCCGCCGGTTTCAGCGTTGAGCCGCAACCTCAGGTCGGCGATGAACTGTTCCCCCTCGGCGACCAGCAGGTCACGGGAGGACTCGATGACGCGCTGCTCGACCCTGCCGGTGTTGAGGATGAGAACGACCATCAGGCGGTTGGCGCCCATCGGCAGCAGCTCGACGTGACGGACCGAGGAGCGGGTCAGCGACGGATACTGCATGACCGCCACCTGATGGGTCAGCGAGGACAGCAACCGGACGGTGCGGTCCACGACGTCGTCCAGATCCACCGCCCCGCGCAGAAACGTCGAGATGGCGGTGCGCTCCGGCCCGCTCATGGGTTTCAGCTCGCTGAGCCGGTCGACGAACATCCGGTAGCCCGCATCGGTGGGAACCCTCCCGGCACTGGTGTGCGGCGCAGAGATCAGGCCTTCGTCCTCCAGGGCTGCCATGTCGTTGCGCACGGTCGCTGCCGAGACACCGAGACGGTGACGCTCCAGAAGCGCCTTGGAACCGACCGGTTCGGAGGTCTTCACGTAGTCCTTGACGATGGCGTCCAGCACCGCCAGCCTTCGTTCGTCAGGCATCGGTCCACCTCCTGTCCCATGTGAGCGGTCGTCTCCGTCAACTACCGGGCCGCCCCGTATCGTCCCACGGCGCGTTGGCACTCCGCTTTGTAGAGTGCCAAGTCTACGATGCCGGGGTGGACAACCGATACGGCGCCGACGTCCTTTCGGGCGACTGGCACGTCCCCAGGAACGGGCGGGCAGATGAGGTCGAGGCCGAGCCGGGGCTGGTCGTCGAAGATGTCGAGACTGGCTGGTGTGGGGCTGTCACCAGGGTGGAGAAGGCCGGCGGCATGCAGGTCGTCCATCTTGAGGACCGCCACGGACGCAGCAGGGGCTTCCCGTTGGGCCCGGGGTTCCTGCTGGACGGCGCACCGGTCATCCTGACCCGACCAACCGCGGCCGCCCACGCGGCCGCGGCGCAGGCCCGTGACGCCATGTCTCGCACAGCCAGTGGCTCACGGGCCGTGACGGGCGTCCGAGCCAGGGTCGCCGCGGGCTCACGCATCTTCGTCGAGGGCAAGCACGACGCCGAGCTCGTCGAGAAGGTCTGGGGCGACGATCTGCGAATCGAGGCGGTGGTCGTCGAGATGCTCGACGGCGTCGACGATCTCGCTGCCGTCATCGCTGGCTTCCAGCCCGGACCCGGGCGGCGCCTCGGGGTTCTGGTCGACCACCTCGTGCCGGGCACCAAGGAGAACAAGCTGGTTGCGCAGGCCCGCGCACTGCGCCGCTACGCGCAGTACGTCACCATCCTGGGTCACCCGTACGTCGATGTGTGGCAGTCGGTGCGCCCCGAGCGCCTGGGTCTGCAGAGCTGGCCGGTCATCCCTCGCGGGCAGTCCTGGAAGCACGGCATCGCCGCCGCCCTGGGCTGGCCACACGAGAGCCAGACCGACATCGCCAACGCCTGGGCACGCATCCTGGCCACAGTCCGCACCTATGCCGACCTCGAGCCAGCTCTGCTGGCCAGTGTCGAGGAGCTCATTGACTTCGTCACAACGCAGGACTGACGAGGTCGGGTTCCGGGCCGGCAGTGAAGAGATCTCAGGGTGGCAACTCAGAAGAGACAGAACCAGACAAATGGTGACAAATCTCGACTGAATTCGGTCCGGGCGCTAGATTCTCTGAGGCGAGGCGTTCAG
>OBLW0100002211.1_pt1 | contig 15778 bp, 10 predicted proteins | sample 1520161 | NCBI WGS metagenome assembly OBLW01 (sample SAMEA3539309, study PRJEB22396) | soil metagenome | biome: tundra; feature: field; material: soil | place: USA | collected 2010-05 | depth 0.15 m | reverse complement strand
GCCGGGGTGCCGGTGGAAATGATATCGCCAGGCGTGAGGGTCATCACGCTGGAGAGGAACGCGATGAGCTGGGGCACGCCGAAAATCAGGTTGGAGGTGTTGGAGTTCTGCATGAGCTCGCCGTTGAGGGTGAGGGAAATGGCGAGGTGGTGCGGGTCTTCGATCTCATCGGCGGTCACGATGACCGGGCCCATGGGGGCAAAGGTGTCGAAGGTTTTGCCCATGGTCCACTGGCTGGTGGCCATCTGGAAATCGCGCGCGCTGACGTCGTTGACGATGGTGTATCCGAAGACGTGCTCGCGCCAGCGCGCTTCCGGAATATGGCGCCCGCCTTTGCCGATCACCACGGCGAGCTCCGCCTCGTAATCGGGTTTGACCGAGTTCCTGGGCAGCACGATGGGGTGCAGGTGCCCGGTGACCGTGTTGCCGAACTTGGCGAAGACAGTGGGTACCTCGGGAAGCGCCATCCTGGCTTCGGCGGCGTGGTCGCGGTAGTTGAGGCCGATGCAGATAATCTTGGGAGGCTTGGGGATGGGGGCGCGCAAGGGGGTTTTGAACGGGTCGCGGCGCTCGCTGTGGGGCTGGCTGTAGAGCCACCGCGAGACGCGGTCCAAGGCGTCGGCGCCGCCTGCCACCACAGAAAGAAGATCGTCAAAACCGGCGCCTTTCAGGCCGATCAGGTCACCGTCGTAGAGCACGCCGGGCTCGTCCCAGCCTTCGCGTTGCAGAGTAAGGAATTGCACGTGAATTCTCCGTTGTGATGCGTGCGCGTTGTATATTTGAGTCTAACTCCGATGAATGCACTGGAGCAGTTTTCCCTGAAGAATCGCGTGGCGGTGGTGCTGGGCGGGACGAGCGGAATCGGCCTGGCGATCGCCCGCGGATTCGCCGAGGCCGGGGCGATCACGATTGCCAGCAGCCGCGACCGGGCCAAAGTGGAGTCCACGGCGGTGGAACTGGAAGCGCTGGGGGCGCGCACCCTGCGAGCGACCAGCGACGTGCAGAATCGCGCCAGCCTGCAGCACCTTTGCGATGAAGTGGTGCTGGCGTACGGGCAGGTGGATGTGCTGATGGTCACCTCCGGCGCGACGAAGAAGATGCCTTTCGTGGACCTGCCCGAGGAAGAGTGGAACAAGGTGATCGATATCAACCTGAGCGGCACCTACCGCGCCAACCAGATTTTCGGACGGCAGATGCTGAAGCAGCAGCGAGGGTCGATCATCAACACGTGCTCCCTGACGACGTTTGTCAGTTTCGCCGAGGTTGCGGTCTATGCGGCCAGCAAGGCGGGGGTGCACATGCTCACCAAGAGCCTGGCCTGCGAATGGGCGACGCACGGGGTCCGCGTGAACGCGATTGCGCCCGGGGTGTTCCGGACGCCGCTGAACGCCAAGGCGCTGGATATCCCGACGCGCATTTCCTCGATTATCGGGCGCACACCGATGGGTCGGGTGGGCGACGTGAACGAGCTGGTGGGGTGCGCGATCTTCCTGGCGAGCGACGCTTCGTCGTTCGTGACCGGGCAGACGATTCCAGTGGATGGCGGGTTCCTGGCGAAGGGGATCTAAGCGGCCGCGCGGGACACTCAGGACCTGTATCGTTATCTGGCCGCAAAAAGCACACAAGATACCCTTGTCACCGGGCGCCGGAAGGCGCATAATTTATCCGGATTAGTCTCCCCAGTTCGCCGGCCCCAGGGCGGCGGACTGGGACAGTTTGAGAGTTTCAGATTCTGAACATGTAATTTAGGGGTGTCAATGCGAAACATCCGATTTCTTGTATTGATAGGTGTCTGCGTTGTGACGAACCTCATGGCGCAGACCGATCGCGGCGTCATCACCGGCACGGTGAAAGACGTGAGCGGGGCGGTCGTGCCCGGTGCGCAGGTCACGGCGCTTCAGACCAGCACCAACGCTAGCTTTAGGACGAAGACGACCACCTCGGGAGATTTCACCGTGCCGTCGCTGCCGGTGGGTTCGTACCAGGTCCGGGTCGAAAACACAGGTTTCAAAACGTTTCTCGCCAACAAGGTAGAGGTAGGAGCCGGAGCGACCGTGTCGCTGGACGTGACCATGGAGTTGGGCACGACGCAACAGACGGTGGAGGTGTCCGCCGCCGGGCAGATGTTGCAGACCGAGGCGGGCAGGGTGGCGACGGAGGTGTCCAGCCGGTTGGTGGACGAACTGCCGGTGGTGGTCAACGGGGCGGTACGCAGCCCGTTCGACCTGTCGGCCAGCGCGGCGGAAGTGAACTCCACGGGCCAATACAGGGTGGGCGGAGGCCGGGGCGGCGCTTACGGGATGACGCTCGACGGCTCTTCCATCACGACTGCCGGCCAGTTGGATTCCAACGGGGTCACCTGGACGCAGATCAACACGCCCTCGGTGGACGCTCTCACCGAATTCAGCGTGACCTCGGGCGGCTTCAAAGCCGACATGGGCCACGCATCCGGCGGGTCGATGAGTTTCGTGTCCAAGAGCGGGACCAACCAGTTTCACGGGGACATCTACGAGTTCCTGCGCAACCAGGATCTGGACGCCAAGGGCTTCTACGGAGCCACCAAGCCGGTATACAAGCAGAACGACTTTGGAGTCACGGCGGGTGGACCGGTGCGCATTCCGAAGCTGTACAACGGCAAGGACAAGACGTTTTTCTTCGTGTCCTACGAGGGTTTCCGCAACCGCATCGGGGCCACCCCGACGCCCTATAGCGTTCCGCCGCCGGAGTTCTACACGGGCGACCTGCACAACTACGTGGATGCCAGCGGGAAGATGTACCAGATTTACGATCCGTCCTCGCAGACGTATACCAACGGCACCTACAGCAGGCTCCCGTTCCCCAACAACCAGATTCCGCAATCGCGGATCGATCCGGTGGCGAAATCGATCATCGGGTACGTACAGCCGTTGCTGGCGCCGAACGTTCCGGGGCTGGTGGCGGGCACTTCCGCCTACGTCCGCAACAACTACATTTCCGCGGGCAGCAGCATATCGCCGAACAACAAGTTCAGCATCAAGGGCGACCAGATGCTGACCTCGAAGCAGAGGATCTCGTTCTTCTTCGAGCGCACCAGGGAGAAGGACCTGTTTGGCGTGACGGGCGCTCCGGGCCTGCCCGCGCCCCTGTCCGGCAGCCCCGGGTACAACCAGTCGGACGTTTACCGCCTGAGCCACGATTACACGCTCACGCCGACCCTGGTAAACCGCTTCTATGCGGGCGGCAACAACTGGGAGCAGAACCACGGGTCGTTCGCGACCTTCAGCGGGGCGCCTCAGTCCAAGGGATTGCAGACCGTCTCCACCGGCTGGAAAGAGAAGGGGATTTGCATTCCAAACTATCCCGATTGCAACCTGGACTTTCCGCAGGTCAATTGGTCCAACAGCGAGTTTACCAACTGGGGCCAGCCCGCGCCCAATGGTTCGGACAACATCGTGGTGGAATTCCATGACGACCTGACCAAGAGCATGGGCCACCATACGTTCAAGGCGGGCTACTACTACAACAACACTCACTACAACGGCTTCGGATTGCAGAACATCGCGGGCAACGTGACCTTCAACACCTTGAACACCGGCGTCCCGCTGGTGACCAACCAGTCCACCGGCGGCGGCAGCTCATTCGCCTCCTTCCTGCTGGGGCAGGTGTCGGGCTATTCTCTGGACACCACGCGCTACCTGGCCACCATGTTCCGCACCAACCAGATGTATTTTCAGGACGACTGGCGGGTGACCTCGAAGCTCACGCTGAATTTGGGGCTGCGTTGGGAACTCAACCTGGCGCCAAGTGTGGGGCAGGACGAGATGAGCGATCTGAGTCCGAGCCTGCCCAATCCGGGCGCGGGCGGACTTCCGGGAGCGCTGATTTTCGCCGGCACGGGTCCCGGCAGGACGGGTCAGCACACCCTGGTGGATGGCTGGAACGGCTTTGGACCACGGCTGGGCTTCGCGTACGCCTTAAACAGCAAGACGGCGATACGGGGAGCCGCTTCGCGTAGTTACGGGCCGATCACTTATGTGGGCAGCTCATCGCACAACCTGGGAATCATCCAGCGCATCACGGTCAACGACCAGAGCCAAGGTTTGAGTCCGCTCTGGACGTTGCAGAATGGCGCGCCGGCGTGGTCGCAGGTGCCCAACATCAATCCCTCGGTGGGCAACGGCTCCAACGTTCCGTATTACAACGGAAAGGCGGCCAGCACGCCATCGGGCGAAATGACGTACGCGTTCAACATCGAACGGCAGATTACGGCCAACTCGGCGGTGGAAGTCGGCTACCTGGGCACGCTGGCGTCCCACATCCAGTCGACACTGCTGGCGTACAACCAAATTTACTATCCCAACCTGCCGGCAAACCTCAACCCGTTCACTGCCGCGGGCCGCACCCTGCTGAACTCACAGGTCGGTTCGGTGGCCGCCAACGCGGCGGGAATTAATCCGCCATGGTCCGGGTTCAACCAACTGTGGGGCACGGGGGCGACGGTGGGTCAATCGCTCCGCCCGTTCCCGCAGTATTCGACGGTGGATACGATCAACGGCCAGGGCGACCGCATCGGCCACTCCACCTATCACTCGATGCAGGTGAAATTCTCCCACCGGTACTCCTCGGGCCTGACCGTGCAGGCGTCGTATGTGCTGTCGAAGTTAATCACCGACGCGGACAGCCAGGGGAGCGGCCCGGAAGACCACTACAACAGGGTTCTGGAAAAGTCGATTGCCTCTTACGACCAGACCCACGTGGTGAAGATCAACTATGTGTACGAGCTGCCGTTCGGCAAGGGGAAGAAGTTCCTGAGCGGCAAGAGCGTGCCTTCCGCCATTCTGGGCGGCTGGCGTCTCTCCGGAATTCAGAACTACTCCTGCGGGACACCCATCGCCCTGGGAACGACCGTCAGTTTCCCGATTTTCAACGGGACAAACCGGCCGACGGTCTCCACTTACGACGGCTGGGCCGGCAGTTACACGGGAAAATTCGATCCCGGGGCAGACAGCTTCTTCCAGCCGGCTTCGTGGTTTGGCACGCAGCCGACCACCTCCCTTGGCACGGCGACGCGGTACAACCCGAAGATACGTTATTTCCCGAACCTCGGCGAAAGCGTCTCCCTCTCGCGGAGTATTACGCTCAAGGAGCAAAAGCACCTGGACATCCGATGGGAGACCTTCAACCTGCTGAACCGGGTGCAGTTTGGCGCCTTGAGCGGGGGCACCTCGCTGCAGAACGCCAACTTCGGCAACTGGAAGAGCCAGTCGAACTCAGCGCGGCGCATGCAGGTCTCGATGAAACTCTACTGGTGACGCCCTCGTGGGGGCGGGGCAACTCCCGCCCCCACTTCTCTTCATCTTGCAGACTCAGGGGACGACTGACGAATGCGCTTGCGCCAGGCAAATGGAACCTGGCAACTAAACAGAGAGGAAAAGACGGCAATGTTCAAAAGCAACGGCAAAATAGGCCGGCGGGATCTGTTCAAGACCTCGGCCGGGATCATGGGTGGCGCGCTTCTATCGCGCGAGGCCGCGGCTGAACAGGCGGTGCCACGCAACGTCAACACGCTCTCGAGTCCGTCCGCGCTGCGGATCACCGATCTTCGCGTGGCTACCATCGTGAAACCCGGACCGAGCCCCTGCCCCATCATCCGCCTCGACACCAATCAGGGCGTCTACGGACTGGGCGAAGTCCGCGACGGCGCCAGCGCCACCTACGCGCTGTTTCTGAAGAGCCGCCTGTTGAACGAGAACCCGCTCAACATCACGTATCTCTTCGATAAGGTCAAACAGTTTGGGTTCCACGGGCGGCAGGCGGGGGGCGTGGTCGCGGTGGAAGAGGCTCTCTGGGATATCGCCGGCAAAGTGTACAACGTGCCCATCTACCAGATGTTGGGCGGCAAGTTTCGGGACCGAATCAGGATCTACGCCGACACCGACGAATCGGACGACCCGAAAGTCTTCGCACAGCGCCTGAAGGCCCGCAAGGAGGAAAAGGGCATCACCTGGCTGAAGATGGACGTGGGCATCAACCTGGTATCCAAGATTCCCGGCACGCTGACGGGGCCCTCGGAACTCACCGCGTGGGAGCGAAGAGCGCTGCCGCATCCCTTCGTGGCTCAAGAGGTGACCGAGAAGGGCATCGAGAAGCTCAGCGAATTTGTGCAGGCCGCGCGCGAGGCGGTCGGCATGGAGATTCCCTTGTCGATGGACCATCTGGGGCACCTTGGCGTGAACTCGATCATCCGGCTGGGGAAGGCTTACGAGAAGTTCAACCTTTCCTGGATGGAGGATGTGATTCCCTGGCAGTACACCGATCTGTTGGCGCACATCACCGCCGAAAGCCCAACGCCCATCCTGACCGGCGAGGACATTTACCTGAAGGATGGCTTCATCAACCTGTGCGAGAAGCACGCAGTAAGTAAGATCCATCCGGACATTTCCACGTCCGGCGGAATTCTGGAGACACACAAGATTGGAGAAAGGGCCATGGAGTTGGGCGTGCCCATGGCAATGCACTATGCCGGCTCTCCGGTAGGCGCCATAGCCAGCGTGCACTGCGCCGCGGCCACCGCCAACTTCCTCGCCTGCGAGAACCACGCGATGGAAGTCCCCTTCTGGGGGGACCTGGTGGACGGCATCGAGAAACCGATCATCAACAAGGGATGGATCAAGGTTCCGGACAAACCCGGCCTCGGCATCACCTTGAACGAGGACGTGGTCAAGCAGCATCTGGCGCCGGGCACGGCCTATTTCGAGCCCACCCCGCAGTGGAACCAGGAGCGCTCCGGCGACTGGCTGTGGAGCTACCTGCGGGCGCACGAAGCGGGCCAACGCGGTTGACGCGCGAGCCAGCCGCCGGCAGGTCTCGACGAACGCTACCGGTGCATTTCGCGCGGGCGGGGTATCTCCCGCCCGCGCACTACGCTACATTGCGGTCAGGACCCCAAAGCAGACACGATCGAGGAGACTATGACGAAGAGTAATATCCATTCAACGGTATTGGCTGGCAGCGCCGCCCACGGACGGCGTTCCTTTTTTCAGAAAGCCGCCGGGGCGCTGGCCGCCGGATTCCTGGTTGACGAAACGCTGGAAGCGCTTCCGCAAAATACCAACACCAATTCGAAACCGAGCGATCTGAAGATCACCGACATGCGGGTGATGGTGATGCGGGGAGTACCGATGACGTCCCCCATCATCCGAATCGACACCAACCAGGGCATCTACGGGCTGGGCGAAGTGCGCGACGGCGCGAGCAAGAATTACGCGCTGGAGTTAAAGAGCCGGATCCTCAACGAGAACCCCTGCAACGTCGACAGGCTTTTCCGCAAGATCAAACAGTTCGGCGGAAATGCGCGGCAGGGCGGCGGCGTCAGCGGCGTGGAAGTGGCGCTGTGGGACCTGGCGGGCAAGGCCTTTAACGTTCCCATTTACCAGATGCTGGGCGGCAAGTTCCGCGACAAGATCAGGATCTACTGCGACACCACGGAATCGCGCGACCCCAAGGTGTTTGGTGAGCGCCTGAAGGAGCGCAAGGCGCAAGGCTTTACATGGATGAAGATGGACCTGGGGATCAACCTGGTGACGGGGACACCCGGAACGGTCACGAGGGCCGAGGGGATTCAGCAGCAGTACGGCGGCCTCCCCATGGAACATATGTTCATGGCCACCGAGGTCACCGAGAAAGGCCTGGCCATGATAGCCGAGTACGTGGCGGCGGTCCGCGAGGTGGTGGGAATGGACATTCCAATTTCCGCCGATCATTTCGGTCCCTTGAGCGTCAACAGCTGCATCCGCCTGGGCAAGGCGTTGACCAAGTACAACCTCTCGTGGCTGGAAGACATGATCCCGTGGCAGGAGACGGAACTGCTGAAAAAGATTTCCGACGCGGTGGATATCCCCATCCTCACGGGTGAGGACATTTACCTGAAAGAGTCTTTCGAGGTGCTGTGCAAGAACCATGCCGTGGACATCATCCACCCGGACCCGCTGACCAGCGGCGGCATTCTGGAAACGAAGAAAATCGGCGACATGGCGCAGACGTATGGCGTTCCCATGGCGATTCACTGCGCGCACACGCCCATCGGGGCGCTGGCCTGCGCGCACGCGGCGGCGGCGACGGAGAACTTCCTGGTAATGGAGAATCACGCGGTGGACGTGCCCTATTGGAGCGACCTGGTGGACGGTGTCGACAAGCCGATCATCAACAAGGGCTATATCACGGTTTCGGACAAGCCGGGCCTGGGCATCACGCTCAACGAAGCGGCCTGCCAGCAGCATCTGGCCGAGCCCGGGTGGTTCGAACCGACCGACCAGTGGAACAGCATCGGCCGGCCGAACGATCGCCTTTGGAGTTAGAAAGAAGGGGACAGGCCATCGCCTGTCCCACTTCGGTAGACTAGGGGGCATGGTGCGCACGCTTCTGGTTTTGGCTTGCCTGCTCCCCTTCCCGGTATCCGGCGGAACGGCCGCCGACATCGCGCGCGCGGTGCGCGAGAACGGCTTCGACCGCGACGAGTGCTACCGGGTGCGCGACCTCACGTTAACCAAGGAAGACATCCGGGTCTATCTGACCGACGGGTACCTGATCTTCAGCAAGCCGGTGGCCGGACGCAGGATGGCGGCGGTCTTTTCGGCCGACGTGGAAGGGGGCGACGGCGAGGTGATCCTGCTGCCGCCGGATCGCGCCGAGCGCCGTTCACTGGCCGCTTTTATCGACGCGCCGAATCTGGATGAACACATTCGCGCGGCGGTGCTGCTCTTCACCGGCGACGTCTACGATCAGCTCAAAAGCCAGATGGCGAACAATCCGGCCAATCGCAAGGTCCCGGAGATGGCGCCGGTGCTCGACGAACAGTGGAGCCCCGTGCTGCGCAATCTGGGCACGAGCTATCAGGTGAGGCTGACGCTCGATCTGATGGGCGGGCGCCCGAACGCGAACCGTCTCTTCGCCGGCATGTTCCGCAGCACCAAGCTGGGCAACTTCGACCTGGTGTACGACCCGGGCAGCATCGAACAAATCATGGCCGGGCAGCTGGCCACGCGGGATAATCGCCTTTACTTCGACACCTGGACCAGCTTTCCGGCGCGGTCGTCGCGCCAGAACCCAACGCCGCTGGTGCGCGATCCGCAACTGGGCGATTACCGGATCGATGCCACGGTGGCGCCGGATCTCACTTTGAACGTGATCACCCGCGTCAAGGCGAGAGTGACCGCCGCGTCGCTCGCCGCGGTGCCGTTCGAGATTGCCGGCGAAATGCCGGTGACGGAGGTGCGCGTGGATGGCGTGGCGGCGGAAGTGCTGCAAGCCGAAAGCGTGCGGCTCAATCTGTCGCGCGGCGGCGACGGCCTGTTCCTGGTGGCGCCGGCGGAACCGCTACACGCGGGGCGGGAGTACGAGTTCGAGTTTCACCATTCCGGCAAGGTGATTCACGATGCCGGCGACCATGTCTACTACGTCAGCTCGCGTGGCAACTGGTATCCCACCAACGGGCACCGCTTTTCCAACTTTGACCTGACTTTCCACTTCCCGCGCGATCTGGATCTGGTGAGCGTGGGCGATATGGTGGAGGCGCGGGTGGAAGGCGACATGCGCGTGGTGCGGCGGCGCACCAGCGCGCCGGTGCGGATCGCGGGTTTCAACCTGGGAGATTACGTGCACGCAAAGGTGGAACGCGGAGGATACGTGGTGGACGTGTGCGCCAACCGCAAACTGGAAGCATCGCTGCGGCCGCACACTCCTTCCATGCCTCCGCTGGTGATGACGCCCGGCGGCATCTCGCGCCGCAGGCCGGACGCGCTGGAGCCCCCCACGCCGATGGAACACGTGCCCGACCCGATTGAGAACCTGCAAGCGCTGGCGGGCGAAGTGGCGTCCGCCATGGAGTTCATGGCCGCGCGGTTCGGGCCTCCGGCGACGCCGCACCTGACGGTCTCGCCGATTCCGGGCGCCTTCGGACAGGGATTCCCGGGGCTGATCTATCTTTCCACTCTGGCGTACCTGGGGGCCGCTCCGCGCAACCGCGTCGCCGGCGCCAGCCCTTCGTCCGAGATATTCTTCCAGGACGTGCTGCAGGCGCACGAGGCGGCGCACCAATGGTGGGGCAACCGCGTCACGCCGGCCACCTACCGCGACAACTGGTTGATGGAAGCTCTGGCCAACTACTCGGCGTTGCTGTACCTGGAAAAGCGGCGCGGGACGCGGTCGCTGGAAATCATGCTGGAGAACTATCGCGAAAACCTCCTCGCCAAGAATGAAGCGGGCCAGGTGGTGGATTCGGCGGGCCCGATTGTGCTCGGCACGCGCCTGGAAACCTCGCAGGAACCGCGCGCGTGGCGCTCCATCACCTACGGCAAGGGGAGTTGGATCATGCAGATGCTGCGGGGGAGGATGGGCGACCAGAAATTCCTCGCGCTATTGGCGGAGATCAGCAAGCGCTACGACCGGAAGGACATCACCACCGAGGAATTCCGCCTGCTGGCGGCGGAGTACCTCCCGCCGAAATCCGACGATCCGAAACTGGAGAGCTTCTTCGAACAATGGGTCTACGGGACGGGCATTCCGGCCATCAAGCTGGCGTGGAGCGTGAAGGGCGCGGCGCCGAACGTAAGATTGACCGGCACGGTGACGCAATCCGGCGTGGGCGAGGATTTCACGGCGGCGGTGCCGGTGGAGATTGCGATCGCCAAGGGGCGCACGATGACGCAGTGGGTGCGGTCGGCCGACGTCCCGGTGACGTTCACGGTGTTTCTGAAGGCGGCGCCGCTGAAGGTGACGCTGGATCCGCACTACGGGCTGCTGAGGAAGTGAGGTAGGACAGACGATCGTTTTGTGTCGTCTGTCAGACAGCCGGGATTGAGCGAGGGTTGACCGGCCACAAAAGGCGATGGTCTGTCCTACGTCTGGCTAGCGCTCGGCGTACTCGAACACCTTGCCATCGACTTCCTCAATGCGGACAAGGAACCGCTTGCGGGCATCAAGCAGGGACCAGGGCGCCTGAAATCGCGCCGCGATCATGCGGTCCGACGACCCATGCGAGCCAATGCGATCGCGCATGATCAGGGTCGGGTTGAATTTCGGCCCGAGCACGGGCAACCCCTCGAAAAGACGCTTGGCATCCACTTCGCTGACCGACTGGCCGAGGTAGCTCTTGCCCTGGCTATCTACCATCTCGACGGTCACTTCGCGCACTTCAAACAGGATGTCCGAGGGATTGGCGATGCGGAAATCGATGACGGCGATGGAGCTATCGTCATCGAGCGGCGCGGTGCGCACCTTGAGGATTTTGCCCGGGAGTTGCATCCGGTCGCCGCGCTGCATCAGGAAGATGCCGCCCACGGCGAGAGCGATAATCGCGAGGCCAATGCCGAACGCCACCAGGAAGTTTTTTTGCATGTTCAGACCTCGCGCACAATCTTCATAATCTCGTCCATGGATTTGTGCGCCGCGGTGATCAGGGTGCCGTCGAAGAGATGGGTTTCGAGGCCGACCTTGCCCTCATAGCCATCGTTGTTCAACGCGGCGAAAATGGCGCGCCAATCTTCTTTCTCCGGACTCTCCGGCATCACGCCCTTGCCCTTGATCTGCAGGTTCAGCATACGCGCCTTAGGCAGGACACTGTAGCCTTCGGGGTAGGCTTTTTCCTTGCCGTAGGCGTTGTGGGGATCCCAGTTGTAGCCCACCCAAGGGGAAGGAATCAGCCTCATGACGTCGGCGATTTCACTCGCGGTGGCGACGTTCTGCGAACCTTCGTTCTCCAGCAGGAGGTAGACTTTTTCCTTCTCCGCGATTTTGGACATCTCGCCCAGGGTGTCGGCGATGGTCTGATAAACCGTGGTGGGGTCCGCCACGCGGGCGCCGGCAAAGACACGCACCTTGTCGCAGCCCATGATCTGCGCGCAGCGGATGCCTTTCCGCAAGTCTTCCATGCGCAGGTCCCAGCGGGTCTTCTCGGCGACGAGGCGTTTGTCGCGGGCTTCGGGCGTTTCAGTGCGGCGGCGCGCGGGTTCGGTGCCCGGCCAGGTGAACTTGAGGAGGCTGGTATTGACGAAAGAAACCTTGAGCCCCTCTTTGGCGAAGAGGTCGGCATCGGCCTTGATTTCGTCTTCGGGCAGGGTGAAATACTCCCGCTTGCCCGGCGGATTGCGGATTTCCACGTTCTGCATCCCGTAGAAATGAGCGAACGCGATGGACTCCAGGGTGCTCAGGCCGATCTCATCGGTGATCCCGCTGATGCGCGATTTGTCGATGTGGGTCCTGGCCGCCATCAGGGGAGGTGCGCAGGCGGTAAGTGCCGCGCTAGCCGCCAGAAGTTCTCGCCTGGTCATAAGATGATTGTAATGGATCGTATGGAGTGGACGAGCCCCCACGGCAGAAGGATCGTTTTAGTGGAAGGCGATATCACGCGGATCGCGGTGGACGCGATGGCCAACGCGGCTAATTCGGCGCTGGCCGGCGGCGGCGGCGTGGATGGCGCGATTCATCGCGCCGGAGGCCCCGCGATCATGCGCGAACTCGACGCGATCCGCGCCGCAGCGGGCGGATGTCCCACCGGCAGCGCGGTGGCGACGGGCGCGGGCGAACTGCCGGCACGGTACGTCTTCCACGCGGTGGGCCCCATCTATCGCGACGGCAGGCGCGGCGAGCCCGAGTTGCTGGCGGGGTGTTACCGCCGGTGCCTGGCGCTGGCGGACGAGCGCGCGCTACGCACCATCAGCTTTCCGGCCATCAGCACGGGCGTGTACGGTTACCCACAGAAGGCAGCGGCGGAGATCGCCATCTGGGAAGTGCGGAGGCATCTGGAACGGCAGGACACGACGGTAGAGCAAGTGATCTTCGTGCTCTTTGGCAAAGGGGCGTACGAGGTGTACCGGGCGATATTGGGGGAGTGAGCGGGGAGCGGCGTCCGAGCTTCGCTCGGATGCACAAGGCGGAGCCTTATGCCACTCTAACTGCGCAGCCGCAGCAGGAACCAGACCATACCGAACACGAGCAAGGCCGAGGCGGCGACCTGTACCGGGCGAAACGCCTTCGCCAGGCGCCCCACCCGCGAGAGCAGGAGCGCGAGCACGGCGACGGCCGACGCCTCGGCAAGCCCCGCTCCCAGCAGGACCAGCGCGGGAGAGTATCCGGTGGTCTGCACGAACAGATGGAAGTAGAGGCCGTGCAGTGCGCCTAGCACACCCGCCACCAGCCAGCGCGCGCCGGCTTGGGGGAGCAGCAGGATCTCCACCGCGAGATAGGCTACCGCCAGCGCCGTCGCGGCCTCCACGAATCGCGGCGCGGGCTGCCATAGGACGTGCGCCATGACGAATACGCTGGCCGCCTGCCCCACGAGGAACATGGCGGCGATGGCGAGCAGTTCGCGGCGCGAGCGCGCGGCCAGCACCAGGGCCGCCAGGAACAGCACCTGCACCACGCCGCCGAGCGCGCGCACGGCGCCCGCGCCGGCCTGCGTGATGGCGATCTCGGCGGCGGTGGGCGGCCGGAAGCGCAGGGTGGCGCGGGTGAAGCCGAGGTCGAAGATGGCCTCATCGCGCTTCTCTCCGAGGGTGGCGCGGAGCAGGTGCACGTGGTTGCGCACGGTGATGGCGGTGAAGGTACACTCCACGTCCAGACGATCCACCGGGGCGCCGAATTCGTAATCCGCGACGCAGAGGTAAGTGTCGCGCGCGGCGTCGGCGCGGCATTCGCTGCGCACCAGGCGGGCGCCGGCGAAGCGGATGTGTTCCAGCAGGGTACGTTCGGGGTTGGCCACGTGCGCCACTTCGTAAAGCGGCATACGCAATTCGAAATGCGCGCGCGTGCCATCGACAGCGAGATCGCCGGAACTCATGCTCATGACGTGGGCGGGGAGAGGCCACGCCAGCAGGGCCAGCCAGAGCGCGCGTTTCATCGCGTCAGGAGGGGTGCGTCAGGATGGGCGTCCAAGGGAGCGCTCAACCGCGAACGGCGGGTTCTCACGTAGAGGATGCGGGCCATCGCCAGGACCGGTACGGAGAGAAAACTCCCGGCGATGCCGGCCACTTCCGCGCCGCCGAAAACACCCAGCAGCACGAGCAACGGATGCAGTTGCACGCCCTGGCCCATCAATCGCACGGAAAGGAAGTAGTCGGTAAACATGCGCCATGCCACGAGGAAGATGGCCACGGTCCAAAAGTGTGCGCCCGAGATCAGCGTGACCAGCAGGATGGCGGCGACCGCGGTGAGCGGTCCGATCATGGGGATAAACTCCAAAACCATCGCCACCACCGCCAGCAGGACGCCGAACGGCACGCCCATGATGGTGAAAAAAATGGCGTACGCCGTGAAGGTGGACAGGGAAAGCAGCACCAGGGCGCGCATGTAGCGCGCCAGCAGGAGGTGGATATCGGCCACCACGCTCTCCACCACGCCGCGCAATGGGCCCGTGTCCAGGAACTCCAGCATGTTGCCGCGAATGAGGTCGCCATCCTTGAGGAAGAAGAATGCCAGGACGGGAACGATCACGACATAAATCAGATTACTGGCCGCGGAGAGGAATTTCAGACCGGCCGAGGGGAGTTCGCGCATGATGTCGCTGCTGCGCTGCGCCCAATCCGAGCGGAGCCTGGAGATCACCTGCGCCTTGAGCGAGTTGACCGCTTCGGGCGCAATGGGCGCGGGCTGCTCGAGCTGGGCCAGCATGTCGGGGAGCCTTTTGGCCAGCGTGTCAGCCTGTGACACCACCCGCGTGCCAATCTGAATTCCGACGAGCACGACCGCGCCGATGAAGATCACGTAAGCCAGGGCTAGCGCCAAGGTGCGCGTGCCCTTCCGCGGGATGGCGCGATCCAGGAGGTCGACCAGGGGAGAAAGAAGATAGGCGAACAGCAGCGCCAGCGCAAAGATGAACAGGGTGGACCGCAGCTGGTAGACCAGCCAGAGGAACAGGAGCACCATCGCCGCCGTCCAGGTGTAGCGCGCCGCCGACCGCTCGATACCCAACATGTCTATTTCATGCTAGCGCGAACAGGTGGGACAGGCCATCGCCTTTCGTGGCCTGTCGTACCCCGCGAAAACCGGGCAGGTTGACAGACGACACAAAACGATCGTCTGTCCTACACCGCCACCTTTTCGATGCGCACGCGGGCGATGCGATTGCGATCCATCTCCAGGATGGTGAAGCGCCGTCCCTGGTACTCGACGGTGGCGCCGGCTTGAGGAATGTCGCCCAGGCGGAAGAGCAGGAATCCGGCCAGGGTTTCGAAGCCGGCGTCCGGCGAAATCTCGATACCGTACTCGCTTTCCAGGTCGCGGATGCGGGCGGTGCCCTCCAGTTCCACTTCGTCGGCCTCGGCGCCGCGACGCACCACCTTTTCGTCGTGCTCGTCTTCGATCCGGCCCACAATTTGCTCCAGCACGTCTTCCACCGTCAGCATACCGATGATGGTGCCGAACTCATCGACCACGATTGCCAGGTGAGAGCGGCCCGTGCGGAACTCATCGAACATCTGGGCGGCTGGCTTGGTTTCAGGCACGAACATCACCGGCCGCAGCAGGCGGTCGACGCGGAAGGCGCGGCTCGGACGGCTGCGGCGGATGGCGCGCCGCCGGTCTGCCCACACGGGCAGCAGATCCTTATAGTGCAAGAGGCCGACGATCTTCTCGGGAGTCCCCTCATAGACGGGCAGGCGCGAATGCTGCTGTTCGATCATGGTGTGCAGCACATTGTCGAGCGTGGCGTCGCTCGAAATGGAGACAATATCGTTGCGCGGGACCATGATTTCGCGCACCGAAATGGCGCTCAGGTCGAGCACGCGATGGATCATGTCCTCCTGCG
>OBLW0100002210.1_pt1 | contig 15786 bp, 13 predicted proteins | sample 1520161 | NCBI WGS metagenome assembly OBLW01 (sample SAMEA3539309, study PRJEB22396) | soil metagenome | biome: tundra; feature: field; material: soil | place: USA | collected 2010-05 | depth 0.15 m | reverse complement strand
TGATCGACGCCTACCTCGGCCAGGTCAGGCGGCAGGTGCTGAAGACCTGCCCGGCACGCCAGCAGCTGGCGATGGAGACGGCGGTGCGGGCGCACCTGCTCGGAAAGGCACCAGTATGAAGACCTTCGGGGCCGCGGCGCCTGCCCGCCTCGCGGCCTTGGTCGTCGCTCTCGTCCTCGGCATCTCTGGTTGCAGGCTCATGGCGCTGAGCACGCAGCCCGCGACACAGCAAGTCAGCCTCCCCCGTGCCAAACCGTCGCTGCTTGAGGTGCTCACGGATGGTGGCTCACCATCCGTCCTCGCGGTCATGCGGGCACTGATAACGGCCACTATTCGCGGAGGGGAGCGAATCCTGATTCTCGACGATCGCAGCGGGGCCGTCCTGGCATCCTCGACGGCCCCCGCTCCTCCCAGCCTCTCCGTGGCAGGTCGGCCCGCGCCGTTGCCCGCGGCCGCGACCAGCTTCCAGAAGTCCCGCTTCCAGCGCGCGATGGGCCAGTACCGGGCCAGATTGCGGAATGCCCGCGCCGCAATCCAGTTGCGCCAGAAGGAAGAGTTGATGGCCTGGGCCCGCACCCTCGTGGCGCGAACGGATGCCCAGCTGTTGCGGCGTGTTACGGGTGACGGCGGCATCCGTCCGGCTCTGGGGGCAGCCGCCGCCGACATGTCCAGCCTGAATCAGGCCGGGGTGGCCTACGGCGCTCGCAAGGTCGTCGTGATCCTGGGCATGGATGATGCGACAGCCAGCTCCGTGCCGGGCCTCAGCATGGGACTGCAGCACAGCACAGTGGTGATCGACGACTTCCCCGGCAGCAGCGACGATGAAGCGGCGTGGCAGGCTGGCCTGCTCCAAGCGGGAGCGAGCAGGGCAGTGCTACTCACCCCGGCCACCGGCGATCAGCTCGCCACCGCCACGCGGCAGGGCCTGGACGGGGCGATCACTGACACCTTGACCAGTGTCTCGTTCGGTCCCGGCCAGTTCGCGCTGCGGCCAGCTGCCCTTGCGCAGTTGCGCAACTTGTTGCAGAACGTCTCGGTCACCTACCCCCAGTCCACGGCCAGCATCAACGGATACACGGACAATCTTCCTGTCCCCGGCGGCAATCTCCAGCTGTCTCAGCGGCGCGCACAGGCGGTCGAAGCCTGGCTGGTCGGGCACGGAGTGGCGGCCAGCCGGCTGCAGGCGATCGGCTACGGGGACGCCAACCCGTTCGCACCGAACACCCCGAGCGGCCAGCCACTCAACCGGCGGGTCGTTGTCATCATCGACCCGACCGTGCCCGGCTGACGCGAGCTGGTCCAAGGACAAGGAATCCCGTGGCGTGCGTCACGACGTGGCCGGGCCGGGACCGTTGGCCCAGCGGGGCACCCGGCGGATGAGGTCGATAGCCCGTCGTTTCGCGGTGACCAGGAGCCAGGCGCCGGCTTGGCGGAGTCCCAGCGTCGCACAGTGACCCCACGCACGGTGACGTCACGCACAGTGACCTCACACAGGGACGTCACACAGGCACGTCACGGCGGCGCCGCCACGTGCGGTCCTGAGGCCGCCGTCAGGCTGAGGCGTCGAGCGCCTCGGGATGCTCTCTCCGGTAGTGCTCGGTCAGCACCGCACTGACCTGACCGGGCCGGTATGCGATGGTGCGCCGGCAAATATGGCAACGCACGACCGGCAGGTGCGTGACAGTCACCGGGAAGCGGGATGAGGCCGAGTTCTTCATTACTGCCTATGATGCCAGGTCCGCGAGGTCTCCCCGGTGATCCCCCGGCCCCGAGCCGGCGTGTCGCAAGCGGGGCAATGAGGCTCGCGGTCTTTCGTTGATGATGGGCCGGGGAAAATCTCGGGGTGCGGCACGCGGGGTGACGACCCGATGCCAGACGGTCCAGGGGTGGACGGCCGGCCAGCACGCTCCCTGATCAGCGGCGGTCAAGCGCGCGATCCAGGTTTACCGCCGCGCTGATCAGGGCCAGGTGGGTGAAGGCCTGGGGGAAGTTCCCCAGCGCCTCACCCGAGGCGCCGATCTGCTCGGCGTAGAGCCCGAGGTGGTTGGCGTAGGTGAGCATCTTCTCGAAGATTGTCCGGGCCTCCTTGACCCGCCCGGCCCGGGTGAGCGCCTCGACGTACCAGAACGAGCAGAGGTTGAAGGTGCCTTCACCGCCGTCGATCCCGTCATGGCCGGTGATGGCGTACCGGTAGACGAGGCTGTCGGAGGTGAGTTCGGCGCCGATGCGGTCAAGCGTGGACAGGAACCGCGGATCGGTCGGGCCGGCGAACTTCACCAGCGGCATCACCAGCACTGATGCGTCGAGCAACCTGCTGCCCGGGTGCATCACGTAGGTCTGCAGCTCACGGTCCCAGCACTCGTCCTGCACGAACCGGTGGGCCGCCGCGGCCAGCTTGCGCCACCGCTCGACCGGCGCGGGCAGGCCACGGTCGCGGGCCAGGCGGCCGGCCCGGTCATAGGCCACCCAGGTCATCAGCGCCGAGTAGGTGAAGCGCTGGCGAGGGCCCCGGATCTCCCAGACACCCTCGTCCGGCTCGTTCCAGTGCTTGGAAAGCCAGTCAAGCCGCTTGGACAGCCCGACCCACAGGTCATAGGAGATCGGGACCTCGCGGTTGTACAGATAGACCGAGTCCATCAGCTCGCCATACACGTCTATCTGCCGCTGGTGCACCGCGTTGTTGCCGATGCGGACGGGCCGTGAGCCGCGATAACCCTCCAGGTGATCCAGGATGGTTTCCTGGATGTCCTCGCTGCCGTCGACGCCATACATGATCATCACATCGTGGTCGGGCGTGGCCAGCTCACAGCGCCGCTGAACCCACTCCATGAACGAGGCCGCTTCCTCCAGGAAGCCCAGGGTCATCAGCGCGTAGACCGTGAACGCGGCGTCGCGCAGCCAGCTGAACCGGTAATCCCAGTTGCGGCCACCGCCGAATTCCTCCGGCAGCGAGGTGGTCGGCGCCGCGACCAGGGCGCCGGTCGGGTGGTACACGAGCAGCTTGAGAGCGAGCGCCGAGCGCTGTACCGTCTCCCGCCACCGCCCGCGATAGCGGGACTGGCTGACCCAGCCCTGCCAGAAATCTGAGGTCAGGGTGAACAGCTGGTCGGTCTCCCCCGGCGCGAGGGCCCGCACCTCGCCGAGCCACTCCAGCTCGATGTCGACGGTCTCCCCTTCATCCAGGGTGAACGTCGCGGCGACGCCGGACTCCTCGATCTTCAGCGCCACGTTGGTACGCAGCACGAAGCGGCCGGCAGACGATTCGAACACCGCGCCGACCCCGGTCACCACCTCGACGGTGTGCGGGGCCCGGCCGTAGTCAAACGCCGGATGGCAGGCCAGCTCAAAGGTCGCCCGGCCACGGACCGCGCGCGCCTGCCGGACGAGCAGGTCGCGCGCCTTGCCGGTACCGCTGGTCTCAGGCACCATGAAGTCGATCACCTCGCCGACCGCCTCCGTGCCGTGAAACCGGGTCAGCAGGATGTTCGTGTCGGGAAGGTAAAGCTGTTTCGGGCGCGTGTTACTACGGCTCGACAAGGAGAAGTAGCCGCCTTTGCGCGCATCCAGCAGCGCGCCGAACAGCGAGGGGGCGTCAAAGCGGGACGGGCAGTACCAGTCGACCGTGCCGTCCGTGCCCACGAGCGCCACAGTCCGCAGGTCACCGACGATCCCGTGCTCTTCGATCGGCAGGTAGCCGGTTGGCGGAGCGCCTTGGCGGCCGTGGCCGGCTGAGTAATAACCCATGCTTTCATCATGCGTTTCTTTATTACATCCGCGTTACCGCTGGAGGTCCGGCGCCGCTTGACCGGTCCTCGGAGATCCACCTGTCGATGAGCGCCCACCAGTCATAGAGCCAGCGCACCTGAGCCTCATGATCGTCTGAACGCGGCACCTCGTCGACCGGTACCCGCCACCACTTCGCGTGGACGATCTGATCCATGGGCAAGCTGCGCCAGACATCGCCGACGGTGACGAGCCGGTCCAGCCCGGCGTGTGCTACGAAGATCACGTCGGCAGCGGGGCAGGCGGCGATGGCCGCGAGCGCTCCCCCGGTCCGGGGCGCGAGAAGGTTCGGCATCTCCCGTGCGCGTTCGGCCAGATCGCTGCGGCCTGCCCGCTCCAGCCGCCGGATGGCCCGCCACCACCGGCCCGGTGTCCAGTTACCGCCCTCCGGGAAGATCACCAGCGCGCCAGTCTGATCGAGCCCCCGGGCCAGCCGCTCGATCTGTTCGACGTAGACCTTCTCGCCGATCCGGCGGCCCTGGACGAACACGTTGGGCAGGCGGTTGGCCACGACATCCAGGCCGGGATCCAGCTGAATGGTCGCCTTCATGACGACGCGCGGACGCCGCCCGTAGACGCTGAGCAGATGATGAACGAGCAGAAAGGAATCGCCCGGCCCCGCATGCCGGCTGAGCACAATGACCGGGCGGGCCAGCCTGGCCGCCTGCTCCTCGGCGCTAAGTGCTGGTTCGTCCACCTCGACCCGGACCCTGAACATGCGGGTACCCGCCCGGAAGACCAGGTCAAGGAACCACCGCATGACCGCGTAATGGCGGCTCTGGTAAGGCTCTGTGCGGAGCCGGCCACCGAACCCGCTGGCTATCCACAGGCCCAGGCACATGAACAACGCGGAAGTCTCGGCCAGGAGCCAGATGAGCGCGAAGCACAGCAGCCGAAGGCCGCGCATGCGGCTACGCCGGGAGAGCCCGGTCACCCCGAACCCCAAGGCCAGCAACGGAAACAACACCACGAAGGCGATCGCGATGACAACCGCCAGCGGCGCCAGCACGAATCGGCGAACCAGCCTGGGTGGGACCACGGCCGGCTCCTCCCGTCCCCGATGGCGGGGTCAGTGCCCGGTCAACTCGGCGAGATAGCTCGCGGAGGCTGCGTACGCACGGTCGATACTGACCCCGACCTTAGTCCTGTCGCGGTACCGAAGCTGGGAGAGATCTGGCGGGCGCCGATCTCCGCCCGCAGGCAGGACGTGTACCCGCACGTCGCTGGGCAGCGCCGACATCTCCTCGTGGAATCGATGCCTGCGGGCGATCTCGAAGGCGACCAGGCCTACCTCCCAGGGACGCCGGGGCACCTCCAGCGGACGCTCGATCCGCCCTACGTGCAGGACGTAGACAACGCTGGCCCCCAGGGCGACCGCCCGGCCAACCGGGATGGAATGGACGAGGCCGCCGTCGAAGTAGTGCTCGCCGTCGACTTCAACCGGTGGCAGGAGCCCAGGTACGGCGCACGAGGCCAGCACTGCGGGCACGAGCGGCCCGCTGCTGAACCAGCGCGCGCACGCGTGTTCGATGCTGGCCGCAACGCAGTGGAAGGGCAATTTGAGATCGGCGAAATCATCCCCCGGAAGCACATCGTCCAGCATGCGGCGCAGCGGCTCGATCGAATGCAGGTGCGTGCCCGAACGAGCCAGCCGGGCCGCCCGGCCCCACAGCGTCTCGCTGAACGCCTCCCGCAAGGCATCGCCTTGCCATATCTCGCCCAGCCGTGCTGCCGCGCCCGCCGGGTCGGCGGCCACGAACGCGCCGTTGATAGCACCTACCGACGTGCCTACGATCAGGTCGGGCCGGACGCCGGCCTCTGACAACGCCCGCAGCATGCCAACCTCGTTAGCGCCGAGCAGGCCCCCACCACCGAGCACGAAAGCTGTCGTCACTCGCCAACCTCCTCCCGGTCAACCTAAGCAGACCCCGGGCCGGGCTGACCCGCCCGGTAGGCGGGCCGGCCGAGGTTTACGATGTGTGGCGATGAGCACCGCACATGCCCCGGCGAGCAGCACAGACCTCCCCGGAGGGGAACCGGTGGCGGTCATCCACACCTCGGACCTGACCAAGATCTATCCGGGAACGGACTTCGCCGCCGTTGACCGGCTCAACCTTGACGTCCGGGCGGGCGAGATCTTTGGCTTGCTGGGACCCAACGGCGCCGGGAAGACGACGACCGCGGGGATGCTGACCACGCGCGTGGTGCCGACATCCGGGCGCGCGTTCATCGCGGGCATCGACGTCGCGGCGCATCCGGCGCTGGCGAAACAGCTGAGCGGGATCGTTTCGCAGCAAAACACCCTCGATCGCCAGCTCACCGTCTGGGAGAACCTCTACTTCCACGGCCGCCTGTTCGGCATGGGGTCGAAGGCATCGCGGCAGACCGCCGATGAGCTGCTTGACCAGTTCCAGCTGTCCAAGTGGGCCAAGGCTTCGGTGTACGCACTGTCCGGGGGGATGGCGCAACGGCTCATGGTGGCGCGGGCCATCTTCCACCGCCCCTCGGTGCTTTTCCTCGACGAGCCGACAGCGGGCCTCGATCCGCAAAGCAGGCTCGCCCTGTGGGACCTGCTCGGTGAGCTGCACCGCGAAGGCCAGACCATCCTGCTCACCACCCACTACATGGAGGAGGCCGACCAACTCTGCGAGCGGGTGGCCATCATGGACCACGGCCGGATCCTCGCCCTCGACACGCCGGCCGCGCTGAAGCAGAGCGTCGGCGCCGACACCGTCGTCACGGTGAAGACCACTGGCGACGCCGACGGGCTCGCGGAGTTGCTCACCCGCGACGTGGCGGGCGTCACCCGCACCCGCCAGACAGACGGGGGGCTGCAACTGCACATGCAAGGCAGTGACCGGCTCGTGCCGCGCGTCGTCCTGGCGGCCGAGCGCGGCGGGTTCGATCTCGTCGACCTGTCGATCTCCGAGCCCAGCCTCGAGACGGTATTTATCAACCTCACGGGCAAGGAGTTGCGGGACTGATGGCCGCCTCTGTAACCTCGCCGCCGCCGACCCGGCGGATCGGCGGTGGCCCCACCCGGTCGGTGGCCGCCGCCAGCTGGACCGCGCTGGGCGCGCTCATGCTGCGCGACTTCGTGGTACTGCGCAAGCACCTCTGGGAGTTCGTGCTGCGCACGGTCATCCAGCCGTTCTTGCTCTGCTTCGTCTTTCTCTTTGTCTTCCCCAAGATTGGGCAGGGCATCGGCGGCCACGGCACGGCCGCCGAGTCTGCCTTCGCCACAATTCTGGTGCCCGGGGTGGTCGGGATCTCGATCATGTTCCAGGGAGTGCAGTCGATCGCCCTCGCCATGGCCCAGGAGTTCGGCTTCACCCGGGAGATCGAGGACCGGGTCCAGGCACCCTGCCCCATCTGGCTGGTGGCCATGGCCAAGGTGCTCTCGGGCGCGGCCCAAGGAGTGCTGTCGGCGGTCATCGTGCTGCCGATGGCCTCGGTCGTCCACGCGTCCGGGGTGCACGCGCACATCGCCCTGCACTGGTGGATCATCGTGACGCTGGTACCGATCGCCTGCGTCGCGATGGCTGGTCTCGGACTCGTCCTCGGCACCAGCTTCGAGCCACGGAATATCGGCTTGATGTTCGGCTTCATCATCTTGCCGATCACCTTCCTCGGCGGCACGTACTACTCCTGGACCAGGCTCGCGCCGGTGACGGTCGGCGGATGGCACTGGCTTCAGACGATCGTGCTGATCAACCCGCTCATTTACGTGAACGAGGGAATGCGGGCCGCGTTCACCATGGCCCCGCACATGCATCTGTACGTCATCTACCCGGTGATGACCGCATTTGCCGTCGCGTTCCTGGCGATCGGGCTGCGCAACTTCCGGCGGCGGGTGCTCTCCTGATCCCAGCCTGGACGCCCGTCCTGGCTACGCCGGTATCCGGCTCGAATTGTCCTGTGCCAGGATCGCTGATCCCGGGCCAGGCAGTGGGAGGAAGCAGTGAAGGTGCTGGAGCGTTTCGCCCTGACCGGCAAGAAAGCCCTGGTCACCGGTGGGAATCAGGGCCTGGGCAAAGCCTTCGCCGCCGCCCTGGCTGAGGCCGGCGCCAGGGTGGTCATCGTCGCGCGCGACGCCGGCCGCAACGCGGCGGCCATCCGCGAACTGCGCGACCAGGGCCTCGACGTGTCGTCGCTCGACGCCGACATCACCCGCGACGCCGACGGGATCACCCAGCGGGCCGTCGAGGAACTCGGCGGCCTGGACATTCTCGTCAACAACGCCGGCCTCTGCATCCACAACGAATCCTGGCAGGTGACTGACGACGAATGGGCGCAGGTGTTTGACCTGAACGTGCGGGCGCTCTGGAAGTGCAGCGTCGCCGGCGGCCGTCAGATGGCCGGCTCGGGAGGGGGTTCGATCATCAACATCGGCTCGATCTCGGGGATGATCGTCAATCGTCCGCAGTGGCAGCCCGCGTACAACGCGTCCAAGGCCGCGGTGCACCAGCTGACCAAGTCGCTGGCCGCGGAATGGGCCGGGGTGGGCATCCGGGTCAACGCGGTCGCTCCCGGCTACGTGAAGACCGAGATGGCGCCGGTTGACCGCCCGGAGTTTCGCCGGCACTGGATCGAGGACACCCCACAGCAGCGGTACGCGCTGCCGGAGGAGATCGCACCGAGCGTCGTGTTCCTGGCCAGCCCCGCCTCATCGTTTATCACCGGGTCCGTGCTAGTCATCGACGGCGGTTACACGCTCTGGTGACCGGCCAGCGCCGCGCAGAGCCGGGCCAGCGCTGTGGTGAATGCGTGCTCGGGCGGCCGCCCGTAGCCGATCACCGGGGCCGGGCGGTGCTGGCCCGCGGCGCTGTAGCTGCCGAGCCCCTCGACGCGAGCCCACGGCGGGCGGCGCCGCCGCACGCATCACCCAGATCTTGGACATGGTGCCGCTGATGTGAAGATGTTCCCGTGGAAGCAGAGATCTTCGACGGGTTCGGGCTCGAGCGGATCGACGTCGGGGCGGCCACCCTGCGGGTCAGGCACGGCGGAACCGGGCCACCTGTGCTGCTCCTGCACGGGCATCCGCGCACGCACGCGACCTGGCACCGGGTCGCGCCGCTGCTGGCCGGCAGTCACACTGTGGTCTGCCCTGATCTGCGGGGATACGGGGAATCATCGAAGCCGCCGGTGACCCCGGACCACGCGTCGTACTCGAAGCGGGCGATGGCCGCCGACTGCCTGGCGCTCATGCGGGAACTCGGGCACGACCGTTTCGCCGTTGCCGGGCACGATCGCGGCTCGTATGTCGCGTTCCGGCTGGCGATGGATCACCCAGCTGCCGTCTCCCACCTGGCCGTGCTCGACGGCGTTCCCATCGGGGAGGCTCTGGCCCGCTGCGACGCGGCCTTCGCCACCGCCTGGTGGCACTGGTTCTTCCTGGGCAACCCGGCCGCGGAGGCCGAGCGGGTCATCAACGCCGACCCGGACGCCTGGTACCACAGTGCCGCCCGGGCGCAGATGGGCGAGGCGGCCTGGGCCGACTACCACCGCGCGATCCACGACCCGGCTACAGTCCGCGCCATGTGCGAGGACTACCGGGCTGGGCTCAGCATCGACCGGGAACACGACGACGCCGACCGCGCCGCCGGGCGCCGGGTCGCCTGCCCGGTTCTCATGCTCTGGGCCACCCGCGATGACATGGAACGGCTCTACGGCGATCCCGTCGCGGTCTGGCGGCGCTGGGCCGACGACGTGCGGGGCGCGCCCATCGACTCCGGCCACCACATGGCCGAGGAAGCCCCTGAGCAGCTTGCCGCAGCGCTCAGCGACTTCCTGCGCCCGGGGTAGCAGCCCGGCCGGGACTAACACGACCCACTCTTCCCGCTCGCCTGGTCGGACCGGCTCGACGACTTCTTCGACACCCTGCGGCCGCTGCCGTCGGCCGGTCATTTCTCCCCGCTGGAAGCACCGGACGCGTTCGCCCAGGAAATCCGCGCCGTCCAAGACGACCGCCTCCCCTAGCCGCCATGCCTGGCCTCGGGCCGGGCATGGTCAATCGCGGGTTTGGGCCGGTTATAACCGGCCTGAACCCGGAATGGGCAGGGTGACCGAGCGCTGGCTCAGACCCGCGCGGTGTCCTTGCGGAAGCGCCATACCGCGCCGCCGGCGAAGATGGCCAGCCAGATGACGGCGTTCGCCACCCACGCCACATGGACATTGCCGCCGAGCTGCGGGGTGTGCACCAGCTGGTTCAGCCCGTAGAGCGGAGTGAACTGGGCGATCGTCCGGAACAGGTGCGGGAACTGGCTCAGCGGGGTGAACAGCCCGCCAGCGAACGACAGCAGCGCCAGGCCGATCCCCAGGAACTGCATGACGTTCTCGGTGGGCAGCAGGTAGCCGAGGAACAACCCGAAAGCCGTGAAGATCAGCGAGCCGATCCAGACGCAGAGGCCACTGACGATCCACAGATAGACCGGCATCTGGGGCTTGTGGCTGATGATCCCCGCGGCGAAGACGGAGACCACCGAGATGAGCCCGAGCACCAGCGCGGTCAGCATCTTGATGCTGATGTACGCGGCAGGCGAGAGCGGGGTCAGCCGCAGCTGACGGCTCCAGCCGACGGCGCGCTCGATGGAGACCATCGCCCCGCCGCTGGTCGTCGCGAGAACCGCCCCGTACAGCGCCATGCTGACCATGACAAACGCGGCCACGTTGCCGTGCCCGGCTCGATCGTTCGCGTACGCCTTGTTCAGCCCGAATACCAGGAAGAACAGGACCGGCGAGATCACGGCGAAGATGACCGTGCGCCGATTGCGGAGCAGCCGGCGCACCTCCAGCGTGAGGACCGTGAGGTTGAGACCGCCCAGGCCCGGCGCTCGCCTGGTGCTCAGATCGGGCGCGGGAAGTGACTGGGCGCTCATCGTGATCCTCCTGCGTGCGTACCGTTGCTGTCGCTGTCGTCGCTGGTCAGGGCGATGAATGCGTCCTCGAGGCCGCGGGTGTTGATCTCGAGATCCCTGGCTGGCGTGCTGGCCAGCAGATACCTGGCCACCGCGTCGCTGTCGCTGGCGTGGATGAGGACCGTGTCGCCCCGCACCTCGACGTTGTCCGCGCCGGGAATGGCGCGCAGCGCGGCCTCATCGGCGCCGGGCAGGGTGGCCCGCACCGTCCGGCCCGCGGCCAGCGCCTTGACCTCGCTCGACGTGCCGTCCGCGACGATCTCGCCGTGCCGCAGCAGGATGATCCGGTCGGCGTAGGCGTCGGCTTCCTCCAGGTAGTGCGTGGCGAAGAGCACGGTCCGCCCCATGGCCGTGTCCTGCCGGATCGCCCCCCAGAAGCTGCGCCGGCCCTCCACGTCCATGCCGGTCGTGGGCTCGTCGAGGATGAGCAGTTCCGGATCGGACAGCAGGGCCATGGCGAAGCGCAGCCGCTGCTGCTCACCGCCGGAGCACTTGCCGACCCGGCGATCCGCGATGCCGCTGATGCCCGCCCGCTTCAAGACCTCCGCCACCGGCATGGAGTGCGCGAACAGGCTCGCGGTGTACTGGGCGGTCTCGGCGACGGTGAGGTCCTTGAGCAGGCCGCCGGTCTGCATCACGGCGGAGACCAGCCCCCGCGCGATGGCCTGCCGGGGCGTAATGCCGAACACCGACACCTCACCGGAGGTGGGCCGGGACAGCCCCAGGATGATGTCGATCGTCGATGTCTTGCCCGCGCCGTTGGGGCCGAGGAACGCGACGATCTCCCCGGAAGCGATGTCCAGGTCAATGCCCTTCACCGCTTCAACGGGGCCGAAGTTCTTGTGCACCCCGCGCAAGTCGATCGCCAGCGGCTGGCCGCTGGCAGCCTGCCCCGGTCCCCGCCCGTATCCCACGTTTGTCACTGTCATGCGCCAATGGTCGCACTGAAATACCGCCGGATCCCACGCGTGCTGTCACGACGTCCCCATGACAACTGTCATGGGCCCGGTCATGGGCGGGGCGGTCCTTTTCGGCAGCTTGCTGACCACGGTGTCGTAGGAGAAATCGATCGCTTCGAGCAGCTCGTCGTCTGGAATCGCTCCCCCGATCCGCAGGGTGTTCCACCCGGAACGCCCGATATACGCCATTACAGCCACGTCGTCGGGGTAGCGCAGCAGCCATTCGTCGGCAGCCTCCCGGGTGCTTGCGCACTTGAGCCCGACCGCGGACGCTGACTCCGACCCCAGGAACGCGAAGATCTTGCTGCTGACCTTGACCACGACGTCGCCATCCCACGGCTCGTCTCGCCACGCGCCGGGTTTGGCCAGGCAGCGGGCAAGCAGTTCATCCCAGGTCACGGCGTCACCTCCGTAACACCTATGATCGCCGGAAACGCAGGTGCGGCTGGCGGCCGGGGTGGTTAGTGTCGCGGCATGGTGACGATTGGCCAGGTTCTGGTTGGCGGGCGCGCGACTAGCTGGCTGGCACCGGGTCAGGGAATGCTCCACTGCTGGTTGGTGCCGCCGTCGCAGGTCCAGATGTCCAGCTGGGTGCCTGGCGTCGTGTTGAATCCAGGATCATCGAGGCACTTGCCGGACACCGGGTTCACCAGCATGCCGTTCACCGGCAGCCACTGCTGATTCCCGGCGCCGTTGCAGGTCCACTCCTCGACGAGGGTGCCATTGGCCGTGCCGGCGCCGGTGACATCCATGCAGTTGCCGTTGATGCCGATGGCGCCGTTGCTTTCGATGGTCCAGTTCTGCGAGGCGCCGCCGTTGCACCCCCACATCTGCACCTTCGTGCCGTTGGTGCTGGAACCGGTGTTGTCGTCCACGCAGTCGCTGGTGTTGTCGCCCGCGACGATCGGGCCGGTCGGCGTGGTGGACCCGACCGGCGTGACGGACAGGTTGTCGAACTGGTCGGTCTGGTAGCCGGAAGTACCGAGCCCGACCATGCCCGAGTGATAGGTGCTGTCGGTGACGCTGCCGACGGTCGTCCCGTCGATAGCCGCGCTGATGGCGGTGCCGTTGAACGTCAGCGCCAGGTGATGCCAGGTTCCGGTGCCGAGCGCGGCCACCGTGCCGCTGGCCAGCGTGGTGAGCGTGTCGCCGGTGTTGTTGCGGACGATCGACCACGCGCCGGTGTTACTGACCTGGAGGTAGTACTCGTTGATGCCGGCCGGCCCGAAGCTGTGCTGGGTGCCGACGCGGCCCATCAGTTGCACCGCGCCCGCCTGCTGGATCAGCGCGTCCGCGGAGACGCTGTAGTTGGCCCAGCTCAGGTTGCCTCCGATGGTGTACGGGTTGGAGTTGCCATCCCACTCGATCGGCTGGACGGCGGCCTGCTGCTGGACACAGCGCCCGGACCGGCCGCCGGCGCAGGCCTCGACCTCGAACGCGCCCTGCTGCTGCGACAGGTAACGCGGCTGCTGGTCGACGGTGTCGCTGTCGAAGCTGTCGGAATAGGGCAGCGCCAGGGTGCTCTGGGACGGGCTTGCCGCGGTTCCCTTGCCCTGGCCGGTGGTGGTGGTCAGCGTGTAGATGTAGCCCGGCTGCACCGTCAGCGAGTAGGCGCCATTGGACGGCGTGATGCTGGTCTGCTGGACGAAGGTGTTAGCGACGGCCGGGGCGTTCACGTCGGTGGCCCACACGTGCACGGTGCCGGTGGACAGGCCGCCGGATACGGACACGTTGACGGTCTGCGCCGCGGTGGCGGTGGTGGTTTCGATGATCGTCGAGTAGTCGGTGCCGTTCGTGGACTTCAGCGAGACGTAGCTGCCGTTGGACTCGCTGCCGCCGAGGTAGCCGGAGCCGGAGTTGAGGAACTGCCATCCCGGCTGCGTGAACTGGGTCACCTGGGCGGTCGCCCACAGGCTCTCCCCCACGCTGTAGGCACCCGACCACGGCTGGTTGGCCAGGACCAGGCCGTCGGTGCTGTACGGCAGGTTCGGGTAGACGGCGGCGACGATCGGCCAGTTGATGTACGCGCTCAGGCCGGCGTCGACGTAGCCGCGGGTGATGGAGCGGATCAGCGCGGGCGCGCCCGAGTTGAGGTCCTGCGAGCCGTTCTCGCTCGCCCACAGCGGCTTGCCGGTGCTCGTCGCGGTCGCGTTGCCCGGGCAGGTGTCAGCGTTCCCGCCGTCGCCGCCCTGGCACGGGTAATGCACGCCGATGATCGAGACCGCGCTGGCGAAGGTGGAGTTGGACGCGATGTCGCTGGCGATGTTCCAGCCGCTGTCGGCGCCCACGATCTGCACCGCCGAGTAGCCGTCGGCGTTGAGCGTGGACCGCAGTTGCTCATACCAGGAGATGACATAGTTGCGCTCGTTCCAGCCGCCGAGGTAGTTGATGGTCAGGCCGTGCGACTTGGCGCAGCCCAGCCAGTTCACCAGGTAATTGATCATGTCGGTGGACCAGAAGTTGCCGCCGCCGATCCAGCCGGGAGCGCCCCAGGCCAGGCCGTACAGCTTGATGTTCGGGTTGAGCGCCTTGGCCTGCTCCATCAGCCACCACTCGTAGCCGGTGTTGCAGTCGGTGACCGAGGCGGAGTGCATGTGGCTGGACTCGGAGCCGTCTGTGGAGTTGGTGTCCCCGCCGATCTCCACCTTGAGGATCTGCAAGTCAGCGCCGTAGCCGGGCTCGAACAGGTAGTCAAGGATCTGCTGCTGCTGTGCGGCCGGGTAGTCGGTCAGCAGCCGGGTGTTGCCCCCGCCGCCGCTGATCGCGCCGATCCCGCCGAAGGTGCGGCCGGCGCTCGTGCCGTTCACGGTAATAGCGGTCGCCGCCGCGGCAGGCTGCACAGGGACAGCCGCCAAGGCGCAGGCCGAGCCGAGCACGACCGCCGTGGCCACAACGGTGAGATGCCGTCCGGCCGGGCGCCGCGGGGTCAGGCGCCGTCGAACCGGGCGCCGTCCGACCGGGCGCCGTGCGGTCAGAAGCCGTCCGGTCAAAAGCCGTGCGGTCAGAAGCCGTGCGGTCAGAAGCCGTGCGGTCAGAAGCCGTGCGGTGAGAAGCCTTAAGCCTGCGCGCTGGATCACGATCACGTGGCTCCCCTTTCGTGCGCCATCATCCGCCGGCGGGTGATCAACCGTCGGGACATGCGCTGATCGGCTCTGATCGAAAGTGGTCGATACTGTTCAGGCTGCTCACATTGAGACACGGCACCCAGGCTTCGTCAAGATGCATTCGCCAGCCGGGAGCGCAAGGACAGTGACTACCGAGAGGCGGTCAGTGCCTCCGCCGCGTGGCCTCAGCCCATTGACACAGAACGTAATCACTAAGCTACTCTTCGTAGTTATCACACTTCCGGTCTCACCTGGACGAGGGCGGAGCCGGCGGTTCCTAGCTGCACCGCGGGGATCGGAGCCGTTAGATCGCCGCGCGGTGCAGGCAGACGGGCACCTCTAACGAGAGAGCTATGAGGCCAGGATGAACGAGCGACCCGGCATCTCCAGACGGCAGGCACTGATCTCCGGCAGCCTGGCCGTGACGGCGCCGTTGCTTTCCGGCCGAGCGCGCACGCCGCCGGTCGTTGGCAGTCCAGGCTCAGCGGTGCACAAGCACCAGAGCGCCGGCGGCCTTCCGGCGCCGCGAACCGGAGGCCTGCTGGAGCAGGCCGCGATTGCGGTGGTGGCGTGGGGGCCGAACCGGCTTGACATGTTCGGCCTGGGCACCGACGACGCCATGTACCACAAGGCGTGGCTGGGCAACAGCTGGCAGCCGCAGTGGGAATACCTCGGGGGGAAGTTCAACAGCCTGCCCGCGGTCGCGGCGTGGGGCCGGAACCGGCTCGACGTGTTCGGCCTCGGCACCGACGACGCCATGTACCACAAGGCGTGGCTGGGCAACAGCTGGCAGCCGCAGTGGGAATACCTCGGGGGGAAGTTCAACAGCCTGCCCGCGGTCGCGGCGTGGGGCCGGAACCGGCTCGACGTGTTCGGCCTCGGCACCGACGACGCCATGTACCACAAGGCGTGGCTCGGCAACAGCTGGCAGCCGCAGTGGGAAGGCCTCGGGGGAAAGTTCAACAGCCCGCCCGCCGTGGCCTCCTGGGCGGCCAACCGGCTCGACGTGTTCGGCCTCGGCAC
>OBLW0100002209.1_pt1 | contig 15790 bp, 10 predicted proteins | sample 1520161 | NCBI WGS metagenome assembly OBLW01 (sample SAMEA3539309, study PRJEB22396) | soil metagenome | biome: tundra; feature: field; material: soil | place: USA | collected 2010-05 | depth 0.15 m | reverse complement strand
TGATTCCACACCGTCGGTTACGAACGTGAAGGTCAGGTGCTCGTCTTGTTTCGGTACAATGCTCGGCGGTTGATGGGTCAGCACGAAAATCGGCACTTGGAATTCGTAGTCGCCGACGTACGAGTCGGCGTCCGCCATCTCGAACGTCCTTACTCCCATGAGGACTGCACCAGTCTGCTCGATAACGTCCTTCATGTAAGCGGTGTGTCTGAGCGCCGCCAAGTCGGTGTATCTCAATTGCCGTAATCAGGCGTCTCTTGACCCACTGAGAATCGCTGCTCGGCGGTTCAGGGTTTGAGCAACTCCTCGGAGAGCAAGTAAGCTTTCTTCGCTAGATTGTGTCCGCGCTCCACGTCCCCTGCGGCGACCGCCGATTTAGCTTGATCCATGAACTGCTTGGTCTGATTTACCGTCTCTTGCTGGCTGGGATTGAGCTGGCGCTCCGCAGTTTTCTTGAGGTTCTCGTCAGTTGCCGCCGTGAGTTGTTCGGTGCTTAAACGTTGCTGCGATGCTTGTGGCTCTGACGTGCCGCCCTTCAGTTCCACCGTCGGCTCGTCAGATCCTCCGTTCTTGATAACCACTTTTGGAGGAGGGCAAGGCTTCGCCGCGACAGTACTGCTGCCGTTTGCGTCAGACGGAGCGGTCTGTGCATTTCCCGAGCTAGGATTCGTCGACCCCTTAGCAGTCGCAGCGTTTGGCTTGCCGCTGTCCGCCGGGCTCGACGTTGCCGGCGAATCGGAGCAATTTGGGACGCTGTCTTTCTTTCGGTGCCTGGTTTTTTTGGCGGACGGTTTGGCGGGGCTCGGCGAATTCCGTGGCTGGTCAGTGGGAGAAGCCGGCCCAGGATTTGAGCCTTGCGCAGGCGCCGTCTGGGATTGCGGCGTCGCGGCACTATTCTGATCCTTTGCCCGAGACACAGATCCTCCCACGCCGGGGCCGGATCCTGGACTTAGAGCATCCAGAATTGGACCACCCAGACTTAGAAAACAAACCACGAGGATTGCGGCCAGAGTCATATTCAATCCTATGCGCGGCGAAGCTGTATAAATCTTACGCCTTGGAACGTCGCGGCGAAACTAGGTTCCCCGTTCCGTCAGCATCTTTTCCAGGCGGAAACCCGTTTCGTTCTCGGAGTCGAGATGCGAAGCAGCCAATGGCATGCGAAAGCGGAATGTTGTCCCTTCCCCTTCCTGCGATTCAAATTCCACGGAACCGTGATGCCAGTCCAGGATCTGGTACGTTTGCGCCAGTCCAATGCCGTTGCCCTCTTTCTTGGTGGTGAAGTAGAGCTCAAAAACTTTTTCGTGCATGTCTCGCGCAATGCCGATGCCTCGATCGCTGATCTCGGCAACCACTCCATTGCCATCACGATGCGCGGAGATAGTCAGCGGGCCCCCATCGGGCATGGACTGTACTCCGTTGAGCACCACATTGAGCAGCGCCTGTTTCATCAAGTCGAGGTCCGCGCTGACCGGCAGCGGCTCGTCCGGCAGGTCGCGCTTGATGTCGACGCCGTGTTGCGCTGCGTCCGGCGCCGCAAGCAACGCGACTTCCTCAAGCAAACGGCGGAGGTCCACTTCCACCAGGCGCAGGTCGCGCGTACGCATGAAGTCGACCAGAGTTTGAACAACTCGATCAAGCCGCTGAATCTCGCTTCCGATAATGTCCATGTGACGGCGGGTGTCAGGGTCCAGTTGCGACAACTTGTTCTGTAAGAGCTGCAAGTGGAGAACGATGGCATTAATGGGATTCTTCACCTCGTGAGCGACTCCGCCGGTGACCCGCCCGCTGGCGGAGAGACGGCGTGACATCTCGATCTCGTCTCCGATACGCCGGACTGATTCGGCATCCCGCATGATCAATAGAGCGCCGATGTGCGCGCCCTTTTCCTGGACAAAATCCATAGACACCTGGACCCGCCTTCCGCCGGCTGCGCCGAACTCGCGTTGCGATAGCGGACGCATGCGCTCAAAAGCGTCCAGCACAAGCGTTCCCAGCTGCGAATCGCGCGAGAAAATTTCTCCTGCTGTCCTGCCAAGCAGCTCTCCACGAGGCCGCCCGAGGAACCGTTCCACCGGCGCACTAACCAGTACCACTCGCGAGTCGCGCGTGAACAGCATCAACCCATCCTGCAGCTTGGACATGAGTTGGTCCACGTTGTCCTTTAACGCGGAAAAGATCTCCTTGGTGTCGCGCATCTGCCGACCCAAATTGGCGATCTTCAACGTGACCAGCCCGAATTCATCGTGTTCCGATTCCCTCCCCGAAAGCTCCTCGCTCGTTCCCAAACTGACGCTGTCCAAATTGCGGCTAATCTCCTTCAGTGGGCCCAGAGCCATGTTGGAGATCATCGCTGCCAGCAACAATGAGGCAAAAATCGACGCAATCGAAAAATACAGGGCGTGTATGAGTCGGGGCGTCAGTTCATTTCTGAGAAAGACGGTGGAGACCCCGATACGAATCGTGCCGAAAGGCTCGCTGTTTAATTGCAGCGGGTAACTCACGTCATAAACCGCCGCCGGTTTATACACCAGCTTAAGTTGCTCCCGGAAGTGAGCGGTCGTAACGCTATGAAAACCCGGTCTTCCTGGAATCTGCTTACCCACAAGTTTGGCGTTCGAGTGGAGCAATGCCTTGCCCTTCGAATCCGTTACGGAAATGTCGTAAATGTAGGGCGAGAGCGCTGTCTCCGATTCGATGATGTTCAAAAGACTGGTATCCATCGGCAGTAACTCGGCCAGGGCTCGCCGGACTGCCGCGGGATCATTGGTATCGATGCGCGTGCTGCTCAGATCAGGCAGGTCATTCTCGGCGAAGTAAGCGAGTATCTGGGTCAGGCGATCTGCACCTTCGTAAGTGCTGGTGATGCGTAAGCGAAGAATTTGCGAGATATAAAGATACGAGAACGCGGTCACCATCATGGTGACCATGAAGGTGATGATGAGTACGATGATTGCTTTACGTCGCATGAGAAAGCAGCGGCCAGTGGTCAGTCACTCGGAGCAGCAGTGTGTGCAGCGGGGATTAAACCGTTGAGGATGGAATCTCCACTGCCCACAGACCATTTGACTACTTAATTTACTCTTCCACTTTGGCGGGATCCGCATCCGCCGTGCTGTTGCCGTACTCCTTGAGCTTATTATGAAGGGTTTTCAAGCTAATACCCAGAATTTCCGCAGCTTTCGTCTTGTTGTTGCTGGTCGACTCCAGCGTCTTGAGGATCAGCATTTTTTCCGCCTCCCCCACCGTTGTGCCCACTCCCAGACGGATGGCGTCAGGATCATGAGCACTGGTGCGCAGGATCGCGTGGCCGAATCCTGGCGGCAGATGTTTGGTTTCGATCATGCCTCCGTCGCACACAATCACAGCGCGCTCGATCGTGTTGCGCAATTCGCGGACGTTTCCCGGCCAGGTATAGTTGTTGAACAGATTCATCACGGCTTCGCTGACGGTGCCCACTTTGCGGGTATGCTTCTCGCTCATTTCTGATACCAGAAGCTGTACCAGATCGGCTACGTCTTCTTTGTGCTCCCGCAGCGGAGGCATGTGGATATTGAACACATTGAGCCGGTAATAGAGATCGCTGCGCAACTCGCCAGAAGCAACCGCATCATCCGGAATTTTGTTCGTGGCGGCAAGTACGCGCACATCTACGGACGTTTCCACTTTACTTCCCAAGCGGCGGAACTTGTGGTCTTCGAGAACACGTAGCAGCTTCGCCTGTGTGCCGACTGGCATCTCGCCGATTTCATCGAGCAGCAACGTACCCCCTTCGGCCAATTCGAAGCATCCAGTGCGCCGCTCCAGAGCTCCTGTGAAGGCGCCCTTTTCGTGGCCAAAGATCTCGCTTTCAATCAGCGTCTCCGGAATCGCTGCGCAGTTGATGGCGACGAACGGCCGGTCGCGGCGTGGGCTTAGTTGATGGATGGTGCGCGCCACCAGTTCTTTGCCGGTACCACTAGCACCGGTGATCAGTACCGAGGCCGTGCTTGGAGCTACTAGCTCGATGAGCCGGAAAATCTCCTGCATCTTGCGCGACGTTCCGCGCAGTTGACCGAGAGAGCCGGAATCCCGCAGCCGGCGCCGCGTACTCTCCAATTCGGCGCGGGTACCCAGCAAAGAGGATGCATTTTGCAGCATCGCCCGCAGCCGCTGCGTATCGATGGGCTTAGTGATGTAGTCGTAGGCGCCCAAGCGCATCGCCTGAACCGCGCTGTCGATCGTGCCCTGCGCAGTCACCAGAATCACCGCCATGGCTTGAGCCTGCTCCGCCAGCCGTTGCAGCAGTTCGATGCCTCCCATACGCGGCATCTTGAGGTCTGTAACCACGATGGCGGGATTCCACTGCGCCGCTTTTTCAAGTCCCTCGGAACCGTCGACAGCGGTTTCAGTGCGGTAGCCCCAGGAGGAAACCAGTTCGGCGAGCCCGGTACGCTCGTTTTCTTCATCTTCAACAATCAATATCTTTTCGTGGCTCATCCCTTGGTTCTTGTCCGCCCCTTTGGTCGTGATCCCTCGCCCAGCCTTGGCCCTGAGACTACAAACATACGCGGCTAGCTTCCTCTGGAGCAAGGTCCGGGGAATTAGCGGCCGCTGCGCGTTCATACTCGCACTGGACGCGACGGCCTGCCTCGGAGGTGTTCCATGTCAATTTGAGACAGAGATTGCGCCGCGTGGATCGAGAATTACAACATTTCATCCGGAAAATCACTTCCGCTTTAAGATTGCTGTGCGTTAGAATTGCGGGTCCCTAAATAGCGGTCCAACTATGCTTCTACCTGCTTTTTGATGATCTCTCGGACCCTAAGCGCAGGTGAAGCGTGTGTGATATATGGAGGAAAGAATGTCACTTTGTCCTAAGTTCAGCAAGAGCCGACTATTAATCGGCCTGTTAATTATTCTCGCCGTGTCACTCATCTCTTTCCCGGCGTTCGCGCAGAGCGACTCGAATCCAAAGTGGGATTTGTTTGTGGGATATCAGTGGCTGCATCCCGGCGGCACGGTACCCGCGCCATTCGGTGATTTCAACAATCCCGGGTCCTACAAGATTCCCGACATGGCACAGGGATTCGGCAGCTCCTTCACCTATAACTTCGACCCTCATTGGGGTGTGGAAATTGATTTAGGTCATAACTGGGGAAACAGCAATTACGAGACCACAGGGTCGATCGGCCCCCGGTTCATCTGGCGTACGGATAGCGCAAATTACTTCCTACACACTTTGATTAGTCTGAACCGAGTGTCGGTGAACGGCCTCAACGCGCAGAACGGAATCGGAGCTATCCTGGGCGGCGGCATGGACCTGCCCCTTAAGAAGTGGCTGGCATTCCGGCTGTTCGAAGCTGACTATGTTTGGGCGGAGCACAACTACAGTGATTTCATCGCCCCCCTGCCGGACGATAGCTTGCGGCATGCATCCTTTAGCGGCGTCCGCCTGCGCACCGGCTTTGTATTTAATTTCGGTGGCGCGCCGGCGGTCACGCCGACGGCGAGTTGTTCAGTGCAGCCTACTGAAGTAATGGTGGGTGAGCCCATCACGGCGAGCGTTACTGCCAGCAATTTCAATCCCAAGCACACCCTCACTTATGCCTGGAGCGGCAACGGAGGCCAGGTTACCGGCAAAGATACCGCCGCCCAGATTGATACCAAGGACGCGGCTCCCGGAAGCTACACCGTCACTGCTCATGTCACCGACGCGAAGATGAAGAACAATGGTGAGACGAGCTGCTCGGCGAACTACACTATCAAGCCGTTGCCTCCGAAAAATCCGCCGACCATGAGTTGCTCGGCCAGTCCTTCGACGGTGCAAGCAGGCGCAAGCGTAACGGTGAGCTGCAGCTGCACCAGTCCTGACGGGGTTCCTGTGTCCGTCTCGAACTGGACTGCGACCGGCGGTACCGTCTCCGGTAGTGGCAGTACGGCTAGTCTGTCTACGGACGGAGCAGCACCCGGTCCCATCACCGTCACGGCGACGTGCACCGACTCTCGCGGTTTGACGGGTCAGGCCTCGACCCAAGCGACGGTAGAGAATCCGCCGCCTCCGCCGCCGAAGGCTGCCAAGCTCAGCCAGTGCGACTTCCCCAACGAGAAGAAGCCGTGGCGAGTCGACAACACCTGCAAGGCGATCCTGGATGATGTAGCCAAGAACCTGCAGCAGAACCCCGACAGCAGGCTGGTAATCGTCGGGAATGCCGATCCGAAAGAGCGGCGGAAGAATCTGGCGGCCGAACGAGCCGTCGATTCCAAGTTTTATCTGACGGAAGGCGAAGCCCAACAACACATCGATCCCAGCCGCATAGACGTCCGAACGGGCGGCGGTGGAACTAAGACGGCGGAATACTGGATCGTGCCTTCAGGCGCGACCTTCGATTCTGCTGGTACTGAATCGGTGGATGAATCCAAAGTCAAGGCCATCCCGGATCATCCTAAGCCGGCAGCCAAAAAGAAAGCTGCCAAGAAAGCGCAGTGACTTCGGCAACGGACTGAAAGGGCCGGTCGGCGAATGTCGACCGGCCCTTTTTTCCGCGTGTCCTTCGGTAACTTGCTGGGGACTGACCAGCCTGTCAGTCTAGCTGTCGCATCTAACTTTTTCGACTCGTGGGGCTGAAAATCACTATGAAATGCGCTGCGCTTAAACTGCTGATGTGGTTGCTGTTGGCTTCCATTTGCGCGTTCGGCTCGGGAGCTCGCCAATGGTCCGTTCTGGGACCCGACGGTGGCGATGTCCGAAGCCTGGCTTATGATCCGCACAATCCGGACCGCGTCTTTCTGGGAACCAGCACAGGCGTGATTTTCGTTTCCGACGACGGCGGCCATAACTGGTCGAGATTCGCCAAGCTCGGTGCTGGCGACGATTATGTACTCGATCACATGGCCTTTGATCCGCAGAATTCGAAAAATATTTTCGTCTCCGCCTGGAGCGTGCAGGATCAGAACGCAGGCGACATTTTCCGCACTCGCAACGGCGGCAAGGACTGGGAAGCTCTGCCGGGGATGCATGGCAAATCGGTGCGCGCCATGGCAGTATCTGCTTCCGACAATAAAGTGATAGTCGCCGGAGCCCTCGATGGCGTTTACCGTAGCAACGATGGCGGCAACAATTGGCAGCGCATTTCTTCTAACGACGGTGTCGTCAAAAACATCGAATCCATCGCCGTCGATCCCAAAGATCCTAACGTTGTGTATGCCGGAACCTGGCACTTGGCATGGAAAACCAGCGACGGCGGCGCCAACTGGCAGCACATCAATAAAGGTATGATCGATGATTCCGACGTTTTTTCAATCATCGTTAGCTCGGCCAATCCTTCGGAAGTTTTCGCCAGCGCCTGCTCCGGCATTTATAAGAGCGTCAGCGGCGGCGACCAGTTCGAGAAAATCAAAGGCATTCCCTTCACCGCGCGACGCACCCGCGTTCTCAAGCAGGATCCCAGCAACCCGGCCATCGTTTACGCCGGTACCACCGAGGGTCTTTGGAAGAGCGTCGACGAGGGTAAGAATTGGAAGCGTGTGGGCAATCCCGAAGTCGTAGTGAATGATGTGCTCGTCGATCCGCGCAACTCGCAACGCGTGTTGCTCGCGACCGATCGCAGCGGCGTACTCGCCAGCAACGACTCCGCGACCACCTTTACCGCATCCAACCACGGATATTCCCACCGTTATGTGAGCGCAATTTTGGCTGACAGCAAAGAACCCAACACTCTTTACATCGGCCTCGTGAACGACCGCGAATTCGGCGGCGTCTTCTTCACTCGCGATGGTGGACAAAACTGGCTGCAGAAAAGCTCAGGCCTGGACGGGCGTGATGTATTCACTCTGAAACAATCCCATAATGGAACCCTGGTCGCCGGAACGAACAAGGGCCTCTTTGAACTTGTTTCTGGCAGTTCGTCCTGGCATCCGATCAACAATGTAGTGCTCGAGAAGAGCGTCTCACGCACCGTCACGCTGAAGAGCGGAAAGAAAAAGACCGTAACTTCAATCGCCAGCACTCACACCCTGCTTGACGGCCGCGTTAGCGATACCGACCTCGGCTCATCCCGCTGGTTCGCGGCAACTTCCGCCGGATTGTTCACCAGCAAAGATCAGGGCAAAGTATGGGTAGGAGGCCCTGTCACCGGAGAAAAAGACTTTGTTTCGGTGCAAGCTCAGGATGCCTTGGTGGTCGCTGCGACGCGATCAACCGTGCTCGTTTCTGAAGACGAAGGAAAAATTTGGCAGCCTGCGCGGCTGGCCTCATACGCGATCAACATTCGCAGCGTGACCGTTGCTCCGGATGGCCAAATCTTTGTGGCCACCCGTGAAGGTGCCTTCCACAGCGCGGATTCCGGCAAGAGCTGGAACCACGTGGTGGCGGGTTTGCCCGACAAGGACATCACGTCGGTCGCCTACGATGGAAGCCACAAACGTCTGCTCGCTACCAGCGGCCAGACCGGCGTTGTATTCGAGAGCGCCGACGGTGGCAACACCTGGCAGCGTGGACCCGATTCCGGTTTCCCGCTCCGCCGCATCAGCGTGGTGCACGGACGCTACGTCGCAGCTACTCCATTTGACGGGGTAGTGGCGCAGCCGGAAAACGACTCGCAAAGCGCCAACGCCGGCAGCGGGTCCAACTAATCGCGGTTTTTAACCCAAGAACCTTCGCGGAGAGCACAATGCTCTCCGCGATTTTTTTTGCACGGCGAAAGCAAGTTCTACATACGCAAACCACCAACCGGCTCGTATGTACTTAAATCTAATGGGGCCGATCTGGTCTTTCACTTGCCACCATTCTTAGAATAAGGATGGCGCAACCGCACTTAGCATGGCGCGACGTAGAGTTCTGCCGCAATCCAAATTAGCTTGGCTGGTGTTGTGCTCGGTATTGAGCATCGCCGAAGGATGCTCTCGCCAGAGTGCTGTCCGCTCTCCGGAGGCGGAAGCGAACTCACCTGCCACTGAGCAAAACCTTCCATTCCATCAAAATCCCGTCCGTACAATGGACAACAGCGCGCACCCGGCGGTTCCATCGGATGGCAACTCGGGAAACCGTACGCCCTTTCCGGCGGCACTCCGATCGCATAGTCTACCGCCGGGAACGCTTATCACGGTTTGGTTGAAGGATTCGCTAGCCATCTCCCATGTGCGCACGGGGGATACTTTCAGCGCATCAGTAGCCGAGCCTCTTACCATTGACGGAGAGACTGTGATTGATCGCGGCATTCTCGTCCGCGGTCGCGTCGAGTCTGCGCCACCTTCAGCGGACCCGCGAACGTCCGGTCCCGACCGAGGCCCCGATGCAAGCTATGTCCGGCTCACTCTGAACAGCATCACGGTCGGAGGGAAAGTCCTTGATCTTCAAACTTCGACCCTGTTCGCCAAAGATACCCTCCAGCCCAAAGGGTCGTCGAACGGGTCATCTAAAGACAGGGGGGCAGACAGGCGATCCAGCGCCCTCGGAATACGAAAAGGACGCCGCCTCACTTTCCGGCTCATCGCCCCGGTCACATTTAGCTCGCCAAACTCCATGCCCAATCGGCAGGAGTCCAATACTACTGCCAATAAATAACGTCCCGAGGCTTCCAAGCGCTTTCCCTCTTTAATTAATTTCCCTTAACCCCAACAATCAAAAGCTATTGCCGATGTTTTCCACAGGCTTGTTCCAGATCGGTGTGACGTCTGCCCTTCGCAGTGTCAGATTGGGCTTCCTATAGTGGGATTCGGGATGGTAGCTGGCAAACCGCAAACGCGGTGTGCCGGTCCTATTTCGGGAGACCATCTTGGAGTTTCTTTCCTACTTCTCCCACTGCAGAGTATCAGTATGAACACCGCCATTCCATTTCCCTGGACTGGACCTACCGCTGCGGAGAACGTCAGAACGGGCTTCCGTTCCATCTTCGAACACGCTCCACTCCCCGCCGCCCGCTGCAATCCGCAGGGAGAGATCATTGAGATGAATTCTGCTTTCGCGCCGGCTCTGCAGGCTGGCCTCGCCGATCAGCGCGCGTTACGAATCTCCGATTTGGTAGCACCCGACGACCGCAAAGCTAAAGAATCGCTTCTCCATAATCTGCTCGATTGCACCTGTGACAGTATCCGCCTAGCAGGAAGAAACACCGCAAAAAACGGCCAAGCCGGGCGCGCAGTGACCAACTGGATGGCTTGGCGATTGCCGGGATCCGGAGAGGAACCCAACCACGCATTACTGATCGCCGAACCCGACCGCGATAGCTCTCCCCTCGAAGAAGGCTTGCTACAGGCTCAAAGATGGGAGGCCGTGGGTCGGCTGGCGGGAGGCATAGTGCATGACTTCAACAACCTCCTGACCGGCGTCATTCTGTATTGCGATCTTCTACTCACTAGTCTGGATTCATGCGACCGACGTCGCCGTTATGTGGATGAAATTCGCTCGGCCACGGTGCAAGCCACTGGCCTGGTGCAGCAACTGCTGGTCTTCGCCCGTCCGCAAGCCTCCCAGGTCCGCGCCTTGTGCTTGAATCAGATTGTTCAGGCCTTACAAGATCTGCTGACTCGCCTTATCGGCGAAAACATCGTGCTCGAACTCAGCCTTGATCCGGATCTGGGTCTGGTCACGATCGATCAGGCCCCGGCACCGCAAATTTTCCTCAACCTCGTTCTCAACGCTCGCGACGCCTTGCCCAACGGCGGTGGCATTGTCGTTAAGACCACCAACTGTCAGTTTCAAAATATTTCCTGCTCCGAGCCGGTAGGCCGCGGTGCTCCCACCTTTCCCTGCGTTCTTCTGACTGTCAGTGACAACGGCTGCGGCATGGACACCAAAACACGCCAGCATCTCTTCGAGCCTTTTTTCACCACCAAGGGCGCGGGCAAAGGTACTGGTTTGGGATTGACCACCTTGCGCAGTATTGTCACCACAAACGGCGGACTGATTCACGTCGAAAGCGAAGCGGATCGCGGAACCCGAGTCATGATCCTGCTGCCCCGGGCATTGCACTCCCCCGCCCCCGAATTTCCGGACGTTGTCATTCCACATTCAGATACGTCCACGTACAACATTTCAGGAATTCAAGAAGGAATCACACTTATGACGTCAGCCGCTGTTAGTCCAATGATCGCCATGCCTCAAATTATGGCTGCCAATTTTCTCAACCTCCTGATCGTCGATGATGAACGTTCCATTCGCGAAGCCTGCCGCGAAGTCGCGCTCTCACTCGGGTTCGTGGCGCATGTCGCCGATTCCGCCGAACATGCCTATCGTCTGTTGCAAACTCAAAGCATTGATGCAGTCCTCCTCGATCTCCGACTTCCTGGGGCGGGGGGTCTGGAGGTTCTCCGGCAGATTAAATCCCAGCGTCCCGAGGCGCTTGTCATCGTCGTGACCGGATATGGAACGGTTCAGTCCGCGGTCCAAGCCATGAAGCATGGCGCTTATGAATACGTCACCAAGCCTTTCAGCATTGACGAACTCAAACTGTTGCTGGATCGTGTCTCCAACCACCTCAAGCTGAAGACCGAAAATCGGATAATGCGCGAAAAGCTCAAATCCAAGCAGGGGTTTGGTGGCCTCGTCGGCCGCGCTCCAGAGATGGAGAAGCTTTACCGCATCATTTCCAAAGCCGCCAACAGCTCACATCCCGTACTGATTCTTGGTGAAAGCGGCACGGGAAAAGAAATGGTCGCGCGTTCCATCCATTACTCCGGACCTTTTCGCGACAAGCCTTTCATTCCCGTCGACTGCGGCTCGCTTGTCCCCACGCTGATTGAAAGCGAGCTGTTCGGGTATGTCCGTGGAGCGTTTACCGGTGCCAACCAAGCCAAAGACGGACTGCTGGCCATCGCCGAAGGCGGAACCGTATTCCTCGACGAAGTCGGCGAACTTCCCGTCGACCTTCAATCCAAACTTCTGCGCGCCATTCAGGAAAAGGAAATCCGTCCCCTGGGAAGCACTCGCCGCATCCCCATTAACGTTCGTATCCTGGCTGCCACCAACCGCGATCTGAAGCAGGCTGTCACCGAAGGCGCTTTCCGGCGTGACCTTTATTTTCGCCTCAACGTACTTAGCCTTCGTATCCCACCCCTGCGCGAGCGTCGTGAGGATATCCCTCTCCTGATCGCTCACTTCATGGAACGTGCCTCACGCGCTTCGGCTCAGGAAAAGATTCTCAGCGACGAAGCCATCAGAGTCATGTTGGCGTATGACTGGCCAGGCAACGTTCGCGAACTCGAAAACTGTTTGGAACGCACATGTGCCTTCGCTAGCGGACCCCTCATTCATGTTCCTGACCTGCCGCCGGCAATTGCCAGCACCGCGATAATCATGCCTGGCAATGGTAATGGAAACGGTCACCACAAAATCGTCCCCATGGCGGAATTAGAAAAGCATACGATTCTTAGCGCTATCGCGGAACTGAATGGTGACAAGCTGCAGGCCGCGCGCCTGCTCGGCATCGGAAAAACCACTCTCTACCGCAAGCTAAAGGACTACGCGGCGAACGCTTAAAGAAGTCACATCCGATTGTGAATTCAATTCGGTCCGGTCCGAGGTCCGCTGATGGGAGCCACAAACCTTTCGATTTCATAACTGCCGTCCTTTCAACTGCTGCGCGCGTGGATGCCTGCGTGCTGTCAGATGTAGCATGATCTTACTCATAATACCGTCGGCACGCGGCCTAGAGTGCGCAGCCACTCTATAAGATTCCACCGGCAAGGAAACTCATTGGGCTGAAAATTTACAGAAAGCGGATCGCCTGGCTGCGCGAACAGGCATATTCCGCAGTCGTCATCGATCAATTCCTTCTGGAAAACGAGCCGGCCGAAAGCGACCAGGTGCTCGAGCATCTGGGCACAGCGTTCCCCCTCTACCTCAACTTCGCAATTAGTGGCATGGAGCGGTTGGTGGGCGAAGTCCGTTCCGCACCACACCGGCGCAAGCGGGAAGAGACTCAGGCTCGGCGCGCAGTCGAGCAACAGTTTCGCAGCGAAATGTGTGAAAAGCCTCACATCCATGGCTGCGGACCTGCGGCACAAAAAATACGAGCCGTCGACGATCTGGCCCGCGAAATGAGCTTGAGGCTGGGCGCGAACTGACCGCTTCTTACTATGGCTGCATCCGCCTGCCCCGAGAAAGTTGCGCCGAGCATTCACAACGGCAAGATCGCCGCCCAGAAAGTGTTTCCTGCTTAGCCGCTTTCTGCACTAAAATGGGGCAGCGCAGCGCCGGATCCTGCACCCATCGCAGCATCCCGCAGCTCCCGGAGGACTTCTTGCACGTTCTGGTCACAGCCGATGCCCTGTCCGGCTCCTGGACCTACGCTCGCGAATTGGTTACGGGACTGGTTACGCGCGGCGTGCGAGTCACGCTCGTCACTTTCGGCGAGATCCCTCTCCCCGATCAAACTTCCTGGATGGATCACCTTCACGGCCTCGAATACCGTCCCACGGCTTTCCGCCTGGAGTGGATGGACGAAGCTCCGCAAGACCTCTCCGAATCCTCCGAATTTCTGGCAAGCTTGGTCCGCGAAGTTCATCCCGATCTGCTACAGCTCCACCAGTTCTGCCACGGCAATCTTCCGGTCGATGTCCCCCGCGTAGTGATGGCTCACGGGGACCTCATCAGTTGGGCGCAGGCGGTGCAAGGTTGCACTCCTCAACCCACGCGCTGGCTGAAGTGGTATCGCGATACCATCATTTGTGGCATCGCTGCCGCCGACGCCGTAGTCGCGCCGTCGGCCTGTATGCTTAACAGCATTATCTCCACGTACAGCCGCCCGCGTCGCGCCGCCATAATCTATCCCGGACGTAATCCCATCTTCTTCAATCCCTACATCAGTAAAGACGATTCCGTTCTGTCCGTCGGCCGCCTGGTGGATGCCGGCAAGCAAGTCTTCCTGCTTACTCAACATAGCCATCCGTTCCCGATATGCATCGTAGGCGCCGAGCAAACCGTGCCGGTCCCGCGCATTCCCATCCGCGCGGACGTGAAAGTCTCCACCAGCCAGGCCACAGTTGCCATCCGCGGCCCTCAGACTGAGTCGCAACTGCGCGCGCTCTACAGCCGCGCCGCTGTCTATGCCGCCACTCCGCGTTACGAGCCGCTCGGCATGGCCGCGCTAGACGCCGCTTTCTCCCGCTGCGCCATCGTCGCCAACGATATCCCAAGCTTCCGCGAAGTCTGGGGCGACGCCGCACTCTACTTCCGCACCAACAGCGCGAGCAGCCTGGCTGCAATTCTTGCCCAGCTCGATTCCGACCGCCCCTTGCGCCACGCCTATGCCGATCGCGCCTTTGCGCGCGCCCGGGAACGCTTCACCGCCAAACGGATGATCGACGACTACCTCGACCTCTACCGCAGCCTGCTCCAGTCCGACTCTCTGGCAGCCTGAGACCATCCCGCTGTGGAGCAGGCGCTCTTGCCCGCTGCCTTTGACTTTGTGGTTAGCCGTCAAGAGCCTTCGGACTTCGTCATTCCTGGTTTTACCGCAACCAGCCTCTCCACGGTTGCATCTCAACGCCATCCGGAGCTAGTTCGGAGGAATGATTCTTCCAGGTAAAATCCATGCCACAAACCTCTAGCGGAACTATCCCCCCTACGAAAGTTCGGTCACTGTGACGTCAGAATTTCCGCTCTCGGCTTTGGAGGCCATCACCTCGGGGACGCCCCGGATGCAAGGACTGCGGTCGAAATTATCCACCAGGCAGTCGACGGCGGAATCACCTTCTACGACAATTGCTGGGAATATCGCCGCGGCAAAACCGAAATTTGGATGGGCGCTGGCCTGAAGGGCCGCCGAGACAAAGTTTTCTTAATGACGAAAACTTGCCCCCACGGCCGTGACGCCAGCCTCGCTTTGCAGATGCTGGAAGAATCACTGCGCCGTCTGCAGACCGATCATCTCGACCTCTGGCAAGTTCACGGAATGGCTTTCGATAACGACGCCGAACTCTTCATCCGTAAAAACGGCGCAGCCGAAGCCCTGGAAAAAGCCAAGAAAGATGGCAAAGTGCGTTTCCTCGGATTCACCGGTCACCAGAATCCCAAGGTTCATCTCGCAATGTTAAACACCGGATTTCCTTTCGATGCAGTGCAGATGCCCCTGAACGCCTTCGACTCTAATTTTCGCAGCTTCGAAAAGCAGGTGCTCCCCGAGCTCAACAAACGTGGCCTCGCGGTTCTCGGAATGAAGCCATTAAACGGACACGGCGAAGCCATCAAGCAGGGCGTAATCACCGCCGAAGAAGCTCTGCGATATGCCATGAGCCTGCCAGTCAGCACCACGATTACCGGCATCGACAGCCTGGAGGTGCTCCACCAGAACCTGCGCATCGCCCAAAACTTTACACCTATGACGGAATCGGAAATGAACGAACTCCGTGACCGCTGCAAACAGGATGCCGCCGACGGCAGGTTCGAACTCTACAAACTGTCGCTGAAGTTCGACAACCCGGAGGCGCGTCTCGCCCACGGATTTCCGCTCGATACACAACAGTCCGAAGTCCAGGACATGCTGGGAGCCACGCAGAACACCGGGCACCCGTTTCCGGAAAGAAAATTCTAGACAGCACTGCTTTAGGAGAACGTCGTGGCTTCGAACTTTGAATGGAATCGCCCCAGATTTATCAAAGGAGCCGCCGTCCTGGGCGCGGCGCCTCTCATTGCAGGAGGCAGCATGGCACAGCCACAGCCCGCTCAATCGCAACAGGTTCCAGATGGACAAGTGCCGAAGAAGCCGCTGGACTGAACCCTTCACTTGAGACATTCGAATAAGGGACACTTTGCAGGGGAAGGAACTGCAAGTGGAAAAGAGACGAAGGAAACGGTATCCGATTGAGTTCC
>OBLW0100002208.1_pt1 | contig 15792 bp, 4 predicted proteins | sample 1520161 | NCBI WGS metagenome assembly OBLW01 (sample SAMEA3539309, study PRJEB22396) | soil metagenome | biome: tundra; feature: field; material: soil | place: USA | collected 2010-05 | depth 0.15 m | reverse complement strand
CGACTCGTCGGGTGGGTCGGTGCCCGGCGCACTGGTGACGGCGACCGAGATGAACAGCGGCGTCAGCCGCTCCACGCAAACCAGCGCGGCGGGCGTGTACTCGCTGCCCTTCTTGAGCCCCGGAACATACAAAGTGGATATTAACAAGGAAGGCTTCAAGCAATTCATGGAAGCCAATATCGAGTTGAATGTCTCCTCCGTCGGCCGCGTGAACGCGACGTTGACGCCCGGCAGCACAAAGGAGACCGTGCAGGTCGTCTCCGAAGCGCCGCTCTTGCAGGTGGAAAGCGCCGATGTCGCGAGAGAGATCGATGCCGCCACCGCCAATGCGTTGCCCATGCAAAACCGCAGCGTGCAGGCCATGGCGGGCTTGGTGGCCGGCACTACCATCCCGGCGCTCTATAGTTCCGGCGCCGGCATTCTGGAGAACGTCTCGCAAAGCTATCTGTTTAACGCCAATGGCAACATTCTGGACGCCAATAACACCATGGTGGATGGTATCGCGAATCGCGACGACGCTTTGGGTTTGACCCTCTACAATCCGGCCAACGAAGACGTGGCGGAGGTGCACATTATCACTGACGCCTATAGCGCTGAATTCGGCTCGGTGGGCGGCGCCGTGGTCAACATTGTGACCAAAGGCGGCACCAACCAGTTCCACGGATCGGTTTTCGAATTCAACACTACGGCGGCCTTGGCCGCGCGCGGCGTCTTCAACCAGGCGCCGCTGCCCAAGCCGGCCTTGGTAAACAACGATTTCGGCGGCGCCGGCGGCGGCCCCATCCGCAAGAATAAGACCTTCTTCTTCGTCAGCTACGAGGGCCGGAGGAACGATTCCAGGAGCGAGGGTACCTCCACCACGGCGCAGCCCGCCTGGCTCACCGGCGACTTCAGCGCCGTGCCCACCCTGGCGCTTTACGACCCGCTCTCAGGCAATCAAGCCACCGGAGCCGGCCGTACGCTATTCCCCGGTAACGTCATACCGCCCAGCGAAATCAACTCGGTCTCTAAGAAACTGCTTCAGTATATCCCCGCCCCCAACCTGGTCGTTGCCGGCGCTGCCGCTTTCACTTCCAACTACATTGGTTCGGCGCCTACCACCTACAACACCAATAGCATCGACGGGCGCGTCGATCACAACTTCAACGACAGGAACAGACTCACCCTCAAGTTCGACACAACGCCTGCCAAGGTGTTCGTGGGCGGAGGCGGCATACTTGCCAACACGCCCGTGGGATCGGACCTGAACTCGACGGGTTACACTATCACGGCTGCCGTCACCTACACCCACACATTCAGCCCAACCCTGCTTACCGAAGTCCGCGTGAATTTGAACCGGTGGGTAAACCATATATTCTGCGTCGACACCGTCACCAACAAGCAGTTGGGCATTACCGATCCCAATCCGGATCAGATTTCCACGGGCAGCCTCTCCCAGATATCGACGGGCCTGGTTACCTTTGGGGACAACTATGAATGCCCGACGGTCGACCACGATACCGTCTTCCCCATGTCGAACACCTGGACTAAGAGCTTCGGCAAGCACTCCCTGAAGTGGGGAGGAGATTTCCAACGCACGCGCAACGACCGCTTCCAGGCGCAGGGCGCCGGCGGCGTGGGGCCTCGGGGGATTTTCGATTTCGCCGCTCCCACTACCGAAAATTTCTTAGGCAATAGCGGCTCTCCGCTGGGCACGTACGGGTCTACAGTGAATCCCTTCGCCGCGTTTCTGTTGGGCGATGCCGCCGAGACCGCCCGTTCGCAAATTATATTGAGTCCCACCGTGCGGCAAAGCCACTATGACGGCTATATCCAGGACGCCTACAAGGTGACGCCGAAACTGACTATCAATTTCGGCCTTCGCTTTGACTTCTATGAGGCTGTAAAAGTGAAGTATGCGGGTGGCGCGTCCAATTACGAACCTTCCAACAACACGCTTATAATCGCCGGCTACGGCAATATCAGCCTCAGCGACGGCGTCAACTCCAAGCCGGGTTACTGGGCTCCCCGCGTGGGCATCGCTTACAGCTTGGGCAGCAAGACCGCGCTTCGCGTCGGCTATGCGATCAGTTATTGGGAACAGCGCTTCGGCTGGACCGGAGGCTCGCTGAATAACCAGTATCCGGTGATTTACAACCAGACGCTGGGCACCACCAGCCAGTACACAGTCGCCACCGCGAACTACAGCCTGGTGCCTATTCAGTATCTCCCGATTCCCACCAACGGCATCCTCTCTCCGGCGCCGAATCAAGCGTTTTACTACATGCCGTCGCATATGAACCTCCCCGAGGTATATAGCTGGAACCTCACATTGCAGCAGCAGGTCACTCCCAGTCTGGTGGTCGATGCGGGTTGGGTTGGTAATCAGGGGCGAAACGATCCCTACTCCTATAATCTCAATCAAGGGCTCCCCGGCGCCGGGCCGACCGCCGAAATTGAGAACCTCCAATACGGTCGTACCGCCTCCACCACCATTCGCGCTTATGGCGTGAACAGCAGCTACAATTCGCTCCAGGTGAACGCCAGAAAACAATGGGCCAAGGGCCTCCACATGACCCTCGCTTATACATTCTCCAGGTGGATGGACACCACCGCGGAAGACGGCGGATTCCTGAATCCCGCGAATTACCGCCAGACCTATGGCCCGGACGGCTTGAATTCGAGGCACACGGTTGTCATCAACCACGTTTATGAGTTGCCGTTCGGAAAGGGCCACACCCTGTTGAGCAACGGAGGAATCGCCGCGTCGATTCTGGGCGGCTGGCAATTCAGCGGCATCTTCCGCTACTTGTCCGGAACATATTTCACGGTGGGCGCGCCCGCCACCAATGCCAATTGCGCTTCCTGTTCCGTGACCTCTGAGATCGTGGGCGCGCCGGTTTATCCGGGCCTGTACGGGCCGGGCCAACTCTATCTTTCTCCATCGGCCTTCGCTCAGGAGCCGGTCGGTACGCGCGGAAATTCCGGCCGTGACAACGTCCTCGGCCCAGGCCAGACGGTCTACGATGGCAACATCGTTCGCAAGTTCCACATCAAGGAAAGCGTGACGGCGGAATTCCGGTTCGAGGCAACCAACGTTACGAATCACCCGCACTGGGGGAATCCCAGCGCCACCGTCAACTCGGCCACCTTCGGCCAAATTACCAGTGCCAGCAATCCGCGGCAGGCGCTGGTGGCGATGCGTTTGAGTTTCTAACGCGGGGACCGCTTTTTTCTGGATCCATTTCCGTGGATCGCGGGCGCCTCTGGCGGGCCTGAAAAGGAAGCGGCCGGGTATATAGTGAACACGATTCGCGAGTCCAGAATGGAAACTTCGGACAGGTGAAAAAGGAGTACGATGCCTTCCACGAGTTCTAACAAAATGGTGTATGACGCCCCGATCCCGCGGAGCCGTAGTAAGAATTTCCGTCCCTTTCTTAGGTTGCCGCTCACTCTTGTGTTGAGTGTGGGCATCCTAGGCCTCATGTTCATGACGGCGGGGCCGGGATATGTCCAGCTCCAGGCGCAGAACCGCATGAGTTTCTCGCGTGTGTCGCAGAACGGCGGCCACGTGGCCCTCGGCCTGGCGCTTCGCAAGCTGAGCGTCTCCGGCACGTTCCTGCAAGCCCCCGCGCACCCCGACGACGAGACCAACGCGCTCTTCACGCTTTTCGGATACGGCATGGGCCTGCGCGTCATCGACGTGCAGAACAACCGCGGTGATGGCGGCCAGAACGAAATCGGCCCCGAGCTGTTCCGCGATATCGCCGTACTGCGCACCTCCGAGCTGGTTTCGGTGCACCGCATCGATGGCGCCGAGCAGTATTTCACGCGCGCCATCGACTATGGCTATTCGTTCGACCCCGAGGAAGTGATTGGCAAGTGGGGCCGCAAGGATATCGTCGGCGACTATGTTCGGCTGTGGCGCACGCTTCGTCCCGACATCATCGTCACCATGAATATCCAGGGACGCGGCGGCGACCGCGCGCACGAAGCCACCACTGTGCTGGTGCGCGAATCGTTCCGTGCGGCCGGCGATCCTTCGATGTATCCCGAACAGTTGCAGGAAGGCTTGCGGCCGTGGCAACCGAAGAAGCTGTACTTTTCCGGCGCGCTGGCGGTTCCCGGCGCAGCGCCGGGTGGCGGCAGAGGCGGACGTGGCGGCGGAGCGGCGCAGGGGACCGATGCCGCGAAACTCACGCCGGTCACCACGGACACGTATGACCCGTTGCTGGGCCGCACCTACGCCGAAATCGCCGCCGACGCGCATAGCAATCACAAGTGCCAGGGCGTTGGTGGGGGCGGTGGTGGCGCATTCGGCGGTCGCGGTGGAGGCGGTGGACGCGGCGGCGCTGCCCCCGATGCCGGACGCGGCGGTGCAGTCGCCGATGCCGGGCGCGGCGGGGCGCCAGCCGGACGCGGCGGTGGACGCGGTTATTCGCTCGTCGATACCACTCTCGCCGGTCAGATGCAGAAGCAGGAATCCTCCTTATTCGAGGGCATCGACACCAGCCTGACCTCGATTGCGCAGTATGCCGGTCCCAATCCGCCCGCGGCGCTGACAGCCGGGCTGGCCTCCATCCTCGGTGAAGCCAAGCTCGCTCAAAACCTGTTCACTGACGGAAACGACACCGCTACCGCGGCTCCGGTTGAAGCCGGTCTCGCCGCCGTGCGGGCGCTTCGCGCGCAGCTCCCCACCATGGGGCTCGGCGATTCGGCGCGGTACGAGATCGATTTCCGCCTCAAGATCAAGGAACGCGACTATGAGGATGCCGTCCTCGCGGCGCATGACATGGCGTTCGATGCGGTTGCCGACGACGGCCTGGTGGTCTCCGGACAGCCGATTCGGCTATCGTTTCTTGCCACAAACCATGGCGCCTCGGATGTTACCGTGACCCGCGTGGATATTGCCGGCTTCGACGCACCGGCGAAGTGCGCGCCCGGCGTGGCGACGAAGGATACCGCTTACGTCTGCGCCTCGGAAGCTCACATCCCCAAGAACGCAAAGCTGACCACGCCGTACTTCAGCGATAACTATTGGAAGCATCCGGAGAATCAGGCGATCCAGATCTTCGACCCGAATGTACCGTTCGGCGTTCCGTTCGCCCCGACGCCGTTCCGCGTCATCTTCCATCTGAAGGCCGGCGATGCCGAGATCACCAAAGAGGTGCCGGTTGAATTCCGCTATGTGAAGGACATTTACTTCGGCGACAAGCGGATGGAACTGAACGTCGTTCCCGCTTTTTCCGTGCAGGTCACGCCAGCGCTGGCCGTGATTCCGGCGCCCGCTGCCGGAGCCGCCGCGAAACCCATCGAGCGGGAGGTCCACGTCACCGTCACCAATGGCACCAAGGGAGCGGCCCAATCCAATGTGGCGCTTGAGTTACCGGCGGGTTGGAAGGCCACCCCCGCGAGCGTGCCTCTGAGCTTCGGGCATGAGGACGAATCTCTGTCCGCCCGCTTCCAAATCACCGCTCCGGCGCAGATCAAGGTGGGTGAATTCACCTTGCGCGCGGTAGTGACTTCGCCCGTGACCGGAGACGAGAAATTCGCCAACGGCTACCACGAGATCGAGTATCCGCACATTCAGCGGCGGCAGGTGATCAAGCCGGCCGAGATTTCGCTCAAGGTGGTTGACGTGAAGACCATCCCTAATCTCAACGTGGGCTACATCGTTGGCGTGGGCGATCAGGTGCCGCCGGCGCTCGAGCAGTTGGGCGCCAAGGTGACGTTCATCGACCAGGACGAATTGGCCTGGGGCGATCTCTCGAAACACGACGTGATCATGACCGGCGTCCGCGCGTATGAACGGCGCGCCGATCTTCGCGCCTACAATCGCCGCCTGCTCGATTACGTCGAGCGGGGCGGAACGGTCATCGTTCAGTACAACAAGATGGAATTTAACCAGGGCGAATACGGCCCGTACCCCGCGAAGGTCAGCGGGAACCGCGTGTCCGACGAGTTGGTTCCTGTCAAAGTTCTGGTCCCGGCCGACCCGGTGTTCAATTTCCCCAATAAGATTGGCGAGGCTACCTGGGCTGGGTGGACGCAGGAGCGCGGCCTCTACTTCCTCGGCGACAAAGACCCGAAGTACATAGACCTTGTGTCAATGGTGGACTCGTTCAAGGATAATCCGGGAGAGAAACTCGGGTCGTTGGTGGAAGCCAAGTTCGGCAAGGGACGGTGGATCTATCTCGGCCTGGGGCTCTGGCGCCAATTGCCGGCCGGAACCGACGGCGCATACCAGCTTTTGGCCAACTTGATCAGTCTGCCGAAGGCGCCCGCTCAGGGAACGCCAGCAAAGAAGAATAGCATGGCGGCAGCTCGCTAAACCGGTGGCGTCGCGGGTAATAGAACCTCGAGAAGTTACTTGGGGGCCGGGGATTATTGCGGCCGCCGCGGTGGGCGCGCCGTTCAACGTATCGCCGGACGGCGCGGGCCTGGAAGAGATCCTCAAGCAACGCAAGGTGATCGATTGAATGGCCCATTCGTTGCGCACTCCTCCAAACGCCGCATCGCTTATTTCCCTAAGGCGCGCTCGGACGTAAATGCTCCGTTGTTGAAACGGACGCCCAGGACAAACACGGCCCCATTCGGAGAGTCGAATTCCACCACTCCCCTCTGTTCCGCAGCCCCGTTCAAGTTCAACGACAGCCCGATTACGGCATGCTGATGTCGCGGCAACGAAAGCGATACTGGCGGATTATTCGGAATCGGATTCCCATTCTCATCCCGCACCGTGTAGGTAATGTTGGCGTCCTGGGTCAGACTGGGATTCGCTAACGCCACACCCAATGCGAACCCCGATCCGATGTCGAACGGCATCATCAGTTTCGTTCCTCCAGCAGTCAGCAGAGGCACCGCGGCTTCCTGTCCCCTGCTCTCATCGCGGAAAATGGCCGTTCCGCCGATCGACTGGCTGCTTAACACCTCGGCCCATCCTGTTGTGGTCAGGCTGGCCACATCGGCCGTTTCGATCGTATAGGTGCCACCCACTGGGATGACCCCCGTGATGCTGGATTGCGCCGAAGAACCCACCAGTTGTACCGCGAATGGATTCCCGTTGTCCTGCCAAAGATTGACCGTGAACGTAGCCGGCGCGGTATCCGTGTTCACCAGGATGATGGTCGTCTTCCACAACCCGCCGTCGGCGACGTGGGAGATGATTTTGGTCGCCGGCTGCTGGTTCGTCACAGCTTCCACGGAAGTGAAGGCCCCAGTGGCGCTGTTCAAGCGAATCCCCAAACCAAAGACGTTGCCGTTTTGCGTATCGAACTGTGCCACTCCGCGCAGGTTGGCCGCTAGTGCGGAATCCACTGGCATCACTGTTACCGCATGGCCGAACGGCGGCACTGTCATCGGCGGCTCGGGTGAGGAAGTAAGGTTCTGCCCGGCCTGGTTACGTTGCCGCCAGGAGACCGTGGTCATCGTGCTGTTGTCCGGAGCCGCCAGCGCGACACCGGTAGCCAGGCTCCCATTGTCGTCGAAGGGGAAGAGCAGTGTGGAGTTGCCCGTCGTGAGCAGCGGCACGGCCGCTTCCTGATAGGGAACAATCGAGCCCTTCGGTTGCGCCGCCCGGAAAATCGCCGTACCGCCGATCGATTGAGAGCTCGTCACTCGTGCCCAGCCCCCGGAGAGATTTGCGGCGGTTCCATCGGTTGAGATGGTTTTCGATCCTCCTACCGGAATCGTACCGGCCGTCGAAAGCATCCCGAGCCCCGACGGAGAATTAGCAATCGCGGCTCCGTTGTCGCCTGTAACCTGCAGCGTATACGGCGCCGGCTGCGCGCCCGTATTCACCAAAATGATGCTCGTCGACCAGCCCTGGCCATCGGCAATGTGCGAAACCGTCTGGACCGTCTGGGTTACAACGGGGGCGATGTTCAGCGCGATAAGATCGGCCTCGAAGAAACCATACACGGTGCCAGTCTGGTCGGTGTACACGCCAGTGACCGCCAGGATTCCCTCGTATTGCCCGGCAGGGAGCGAGCCGGGTGAGGCCGTAAGAGTGAAACTGGTGGGAGTGACGCCGGTATTCGGGGGGCTGAGTGCCAGCCAGTTGCTTTGATCGCTCGCTGCGCCGGCCAGGACCGAAACCGTGGCGCTGTTGGTGATCGGCACCGCCAACGGGGCCGGCGGGGCGCCGCCGATCTGAGAGTTGAACGTGTAGATGTTGTCCGGGACTTGTTTTACCTCCAGATATACCGTGACCGGGAGGGGGTTGCCCGAAGCCGTAAAGTTGATGGATGCGGCGTAAAGACCAGGCTGCGTGATGGCGCCAAGCTGCACGGAGACGGTCAGGGTTGTGGGCGCGGAGAGGGGTGCGGCCGCGGAGGAGCTTGGCGACACCGACAGCCAGTTAGGAGTTTGCTGGGGATACGTGATGAGGGTGCTGAACGAAACGTTGCCGGCGGACGTGTTAATCGGGAGACTCTGGCTGGGCGGCCCGGGTGCGTTGACCAGCGCGGCAAAGACCATCCTCGTTTGGCTGATCACCAGGACGCTCGCCGGCGTCGAGTTATAGGTGACCGCCAAAGTCTTTAGCTGCGCTCCGGGCCCAGTCCCGGAGGTGACGTTCACGTTGGCCGTGTATGTGCCGCTGGGAAACGTGGTCACGATAGGGAGAATCGAGACCGTCGTGGTGCCGGGACTGCCCGGGCTCGCCGATCCGCCCGCGGGAGAGGCGCTGATCCAGTTGGCTGGCGCGGAAGAGGTGAGCTGCGTGGCGGCGTTCCACGAAAGCGTTCCCGAAGAGCTGGTGATGGTGACGTTTTGGGGCGGCGGCACTTGTCCTTCGGGAGCGGTGAAGGACAAGGAGGACGGTGAGACTCCGAGCGTGCCGGTGGTCTGCGCGACCACGTTCACCGTCACGTTGAACATCGCAATCTGGGAAAACGTTGGTCCGTAGTTGACCCAAACGGCGCCGGAGTAGCTGCCCACAGCGTATCCCAATACAACCGGGTTAACGCTGACCGACACGGAAGTTGGGCTGCCCTGGATGACGGATCCGCTGCTGGGCGAGAGGTAGGCAATGTTCAGTGGCAGTGAGTTGTAGTCGGCCCACGAGATTGTACCCGAGGAACTGGTGAAGGTGACGTTTTGGGACGGCGGCAGTGGGCCTCCGGCGGTCATTGTGAAGGTCAAAGGAGCCGGCAAGATTGTGAGCGTACTGGGGGGGGGTACTACCGTCAGACTGACAGTTAACCCGGGACCGTTTGCCGTTATGCCCGAAGTCAGCGACCTGAAGGTGACGACCGCCGAATGAGTTCCTGCGCTGAGGCCTGAAGGGTTAACCGACAGAGCCATCGAGGAGCCGGTCACGCCGAGCGGCGCCGTGGCAGACCCGGGCGTCACAGTGATCCAGGTTACTCCCGCCGGAATTGCGGGCGCGATGCTGATCCCGTTCGTCGGGCAGCCAAGACTGGTTCCGCTCGAGAGGGCCGCAAAGGTTGCGGGCGACGGGACAGACCCTGATGTGGAGGTGAATGCCAACGAATAGAACCCATAACGCGGGTCGGAGGATTCAGGATAGATGTTGCAGCTCTGCGCAAAGCTTGCCGCTGATAGAACGCAGAGCAATACAAGAGGCAAAAGAAACCGGAGGGATGCCAACGCCGCCCGCCGCTGCCCGCCCATGACAGCCCACCCGCCCAAAAAACCGTTCCTGTTCATTTCACCCCTCCACGACTCAAGCGATTCCCAGTTACGCAATCCGTCTTAGCGCTGCATTTTCCTTCGGATTCTTTTCTTCATGGCGCCATCGGCGGCGTACTGCAGGGCTCTTGCATAAGCCTCGGCTGCCGCCGGGCTGTCCCCCTTCGCCGATTTCAAATCTCCGATCTGTTCGTATACCGACGCGGCTTCCGGCTCGAGCCGCGCGGCCTCGGCGAACTGTTCGAGCGCGGCGTCGCTGTTACCCAGCTTGTTTTCGAGGCCTCCCAACGCCACGCGGGCCGCGGCATACTCGGGCTTCTGATTCACCAAAACCCGGAACTCGCCGGCCGCATCGGCGTTATGGCCTTCGCGGGCCAGCGCTTTCGCCAGAGCCAGGCGCGACAGCGTGTAGTCGGGATGCTGCTGAAGGATCCCGCGCCAGAGCCCGAAAGCTTCCTCGCGGCGCTTCGGAATCGTGTCGAGCAAGACCGCGTAGTTGTGCCGGACAATCACCAGTGCGGCGTCCTTCGCCAACGCGGTCTTGTAGAAAGCCTCGGCCTCGCCGGGCTTGTTCTCGAAGAACTTCAAGTAGCCCAGCGCATTGTAAGTCTGCGCGTCCGGACGGAGCGCGAGCGCTTTGCGGTACATCGACTCGGCGTCTTTGGAACGGTTCAGGCGCTGATACACCAGGCCCAGGTTGTAGGGCAGATAGGCGTACTGCGGCGCCATGCGGATGGCCTGCTGGTAAGCGGCGACGGCGGCGCTGTAGTCGCCCTTCTGGAAATAGGCCAGCGCCATGTTGTGAAGCGGGTAGGCCCAATATGGCGCGCGGCTCACGGCGTCGCGGAAAGCCAGAATGGCGCGATCGTAATCGGCCGTTTCCAATAACGCGATGCCCAGGGCGTTGTAGGAGTAGGCATGGCTGGGGTCGAGACGGATGGCACGCTCCAATAGATCGGTGGCAGCGCCGTACTCCTTGCCGAATACCTTGACGCGGCCCTCGCAGAAATCCTTGCGGGCTTCCAGGAAAACGGAATCGCGCGCCAGCAACCCGGCGGCTTCGAAATTTTGGGCGCCGGCAAAGAAATCGGAGGCGCCCGGAGCGTCCTGCTCGCCGGCCAGGTAGCGAACCAGCAGATTCTGCCCCTTGTCCTCGAGCGCAACCTTCAGCTTGTCGGCCGCCGCCTGGTAATCCGGGTCCTGCAAACGCACTTTGAGCACGGCCAGGAATTTGAATGCGCCGTTGTCCTCGGCTGGGAGGATTCGGCCTTCGCCAATCGCTTTCTCATAGTCCGCCAGAACCAGCGCGATATCCTGGTCGTATTTGAGCTGGGTGGGACTCATTTCGGGCACGGCTGCCGGGCTGGCGGCAGCGGTTGTAGTTGCCATGCCGCGGTCGCCGCGGGTCGCCCTCACGACGGGGGTGTAACCGCCGAGCGTAATTCCATCCAGGGCGGTGAAAGCCATTACCCGCTTTTCGTCGACGTCGCCTATCTCTTTCGGACGCTGCTGGCCGGCGGTGCCCTCGTAAACCTTGTCGTGGACGTAGTCCACCAGTTCGCCCATAGTCACTCGGCCATCGTGGTCGGTGTCGGCATCGCCGTTGAGCGCCTTCATCAGAAAGTAGCTGAAGGCTCCGTGCCCGCCGCCGTAATTGACGCCTTCCAGGGCGGATTGGTTCCCTTGTGCGGCCAGCATGCCGAAAAAGTTGTCGCCGGTTTCCAGGTTCTTCGAGACCTTGTAGGTGGCATTGTAATCGGGGTTGATCTGGCCGATCTTGCCGGCGCGGCACACGTCCACGTAGAGCATCAGCCGCCGCACGCCGGCAAGCTGCTTTTCGAAAAGCTGCTTGATGTCCTCCATTTGAATGGCAGTGGAGGCGATGTCCTGTGGATCGGCATCCCACGGGATGATGTAGCCGCGGCCGTCGATAGCCATTCCGTGTGTCGCGACGAATAGCAGAACCGTGTCGGTGCTGTGGCGGCCCCTGAGGTGTGAGTCGATGGCCGAACGAATGGCGCCGGCGGTGGCCTGCTGGTTGGTCAGCAACTTGATGTTTTCCGGGGGCAGCCCGCCGCCGCGCGGGCTGAGCAGCAGAGTTCGCAGTTCGATGGCGTCGGCATGGGCGAATTGCAGAGCGGGGATACTGCGGCTCTGAAACGAAGAGATCCCGATCAGCAGCGCGAAGACATTCTTGCCGGACTCCTTCTCTTCGGGCCCGGAAGGCTGCGTGGGCACGACGCCCCTGGACTCCAGCAGGAACAGACGGCTGCGCGCCCAACCGGCGTCGGGCCATTGCGAGACCACGGCGCGCATCTCGTCGGCGGCATCCAGCGGAAGGCCGTGCGCTTCCAGAGCGGCGGCCTTCGCCAGATGCAGAACGGGATCGGCGGCGGAAGCGAGGCTCTGATCGATGGGCTTCAGGTCCGCCTGAAGAGCCTGCCGCTGGTCGGGCGCCAGCGCCTGGATTCGTTGATCGAGAGAGCCGGCCCTCGATGCCTCGATCGCGCGCGAAGCTTCGGCGCCGCCATCCTGCCGGCCCGTGGCGATCAAGCGGTCCATCGGAGGCAACGCGCAACCGGAAGCCGGCCTGGAAGCGCCCAGCACGCCGGCCCGGACCTTCAACTGGCGGGCTTCGAAGTAAACTTCCGCGGTTCCCGAAATCTCCTGTGACGTCTTGTCGGGACAGAACAGAAAGCGCGCCGAACCGTCCTGCGATTTCAACCCGTCGCCCGCGAACAGGATATCGCCTGGCTTGGCCGTGAGCGGAAGACTGAATCCTGCCCGCAGCAGGGCCACGTTCGTCGCCGATACCACCAGCCCCAGCGGCGGTTCCTGTTGGGCATGGCCGGTAACGGCAATGCAACCCAGAAACAGCAGCCGAAGAGGACACAAGGACTGGAAACCCCTCTGTTTGGACCTTTTCTGCAGGTGGCGCAAGGCTTACAAGTTTATCATAAGCTCTTCAAGAGTCAATGTTGATTCTCCAAGTTGATTCTCCAAACACATTGGTTCTCCAGCCGCGTGCGGACTTACTCCTTATTCCTTGCCATGAGATGCCAGCGGGTATATCATTTAGAAACTTTGCACAGCCTTGGGATTCGACGCACCACACGAACCGTCTTCGTCACAGCCAGTCTGGTTTTCTTGCATTTCGCGCTGCGCGCGCAGACCACACAGGGCCTGATCACGGGTAGGGTCGTAAACTCGCGGTCGGCGCGGCCTGTGGCAGGCGCGGAAGTGAAGTACCAGAGCCGCGCTGGGTCGATCGGCGGGGAGGCAGTCACGGGCACGGCGGGGTATTTCAACCTGCCGCTTCTCTCTCCGGGCTTCTATCACCTGCATGTGGAGGCCGCCGGATTTCAACCGCAGGAACTGGAGGAGGTGGAGTTGGCGGTGGCCGGGAGGCTGGATTTTAACTTCCGCCTGCGGCCACTCAGCGACGTTTGGGAGGCCGGCCAGTATCGCAGCCTGCTCTTCCCGGGCAGCGACGCGGCGGTCACATTTTTCGGCCCCGACGTGGATATCAGCCGTTCCGGCGCGTTCGACGCCGCGCGCGGAATCGAGACGGCCCTGGACGCATCGCTTTCCACCGTCATCGACCAGCAACTCATCGCCAATCTTCCCCTGAATGGCCGGGATGTCTACACGCTGCTCGCCACCCAGCCCGGAGTTACGGCCGACACCACGACGGCGCGCGGTCTTGGTTTGGCGATTAATGGGCAGCGCCCCTCGGTATCCAACTTTCTACTGGACGGCATTGAGAACAATAACTACCTGGTTACCGGGCCTCTAACTCAGTTATCGCCCGAAGCTATCGAAGAGTATCGGATCTCAACTACGAATTACTCGGCGGAGTATGGACGCACTTCCGGCTTCGTGGCCAACGCTATCACCCGGGCGGCGGGAACCAGTTGGCATGGCTTGCTTTATGACTACCAGAAGACCGCTGAACTGGATGCCAACGGCTTTCAGGAAAACGCCAACAGTGTTGCGCGACTGCCGCTGAAGGGGACCGATCCGGGCTTCTTCCTGGGCGGGCCGATTCTGCGGAACCGGCTTTTCGTATCGGCGGCATTCGAGGTGAATCGCTTCCGCACGAAGCAGGATCCGGCAACCATTAAGCTGCCCACCACTGCTTTTGTGCAAATCACGACCACCGGCGCCGCCCACCAGTTGTTGCAGCAGTACGCTCCGCCGCCGGTGACCAATGGCGCTTCCGATCTCGCCGACCTTACGGTCGAAGCGCCTGTCTCGACGAACCTGTTGCTGGCATCGCCGCGCGTCGACTACCTGACGCACAATGGCGCCAGCCGGCTTCTGTTCCGCTCCAGCATTTCGCGAGCAGACCAGCCCGATTTCGGGTGGACTCCCTATAGCCAATTCATCACGCCTTTCGTGTCCAACTCATTGAGCCTCGCCGGAGCGTGGCTGTGGAACTGGAGCCCCAGTCTTGCCAACGAACTCCGGGCAGGCCTCTCCACCGATGAAGCGCATTTCAACCGGCCGCACCCGGACGTTCCCATTTTGGCGGTGGGCGATGGCACCGAGCTGCCTGGCAGTCCCCTGGCATACTCCTACCGGAATCACGGACGCAACATCGAGGTAGCCGACAACTTGAGCCGGACCAGCGGGCGCCACACGATCAAGTTCGGCGGAGGCTTTTTGACCCGGACCATTACCGGTTATGTGACCGTGGGCCAGGATGGGGACTTTGGCTTCAACGACGCCTTGGCATTCGCGCAAGACCAGCCTGTGTCCTTTTACGTCGCGCGTTTGCGCCAACAGCCGAACTCCAACGTGACGCCCAATGGCAATCGCGAATACCGGCAGACGCAGTTTTCTGGCTTTGCGCAGGACAGCGTCAGGGTGACGCCGCGCCTGGCTGTGAACTTCGGCGTGCGCTACGAGAATTTCGGCTCGCCCGCCAATACCGGAAGCGTCAAGGACGCGCTGTTTCAGTTGGGAAACGGCAGCAGTCTGGAGCGAAGAATCGCCTCCGCGCAGATGGTGTATCCCGGACAGGGCAACCAAACGCTCTACGACGCGGACAACCGCGGGATTGCTGTGCGCGCCGGCTTTTCCTACGGCCTGGGACGCGATTCCAACACCGTGATGCGCGGCGGCTTTGGAATCTTCTACGACCGGCCGTTCGACAATCTCTGGGAGACGCTGCAAGTCAACAGTCTGCTATTGGAGGCGCCGGCCCAGCCGGCTCCGTTTCTGTTGCCGGTGGCGCAGGCGGCCGCCGCCGTTCCGTTGGTACCCGTGGTGGGCTTCCCCTACCTGACGCTCTTTCAGCCGGGGCTCCGCAATGCCTATGCGGAGAACGGCTTCTGGGGCATCGAGCATCGTGCAACCGGGCGTCTGGTGGTCCAGGCGAATCTGGTCGGGTCCTTCGGGCGGGAGCTGGTCACAACCGACCTGGTGAACCGGCCGCTGAGCGTGGCGGTTCTTCCCGGCGATTTCACGAACCCGTCCGGGATGTCCAACCCGAAATTCCCGTTAGTGGCATATCGCGCCAACCAGGGGTTATCCGATTATTATGGCGTTCAGGCGGTGGCGCGATACCGCAGTTCGCGCCTCCAGCTTCAAGCCTCCTACACGTGGAGCCATACTATCGACAATCAGAGCGAGCCGCTGGCCGGGGAGTTCTTCGACTTCAGCTTTACCGCCAACGCCGGGGCGCCGAGCGCCGCATTTACCCGCCAGTTCGACAGCAGTGCCGACCGGGCCAATTCCGATTTCGACCAACGGCACAATGTGGTGGCTTACGGCGTCTGGGAAATTCCGCCCGCGCTCGCGGCCATCAAGGCCGCGCGAGTCTTCCGCGATTGGACGTTGGGAGGCTTGACCGCCATCCGTTCGGGATTCCCGTACAGTCCCCTGGCCTCGACGCCCGGCAACGCGCCGGGGCAATACTATCTGAATAACCGCGCCGACCTGGTGAATCCCGCACAGGCCATAATCAACACGCCGGTGAAGGGGGGTGTACAGATTCTGAACCCCGCGGCGTTCACGGCGCCCGCGCCGGGCCAAGTAGGCAACCTGGGACGCAACGCATTTCGCGGCCCGGGTCTGTACAATGCCGACATTTCGCTCAGCCGGCGCTTCCGGCTGGCGAAACTGGGCGAGTCGGGTCGCCTCACGCTACGCGCT
>OBLW0100002207.1_pt1 | contig 15792 bp, 15 predicted proteins | sample 1520161 | NCBI WGS metagenome assembly OBLW01 (sample SAMEA3539309, study PRJEB22396) | soil metagenome | biome: tundra; feature: field; material: soil | place: USA | collected 2010-05 | depth 0.15 m | reverse complement strand
ATGGTGGTGACTCCTCTCTTCGTCCCATGCAAGCGAGCCTCGCCCGCATGGGTCGCCAAAACCGTCCCCATGATGGGTGACGGTCGAGAGCTGGCGCGCTTGCAGTTCGGTCAGTGTATGACGGACTTCGGCTTTTTCAGGCATGCGGTTGCTCCTTGGTGAATAAGCAAGAATTGTTTAAAACGCGAATGTGCAGCGTTGGATGGGCGAGTCTTGCACGAGCTTACACTTTCTTCCTGCCAGCAAATGCTAGACCACAGTCATGAACCCGGTCTGTGACGAAATACACAAGGCGAACGTTCAATTTCTCTGCGCGGCGGAAACCGCCACGGAGCTAGCGTGGCCCGCGCGCACGAGAATTCCACTCTAGAGAAACCTGGCAAAAATTGATAAGAGGTTACGCACGAGATTTAACGTACTCAGACGCCTGGTGCCAAGGGTAATTGTGCTTAAAGTTTAGTTTATGGATAGACATACTAGTTAAGCATCCGCAACGCCTTTTTGCACAGCGGCTTTAAAGTAGATATCGACATCCTGCTGGGGGTCGACTACGATCGCTTCACCTTCTGACGCCAGCATGTAAGAAGCGTGAGACAAACAGCCCAGGTAAGACTGCTCGGAGTGCATAGTGCCTTTTTCCCGCACGGCCAGCTCGCGGCCAGCGAGCAGCAGCGCAGCCAGCTCTGACGCTTGGACGCGAATCTCGGGAACGGCGATGGTCTCCCACAAACCTCCCTTGCGAACGGGCCCAAGCGTATACAGAATGTCCGACGCCACGCCGTCAGCATCGATCAAGGCGCCATCCGAGGCAACGTCCAGCCCCAGGAACAGCGGGTCCGGACGAACCATTTTCCGTTGCAGTAGATTCGTCAGCAAGGCATGACCCACCTTCCGGTAGTCCCCCTCGGGCCCCGTACAGTTGATGACCCGGTTTACGTATAGCCGCTTAGGTTCGCCGGTCTTGCGTTCGCGGTACGTCACGTCGACTCCGTCGATATCTTCCAAGTATTTTGTGATCCGGCCCTTATGCGTCTGGATCCGACCGGTCATCGTTTCCGCCGCAAGCAGGGTGCCGATCTCCGACGCGATGCGATGACGATGCACATCCCAGTACGGCCGCAGGTGACGAAGAAATCTCTGCTGGTCAGGACGCGGAAGCGAGCGCCAAATGTCTTGCGTGAAAGGACGAAGAGAGTCGATCACTGAACGCCAGTCGCCGCCCAATCTTTCCGCAGCTTCTACCTGAGCACGAATCAAGCGCAACAATGCGCGGGCTGTCTTGGGAGACTTCTCGTCCAAAAAAGACGGCCACGGAGAAATCGCTTTGTGGACCTGTGGCAGCAGCCCACGGCGGGAAACAATGTGAATGGTGCCGCGGAATCCATGTTTGCGCAGACTGAGGACGACGTCCACACTGGTGAGGCCCGATCCGACCAGAAGAACGCTCTGATTTGAAGCGAGGTCGCCGATCGCGCGATTCGTCCAGGGATTAGCGACATAGTGCCGGCTCTGCGCCGGCTTTCCCGGGAAGCGGAGATCTCCCGGCGGGAAATGGCCCAGCGCGAGCACGACCTTGTCGGCCAATAGGGTCCGCCCACTGCGAAGATTGACTTGCGCGCGATTGCCGGCGCGATCCACGGAAACGACTTCATCTTCCACACGTTCGAATTGTCCGGGATGACGTTCGATTTCTTCCCGCAGCAGAGAATCAGCGTATTGCCCGTAAACCAGGCGCGGCAAGAAATCGTCGGGCTGCGCGCCGGAATCATAGTTGGAACGAGCCCAGCGCAGAAAATGTTCGGGATCGTCCGGGTAGGCGCTCATGTTTTTCGCCGGGACATTGAGTAAATGTTCTTTGCATTGCGTCCCATAGGCCACTCCAAAACCGAGTCGCGCGCCTTTCTCGATGAGGACGACGGAGACGGTGCCGCGTGACTTCCGCAATAACTGGGCCGCGACCAACGCTCCGGTGAATCCCCCACCGACGATCGCGATCGGGAACTGTGAGCCTGTCCGGCTCCTTTCGATTCGATTCGTCTCCAATGGATTGCCCTCCGTATAAATGTATGTCTATCGATGTACTAGACATGCATTTAAAGGTCCTACCGGACCGCCCCGTCGATTCAAAGAGTTAAGCCGTTTATTGTGAAGTCCCTCGCAACCCGAAAGGAAAAAGTCTGCGCATTGAGGGATTCCTGCGCAGGCCTTCACCCGTGGTCATAAGGCCGCCAAACGATTTGCGCCAACCACCAACCCAAGCGTCAGGAACGCGATCAAGATCTCCCCGAGAAGCCCTACGATGAAAGGACGCAGGCCCTGTTTAAACATGTCGCGAATGTTCGTGCGCAGGCCGACACCCGCGAAAGTAAGCAGGAATGCCCACTTTGACAGATTCCCCAGCGACGCGACCTGTCCCTTGCTAAACGCGTGAAAGCCGACGAGCAATGACATCAAGAGAAAACCAAGGACAAACTTTGGGAACTTCTTCCACAGGAACGCGGCTTTGTTTGTAACGGTTTCGGCTTGGCCCCGTCCAGCCCAGTAGAGAGCGTACGCCAGGACAACGAATCCAATCATGGCATTCCGAGTCGTCTTGGCGAGCACGGCAACTTTGCCTGCGGCGTCCGAATACAGCGCGCCGGCGGCGGTGGCCTCGGCCGTATTGTCGATCCCCAGTCCAGCCCACAAGCCGTAGGAGACATCGTTCATGTGCAGACCGTGCGCAATGGCTGGAAATGTGAACAGTGAGAGCGCTCCAAGTGCCAGGATCGCAGCGATCGCAAAAGAGGAATCCTCATCGTCCGCATCGATAGCGCCCTTGGCGGCGATGATGGCGGAAACGCCACAGACCGATGATCCAATGGCCAGCAGCGATGTAAGCTTCGGCTTTAGCTTGAACAACCGTCCCAAGAGGGTCATCAACGCCAGCGAAATCGTGATTTCAATCACCACGAGTCCCAGGCTGATGCCTCCCAGTTTCAGAACATCGGCCAACACAAAGCGCGCGCCGAGAAGCACAATCCCAAGTTTCAGCCAGAACTCGTAGGTGGCGATGCCCGGTCGAAAAAATCTTGGGATTGCCAGGGTGTTGGATATAACCAGGCCTATGAGAATCGCCCAAAGAACATACTCGATGTTGGGAAACGTCCAATGGTGTGCTTTGGCATAGGCATTAACAGAGTGCTCCAGAATCTTGCCGGCGTATCCGATCCCGGCCAGCAGAAGAACACCGGGCACGATTCTCAGCGCATTCAGCAGCGGATTGCCGGACTCCACTCGCGGTAGGGAAATCGAAGATGCCATAACTCTTCTCCGTCACAAAAGGAATTTTCGTTGCCGTTCGAGCGCTACCAGGGGACGTTCTTAAGAATGTCGAATCTCACTGCCAGGGCCAGCAAGAAGGCAAGTATTACCGCCCAGGCATCCAGCGAAAGCGAGGTCCCCTTGCTTGAGGGAGTGGTAGTGGACGTGTCTGTTGACATTGGAACTTCTCCTTTAATCATTGACGCTCGCCCCCGCCAATATCGGCAGCACACTGGGCTCGGCTTTCTTCTTTCTGCTGGTCTTCCGGTTGATGGCCTTCGGAAGAGAATTCCCCGCAGGCCCTCGGCTGATCAGGTCAGCCAGCGTTGTACTGTCCAGAATCCCGGCGGCGGCATCTCGTACCTCGAGAAACACTTTGTACAGCGCGCTGTGATCGGCATCGCGATCAATCAGAACGCGCAACTGCTCGGCATCGCCAAACGGCGCTAGCGGTCCGTCGATCAAACGGATAATTTCGCTCAACCGAATCTCCGAAGGTGCTCGGCGCAACCGGTATCCGCCCTTGGCGCCGCGCACACTCTCCACCAGGCGCGCATTCTTCAGTTCTAGAAGAATCAGCTCGAGGAACTTTTCCGGCAGATTTTCTTCGTAGGCAATGTCGCGGATCCGGATCGCACCCTGGGTATAACGCCGGGCCAGCACCATCATCGCCTGCAATGCGTACAGCCCTTTTTGTGAAACCTTCATAGTGTCTCGCTTGCTAGTAACTCTATTTGAATAATAGACATTATAGAAAATGCAAGCGCACTGCCAAAGCACAAAATTTATCCGCCCAGACCAATCGTGTGATTTCAGCAAGTTACCGCGGGAAGCGGGACTCCAAGAAAGGGGCCCTGCGCAAGGATTTTCACTTTCGGAAGGTGGGGCTTCCTCACCTTGGCACGAATCTGGGGATTCCGCATCGCGGAATACCAGTGTCCACGCAGACACTATGAACCGTGCCCATGCATGCTTTCTCTTTGCCGCGAACTTGAAGTGGCAATAGTCGATGACCGCAATCGGCGTCTTGCGATCGATTCGCCGGTAGTGAGTCTTTGAGGTCGTCAAGAGGCAGCCAAGTCGAGCTTCGATGTGCCCGGCCTCCCACTCTGCCTTCCGGCACACATCCAACACTTGGGCCTTATCTCTCCGCAAAAGCTCGCCCAAGAGTCGTGGATTGATCTCTGGCAACTCCTCCAGCGCCAGCCCGGCCTTGGTCCATCCGTGGATCCCCTCTCTAAGTATCCGCGCGCGTCGTCAATGCCGACTCTGGCCAGCCTCGTTCGCGCTTCCGCCAATTGCTCCTCCGAGGCCGCAATCAGCACAGGACGCGAAAATAACCCCAGCACGATCCCAGCCCACGAGGCAAGTTCTCCCGGGGGGGGCGCCTTTTTCAAAAGCCGTAAGACATCTGAACCCCAACCTGGTGACGGGCCTGGAGATTAATGCCGGAAGCACCGGAGCCATAAACATAGCCCGCGATCTGGGCCACGCCGACGTCGAAGTTCAGTTTGTACTTCGAGGTCGGAACGAAACGCGCGGCGTACGTGAGCGTCGTCGGAATGTTAAGGGCAGGCGCACCACTGACCGTGCCGTCGAAATAGTAGGGATGATGAGGTTGCTGCGCCGCTTCCGAGGCGAGGATAAGCGTGCTCTTGCCCGGCAACTTGAAGACGAATGCGACCGCGCCAAAAGCGCGCGCTTGCCAATCGGGCGCGTTACCACCCATACCCCAGAGCTCAGCGTCAGTTCCACGAACGCCGGCGCTCAGGAGGATCGGCACAGGCTTCGTCGGGACAACCTTGGACGCAACGGCATAGAAGTCCGCATTAGCTTTGCCGCCCACCGTTGCCGGATTGCTTGAGGATTGTTCTACCCAGTTGCCGACGTTGCGCACATTCGGCCGGGCAATGAATCCCGTCGAGATCGCCGGAACCCATTTCGTTTTGCGATAGTTCTCAGGCAGCAGATTGACCTTGCCGTTGAAAATGTCAAACCCGTTCTGCCACAGCGGGCTGAACTCCGCGTTACTGCCAAAAGTGTGAAATTCATGCGTGTAGCCAAGCTCGATGCGCTTGCCGATCCCGAGTTCAATTGAGGTCTCGTTCAATTCACCGATGACCGGGCCGAGGTCGAGGAAATGATACGCCACGACCGGGTGGAATTTCTGGGTCTCAGAAGATGCGGTGTAGGCTAGCGGGGTGACGAATACGCCGGTCTCGCCCTCCCACCCCAAGGCCTGTGCGTGCAATGGCGTCGTCCAACTCATCGCCAAAGCAATTCCGGCTAGGGTCAGGAGAGACAACGGCCAGGATTGCCAGTTCTTGCGCTGCTTACTCAGTGCGTTCATTTTGATCTACCTTTCAAGTTGAAATAGGAACTCAGTGCAAATGTGCGTGGTTCGCAGGTACCACGCGGTAATGCCAACTATACTTAAGTTAGTCTATCATACTACTATACATAGCTGACCGGTCCGCGACACTGGTCACAGGTCGCAGTGACATGGAAGGTGGCCCAGGTAACCTCCGGCTTGCCCCACTCTTTAGAGTTTCTGATGAGTGGCCCGGCTGCTGTGTCATTTGGGTTTGGACTTGAGAGTATTGTCGTCACGCACAAACATGTGTGATCCGGATCACACAGCATGGAACAATCGGCGTGATAGCTTACGGTGAGTCTATGTACCTCGCTGACCACAACTCGCTGCGCTGTTGTTGTTACTGCATGTGTTGTATGCGCCGCAGCGCAGATTGTGGGTTTGCGAGGGATTCAGAAAACGATTAGGACGTAGAGAGAACAGATCCCAAACGGCCCATGATTTGCAGATCATGGGCCGTTTTTATTTGCCCGTTCGCGACGTTCCGTTGCGAAGGAATGCCCGACTAAAGGAGACCAAAGATGAAAGCCGCTAAGGACATTACTGAACTCATAGGAAACACACCACTGGTCTATTTGAACAAAGTCGTTGAGGGTAGCAAAGCAACAGTGTTGGCGAAGCTGGAGAGCTTCAATCCTTGCGCCAGCGTAAAGGACCGCATCGGAGTCAGCTTGATCTCAGAAGCTGAGAAAGCAGGGAAGATTGCGCCGGGCAAGACCGTTCTAATCGAGCCGACCAGCGGCAACACCGGCATTTCCCTGGCGTTTGTAGCAGCGGTGAAGGGCTACAGGCTCATTCTCACGATGCCCGACACCATGAGCCTGGAGCGGCGTGTGCTCTTGAAAGCATTTGGAGCCGAAATTGTTCTCACGCCTGGCGCCAAAGGCATGAGCGGGGCGGTAGCCAAGGCCGAAAAACTTCTTGCAACAACACAGAACGGGTATGTGCTCCAGCAGTTCGATAATCCCGCAAATCCAAAGATTCACTTCGAGACGACTGGTCCGGAGATCTGGAACGATACCGACGGCACAGTCGACATTTTGGTATCGGGGATTGGGACCGGTGGGACGCTGACCGGCGTCTCGGAATACATCAGGCCCAAGAAGCCCACGTTCAAAGCGATCGCTGTCGAGCCAGCGGAAAGCCCAGTGCTCTCAGGAGGATCGCCATCGCCCCATAAGATCCAGGGCATCGGCGCCGGGTTCGTGCCAAAGGTCCTGCGGACGGATTACATCGACGAGATCGTCCAAGTTTCCAGTCCGGATGCCATTGGAATGGCACGTCGCTTGGCACTCGAAGAAGGTCTGCTAGTCGGCATTTCCTCTGGTGCCGCTGTAGTTGCTGCTCTGCGGGTCGCGCAACGGGAAGAAAATGCTGGGAAAACAATCGTGGTGGTGCTCCCGGACTTCGGTGAGCGCTACCTTAGCAGCATCTTGTTTGAAAGCCTGACACAGGAGGCACAGGGACTTACCGCCGTGGCAATCTAGTTCATGAGGTCTTCGCGGATTGGAAGCATTGAGGAGCCGAAGGGAAAAAGGAAACTCATTTCCAGCAATACAGCACCAACTTCCTCGAAGCGTCCAATCAAATCAATCATCATACTCCTGGTGCGCGGATTCTTTGTGACGGCCGCCGTCGGAAAAGCGCTTCGTTAGCCGATCCAGAGCCCTTCGACCCGAACCTGGATTCCTGCCGGGGTGCGGTTCATGAAATTCACCAGCCCGGAGTGCCGCCACTGCAGCATGCACATGCGAGGCTGGAAGTAGTACCGGCAGCCAATTTTGATCTCGGATTTTGCTTCCGTAATCAGTCCTTCGTAGCCTTCCGCGATGTAGTAGCCCAGATCCTTGAAGCCTTGCGCGCGGGGCACCAGCGGACCGGTAACACACCAGACGATGACGCCAGTACGTTGATCCACTTCCATGGCAATGCCGCAATGCGTGATGGGACAACCGCAAGACATGCCGAGCGGCCGGCCGATGAGAACGTCGCCTTTTTTTACGGGGAGTTCGCGAGTAATCATCGGGTTATGAGGAATAATGATCTCGCGCGGGCCGGGATCCTCGGGAAAATGTTCCAGGTAGAAATCAAAATCGCGGCCCAAGGTATCGATGAACGGGGCGAATTTGGCGGGACGGGGACGAGTTGCGGGAGGCGGAAAGGCCGGAGGCGGCGCGGCGAGAGTCGTGCTCGGTACGGTGTTAGCGCTCCCCGCGCCCGTGCTGACGCGGTCATCCGAGATCTGGATACATCGTTTCAGAAGCTCTGGGCGCAAAACTAATTCGCGCTCCAGTTCCTCACAATGCTTGAATCCGCAGAGTCCGCAGTCCAAGCCGGGCAGTTTCACTTGTGTTGTCTCAGGCATTGCAACTCTCCTTATGAACGGGTAAAGCCGGCATAACTGGCGACCGGTCTGAGCAAATTCACAGCTTGCGGCAAAATCTGGAGGAAGCGATCTACTTCGACTTTCGTGTTGAAGCGTCCGAGGGTGACGCGAAGCGTTCCCCGCGCGCGGATCGGGTCGAAACCCATCGCGAGCAGCACGTACGAGGGCTCGGAGGCTTTGTGAGCGCTGCAGGCACTGCCCGAGGAAACGGCAACACCGGCCTCGTCTAGGCTAAGCAGCAGTCGAATCGATTCACCCTCCTGGCCGGCAAAACCCAGGCAAAGATGTCCGGGAAGCCGCTTGAAAGGATGGCCGATCAGGTAGGCCTGGGGAAGGGCCTGACGCAGGCCGACCAAAATGCGTTCGCGCAACTGCACCAGCCGCGCCGCCTCGTCCGACATATCGGCCAGAGCCAACTGAGCGGCCGCGCCGAATCCCGCCATGGCGACAACGTTTTCGGTGGCGGAGCGCAGTCCGCGTTCCTGCCCTCCACCGAAGATCACCGGTTGCAGCTGAACCCCACTGCGTACATAGAGCGCGCCGATGCCTTTCGGGCCGTGCAGTTTGTGCGCCGACATGGACACCATATCCACCGGAATCCGGTTCACATCGAGCGGAACCTTACCGGCAGACTGCACCGCATCAGTATGGAACAAGGCTCCGCGCTCTTTGGTGATCTGAGCAAGTTCCGCAATCGGTTGAAGAGTTCCGACCACGTTGTTGGCGGCCATAACCGAAACCAGCCGTGTGTCAGGACGGAAGGCCCTGTCCAAGTCGTCGGGATCCACCAGGCCGTATTCATCGACCGGGAGGTAGGTGACTTGAATACCGTTTTGTTCAAGAAACCGGCAAGTTTCCAGGATCGCCGGATGTTCGATCGCGCTTGTGATCATGTGCCCCGGCGCATTCCAATAGCCGCAACGGAACACTCCTAGCAAGGCGAGATTGTCGGCCTCGGTGCCACTCGCGGTAAAGACGATCTCCGATGGAGAGGCATTGAGCAGCGCAGCCACCTGGCCTCGCGCGCGATCTACCAACTCACGGGCCTGGCGTCCTTCAAAGTGCAGACTTGATGGATTGCCAAAAACTTCACCGTGCGGCAAATCCATAGACGCAGCAACCCGCGGATCGAGGGGAGTGGTCGCGGAGTGATCGAAATAAATACGGTCTGTCATAGATCACTCTCCACGATAGAAATTCTGGTTTTCGAGGGCGCGTACGACGCCGAAGTGGGATTGCCAGCCGATCTCCTTCTTCCCAACACAGATGGTGCAAGTGCCGATCGGCGGGTTGCCGCGGAGGAACAGAGGGAGCTCGACTTCCGCAGCGCGTTCGATGCGGCGCACCAGCGGCTCAATCCCGATGCCGTAGAGCGCGTTGGATTCGACGATCGCCGTGCCTGGCGCCGCTTCCTGAATGCGGGCGCGAAAAACTTCGCGTTCCGCCTGGGAGACGAGATCAATCTTGGTAACCACGGCCACGTCGGCCAGGGAAAGCATCGGGCCGATCTTGCGGGGAAGATTCATGCCGCTGGTTGCCTCCAGCACCACCATTCCGAGAAGTCCGTCGACGTAGGGAGAACATCGCAGACACAGTCCAGCGGTCTCGACCAGCAAGATGTCAGCGCCGGATTGCTCGGCCCACTGTATCGCGTCGCCCAACACCATCACCGTGCAGTGGTCCGGACAGAGTTCGCCGGAATAAACCTTGCGGGTGGGAATCGAGAACTCTTTTTGGAAGATTTGGTCTTCGTCGGCGTACTGCACGTCGATTTTCAGAAAACTAACTTTGAGTTGTTTCGCCAAAAGGCGTTTGGTGACTTGCCGCAAGACCGTGGTCTTGCCGCACGTGGGTGGTCCCGCACAGATAACGAGTTTCATAAATTTCCTTTCAGGCGATATATCCCAGTTCGCGAAGCTGTTGGTTGAGTTGGCCACGGTCCAGTTCCTCGCCGATGCGAATGCGCTGGCGCAGGCCGAGGAGCAGGTCGTCGAGTTTGCGAATTTCCTGCGCCACCCCTTTTTCCTCATCCCTGGTGACAATCAATTTCTGCATGGCGCCATCCCGCATGACGATGCGGTAATCCGACAACAGGGCAATGCGCGGATCATGGGTGACGAAAATGAAAATCTTTTCGTAGCCCTTGAGCATTTCCAGCGCGCGCGTGCGGTGAATCCCGGCATTTTCGATTTCATCGAGAAGGATGATGGGAGAATTGCCAATGACGATGGCGTCGGCGATGAGCAGCGACCGAGTCTGCCCGCCGGAAAGCTCGGTCATCGCGTTTTCCAGAATGATCGGCTCGCCAGTAAGCTGGTTGGCAAAGTTCACTGTCTCTTCCACCGCACGGGCCGGCGATGCCACGCCCCGAATCCGGGCGTGCGTTTCCAGAAACACATTAACCGGGAGGTCGGAAAGAAAATTGGTGTGCTGGGAGATCAAGGCGATCGGGTTGGAGGATGGATCGGATAAGTAGTCTTCCGGCAGCGGCTCACCATTGATCAGGACAGTCCGGCCGGTTGGCGTGTTGCCATTGGCATACAACTCGATGTCGTTGATCAAGGTGGTTTTTCCGCAGCCGGTGGGCCCGACGACGCTGACAATGTCGCCCATTTTGAGGTCCACTTGACGCAGAGGTTCAGGCAACCGGTTCTTGCCCTGCCCTCCAAGAATGGTGATGGTATGGATTTTGCGTGTTGGAGCCGCGATGGGCTGCTCCAGTACATGAGAGGTCGGCATAAGGTCTCCTGCGACGGTAATTGTGTGCGGGGGGACGTTCGAGGGAGGGGCAAACACAAGTATGTTAACAATCTTAGTAGAGTATGTCAAGTGACGAAGCTCACAGTGACGAAGCTCATAGAATGATGTGATGCCCTCGTATGAACGAATCGGGGCGAGCGGCCGGCAAGAGATCTTGCTGTTGGCCCTGGATCACGAGCTAACAGGAAGTTATTCCGGGCCAGAAGTCGGCTTCTGGGAGATCACCATTGATGTCCCCCAAGCCCGTTTTCTGGACTGCGAGACGAAGCGCTCAAGCACGGCGGGAGATGATTCACCTTCCAGGAAGCTGGGCTCCGCGATTACTACCGGTTCGCCGACCATACAGAATCGTCGGATTGTACTGGGCGCGAATCGCCGGTAAAGCTACGCGCTCGGCGGAGCAAGCTCTTGAACGCCACGCGTATCCCCGCCCAGCCAGTCCGGATGCTTCGCTGTGGAATCGAAGTGAGATGAGGTTTTGAACAACTCGTACTTTCCGGCCATCGCAACTTCTTTCGTCTTCGCCAGCAGTTGCGCCATCTGTTCTCGATTCATGGGCCTAAAGGTTTTGGCGGCCTCAAAGGCTTGGTCCAGCACTTCCTGCTTATCAATCCCCGTGATCACGACCGACGTCGGCAGGCTCAGCGCATAGTGCAGACATTCCATCGGCGACACTGCCTTACTCTTCAGGATCACGCCATCTCCCATTGACTTCATACCCAGTACGCCGATTTCTTGCTTAACCAACTCGGGCAAAACCATCTGCGCAAAACTGCGGAAATGCGCATCCATCACGTTCAGAGGCATCTGCACCGTGTCGAAGCGGAAGCTGTGCTCGGCAGCTACTTTCAACATATACAAATGAATGTGCGGATCTTTGTGACCGGTGAATCCGATGTAGCGAATCTTGCCCGCTTTCTTGGCCTCCAGAACGGCTTCCATGGCTCCGCCCTCCGCAAATATGCGATCGGGATCATCGAAGCGAATGATTTCATGATGCTGCACCAGATCGATGTGGTCTGTCTGGAGGCGTTCCAGACAAGTTTCGATCTGCCGCTCCGCAACCTCTTTAGTGCGGCCATCAATTTTTGTCATCAGAAATACCTTCTGACGATATCCGTCTTTCAAGGCCTTACCCATCCGCATTTCACTTTGGCCTTCGTTGTAGTCCCAACTGTTATCCATGAACGTAATGCCGCGATCAACGGCGGCGCGCACCAGGCGGATGCTCTCGTCCTCGGTGAGCCCATGTTGCGCAATATGGAACCCACCCATCCCAATGGCGGAGACCCGCTCTCCGGTGCGTCCGAGCGTACGGTAAAGCATGTCGCCCTTTCGGGTTCCTGCAGATGAGGTCAGCGGAATCTGATTCATGGGGCCGTTCTCCTGCGTTGAGATAGGTTTTTCCTGAGCCAAGGCTGCGGGCAGTGTGCTTGCGGCGCCGCAAATTGCAGCGGCTTTGAAAAATTCTCGGCGTTTCATAAGGGACCTTCGCATGACGCTTCCTGTAGCTAGCCTTGAGATGACGGACCAGACTGGTACGTTGCCGTCTAGACTCGGCATTGTCTCAGTTCGTAAGTAATATCATTTTAAACCTTGCGCCGGATATGAATTCCCGATCATTCCTTTTGTGCGGTGCGCGGAGCCGGCACGCTCTTGCCCAGAGCCGTCGCCAGAGCGATTTGGTGGTCTTGTTCGTCGATCAAGATCTCGCGAATTTGTTCGCCCAAAGCATATTCAGCCAACTCCTCGCATTGACGGACGCGCTCGCGATAATTGCGAATGGTTTCCGTCTCGTTTTCGAGGTCGAACTGTAACATCTCGATGGCTTTTCCCGACGTCCGGACTGCCTTGGGTTCAACAGCCGGCATACCACCGAGATAATCAATCTGCTTGGCGATGATGAGCGCATGAGACAGTTCTTGTGCAGCGTGCTTTTCCAGCTCGCTTGCAATATTCATGAACTCAGCACCTTTCAAGACCTGTGAGTAGACAACGTAACCAATGATCGCCTGGTATTCCCGCGCCAAGTCTTGATTCAACAACTCAATGAGTTCATGGCGGGAGACTTTCTTCGCATTTTCAGAAACTGTTTCCGTTTTCAAGGCGCTTTCCTCCGGGATAGGGTGATGGGATTCATGTGATTTTCGGGCGGACCTTCTGGTTCTCTATGCGCATTACCGCCAACAAACCCAGAGGCCCAAAAACAGGGAGTCGCTTCGCTGCTGCCAAGCTGGACGCAGAATCCGAGTGATCGCAAGTTCACAGGTGTAATTGGGGATAAGCCTTCTCGTCAAATTGATCGAAGTCGGCCCCCTTACTAGCGTTGACGTGTGGTGAACTGGTTTATGGCGTCACTCCTTCCTCCGAGCGGCGTGCCATCGCCGCGCACCGATTCAACCGTGTAGTAGTACGTCGTCTGCGGCGTAAGGTTCATCACAGACACGCGGTGGATCATGTACGGGAGATTTCGATTCCACCTATTGAGAGATTCTGCCCTGCGACTGAGGTTCTTGGGGTCCGTGCCGTAGTGCACCACCGAGTGCTCGATCGAGCTGCTGCCAGTATTGGTCGTCCATCGGATAATAGCGGAATTATCCGTCGCCGATTCCAGTGCCGGTCCCTTGACGATCTGCATGCGTGCGGCTTTCTTACTAGCGGGAAGTTGCTGGGAAGTAACTTGAACCGAGAACATCGAGACGCTGACTGAAACCGTGATCGCAAATGACAGAAGTAGTCTGCTCATGTCGAACTCCCCCGGGTGTTTCATCCTGAGCGAAGCAAGAAATCTGGCTCTCTAACGAATTAAGTTATTTGCGCGATTCTATGTGGCCTCCGTCCTCAGAGCAGCAGACTGGGAAGGTCCTCAATCACGCTACTAAAGACGCACCGTCGTCGGGGCTTGACCTCCAAGTGCCATGTCTCCTCCGGCTCTTTCCATTCGCGTCTGCTGTTCATTGTCGCAAAGTGAACGAGCCGGAGGCGAGAAACTACCCAGCAGTTACGGGCAACTCCCCGTAAACGTGTTGGAGTCTGGGTAGGGCGTTGTAAAGCCGTCGGTGAGTGTCTGCAGGAAGGTGACGATCTGGTTTTCTTCCGTGTGGGTCAAACCGAGGTTGCCGATCGTCATGTCCTTCCTCTGTGGAACCTCGGGTTCAGGCCAGCAGTTTACCTTCTCCGTGGTTCCCTTGGGGCAGTGTCCAGATTCCACATCGAAAGCGAACACATCCCGCGTGTTATAGAAGTGGACGACTTCCTTCAGGCTCTTCAAATACCCGTTGTGCATATATGCTTTCGGAAAGGTTTTGCCGTTGGGACACTTCGGCCTCATGTCCACGTTACGAGCAGTAGCCACTTGCATGAAGCCGTCGAAAGCCGGTGCCAACGGTGTCCAGTTCGAGTTCGGGTTAGTCCCAGAAAGATTTCGTAGGAAGAGCCCCACTCCCAAATCGGTGAAGGCGAAGCCGGCTGGGTTCGGAGTAAATCCGAAGCTGTCGGGAGTAGTTTCGTAGTAAAACGGATCGGCAGGGTTTTTGGGTAGGCCAAGATTGGCTGAAGTGGTGTCGGTGAATTTAGGCGCCAAGTCCGCGGCGCTGCCGTCGTCGCTTTGGCCTGCTGTCAGCGTGGTCGATCTGCCGTCCAAGTGGCACGAATTGCAGTTGCCCTTGCCACGGAACAGGTTGTAACCAGCCATCTCGTTCGCAGTTAAGGTATATTTGCCGGCCAGAAAGGCATCGAATTTCGATGAGAAAGCACTCACATCCGGCGACCCTTCATACGCGGTAATTGCCAGCGCGTACTGATCAAAAGTTGCGTTGGAGCGGCCTCGATCCGCAGGACTAAGGTTGACTGGTGTGGGATTTCCAGCAAACACGGCAGCCCCAGCCGGCGTGCTGCAGATCTCGTCTACGTTGGGTGGCCAGTTGATCACGAACGCTTGTTGGCCCCAAACCGTTTCAAACAGGCGCCGGTACACACTTTGGGAAAGCCGCCGCACCACGCAAGCGGAGTCGGGCAATCCCATTTCTTGTGTATCCCTCACGGGGTCTTGCGCCTGTTCGGCATCCGGATTTTGGAGCAGGTACCCGGTCGCGCGCAGATCCCAGAAGTTGCCGCCATAGAAATTAGCCTGGGTCGCATTGTACTGAAGCACGGGGAAAAAGGGGGAGTACGTGTAGCCCGGTGGTTTCCGTTTGCCGAAGCGAAAGTGACTCGACCCCGGATACGCGACGGTGGTCAGATTTACGGATGGAATTGGCCCGGTAAAGGCAGTGTATGGCATATGGCAAAAAGAACAAGCTTGATTCTTGTTAACCGAGAGATTCTTGTCGAAAAGCTCGAGCTTGCCCAGTATTTGTACTTGCCTCATTGCGGTTCCCGAATTGATTGGCAGTGCGTGCCACTGCGCGAGAGCTTCCTTCTCAATGGAACTCACTTCACTGTTAACTCTTCCTATTTCCGATACCAGATCGGGTGGGATCACACCAGGTGGGTAGGGGTTGTAAATCGATTGGCTTCCATTCTGTGCCGAAACGCCTTGATTGATCATCAGGGTCCCAAGCACCATTAAGCAAACTATGGACAGCAAGATCAGACTTGTCGGGCGCATGACTGTCTCCTTTTTGATGGCTGCACTTCTTGATGTTTAGGTTGACTGTAGATTCGGGAGATGCCTTAGCCCGATAATTCGGGCCAGTGGCCTCAGCGGGTGTTGCGTCTCAACGGGCGGGAACGCCTCTTCGGAGTGGCGGGATAATACAAACACAAAGAGCGTGTGCTGTCAGTGAGAATCGTCACATCTTGATGTGCGGTGATGGCCAAAAAGCCGCAGCATAAGGCAAAACTGTCAATGGGTTCTATAAATCGGCAAATCCATTCTGTCCGCCAATGAAGACAGAAAATGGAACGCTAACAGTCCCCACCGGAACTCGCAGCCTATTGTGTCCATGGATCATGGTGTTTTGACACA